>Ga0126311_10000423_pt1 | contig 20130 bp, 7 predicted proteins | sample Plot61_FD_92539 | JGI IMG/M metagenome (GOLD analysis project Ga0126311, IMG submission 92539) | Serpentine soil microbial communities from UC McLaughlin Reserve, CA, USA - Plot61 | ecosystem: Environmental > Terrestrial > Soil > Grasslands | place: USA: UC McLaughlin Reserve, Lake County... | reverse complement strand
GCGCATCCCGTAGCCGTCATCAGCCACGGGTTGTGGCAGGGACGTTTTGCCGGCGATCCAAACATTGTCGGAAGGCAACTGCTGCTCAACGGGAATAATTTCACGGTCATCGGTGTGCTGCCCGAGGGCTTTAATGGCTTGCAACTCGGCATTGCGCGCGATCTCTACGTGCCGATGATGATGCAGGCGACGATGCGGCCGCCACGCGCCGGTTATTCGGGCGAGATGAATCCCGACCTGCTGCAAGTGCGTGGCAATCGCTGGCTCTTCAGTGTCGGACGTCTCAAACCCGGTGTGACCGAGGCGCAGGCACAGGGCTCGCTCGCTCTGATTGCTAAACAACTCGAAGAAGCTTATCCACAACTGAACCGCGGTCGCAGCGTCTCGATTTTTCCGTTGAGCGCGAGCGACAATCCAGACGCGCGCCAACAGCTTTCTTCAGTCGCGCGGCTGCTGATGGGCGTAGTCGGTATCGTGTTGCTGATCGCCTGTGCGAACGTCGCAAATCTCCTCCTCGCACGCAGCTCGGCGCGAACGAAAGAGATCGCGGTGCGACTTGCTATCGGCGCGACGCGCTGGCGTATTGTGCGCCAGTTGCTCACGGAAGGCGTGCTGCTCGCAACGTTGGGCGGCGCCGCTGGACTGCTGCTCGCATGGTGGACCACGCGAACGTTCAGCGCCGCGCCTCCACCCACGGGCGCGCTTCCCATCACCCCTCACTTCTCGATCGATCTGCGCGTGCTCCTGTTTACTTTAGGACTATCGCTAATCGCCGGAATCATCTTCGGACTCGCACCCGCATTGCGCGCTTCCAGACCCGCACTAATCCCGGCGTTGAAAGACGACGCCGCGGCGTTCTTCGAACGCACGCGCACGTTTGGCCTGCGCAACCTGCTCGTGGTTACACAGGTTGCACTCTCGGTCGTGCTGCTGATCGCTGCCGGACTGTTTCTGCGCAGCCTCTGGCAGGCACAAACGATCGATCCGGGCTTCGATGCGGAGAAGATCGTGGGCCTACCACTGAACATCAATCTGCTTCGTTACACGAAATCACAGGGGCGAGAGTTTTACCGCCAGGTGGTGGAAAGAGTTGAAGCGATTCCCGGAGTCGAATCTGCGAGCCTCGCACGCATCGCAGCGGTGAGCGGCAATTCATCTGTCCGCAGCTTGACGATTGAAGGACGAGCCGCTGCTGAAAATCAATTTCGCAGCGATAACGCAGGTGCGGCTCCGGCAGACGATCAGTCGGTGAGCTCGAACGTGATTGGCCCAAAATACTTTCAGACGATGGGCATCCCGCTTCTGCAGGGCCGGGACTTCAACACGCAGGATACGGAAGACCATCCACCTGTGGTGATCGTGAACGAGGCTTTCGTGCGCAGGCACTTTCCGAATGCTGATGCGCTCGGAAAGCGTTTGAGTTTCAACGGGCCGCCGGGGCCATGGCGCGAAATCGTCGGTGTCGTTCGTACCAGCAAGTATCGCAGTCTCGGTGAAGCACCGGTACCGGTTGCGTACGTGCCTTTGCAGCAGAACCACGAGACTGGAATGGCGCTGCATGTCCGTACCAGTGTCGATCCATCGAGCGTCGCGGGTGCGATACGCAATGAAGTCCAGTCACTCGAGAAAAATCTTCCACTCGGCAATCCGGAGCTGATGAATGAGCGCGTGGCCAACTCGCTTTACGCCGCGCGTATGGGCGCGATCCTGCTGGCCGTGTTTGGCGGGCTCGCGTTGTTGCTCGCTGCGATCGGTTTGTATGGCGTGATGTCGTTTGCAGTCGCCAGGCGCACGCGCGAGCTGGGCATTCGGATGGCGCTTGGCGCGCGACCGGGCGATGTGTTCAGGCTCGTGTTACTACAGGGAATGACGCTCGTGATCGCGGGGCTTGTGATCGGGATTGGTGTTGCAGCAGTCGTAACGCGGCTGTTGGCGAGTTTCCTTTACGGCGTAAGCACGACGGATGCGTTTACGTTTACGGCGATTCCAGCCTTGCTGACTCTCGTGGCCTTGCTTGCCTGCTACCTGCCCGCGCGCAGGGCGACAAGGGTGGAGCCGCTGGTGGCGCTTCGTTATGAGTGAAGAATGCGGATAGGAAAATATTATGGACTCTCTAGTTAAAGACATTCGTTATGCAGTCAGAAGCTTGATCAGGCGACCGGGGTTTGTCGCGATTGCCGTGATCACATTGGCGCTCGGCATCGGTGCTAACACTGCGATCTTCAGTCTCGTGAATACTGTCGTGTTGCGCTCGCTGCCGGTCGATCGTTCGAACGAGATCGTCTCCGTTGCGGTGCGTGGCAAGGACGACTCGATGTCTGCGTTCTCCTATCCGAACTACAAAGATTTCCGCGATCGGAACGAAGTGCTCTCGGGTTTACTCGTCTATCGCTTCGTGCCGTTGAGCCTGAGTCGAGGCGGCGCGAACGAGCGCATCTGGGGCTACGAAGTATCGGGCAACTACTTCGACGTTCTCAACGTAAAAGCAATCCACGGCCGCACGTTTCTTCCCGAAGAAGACCAAACAAAAAACTCACATCCGGTGATCGTCGTCGGTTACGACTGCTGGCAACGACGTTTCGCGGGCGACCCGGGGCTTGTCGGCAAAGATGTCGTTATCAACAATCACCAGTTCAGAGTGATCGGCATCGCGCCGGAAGGTTTTAGAGGGACTGAGTTTGTCTATTCGCCGGAGATCTGGGTGCCCGCGTCAATGATGGAATGGGTCGAGCCCGGCGCCACCTGGATCGACGAGCGCAAGACAAAAAACTTCTTTGCCATTGGGCGATTAAAGGGTGGAATTGATTGGCGCCAGGCGCAAGCTTCGCTGAACGTTCTGAGCGAGCAGCTCGCAAGAGAATATCCCGACGAGAACGAAGGGCAGACCATCAAGATCGACGCGCCGGGTTTTATTTTGCCTGATCTGCGCGGCGCGGTTGTCAGTTTCGCATGGGTATTAATGGCAGCGGTGGGTCTAGTGCTGCTTGTCACCTGTACCAATCTCGCCGGACTGATGCTCGCTCGTGCCACTGATCGGCGCAAAGAGATCGCCATCCGGCTCGCGATGGGTGCGAACCGCCTCCGTCTGATTCGTCAGCTTCTCACCGAAAGCGTTCTGCTCTCGTTTGCGGGTGGCGCTGTAGGTGTATTGCTTGCGCTCTGGATCGTGAAGGTGTTGCTGGCGTTCAAGCCGCCGATGGATTTTCCGCTCGCACTCGATGTCAGTCTCGACTGGCGCGTGCTGCTGTTTTCGCTTGCCGTGTCAGTCACTGCGGGCGTGATCTTTGGCTTGGCTCCGGCCCTGCAAGCAACGCGTCCTAATCTTGTGGGTGCGTTGAAAGACACCGCCGCGCAGGGTGGCGCCGTGAAGACGAAGCTGCGCAGTGTGCTCGTTGTCGCGCAGATCTCGATCTCACTCGTTGTGCTTATCGCCGCGGGACTCGTCGTGCGCACCTTGCAGCAACTGCAAACGATGAACCCTGGCTTCGATACCCGAAACGCCGTGACGATGTCATTCGACCTCGGCCTGCAGGGCTATGACGAAGAGCGTGGACAGCAGTTCTATCGCCAGCTGACGGAACGATTGCAGTCGCTGCCCGGCGTCGAATCGGCGGCCGTGTCGAGCTATATCCCGCTTAGTATCAACTACAACAGTAACAACATCTTCGTCGAAGGTAAGCCCGCGGAGCGCGGCGAAAACGTACCGATGGCGATGACGGCGGCTGCCGGACCAGCCTATTTCAAAACGATGGGCACACCGATCCTGCAAGGACGCGAATTTAGTGAAGCAGACCAGGCGAAGTCTGAATCCGTCGCCGTCGTTAACGAGTACTTTGTGAAACGTATGCTGCCGGAGTTGCAAACTCCCGCTGAGGCGGTCGGCAAACGATTCAGCTTCAGGACCGCAGGTGGACCATGGGTTCGCATAGTTGGCGTCGCGAAAGCGGGCAAGTATTTCAACATCGCGGAAGAGCCGCGCTCGTTTGTCTGGTCGCCCATGACTCAGGCCTACAACTCGAGCGGTATCCTTGTGGTGCGCACCAAAGGCAGTCCCGAAGGTTTGTTTGGCGCAGTGCGAAGTCAGGTGCAGTCGCTCGATCCGAACCTGCCGCTCTACGACGTGAAGACGTTTACTGAACACATGAAACTCGCTTTGTTCCCGGCGAAAGTGGCCGCGGCTGTGCTCAGTGTCTTTGGGTTCGTGGCCCTGCTGCTGGCAGCGATCGGTGTTTACGGGATCACGTCATACGCCGTGTCGCAACGCACGCATGAGATCGGCGTGCGAATCGCGCTGGGTGCGCAGCTTGGCGATGTGTTGAAGCTCGTGCTCAGTCACGGATTGAAGCTGACGATTATTGGGGCCGCACTCGGATTGTTCGGCGCCTTTCTCGCGACCCGCGCCATCACGAGTGTGCTTTACGGAGTGAGCGCGACCGATCCGCTGACATTCGGGTTCGTGTCGGTGTTGCTGATCGGTGTTGCCCTTCTTGCGTCGTACGTTCCCGCCCGACGCGCAACAAAGGTGGAACCGCTGATCGCGCTAAGGAATGAATAAAGCCACAAAGGGCACAAAAGGCACAAAAATGGAAACACTGATTAAAGACCTCCGCTTCGCGGTGCGAAGTTTTGTTAAGCGGCCCGGATTTCTCGTGATCGCTGTCGCAACACTCGCGCTCGGTATTGGGGCGACGACCGCGATGTTTACGGTCGTGAATTCGGTGCTGCTGCGGCCCCTGCAATTTCCGGAACCGGAACAAATCGTTCTCCTGGAGGGAGTAAATCCGCGGCTGGGAATTACGCGGAGCAACATGTCAGTGCCCGACATTGACGACTGGAAGAAGCAAACTCAGTCGTTCGAACAGATTGCCGGGTTTCTCTCGGGTGGTGTCTTTATGACCTTAGGCGACGAAACGGAACGTGTGCGTGCAGCGGGTGTGTTGCCTGACTTCTTTCCGCTCTTCCGCACTAATCCAATCCATGGACGCCTGCTTCAGCCAGACGATTTTAAGCAAGGCAGCGAGCCTGCCGTGATTAGTTATGGACTCTGGCAACGTAAGTTTGGCGGTTCACCTGACGTGGTGAACAGCAAGGTGATGCTTGCCGGCGATATGACCACCATCGTTGGGATAATGCCCCCCGGTTTCACTTATCCCGATGACACAGAGGTATGGTGGGCATATGCAGTCAATCCCGCAGAAGAACGACGCGATAACCGTTACCTGGCGGTAGTGACGCGCTTGAAACCAAACGTTCCGATGGCCCAGGCACAAGCGGAACTGGATACGATTAATCAACGCCTGACCGAGAACTATTCTGAGACCAACACCGGCTGGAGCGTTCGACTCACCGAGCTCCGCGAGCGTCTTGTTGGAGAGTTGCGAACCTCGCTTCTAATTCTGTTGGGTGCAGTGGCTTTCGTGCTTTTGATCGCATGCGCGAACGTTGCGAACCTGCTGCTTGCTCGTGCAGCGTCGCGGCAAAAGGAAATCGCATTGCGCACGGCGCTCGGCGCCAGTCGTATGCGCGTCATCCGGCAACTGTTAACTGAGAGTGTGTCTCTTTCTTTGGTAAGCGGTGTATTAGGACTCGCGTTGAGTTTCTGGTTAATCAAGCTGCTGATCGCGATCATCCCGCCGGATACTCCACGCTTGAACGAGATTTCGATCAACTGGCAAGTGTTTGGCTTCACTTTAGGCGTGACCGTCCTTGCCGGTCTCATGTTCGGACTCGTTCCCGCGCTGCAAACTTCGCGTCCAAACCTCAACGAGACGCTCAAGGACAGCGGGCAACGTGGTGCGGACACTGGCGGGCGCAATCGAGTTGGCGCTTTGCTGATCGTGTCGGAGATCGCGCTCTCTTTCGTCTTGCTTGCGGGGGCAGGACTGCTAATTAAAAGTTTTCTGCACCTGAGAGAAATCGATCCGGGATTCAATCCGGACAACGTCCTGACGATGCGTTTGGGTGTGCCATGGAAGAAATACGCGCAGGGTGAACCGCGCGCACAAATTTTCAAGCAGCTAATAGATCAGGTGAAAGCGACTCCGGGTGTGCAATCAGCCGGAGCGACGCTTAGCCTTCCGCTGGGCGGCGACACGTTCAACGTTGGGCGCAATCTCGTTCTCGAGGGCCACCCGATGACACCGGATGAGCAGTCGAATGCAATGTACCTCGCAATCACACCTGATTACTTTCAGACACTTCAGATTCCTTTGAAGGCTGGGCGCACCTTCACCGAGCAGGATAACTTACAAAACACGAAGGTCGTGATCGTGAATGAAACGATGGCGCGACGGTTATGGCCCGGTGAGAGTCCGATTGGACGCCGCTTCACGATCTGGCGCGATGAAAAGTTTCCGCGTGAAGTTGTCGGTGTTGTTGGCGACACGAAGGAGACACTCGATAAAGAAGCTGGGAACCAGATGTACGTGCCTTACGCGCAGGATCCGACGTGGGGCACCCTCTCGTTGGTTGTGCGGACGAGTGGTGAGCCGACGGCACTCGCCGCTTCAGTGCGCGAAGCGATTCGCAACGTTGAGAAGGGAGTGCCGACCTACAACTTGAAGACGATGAACGATGTGGTCTCCACCTCGGCGGCGCCACGAAGAATACCGATGTTGTTGATGAGTGCTTTTGCCGGTGTGGCGATGTTGCTCGCGATGCTCGGGATTTATAGTGTCACTTCTTATTACGTGACGCAGCGGACTCACGAGATCGGGGTGCGCATGGCACTCGGTGCTCAGATCGCGGATGTGATAAAGCTCGTGTTGAGCCGTGCGATGGCGCTGGCGGCAGTCGGCATTGCAATCGGTTTGGCTGGTGCGATTGCGGTGACGCGGTACCTGACGTCGTTGCTGTTTGGTGTGAAGCCCATCGACGTGGTGACGTTCATCGCAGTCGCGATCATGTTAGCGCTCGTTGTCCTCGTTGCGTGTCTCGTTCCGGCGCGAAGAGCCACAAGGATCGACCCGTTGGAAGCGTTAAAGTAAGCCACAAAAAGGCACAAAAAACACAAAAGAAGTTCAGGGCATATTTACCGTTCTCGCGGTGTTACTTAAGAGAAAACTAAAATGACGATTCTCCAGGATATCCGATACGGTCTACGAATGATCGCTAAAGCGCCGGGCTTTACCGGGGTCGCAATGCTGGCGCTCGCGATCGGCATCTGTGGCAACACGACGATCTTCAGTGTGATCAATGGCCTGGTTTTTCGTCCATTAACCGGCGTTAAGCATCCTGCTCGGCTTGTAGGCGTTTACACGAGCGATTACAGCGGTGGACTGTACGGCACTTCCTCGTATCCTGACTACCTCGACTTCCGCGATCAAACTGACGTGATTGAAAGTCTCGCCGCATCCCAGCCGGCGATATTGAGCGCCAGTGGCGAGAGCGAAACCGAGCGACGGCGCGGCCTCATCGTCACTGGAAACTATTTCGAAGTGCTTGGCGTGACAGCGCAAGTCGGCCGCACGTTGCAACCGTCTGACGATCAATGGTCAGATTCGCAGGCCGTCGTGATCAGTGACGGGCTCTGGCGTGGGCGATTTGGTAGCGACCCGGCGGTCGTGGGCCAAACACTGCGGCTCAATAACACGCCTTACACGATCGTCGGCGTTAGCGCTGCGAGTTTTCGTGGCCTGCGAGCCGGCTTGCCGCCTGAGTTTTGGCTGCCGATGAGGACCAGTGTTCCGGGTGGCCGTGCTGATCGCGGCCTTGAACTCGTCGGACGTCTCAAACCCGGCGTGACCCTGGGCCAGGCTCAAACGCAGTTGACGACAATCGCTGCGCGACTTGCAGAGACTTATCCCAAATCAAATTTAGGAACACTCGAACGACCAAAAGATCCGCGACCGGTGACTATCGCGCAGCAGTCGCGCATAAACCCGCACGCGCAAACAGGACTGTGGCGTCTGTCATCCCTGCTGTTTGTTGTCGTTGGGTTGGTATTGCTGATCGCGTGCGCAAACGTCGCGAATTTGCTGCTGGCGCGTGCTTCCGTAAGACGGCGCGAAATCGCGGTGCGACTGGCGTTGGGTGCGAGCCGGCGCCGGCTGGTGCAACAGTTGCTGACAGAGAGTCTTCTGCTGGCGTTGCTGGGTGGAGTGGCTGGCCTGATTCTCACGCAATGGACCACCAGCCTGCTGCCGCGGTTCTTTTCGCCCGAGGATCTCGGAGGCGTAGACTTCACGAGCGATTGGCGCGTGCTGGTCTTTACGCTCGCCGTCTCCCTGATGACCGGCCTGTTGTTTGGTCTCGTGCCGGCGCTGCAAGCGACGCGGCTCAACTTGATTCCATCGTTGAAAGATGAAGCGGGCTCTTCCGGGCAGCGGCTGCGTCGTCTCGCCTTGCGCGACGCCCTCGTGATCTCGCAGCTCGCGCTGTCCCTGGTTCTTTTGATCTGCGCTGTATTGTTTGTGCGTAGTCTGCAATACGCGGTCCACTCCGATCCGGGTTTCGCCGCAAAGAACCTTTTGGAGGCGTCGGTCGAGACGACCGGCGCGAGTTTCAATCAACAACAAACCGAAGCATTCTACGAACAAACCCGCGAACGGGTTGGCAGTCTTCCGGGTGTTCAATCCGCGACGTTAGTGGCGTTTGTTCCGATCAGCGGTGGCGGGTACAGACGTAGAGTTCTATTTGAAGATTATCAGTGGCAGCCGGCAGAGGACACCGAGCTCAACTCGAACATCATTGGTCCAAACTACTTCAACACGATGGGCATTCCCATAGTTGCCGGGCGCGATTTCAATGCGCAGGACAGGGAAGGCAGTCCGGAGGTCGTCATCGTCAATGAAGTACTGGCGCGTCGCTATTTGGGTGGTAACGCTGTTGGCAAGCGCTTGCGGTTCGGATCAAAAGAATCATTCCGCGAGATTGTCGGCGTCGCACGCACCGCCAAATACAGGAACCTGCGTGAGGAGCCGTTGCCCTTCATCTACACTCCGCTCGCGCAGGAACCTCAGTCAGGCATGACGTTGATGGTGCGGAGTGCCGGCGATCCAGCCGCGCTGGTTGGTGCTGTGCGCAACGAGTTGGGCGCGGTTAACAAAGATGTGCCGATCTTTGGAGGGCAGACGATGACTGAGCGCATCGGTAGTGAACTGGCTGCGGATCGCGTCATTGCTGTACTGCTCAGCGTGTTTGCCGGCAGCGCGTTACTGCTCGCTGCGATCGGGATTTATGGCGTGATTGGGTACGCCGTCGCGCAACGCACACACGAGATTGGTGTTCGCATCGCGCTTGGTGCGGACCAACGCGACATACTGAGACTGATCGTGGGGCAGGGAATGGTCCTGATCGTGATTGGCGCCGGAATTGGTTTAGCGCTGGCACTGGCGGCCACGCGGGTGTTGAAGAGTTTGTTGTTTGGAGTCAGTGCGACTGATCCGCTGACGTTCATGTCAGTGGTGGTGCTGGTTGGTGTGGCGCTGCTGGCGTGTTACCTGCCCGCGCGCCGCGCGATGCAGGTCGATCCGCTGGTGGCGCTTAGATACGAATAACGAAAGAACGTTTCTCCCGCAACGGCGCAACGGCGCAAAGAAAACCTTAGGAACGCGGCAGCGCTTTGCGCCGTTGCGGGAGAAAATGTTTTTAAGGACTTATACGCTATGGAGACTTTACTTAAAGATATTCGTTATGGGATTCGCGGGCTTTTAAAGAGGCCGGGGTTTACGGTTATTGCTCTCATCACGCTCGCGCTCGGCATCGGCGCGAACACCGCGATCTTCAGTGTCGTCAATGCAGTCCTGCTGCGGCCGCTGTCGTTTCAAAATCCGGAAGAGCTCGTGATCGTCTGGGAAGACGCGACCTTCGCAGGCTTTCCACACAACACGCCCGCGCCCGCGAACTACGTCGATTGGAAAACTCAGAACCAGTCGTTTGCAGACATGGCCGCAAGCCATGAGACCAGCTTCAATCTCACCGGTGACGGTGAGCCTGAACGTGTCTCAGCCTATGCAGCCACCGCAAACTTCTTCCCACTACTCGGTGTGCAACCACTTCTCGGCCGCAGTTTTCTCGCGGAAGAAGATCAACCTGGCGCGAACAGAGTCGTTGTGCTCAGCTATAGCCTATGGCAGAGCCGCTATGGCGCGGATCGCAACATCCTCAATCGCGACATTCTGCTCAACGGAGAGAAGCATTCTGTCGTCGGCGTGATGCCCGCGAGTTTTCAGTTCTTCGCGAAGGACGTGCGGCTTTGGGTCCCCATCGCCCTCGACCAGGAGGATTGGGCGAATCGTGGTGGACACTATCTGACAGTGGTCGCGCGATTGAAGCCGGGCATGTCTGTGTCGCAGGCACAAGCTGATATGAATGCCGTCATGCGCCGGATTGCGATGGACCATCCGGAAGAGACGATGGAAGGCAAACTGGGTGCAGTGGTCCTGCCGGTGCGCGATGAGTTTGTCGGCACGGCGCGTGGGTCGCTTATGGTATTGCTCGTCGCCGTCGCTTTTGTGCTTTTGATCGCGTGTGCGAATGTTGCAGGACTCCTGTTGGCGCGCGCTGTTGCGCGTCGTAAAGAGATCGCGCTGCGCATGGCGTTGGGGGCCGGCAGATCTCGCGTCATCCGGCAATTGTTGACTGAAAGTTTGCTGCTCGCCGTGGCCGCGGGTGTGCTCGGATCGTTGCTGGCTTACGCGAGTTTCACGTTCCTGCAGGGTCTTGTTCCTGAAGAGATGGCGTTAGCCACGAGTTTGAAGCTCGACGTGCGCATACTCATCTTCACGATCGCCATTTCGATTATAACCGGAGTCATCTTCGGTCTTGTGCCTGCACTTCAGTCGGCAAACTTCGATCTGAATGAGGCGCTTAAACAGAGCAGCGGGCGTGTGACTTCGACCGGGCGTTTGCGTAGCGCGCTGATCGTTTTTGAAGTCGCGCTGTCGATCGTGTTGCTCGTTGGCGCAGGTCTTCTCATTCAAACGCTGTTTCAACTCTTCGGCCAGTATTCAGTGCTCGAGCCGGAGAAGGTCCTGACGATGCGCACGATCCTGCCGCGCGAGAAATACAAAGAGCCACAACAACGCGACAACTTTTATCAGCAGGTGCTGCAACGCGTCGAAAATCTGCCGGGCGTAGTCGCAACAGGTTACAGCACCTCGATCCCGCTTTCGTGGAAAGGGGGAACCAGCGGCTTTCTTCCGGAAGGGATCAAGTCGCCGATTCCCGGGATGGCCTACGACGCTAATCATCGACAGGTGAGTGCCGATTATCTGAAGACGATGAACATTCCGCTGCGCGCCGGGAGATACTTCGATAATCGCGACAACGCGCAATCAATCCCGGTCGTGATCATCAATGAGACAATGGCGCGCCAGTATTGGCCGGGCGAGAACGCCCTGGGACGCCGTTTGAAGATCGGCGATCCTGACGAGCCGGGAAAACAGTGGAAACAGATCGTCGGTATCGTGGCCGACATCCGGCAGATGGGACTCGACGAGCCGGTGAAGGCTGAGATGTATTTGCCTTACCAGCAGGTCATGGACTGGCCCGGGTACATACCGCGTGATCTTGCGATTCGCACTTCAGGCGAGACGTCGAATTTGGTTGGCTCGGTGCGACAGATCATTCGCGAAGTCGATCCGGACCAGCCTGTTTCAAACGTAGCGACGATGGCGGAGCTGCTGGGCGAGGAAGCAGCCCAACGGCGCATGGGCATGATCATGCTGGCCGGTTTTGCGGCCCTCGCGTTGTTGCTCGCATCATTGGGGATCTACGGTGTGCTGGCTTACTTCGTCACGCAACACACGAACGAGATCGGCGTGCGGCAGGCGCTCGGCGCAACGCCGCGTAACATCCTGTTGCTCGTGCTGCGTAAAGGTATGGCGCTGACACTCGCGGGCGTGGTGATTGGCGTCGTGGCTGCGTTTGCTCTGACACGACTGATGAGCTCGCTGTTGTTTGGAGTGACGGCAGCAGATCCGTTGACGTTTGCGACGGTGCCGTTGTTGCTCGTCGCGGTGGCGCTGTTGGCTTGCTACATCCCGGCGCGCCGCGCAACGAAAGTCGATCCGCTCGTGGCGCTCAGATATGAGTGAGGCACATGTGATGAATACACTCTTACAGGATCTGAGATACGGCGTTCGGATGCTGTTGAAGCACCCGCTGGTAACTGTGATTGCCGTGCTCACGCTCGCGTTGGGCATCGGCGCGAATACGGCGATCTTCAGCGTAGTGAATGCGGTGTTGCTGAACCCGCTGCCCTACAAACAACCCGATCGTCTCGTCGCACTGTGGGAGAACGTGCCGGGGCACGGGCGCTGGCGCACGGCACCTGCCAACTTCTTCGATTGGAAAAAACAGAACACCGTGTTCGAAGACGTGGTCGCGTTCGGCGCTTCGACGATGACGCTGACCGGCACCGGCGAGCCGGAACAGCTCCTGGGTAGCCGCGTCAGCTCAGGCTACTTCGCTGTGGTCGGCGTGGATCCGATACTTGGCCGCGCGTTTCTGCCGGAAGAGCATGAGCGCGGCAAAGACCAGGTCGTCATTCTCGGTTACAACTTCTGGCAACGTCGTTTCGGCGGCGATAACAACATCATCAACCGCAGCCTCACACTCGACGGAGCCAATTACACAGTCGTCGGCGTCATGCCAGCGGGGATTTATCCGGTATGGCCCACCACGTCCGGACACATTACCTTCGACGAACAGCAACAGCAGTACTGGACGCCGATGTCGTTTACAGCGGAATGGGCTGCCGTGCGCACGGCACACGTGCTCGGCGTCCTGGCACGGCTCAAACCCGCAATCCCAATCGAGCAGGCGACGGCGGAGATGAACACGCTTGCCGCTCGTCTCGAACAGGAGCACACCGAGAATCGAGGCGAGGGAATCATCGTCAACCAGTTTATGAACGAGGTCGTCGGCGACGTGCGACCGGCGCTGTTCACGTTGCTTGCTGCGGTCGGACTCGTGTTGTTGATTGCGTGCGCGAATGTCGCCGGCCTGTTGCTGGCCCAACACGCCGGACGAAACAAAGAGATCGCGATTCGTGCGGCGTTAGGTGCAGGCCGAACGCGGCTGGTGCGCCAGTTCTTTCTGGAAGGCTTGTTACTTTCATTCTTCGGCACAGTCGCCGGGATCGCGATTGCGATCGCGGGCACGAAGCTGTTGCTGCAATTCGTGCCGGCCGGTGTTCCGCGTCTGGCCCAAGTCAGTCTCGACTGGCGCGTGCTCGCATTCACGATGTTGATCTCGCTCGGTACGTGCCTGATCTTCGGCTTGATACCCGCATGGCACGCTTCAAAACCCGACCTGCACATGACGTTGGAACAAACGGGCCGCACTGTCGCCGCGGGCAGTAGTCGCTTGCGGTTCCGACAGGTGCTGGTCGTGTTTCAGATCAGCATTGCGGTGATGCTGGTGATCGGTGCGGGACTTCTGATCAAGAGTTTTTGGTTACTGCAAAAGGTCGATCCGGGATTTCGCGCCGAAGGAGTGTTATCGGCAGAGCTGAGCCTGCCAGCCTCGAAATATGCCGAACCGGCTCAGATCAACAACTTTCACAAGCAAGTACTCGATCGCATCTCGACATTGCCCGGCGTGAAGACTGCGACGATCGCTTACGATCATCCACTGGAATCGAACTGGCTCGACTCGTTTCAGATCGAGGGAAGAGTGCCAGCCGCCGGAACCCAATCGATGTCGGCGAACTTCATTCCGGTTGGTGCAAACTACTTCGACACAGTCAGCGTGCAGCTCGTTGCCGGTCGTAAGTTCACAACGCTTGACGATCAGGACCACCCGGGCGTCGCGCTCGTCAACGAGTCGTTCGTCAGACACTACTTTCCAAATGAGAATGCCCTGGGCCAACGATTGAGGCCTTCGCCGCCCGCGCGGATCTGGAGGAACCAGCGGCTGACTTCTTTTGAGATCGTCGGCATCGTGCGCGACGTTAAGCTCGCCGGACTCGAAGCGCCATCGGAACCGGCGTATTACCTGCCCGCATCACAGGCACCGTTGCAGGACATGACTCTGCTCGTGCGAACGACTACGGATCCGCTGTCGCTCGTCGGCGCCGTTCGTGGCTCAGTTTTGTCGATCGATCCGAATCAGCCGATTTCAAACGTCAGCACGCTGGAGAAAGTTGTCGACGAAAGTATCGCGCAGCGTCGTCTAAACATGCTGCTGATGGCGCTGTTTGGGGCGTTGGCAATGTTGCTGTCGGCGGTTGGGATTTACGGGTTGCTGTCGCACGCTGTTACCCAACGCACGCAGGAAATGGGAATTCGCATGGCGCTCGGCGCGCAGGTGAGCGACGTGCTTATGCTCGTGTTGAAGCAGGGCATGATGCTCGTGCTCGCAGGCGAGGCGATTGGATTGTTGGGCGCGTTTGTGTTGATGCGATTGATTCGTGGGTTGTTGTTTGGCGTAACGCCGAACGATGCGACGACGTTTGTTGTTGTTGCGGCGGTGTTGGGTGTGGTGGCGTTGCTCGCGTGTTACCTGCCGGCGAGAAGGGCGACGAAAGTGGATCCCTTGATTGCGTTGCGTTACGAATAGCTCTGCTCCAGAGGAGCAGAATGTGTAACTTAATTCAAAGCTATAAACATTTTGCTCCTCCGGAGCAAAGAAAGGAGCCCTCGGCGCAACCTGATGACTCTCCTCAACGATCTGCGATACGGGGCGAAGATGCTCTGGAAGAGCAAGGGCTTCACCATTGTGGCGGTGACCTCCCTTGCTGCCGGCATCGGCGCAAACTCGGCGATCTTCAGTCTCACCAATTCGATTCTCCTGCGGCCGCGTCCTGTCTCGCAGCCGGAACAACTGGTCGAGCTTTATGTTGGCGAGGGCGAGCAGCCTTACCAGACCACGTCCTATCCGAGCTATCTCGAGCTGCGCGACCACAATGATGTTCTCAGCGGACTCGCTGCCTACGGCATACGACAGTTCAAGCTTGGTGATGCAAATGAGGTTGAGCAGATCTGGGGCGAAGCAGTTTCTGGAAACTACTTCGACGTCTTAGGTGTGGCCGCGCAAAAGGGACGCACCTTCGCTGCCGACGAAGATCTCGTCCCGCGCCGGAATCCGGTCGTTGTAATCAGCCACACACTCTGGCAGCGCCGGTTCAATTCCGATCCTGACCTTGTCGGCAAGACGATCACTCTCAACGACCAGTCGCTGACTGTGATCGGAATCGCGCCGCCGCAATACACGGGAATGATTCGTGGACTCGCGAGCGAGATCTGGATCCCGATGGCGATGATGCCGGCCATGGGTGAACCCGGCGATCGCATTTTAACGAGCCGTGGCAATCGTTGGCTGATTCTCGCCGGCCGGCTCAAGCCCGAAACAACTCTCGCCCAGGCACGGGCACGTTTCGATCTGCTCACGCGCGACATGCAGCGAGCACATCCCGAAGAGTGGTTGTCGAACCACGAATCCGGACGCGTGCGCGTGTCGGCAATCACAGTACTGCCGGAGAGTGAAACGCGCGTTCATCCGGGCATGCAGTCGGCCGTGTATGCCGTGGTTGCATTGGTTTTTGTGATCGTGAATCTCGTGCTGCTAATCGCCTGCATGAATCTCGCGAGCATGTTGCTGGCGCGAGCCGTAACGCGACGAAGAGAGATGGCGGTGCGTCTCGCGATTGGCGCCAGCCGCTTCCGGATCGTGCGACAGTTGCTGACTGAAAGTGTGTTGTTGTCAGTAATCGCCGGCGCCGCCGGGATACTGCTTGCCCTCTGGTTTCTCAATCTGATCGTCGCTGCGATGCCGGCGCTGCCGGAGGGCATCCGGGTAGCGCTCGATCTTCGCCTGGACGCGCGCGTGGTTGTTTACACGATCGCATTTTCCACGATCACCGGAATACTCTTTGGACTCGCGCCCGCGCTGTACAGCTCGAAAGCCGACGTGTCAACCGTCTTAAAGGACGATTCGAGCGTCTTCTACCGCAAGTCGCGAGCACGCATGGCGCTCGTGGTGGTCCAGGTCGCTTTTTCGTTACTGCTTTTGGTGGGTGCGGGACTGGTGTTGCGCAGTCTCGAAAAGATTAGACCAACACGTTTGGGCTTCAGCTCGGAGAACCTGATCGTCGGGCTCGTGAGACTCGACGAAGCAAAATACGATCGCGCCAAAACCCAGGAGTTTTATCGCGGGCTGTCTGAGCGCATCGCTGCTTTGCCCGGTGTGCAATCGGCGAGTTTGGTCAACACGATGCCGGTGATGTTCTTGGGACGGAGCCGGAGCAGCATTGAAATCGAGGGTTATCAGCCCGGCGCAGACGAGGACATGCAGATTGACGCCGTCGCGGCCGGACCGCGTTATTTCACGAACATGAAAGTCCCGCTCGTGCAGGGCCGCGATTTCGACGAACGCGATCGTGACGGCGCACCCTGCGTGGCCGTAGTGAATGAAGCTTTTGGCGAAAAATACTTTCGCGGAGCTAACTCGCTCGGGAAGCATCTTCTAAAACGCGAGCGCGGACAAAATGCGCCAAAAGAGTCGTGCGAGATCGTCGGCGTGATACGCGACAACGCGTGGCAATCGCTGGAGAAGCAGGTACACCCGTTCTACGCGCTCGCGCTACAGCAGTCTGAACAAAAAGAATTTAGCCTCGTGGTCAGTAGCTCCGGCGGCGATCCGGCGAGTTTGATAGCCGCAGTGCGTAACACGATCCGCGGGCTCGATCCGAAGATTCCGGTAGCTGACGTGCAGACGTTGGGTGATTACTTTAGTGTCGGGCTTTATCCATTTCGAATGCTGGCGGTCGTGATGGGCGGCTGCGGCGTGATGGCGCTGCTGCTTGCGTCGCTCGGGATCTACGGAATCATTTCGTACTCGGTGGCACAGCGCACACGCGAGCTAGGCATTCGCATGGCGCTCGGCGCGTTGCAAAAAGACATTCTGCGGATGGTGATCGGACAGGGAATGGCAGTGGTCATTCCTGGATTGGCGTTAGGATTGTTACTGTCGTTCGCGTTGACGCGACTGCTGACAAGCTCGTTGTTGGAGCTGGAGCTGCCGTTGCCGGTTAGTGCAACTGATCCGTTGACGTTCGCGGGCGTGACGATGTTATTGGCACTCGTGGCGCTCCTTGCGTGTTACATCCCGGCACGAAGAGCGACGCAAGTCGATCCCATCGAGGCGTTAAGGTATGAATAGTAATTAGCCGCGGCTAAAAAAGATACGGAGAACAGATAATGGCATCTACCATTTGGCAAGACATACGGTTCGGCGTGAGAATGCTGGTCAAGAATCCGGGCGTCACCGTCGTCGTGATCATCGCGCTCGCACTCGGCATCGGCGCAAACACGGCCATCTTCAGTGTCGTCAATGCGGTACTCATCCGCCCGCTGCCTTACCATGAGTCCGAGCGGCTCGTCTTTTTGAACGAGAAGAGTCCCGTGCTCGACGAGATGTCGATCTCCTATCCCAACTTCCTCGACTGGCGGGCGCACAATCAAACGTTCGAGAAGATGGGCGTTTACAACCGCGCCAGTTACAACCTCACGGGCGCCGGCGAAGCTGAACGGATCATCACCGGCCAGATGTCGGCGGATCTCTTTTCGGTCCTGCGCGTGAACCCGTTGCATGGCCGGGTGTTTACAAACGAAGAAGACAAACCAGGCGGCACGCCCGTTGTCGTTCTCAGTTACGGTTTGTGGCAGCGTCGTTTTGGCGGGCAAACGAGCATTCTGAATCAGGCGATCACGTTCAACGGCAAGAGCTACACCGTGATCGGCGTCATGCCTGAGTCGTATGCCTATCCGAGCCGCGTCGAGATGTGGGTGCCGGTGGGCCAACTGTCGGACCAGGTGAGCTGGCAGAGTCGCGGTAATCATCCGGGCTTGTACGGGGTTGCGCGTTTGAAGCCGGGCGTGACGTACGAGCAGGCCGAGGCGGACATGAATAACCTCGGCGCAAACCTCGAGAAACAGTATCCGGACACGAATACGGCCACTCGCCCGAGACTGCGTCCGTTGCTGGAGGTCTTCGTGGTGGACGCGCGTCGCGCGCTGTGGGTGATCTTCGGTGCGGTGGCGTTCGTGTTGCTCATTGCCTGTGCAAACATCGCTAATCTTCTGCTCGCGCGAGCGACCGCACGCAGGAAGGAGATGGCGATCCGCACTGCCGTCGGTGCGAGTCGTTGGCGCATCGTGCGGCAGTTGTTGACCGAGAGTGTGTTGCTGTCGCTCATTGGCGGCGGGATCGGATTAGCACTGGCGCATTGGGGCGTGCGACTGATTCTGTACGTCAGTCCGAATGCGATTCCGCGCTCGCGGGAGATTGGGCTCGACTGGACCGTGCTCGCATTTACAGTAGGCATCTCGTTTGTCACCGGTATACTTTTTGGACTTATTCCGGCGATCCAGGCCGGTGATCTGGACGTGCATGAAACGTTGAAGGAGAGTGGACGCGGCACAAGTGGGCGGCAGTGGTTGCGGAGCGGGCTTGTAGTCGTTGAAGTTGCCACGACGCTCGTGTTGCTCATCAGCGCCGGACTAATGATTCGCAGTTTCTACCTGCTCCAGAAAGTTAATCCGGGCTTTTCACATGAGCACCTGACGAGCTTCAGCATTTCGCTCCCGCAGAAGAAATATGCGAACGAAGAAGTGCGCCACTCTTTTTACAATCGGCTGCTCGAAAATATTCGCGCGCTGCCCGGCGTGGAATCAACGGCCGTGTCGTCGGGCTTGCCGCTGGGGAATAATGGCTGGCAGACGTCGTTTGTGATCGACGGCCAACCGCCACCGCCGCGGGAGCAGATTCCACTTATGGAAGCTTGCCTGGTGACGCCCGATTACTTCAAGGCGATGAATATTCCGGTGTTGCGCGGACGTGTGTTCAACGATCGTGACGATCGGTCGCACCTTGCAGGAAGAGATCTCAGCAAGATGAACGAGAACCAGCGATCGATAGCGGGAGTGAACAAGATTGTCATCGACGAGGAGTTTGCGAAGCGGCATTGGCCCAATGAAGATCCGGTCGGCAAACGGGTGAAGCTCGGCACGGCCGCGGATGCTCCGTCGCTCGAAGTGCTCGGCGTAGTGGGCCGGGTTAAGATGGAGAGCCTCAACCAGGACAGCAATCGCGTGCAGGGATACTTTGCCTTCAATCAGAACCCGCAAGGCGGCATGTCAGTCATCATCAAGGGTCAGTCCGATCCGAACCAGTTGATCTCTTCGATTCGCGGTGTCGTGAAGTCCATCGATCCGGATCAACCGATCTACAACCCGCGCACGATGGACGAGATCCGTGCCGAATCGGTCGCGCCCGAGCGTTTGAATTTGACGCTGCTCAGTCTCTTCGCGTCGATCGCGCTGGTGCTTGCGATCGTTGGCATCTACGGTGTGATGTCATACTCAGTCACGCAGCGCACACATGAGATCGGAATTCGCATGGCCATTGGCGCGCGGCCGATCGACGTGTTCAAGATGATCCTGGGCAACGGCATGAAGCTGGCGCTGTTGGGTGTCGCGATTGGGTTGGTCGGCGCGTTTTTCCTCACGCAATTGATGGCGACGATGCTGTTCGGCGTTGCGCCGAGAGATGCAGTGACCTTCGGCGGCATCTCAATCCTGCTGATCGCTGTGACGCTCCTGGCGTGTTTTTTGCCGGGCCGAAGAGCGACAAAGGTTGAGCCAACGATCTCGTTAAGGTATGAATGATTAGCCACGGATAACACTGATTAAGTGAACGATCTGCGTAACGCTCTCAGAAGTCTATTGAAGCAACCGGGCTTTGCCGCGGTGGTGGTGGTCACGCTGGCGCTGGGAATCGGCGCCAGCACGGCCATCTTCAGCGTCGTTAATGCCGTGCTGCTGCGGCCACTCCCTTTTCCACACGCCGAACGCTTGCAGGTCGTTTGGGGTAACTACCGCACGCTGAACATCGAGCGCCTGCCTGCCAAAGCTGCTGAGTACGAAGACTATGCGAAGCAAACGGAAGTCTTCGACACCGTCGCGGCTTATGCAAATCACAGCTTCAACGTCACGACCGGAGCAGAGCCTGAGCGTGTCCGCGGTGCTTACGTTTCCGCGACTCTCTTTTCGATGTTGGAAGCACAGCCTGCAGCCGGAAGGGTGTTTACGAGCGACGAGCAACAACCCGGCCGCGATCGCGTCGTCGTGTTGAGCGATGGATACTGGCGACGGCGCTTTGCAGGTGATCGCGGTGTAATCAATC
>Ga0126311_10000422_pt1 | contig 20132 bp, 20 predicted proteins | sample Plot61_FD_92539 | JGI IMG/M metagenome (GOLD analysis project Ga0126311, IMG submission 92539) | Serpentine soil microbial communities from UC McLaughlin Reserve, CA, USA - Plot61 | ecosystem: Environmental > Terrestrial > Soil > Grasslands | place: USA: UC McLaughlin Reserve, Lake County... | reverse complement strand
GCGCGAGATCACCTTCACGCCGGGGCTGTTGAAGGGGATCGAGAACGTCAGGGCGTAGTCCTGGTCGTCCCTGCCGAGCGGTTCGATCGTGCCGACGAAGATCTCGTCGCCGAACAGCGCCGCCGTGCCGACCATCTTGGCGCCGCGCACGACGATGCCGTCGTCGCGCTCTCTGACGACGCCCACGTAGAGGAACGGCTCCTCCTGCTCGGCCGCCGGCTTGGAGCGGTCGATCTGCGGGTTGACGATCGTGTGCGACTGGTAGAGGTCGTCGTCGCGCAGGTGCTCGTAGTAGGTGAGCAGGTTGTCGGCGCGCTCCTGCCCGCCACGTGCGAAGACGCCGGGCGCGGCGGCGAAGCCGGCCCAGCAGGAGGCCATGTAGTCGGGGCTGCGGCCGAGGTAGCCGAACGTCGCCTTCGCCCAGGTGCGCGTGGCCTCGCGGCGGGCGACCAGGTCGGCCTGCGAGCGGGGGATCGTGTACGCGCGGTGGATCGGCTCGCCGGTCTTCGGGGACGGCGTCGTGAGGACGTCCGCGTAGCGCGAGTCGTGCGTCATGTCGTAGAGCTGGGCGATCGAGCGCACGGTGTTGCGGAAGGCGGGGTGGGTGGTGACGTCGCCGACTTGCTCCCCGTCGATCCACACCTCGCGGTCGTCCCGCAGGCTCTCGACGTACTCCGCTCCGGTCCGTGTCATCGGCGCTTCCCCCGTGGCTGCCGTCGGCTTTCGCGCGGCCTCCCCGCGGCCGCGTCGCTACCCCCACAGTAATCCGGTGCGATGCTGGGCGTCAAATCGCGCGAGCGCCGATGCCCAGCGTGCGCCGACCGAAGGGCCGGCAAGCATCAGTCGTGCCGGGCGAGATCCTCGTCGAGTCGCTGTGCGTCTTCCGCGCTCAGCGCGGGGACGGGGGCAGCCGGCGCGGCAGCGCGCAGCCGGGCGTGACGGCGCCAGCGCGGCAGGGCGAGCGCCAGCAGCGCAAGCGCCAGTACGACCGCGGCGATCGGCACGAGGTAGACGGCGAGGTTGAAGCCGTCGTCGCGCGGCAGCGCCAGCACGCGCACCCCGTACTGCGCGACGAGCGCGTCCTTGATCTGCTGCTCGCTCTTGCCCTGCGCGATCAGCTGGCGGATCTCGCGGCGCTCGGCGTCGGCCTGCGGGCCGTTGGCGACGGCCAGCGGCGTTCTGCAGACGACGCACATGACCTGCTGCTCCATTGCCGGCAACGTCGTCTGCGGCTCGGCGGCGGCAAGCGGTGCGGCGACGGCGAGCAGCGCCGCGAGCGTGACGAGCAGCAGCAGGCGGCGCGTCATCCGCGGGGTGCCTTAGAGGAGAGCAGCGGGTCGAGCGTCGCCGCGATCCATTTCGAGGTCAGCTGACTGCGCTGCAGCGCGACGATGCGACCGCGTCCGTCGAGCACAAACGTCTCCGGCATCCCTCTGACGCCGTACGCGTCCCCGAAGTCCCGGTCGACGTCGCGCAGGACCGGGTAGCGCACGTCGTGTGCGCGCACGAACTCGCGCGTGTCGCCGGTCGTGTCGTTCCAGGCCACGCCGACGACCGTGCCACGGCCGGCGAGTCTGTGCTGCAGGCGGTTCAGCAGCGGCGCCTCCTCGCTGCACGGCTCGCACCACGAGGCGAAGAAGTTGACGACCACGAAGCCGTCGCCGCGGTAGTCGGCGAGCGTTCTGCTGCTGCTTCCGTCCAGCAACGGAAGCGGAGCGTCGTGGGCGATCGGGTGCTCGCCGCGCGCGAGCGCCTGGTCGATCGAGCTGTCGTCGCCGGTCTGCAGCACTCCGAACACGAGCAGCCCGACGAGCAACAGTGCGAGGACGGAGACGGCGAGGGTCGTGATGGTGCGGCGCATCGCAGTGCTCAAGGGTAGAGCGGCGGCGTGCTCGGCCCGCTGCTGGCGGGCTCGCCTGTCGTCTCGACATCGACCGGCGTGTGCACCAACTCGCGCGTGCCGAGCGGACCGCTCAGCGAGATAACTGCCTCGTGCTGTCGCGCGTTCGCGAACCAGCCGGCGGCGGGCGGGCTCCAGCGCATCAGCGCCGTCACGAACACCTGCGTGGGCGTCTCCTGCGCATCGACGCGGTCGAGCTGCATGTGCTCGTCGCCGTAGCAGCGGATCCGCAGGCGCGGGTCGGCGGGGTCCGACTCGACGAGCGTCCACGGCACGCTCACGAAGCGCGCGCCGGACTCGAGCAGCGCCACGGGCGCCTCTTGCGGCGCCGCGGCGAGCGGCGTCGACCCGGCGCGCATGCGCCGGCGCCGCCGCGCGAGCAGGACGCCCGCCAGCAGCAGGAGCGGGACGATGACGACGCGGCGGCGCACGGCCCGAAGCCTACGCTGCGCCGCATCGGACGGATCGTCCGGGCGCAACGCGGCGTAGGGCCACAGTAGACTCAGGTCAGAACGCGGAAGTAGCTCAGTTGGTAGAGCGTCGGCTTCCCAAGCCGAAGGTCGCGGGTTCGAGGCCCGTCTTCCGCTTCTCCGCTGTAGCGAGACGCCCAGGGAACGGGGGCTGGGTCGGAGTCGGGAAGCGTGGCGCGATAGCGCCCGCTCAGCGATCAGCGTCTGGCAAACCGCTCAGCGGTCATCGATACGGTCGAGCTCCACACGCCTATCGATGGAGTCCGCCTGGAAACAGAAACCTTTCAGCCAGAAAACAGAGGTGTGTACGGCGCCGCGTTGAGGTGTAATGTGCGCGTCACAGCCGTGTGACCTTGGGGAACTTGGAAGGAGACTGTGATGGGGCAGCTTCAGCGTCAGCGAAGCATTGTGGTGATGGCGGTTCTCGCCGCGCTGGTGCTCGGCCTGTGGGCTGGTGGGGTCAGCTCTGCAGCGCCGTCTGGACACGCGGCCAAGCGGAAGTCGTTGCGTCTGACCGATACGGCGTCGCTCCATCTGGTCAGAAAGTCCGGCTCCACGCTGTACGAGAAGGGCACGGCCACGGGGACGCTCCCCGGGACCGTCTCCGCGCGTTTCGTCACCGGCGTCACCAAGGTGACGGGGACGGTGACGTTCCATTCCAGCGGTGGCGGATCGATCACGATGACAGCCGTCGGCTACCCGCAGTCCTCCGGGACGATCGCCAGATTCAGCGGCAACATCGCGGTCCGCAGCGGTACCGGTCGCTTCAGGAACGTCCTCGGCAGCGGCACGTTCACCGGCACGGCCAACCGCAGAACGTGGGCGGTCACCGTCCATGCCAACGCGAACCTGACGTACTAGGCCGGACACGTTGATGTGTCGTAGGCCGCGTCTCTGCGCGGCGCTCGCCGCGCTTGTCGTGCTGTGCGCGGCGGGCGGCTCCGCTCCTGCCGCCGAGCCAGCGCCTGCGGCGGCGCCGATCCACGTGACGGCCGCCTTCGACCCCGACGCCGTGCTCGGAGCTCCCACCGCCCTCGATGTGAGGCTGCGGCTCGATCCGCGTCGCGTGACGAAAGCGTCGCCGACCGAGGTGCGGTTCGCTTTCCCGCGCAACCTCGGCCTCGTCTCGAGCGGACTGGGCCTTGCGACGTGCACGCGACCGCCGAGCGAGTTCGTCCAGGTGCTGATCGTCGCGCCCCGGCTCGGCGGCTGCTCTCCGAACGCGGTGATGGGGTATGGCACCGCGCTCGCGCTCGTGCGTTTGACCAATGGCCAGGTGATCCCGGAGTACGCGGTGGTCACGGTGCTGTCGGGCCCGATCGAGCATGGTCGGCTCGGGCTCGTGGTCTACGTCGACGGACAGCATCCGTTCGGCGCGAAGCTTGCCTACGAGGGGGAGGTCGGTGGTGCTCCGGCGCCCTACGGCGGTGTGCTGACGGTGCGGATGCCGCCCATCCCGGGCTTCGAGGAACTCGCCACGATCTCGCTCGCCGAGCTGCGTCTCACGATCGGCTCGCCCGCGATTCGTTACTACGAGCGTCAGCGGGGACGGCTGGTCGCCTATCGCCCCGAGGGCGTGGAGCTTCCCGCCAGCTGCCCGGCCCATGGTTTCCGCTTCCGCGCCCAGGTGAGCTTCGCCGACGGCAGCCAGAGATCGGCGAGGTCGACCACCCCGTGCCCGCCGGCAGTTGCCATGCCGGCGACTCGCCGCTAATCTCCCATTAGTTGGTGCGTTATTGGGGGACGGATGGGTCGCGCATCGTCCTGCGCGAATTCATCATGCGAGCACCAGTACCTTAATGGGTTAAAGGGCCGGCCTTAAAAGCCGTCGATGCGGGTTCGAGCCCCGCCTGGTGCATTGATGCGTCACACGGGCTATAGCGATCCGTCGACGAACCTGCTCGACCGTTTGGACAGGCGCCTCGCCGCGCTCGGCGCGGACGAGACGCTGGTCCCGATCGTGCCGTTCCGCCCTGCGCCGGTGGACGTCCGGCTGGAGCTGCGGGACGCCGCGTGGTGCGCGTCTACGGCTGGTCGCCGCGCGCTCGCCGCACTCGCGGCGACGGGGGAGCCGCTCGGCGTCCGCTTTGCCGACACCGAGCTCGAACAGCTCGGTGTCGCGCTCGAGCGCGGCGAGCCCGACCCGCTCGCGACGCGCGCGGTCGCGAGCGAGCGTCGCTGGGTCGTCAACTTCGGCGATCCCAATACGACCAAGGCGCTGCACGTCGGCCACCTGCGCAATGTCGCGATCGGCAACGCAGTCGCCAGCGCGGCGAGCGCGTTGGGGGCCGACGTCGTCCGTCAGAGCCGCGTCGGCGATTTCGGGCGCAGCATGGGTGAGGCGATGGCCGGCTACCTCGAGCACGGCGGCGACCGGACGCCGGCGGAGCAAGGCGTGAAGGGCGATCGGCTGATCGGCGAGTGCTATCTGCGCTACGTGCGCGGACTGCCGGCGCGCGCAGCCGCCACGGCCGATCCGGCGCGCGACGGCGACGCCGCTCTGGCGCGCGAGCGGATTCTGCATCGCGACGTCGCGGAGGAGCTGCTGGAGCGCTGGAGCGAGGGCGATCCGACCGCGGTCCGCCTGTACACCGACCTGCGCCGCTGGGTGACCGAAGGTCACGACGCGACGTACGCTCGGCTGGGGGTGCGGGTCGATCGCACGCTGTTCGAGTCGGACTATCTCGACCACGGCGAGGCGCTCGTACGGCAGGCGCTGGCGGAGGGGGCGATCGAGCGCGGGGCGGGCGGCGCCACGATGTACGTGACCGGCGAGGAGGCCTATCCGCAGCTGCTGCTGCATCGTCGCGACGGCTTCCCCACACAGCACCTGCGCTACGTGGCGACGTATGACGCGACGCGCCCGCTGCTCGCCGGCGCCCGGACGATCGCCGTCTTCGGAAGCGAGTGGCGCGGGCTCATACGCTATTGCGAGGCGCTGCTGCGACGCTTGCGTCCCGGCCAGGAGATCCACCCGACCGACAACCTGATGCACGGGATGGTCGTGGGCGAGACCGGGGACGCCGTCAAGTCGAGCAAGGGCGGCGCGCTGCTCGTCGACGAGCTGTTCGAGCTCGTGGAGCGCGTCGGGCCGGTCGCCGGGCTCGCGCGACGCCACGGCCGCGTCGACGCCGAGCAGCTGACGCGGATCGTGCTGCTCGGATTCTTTCTGGGGCGACCGCTGCGTGAGCGCGTGTCGGTGTCGGTCGACGAGCTGCTCGACCCGCGCCGCAACGTCGGCTGGGCGCTCGCGCAGGCATGGGCGCGCGCGTGCGATCCGCGCCATGACGGCGCTCCGGATCCGGACCCCGGCGACGTCGGCTACCGCTTCGTGCTCGTGCAGTCGCAGCGCCACCGGCGCCTGCTCGCGAAGTGTGTCGAGGAGCTCGACTTGCTGCCGTTCGTACGCTTCCACTACCACCTCGCGCGCTGGTTCGCAGGCGTGCAGGCGACGCCGCGGATCGCGCGAGCGATGCGCGCGGTCCTCGGTGAGGGGCTGACGGCGCTCGGGCTCGTCACGCTCGAGCCGGCCCTCGGCAATGGCGCTGCCCAGAGTCGCTCTGCAGCGGTGGGGGGAGCGACCTGATGCCCCTCGTGAGCGAGCTCGCGTGGGTCGACGGCGCACTCGTGCCCCGCGAGCAGGGCGCGCCGTCGCTCGCCTCCAGCACGTTTCACATGGGCACGGGCGTCTTCGACGGAATCATGGCCTACTGGAACGAGGACCATTACCACCTGCATCGCGTCGAGGAGCACCTCGTGCGCTTCAAGACCGGCGCGGCGCGCATGGACCTGCCGTTCGCCTGGGAGCTCGCCGAGCTGGAGGCGGGGATCCACACGCTGCTCGACACGCTGCCGCAGCGGACGCACTACATCCGGCCGATCGCATTCCGCGGCGCGCCGGAGATCATGCTCGTGGCGAGCAGAGACCTGCCGGTCAGCGCCTGCATCTTCGCGGTGGAGGTGGAGCGCGACGTGACTGATTCGATGCGCGGGACGATCGTGGAGGTCGAGCGCGTCTCGAGCCGTGCGATCCCCGTCTCGTGGAAGGTCTGCGGCACGTACGCGAACAGCTTCCTCGCCCAGCGGATGGCGTTCGAGCGCGGCGCCGACGTGGGCGTGCTGCTCGATGGCGCCGGGCGGCTCGCCGAGGCGAGCACCTCGAACCTCTTCCTGATCTGCGACGAAGCGCTCGTGACGCCGTCGATCGAGGCCGACGTGTTCCCCGGCATCACGCGCCGCAGCGTGCTGGAGATCGCCGAGCGGATCGGCGTGGCAGCCGTCGAGCGCGTGGTCGATCCGGGCGAGCTGGCGCGCTGCGAAGGTGCCTTCCTCGCCTCGACGATGCTCGAGCTGCGGCCCTTCTCGGCGATCGACGAGACGGAGTTCGCGACCGCAAAGCACCCGCTCTATCGCCGCATCCGCACGGAGTTCGACGCCACGACGCACGTATGAGCGAGCTGGCCGGTCAGCTGGCCCGTGGCGGCGGCTTAAGCTGCGCGAGCAGCGCGGCGGCCTGCTCCGCGAGCGCCTCGTGGTGGGGGCCGAGCAGCTCGCCGGCTTGCACGACGAGCGCGTCCATGCTCTGGGGTTCCTCCTCGAGGGCGGCGTCGTCGAGCTGCTCGATCGCCGCTGCGAGTGCGCGGCGCGCCTGGCCCGCGAACGAGTTGGCGCGCTGGATGTCCGCGTACGTCTCCGGATTGCCGCTCGCGATCCGGGCGAGCAAGGCGAGCAGCGCGAGGAACGGCGGCGGCGCGACGGGCAGCAGCTCGTCGAGGTCGACGTCCAGCCGCGCGAGCGCGAGGCCGAAGCCGAGTACGCCGGCGTGCGTCGCAACCTGCAGCGCCGCGGTGGCGCGGTCGTGCGCCTCGGCGTCGGGAACCGTCACGACGCGCGCCAGGCTGCGCAGCAGCGCGAGCAGCGCCTGCGAGCGAGGGCCCGGTGCGAGCTCGACGGCGAGCACGGCGTGGCCGGCGAAGCCGAGCGACGGCGCGAACATCGGATTGAGCGACAGCAGCTCGACGGGTGCGCTCGCAGCCAGCGCCTCCCACGCGAACGACTCCTTGACCGACAGCGTGTCGACGAGCAGCGCGCCTGCGGGCAGCGCGGCCAGCATGTGCGGGAGGGCGCGGAGCGCGGCGCTCTCGGGCAGGGCGAGCACGATGCAGTCGGCACGGGAGAGCACGGCGCCCAGCGCAGGCGACGGCTGCCGCGCGTCGAGCGCGTGGTACGCGCCGAGCTTGCGCACGTCCGGATGCGGCTCCGCCGCCAGGTCCACGATCGCGAGCTCGCGCGCGACAGCCGCGAGCGCACCGGCGAACAGCCGGCCGACGGCGCCATTGCCGCCGACCAGTACGCAACGCGCGAGGTCGCCGGCGGGCGCGTGCGCGTCGTCTGCGTGCGGGCCCACGTCGCGTCGATCTTCGCAGACGGAATCCACCGCAGTAACCGAAGCCGCGGTAGGATCCAATAACAGGTGCAATAGCGCACTGAAAACGAGGAGGGGGACCTCGACATGGGCACCAGCACGCAGGCGTCTGCGCTCGCATCGTTCCGTGAGCGCATCGACCGCGTCGACGAGCAGCTGCTGAGCGCGCTCGCCGAGCGCACCGCGATCTGTCGCGAGGTCGCCGAGCACAAGCGCGAGCACGACATTCCGATGATGCAGCCCGACCGCGTCGCCGCCGTCGAGGCGCGATGGGCCGAGCTGGCGGGGGAGCGGGGGCTGGACGAGGACTTCGCTCGCTCGCTCGCGCGTGCGGTCGTCGCCGAGAACTGCCGGATCGAGGGCACGATGATGAGCGCGGAGAGCAGTGGCGACACCGCTGGGAGCGTGCTCGGCAGATCCGCGATGAGGATCGACCACGTCGCGATCGCCGTGCGCGACCTCGACGCCGCGATCGCGTACTACGGCGACGTGCTCGGCTTCACGTTGCAGGAACGACGTCAGATCAGCGGCCGCATCAGCGGAATGGACTCGGCCGTGATGGAGGCCGGTGGCGTCAAGTTCGTGCTTGTGCAGGGCGACTCGCCGGAGTCGAACGTCTCGCGCTACATCGAGGCGTACGGGCCCGGGGTGCAACACGTCGCGATCGAGGTGCCCGATCCGCAGGAGGCGATCGACGACCTGCGAAGGCGCGGCGCCGACCTGCTCACGGGGATCATCCGCGGCCCCGGCCTCGATCAGATCTTCACGAAGCGCGAGCCGAACTCCGGCATCCAGCTCGAGATCATCGCGCGCGCCGAGAACGACGGCTTCGATCCGGCCAACGTGCAGGAGCTGTTCGAGGCGATGGAGCGCGAGAACGTCTTCTAGGCCACCGGCGGAGAACGGCACAGGGGAACGGCGGGTGCGCGGCACGAGCGTCGGCATCCTGGGGGCGGCCGGGGCGGTCGGTTCGGCGGCGGCGTTCGCGCTCGCGCTCGACGGCGTCGAGCGGCTCGTGCTCGCCGACCTCGCGAGGCCCCAACTGCAGGCCCAGCGGATCGACTTGGAGGCGTTGACAGCCGTCCTGCCGGGGCTCGACGTGCGCGTCGGCGACCTCGACGCGCTCGTAGCCTGCGACGTCGTCATCGCCTGCGCGGGCGTGCCACACCGGGACGGTGCGCCGCGTGCCGCCTTCCTCGCCGAGAACGCGGAGATCCTGACGCTGCTCGCAGATGCGATCGACGCGCGCGGCGACGCCGTCGCGCCGCTCCCGCTCGTGCTCGTCAGCAACCCGGTCGACGCGCTCGCGACGCTGCTGGCGCGCCGCCTCGGCGCTCGCGCGCACGTCGTCGGGCACACGCTCAACGACACGCTGCGGCTGCGAGTCGCGATCGCCCATGCGCATGGCTGCGACCCGGCCGACGTCGAGGCGTGGAGCGTCGGCGAGCACGGACCGCACGCCGTTCCGCTGCTGAGTCGCGTGCGGGTGTGCGGACAGCGGATCGTGCTCTCGCCGCTGGAGCGCGCGCACGTCCTGGCGGAGGTCGACGGGTGGTACGAGCGTTGGCAGCAGCTCGGCACGGGCCGCACGACGCAGTGGTCCTCGGGCTGGGGCGTCGCCGCGATCGTGCGCGCGCTGGTGTGCGGAGATGCGCGGCCGTGGGCGGTCTCGACGCCGCTGGAGGGCGCCTGGAGCATTGAGCGCAACGTCTCTCTGAGCGCGCCCGCGCTGCTCGGTCCCGGCCGCGCGCCCCGCGTGCTGGCGTGGAGAGTCGATGCGGCTGAGCGCGATGCGATCGCACGGGCGGCGGATGCGGTGGCCGAGTGCTGCGACGCGGTCGCGGGGGCTCTCGTCGCGGCGGGCGGGGGGATGCGATGAGGTTCGTGCTGGTCGACAACTACGACTCGTTCACGTTCAACCTGTTCCAGATGCTCGCCGACCTCAACGGCGAGTCGCCGCTGGTGCTGCGAAACGACGACCCCGTCTCGTGGCCGCAGCTGCGCACGCAGGGCTACGGCGCGGTCGTCGTATCGCCTGGGCCCGGGCGCCCGGAACGCCCGCGCGACTTCGGCATCAGCGCCTCGGCGATCAGCGACAGCAGGATGGCGGTGCTCGGCGTCTGCCTCGGCCATCAGGGCCTCTGTCACCTGCATGGCGCGCCGGTCGTCGCGGCGCCGGTGCCGATGCACGGGCGCACGAGCGCCGTCCATCACGCGCAGATCGACCTGTTCGAGGGGATCCCGTCCCCGTTCGAGGTCGTGCGCTACCACTCGCTGATGGTCGGCCACCTGCCTGCCGGCCTGCACGCGCTGGCGTGGTCGGAGGACGGCGTGCTGATGGGCGTGCGCCATCTCGACGCGCCGCTGTGGGGCGTGCAGTTCCACCCGGAGTCGATCTGCTCCGAGCACGGGGCGCGCCTGCTGCGCAACTTCCGCGACCTCGCGCTTGCCTCCTCGACGCGCAGCCGCGCCCGCTTGCGCGGCGACGAGCAGCGGCTCGTACGTCGCCAGCCGATCGTGCGCTTCCGCAAGCTCACGCTGCCGCTCGACCCGGAGCTCACCTTCGCGCAGCTGTACGCCGAGCGCGAGGTCGCCTTCTGGCTCGACAGCAGTATCGGCCCCGCCCACCCGGGAGCGGACGGCGTCGGGCGCTTCTCGTTCATGGGCGACGACCGCGGTCCGCTCGCCGAGCTGCTCACCTACGACGTCGCGAGCGGCTGCGCGACGATACGCACGGCGAGCGGCACCGAGCAGGCGGACGGTCCGCTGCTCGCCTATCTCGACGACCAGATTCGTGCGCGCCGTACGACCACCTCGGCGCTGCCGTTCGAGTTCAACGGCGGCTACGTCGGCTATCTCGGCTATGAGCTGAAGGCGGAGTGCGGCGGCGACGCGGCGCACCAGGCGAAGACGCCCGACGCTGCCTTCGTCTTCGCCGACCGCTTCCTCGCGTTCGATCGCGAGGCGGGGGACGTATGGCTGGTCGCGCTCGAGGCGCACGACGCGCCGGCGGCGCCGTGGCTCGACGAGATGACCGGCCGCCTGACGACGCTCGCGCAGAGTACGAACGGCGACGGTACCGACGCTGCGGCCAACGGCCACGGCCCGGAAGCGGGCGCGACGCACGCGGACGGCGGCGGCCGCGCCGTGCAGGTCGAAGCCGCGTGGCCGGCCGGCTGCGCGCCGCGCCACGACGACGACGCCTACCTCGCGCTGATCGAGCGCTGCCAGGAGGCGATCACCGCGGGGGAGACGTATGAGGTCTGCCTCACCAACCACGTCGAGATCGCCGGTGGGATCGACCCGTGGTCCGCCTACCGGCGCCTGCGGCGGGTCAATCCCGCACCGTTCGCCGCCTTCCTGCGCTTCCCGCAGGTCAGCGTGCTGAGCGCCTCGCCGGAGCGCTTCCTGCGCGTCGGCGCCGACGGCGCGGTGGAGGCGAAGCCGATCAAGGGCACCGCCCCCCGCGGGGCGAGCGTCGAGGAGGACTTCGCGATCCGCGAGCGCCTGCACGACAGCGAGAAGGACCGCGCCGAGAACCTGATGATCGTCGACCTGCTGCGCAACGACCTCGGCGCCGTCTGCGAGGTCGGCAGCGTGCATGTGCCGGTCCTGTTCGGCGTCGAGTCGTTCGCGACCGTCCATCAGCTCGTCTCGACGATCGCCGGCCGGATCGGACGCGGTACGTCGGCTCTGGACGTCGTGCGCGCAGCGTTTCCGGGTGGGTCGATGACGGGCGCGCCGAAGAAGCGCACGATGGAGCTCGTGGACGAGCTCGAGACGGGTCCGCGCGGCGTCTACTCCGGCGCGCTCGGGTGGTTCGCGCTCGGTGGCGCGGCGGATCTGTCGATCGTGATCCGCACGATCGTCGTGACGGATCAGGGCGCGAGCTTCGGGGCCGGCGGTGCGATCGTCGCGCTGTCGGATCCACGCGAGGAGCTGCGCGAGGTCCGCTTGAAGGCGCGCGCGCTCGTCGAGACGCTGCAATTGGCCGTCTACGCGTAGGCTCACCGGGTGCTTCGGCTCCCGCTGCTCGCGCTGGCGCTCGCCGTGCTCGTGGCCGCGAGCGCTCAGCTCGCGCACGCCGACGGTGCGGCCCCGCTCGTCACGAGCATCACGATCGCGCCGTCGGACGGCGGCGCGGCCAGAACGCTCGACCTTGCCGCGCTCACGGACCGCTTCGACGTCCACGGCGTCGCCTACACGCTGCGCGCGGCGGACGGAACGACGACCACGGCGACCGTCGCCGAGGGCATCTCGCTGACGGCGCTGCTTGCGGCTGCGGGGCTCGACGCAGACGCGTTCACGTATCTGGAGATCCCCGGCGCGGACGGCGCGAGCGCGATCGTGCTGCGCGACGACCTCGGCGGCACCGAGGAGGGACCGCCGGTGGTATGGGGCGACGCGCAGGGCGTCCACTTCCTGCGCCCGAGCGCAGGCGAGAGAGACACGAACGGCGCCGACCTCGTCACGCTCGCCGACGGAGCGATCGCGATCGGGCTCAAGACGGGCGATCCAGTCGTGCCGCGGATCGCCGTCTCGACACTGCGCGCCAGACCGCGCGAGCGCGTCGACTTCAGCGCGTCGCTCGTCGGCGCTGCATCGCTTCGGCCCGGGTTGGAGTACCAGTGGTACTTCGACGACGGCACCGGCAACGTGCGCGGCGCAAGCGTCTCGCACCGCTTCCCGCCCGGGGGGCCCTACCTCGTGCTGCTGAACGTCGTGCGCGGCGACGGGACGTCGATCGGCTCGCCGGCCACGGTGCGCGTGCATGTCGTGCGCCTGCACGAGCGCCGCTCGGACGACGCGCACGGCTCGGACGAGTCGCAGGGCGACGGCGATGGAAGTGGCGGGAGTGGAACCGGCGATGGGACCGGCGCCGGCCCGGGCACGGACGGCAGTGATGCCGCGACCTCCACATACGTCGCTCCGCTCTCACCGCCCGCGGCATCCCCAACGCCGGCACCCGCGCCCGCCCCACGGCACGCCTCCCCGCCGCCGCGCCAACCGCGTGGCGACCTCGTCAGCGGTACCCTGGTCGCGTCGGCAAGCGCCGCGTCGACCCCCGTCGGCGGAGGGCACGCGGCTTCGGCGGTGGCGCACCGCGCCGCGTCGGACGGTCCGCTCCACCTGCCGATCGGCATATGGGTCGGGGCCGGGCTGGTGCTGCTGCTGGCACTCGGCTGGGTGCTGGAGTCCCGCCACACGCTCCCCTTCTGGCAGCCATGACGATCGAGCAGATCCTCTTCAACATCTCGGACGCACTGCTCTACCCGGTGCTGGTGCTTGCGCTGCTGTCGCTCGTCGTCGTGCTCGCCGAGGTCGGGACGCTGCTGGCGGAGCTTCGGCGCCGTCGCGGACGCAGCGTCGCGCGACTGGAGCGCGCCGCCGACGTCGCGCGCGACGCGCTCGCCGCCGGCGATGGGGCCAGCGCGCTGCGCGCCGTGCGCAGCGTCGGCTTCAACCCTGCGATGGACGAGGCGCTGACGGCGATCGTCGAGCAGCGCGACAGGCCCGATGCGGCGAACCGCATCGCCAAGCGCCTCGCCGAGTACGACTACCGCTCCATGCGCCGCCTCGAGCGCACGCGCATCCTCGTGCGGATGGGCCCGGCGCTGGGCTTGATGGGCACGCTGATCCCGCTCTCGCCCGCGCTCGCCGGCCTCGCCCGCGGCGATGTGCAGCGGCTCACGGACGACCTGCGCGTCGCGTTCAGCGTGACGGTCGCCGGCCTGCTCATCGGCGCCGTCGCCTACACCATCTCGCTCGTCCGCAACCGCATCTACGACCAGGACTACTCCGACGTCGAGTACATGGCCGCCGCGCTCGCCGACGTCCCCGCCGGAGCGACAGCGCGCCCGCCGGACGCAACGCCGCACGTGCATGCCCCGCAGGAGGCGATCGTCCCGTGAGCCGGCCGACCGTCAGCGCTCGCGCTCGCTCGCGCGAGGATCGCTCCGGCGACCCGCTCGACGGGCTCGTCAACCTGTTCGACCTCGGGATCGTCCTGTCGGTCGCGTTCCTGCTCGCGGCGTTGTCGTCGCTGAAGCTCGGCCCCGAAGTGCTCGCCAGAGACCGCAGCGCCCCCGGCGGTCGCAGCGCCCCGCTCGGTTCCGTGATCGCGCCGAGAGACGCCCACGTCAGATCGGTCCAGCTGAGACCGGGGGAGAGAGTCGTCGGCCACGGGAGAGCCGTCGGCACCGTCTACCGGCTCGACGACGGCCGCACGATCGTAGTGCGCAAGCCGTAGCCCGCTGGACAGCGCGGCGGAGCGACACTACGGTCGGACCCTCACCAGACGAGAGGGAGGTTGCCGTGTCATCCGCCGTGCCGGACTCCGAGCTCAAGACGCGCCATCGTGCGATGTGGGCGTCGGGCGACTACCCCTCGATGGTCGAGACGTTCCTGCTGCCGCTGGGACCGCGGCTCGTGGAGGCGTGCGGCATCGGCGCCGGGATGCGCGTGCTGGACGTTGCGGCGGGCACCGGCAACGCGTCGCTGCCGGCGGCCGAGCGCGGCGCGCAGGTGACGGCGAGCGACCTGACGCCCGAGCTGCTCGAGGCGGGCCGGAGTCGTGCGGAGGCGGTTGGGCTCGAGCTCGAGTGGGTCGCAGCCGACGCGGAGCACCTGCCGTTCGAGGACGGCGCGTTCGACGTCGTGATGTCGTCGATCGGGGCGATGTTCGCGCCCCACCACCAGGAGGTCGCCGACGAGCTGGTCCGCGTCTGTCGTCCCGGCGGCACGATCGGGATGCTGAACTGGACGCCCGAGGGCATGATCGGTGCGCTGTTCCGCACGATGGGGCCGTTCGCCCCGCCGCCTCCGCCCGGTGCCCAGCCGCCGCCACTGTGGGGTGGGGAGGACCACGTGCGCGAGCTGTTTGGAGACCGCGTCGAGTGGCGCGTGCTGGAGCGCGACCTGCTCCCCGTGACCGCCTTCGAACAGCCGCACGAGTACGGCGAGCACTTCAAGGCGAAGTACGGTCCGACGATCGTCGCGCGCGCCAACGCCGGGAAGAACGGTCGCGAGGCGGAGCTGGAGGAGGCGATCGATCGCTTCTGCGACGAGTGGAACCTCGGCACCGCCGACGATGCCCGTTTCGAGCAGGAGTACCTCGTCGTCGTCGGGACGCGCCGCTAGGAGGGCGCCGCGTCGCTCGGCGACGGATGCGAGGCGTCGCGGAACTCCTCGAACTGCCCCGTCAGCACGAAGCCCAGCTGCTCGCCGATGTCGACGGCAAGGTCGCCCATGCGCTCCATCGCCCGAGCGGCGAGGATCATGTGCATCGCCCACTCGCGTGCATCAGGGTCGTCGCCACTCTCCCATGCGAACTGGAAGACGCGGCGGTTGAGCTCGTTGACGTCGCGGTCCTTGTGGATCAGGTCGCGCGCCATCTCCAGGTTGCGCTCGGCGAATGCGCGCTTGGCCTGCTCGATCTCCTGGCTGACGAGGCGACCCATCACGCCCAGCTCCTCCAGCAGCACCGGATGCGTCGGCGGGTGATGGCCGTCGAGCGGAATCAGCTTCGCGACGTTGACGGTCTGATCGCCCATCCGCTCGATCGAACGGGCCACGTGCAGCAGCGCGGCGGCGAGGCGCAGGTCCCCGGCGACGGGCGCCTGCAGCGCCAGCACCGAGAGGATCCGTTCGTGCAGATCCCGGTAGAGCTGATCGATCGCGTCGTCGCCTGCCACCACCTCGCCGGCCAGCAAGACGTCCTGGTGCTCGACCGCCTCCAGCACGCGACGCAGCTGTTCGCCGACCATGTCGAGTCCGCCGAGCGCGAGTTGCTCCGTCTGGGCGAGCTCCTCCTGGAAGCGGATGCGGAGCGCGGTGCGCTGCGCATGTTCGGGAGACCCGCCCATCAGCCGACCTTCCCCGTGACGTACGCCTCGGTGCGCGGATCGGCGGGGTTCTGGAAGATCCGCTCGGTCGAGTCGAACTCGACGATTCGCCCGGTGCGGTGGCGCTCGCCCTCGTCGAGGTCGACGGTGAAGAACGCGGTACGGTCGGACACGCGTGCCGCCTGCTGCATGTTGTGCGTGACGATCACGATCGCATAGCTTCTGCGCAGCTCGAGCAGCAGGTCCTCGATCCGCGCGGTCGAGATCGGGTCGAGCGCCGAGCAGGGCTCGTCCATCAGGATCACGTCCGGGTCGGTCGCGAGCGCACGCGCGATGCAGAGCCGCTGCTGCTGCCCGCCGGACATGCCGTAGGCGCTCTGCTTGAGACGGTCCTTGACCTCGTCCCACAACGCGGCGCGACGCAGCGCGCGCTCGACGATCTCGTCCATGTTCCCCTTCATCCCGAGCACGCGCGGGCCGAACGCGATGTTGTCGTAGATCGACTTCGGGAACGGGTTCGGCTTCTGGAAGACCATCCCGACGAGCTTGCGCACCTCGACCGGGTCGACGTGGCTGGCGTAGATGTCCTGCCCGTGGTAGAGCACCTGCCCGCGCACGCTCGCGTCGAGCACGAGGTCGTTCATGCGGTTCAGGCACCGCAGCACCGTGCTCTTGCCGCAGCCAGACGGGCCGATCAGCGCCGTGATGTGGTTCGCCTGGACATCGAGGTCGATGTCCTTCACGGCGGGAACGTCGGCGTAGGAGACGACCACGTCGCGCAGTCTGAAGACCGGCTCCGCGCACGCAGGGGCGTCAGCGCTCTCGGGCGGCGTGTTCGGCGCGACGACGGGTCGCTGTGCCACGGGGTCTGTCATGCGGGTGCTCACCACTTTCGTTGGTACTTGTTGCGGAGGAAGATGGCGATCCCGTTCATCGCCACGAGCAGGACGAGGAGGACGACGATCGCGGCAGCCGCGAGGACATGGAACTCCTGTTGCGGACGCGAGATCCAGTTGAAGATCTGGATCGGCAGCACCGTGAAGGCGCTGTCGAGGCCCTCGGGGTTGAAGGTGATGAACGTCAGCCCGCCGAGCAGCACGAGCGGCGCAGCCTCGCCGATCGCCCGCGAGAGCGCGAGAATCGAGCCGGTCGCCATGCCGGGGATCGAGGCCGGCAGGACCTGGCGCCAGATCGTCTGCCATTGCGTCGCGCCGAGCGCGAGCGCGCCCTGACGGATCGAGTCGGGCACCGCGCGGATCGCCTCGCGCGAGGAGATGATCACGATCGGCAGCACGAGCAGCGACAGCGTCAACGCGGCTGCCAGCACCGTCTGGCCGAGGCCGAGGAACCCGCGTACGAAGAACGCGAGGCCGAGGATGCCGTACACGATCGACGGGACCGCGGCGAGGTTCTGGATGTTGAGCTCGATCAGCCGGTTCCACCAGCGGTCGCGGTCCGCATACTCCTCCAGGTAGATGGCGGCGCCGACGCCGATCGGGATGGTGATGACCGCGGTCATGCCCACGACCCAGATCGTGCCCATGATCGCCGACTGCGCGCCGGCGAGCTCCGGGTTGCTGGACGGGAAGTGGAACAGCACGTCCAGGTTCAGGCGCGGCCATCCCTCCTTCACGACGCTGAAGATCAGCCAGATCAGCGTGAGGATGCCGACCGCGAGCGAGACGAACAGGGCGGCGCGGAACAGACCGCCGAGCACGCGCTCGCGCTGCGAGGTCGGTGCGATGCGCATCGTGCTCACTCGTAGACCTCCCGGTACTTGCGCACCAGCCGGATGGAGAAGATGTTCATGACGAAGGTGGCGATGAACAGCAGCGCGCCGACGGCGAAGATCGTCTGGTAGCCGGTCGAGCCGGTCGACTGGTCGCCGAGGCCGGCGGCGGCGATGAACGCGGTCATCGTCTGCATCGCCTCGGCGGGGTTCAAGGACAGATTCGGCGTACCGCCGGCGGCGATCAGCACGATCATCGTCTCGCCGACGGCGCGCGAGATCGCGAGCACGAAGGAAGCCACAATGCCCGACAGCGCCGCCGGCACGACGATCTTCGTCGCGACGATCCGCTTCGAGGCGCCGAGCGCGTAGGCGCCCTGGCGCAGGCCCTGGGGGACGGCGGCCATCGCGTCCTCGGACAGCGAAGCGACGGTCGGAAGGATCATCACGCCCATCACGAGGCCGGCCGCCAGTGCGTTGAACACGCTCGGCGGATCGCCGAACAGCCAGATGTCCTGCAGCACCGGCGTCAGGAAGGTCAGGGCGAAGAAGCCGTAGACGACGGTCGGGATCCCGGCGAGCACCTCGAGCACCGGCTTGAGCGCCTTGCGCACGCCGGGTCGCGCGTACTCGCTCAGGTAGATCGCGGCGCCGAGCCCGAACGGGATGCAGACGACGAGCGCGCAGGCGGTCACGACGATCGTCGCGCTCACCAGCGGCATGACGCCGAAGTCCGGCGGCGAGAACAGCGGGCGCCACTCGGTCCCGAACAGGAAGTCCTTCAGCGGGACCTCGCCGAGGAACTCGATCGTCGGTCCGGCGAGCGCCACGACAATCCCCGCGGTCGTCGCGACGGAGACCGCGGCACAGAGGAACAGCAGCGCCTTGACGATGCGCTCGCCGTAGCGCGGGCGCGCCTCCCCCAGCCGCCGAGCGGGGCGGCTGGGGGAGGCGGGTGTGACGGTCGTGCTCACGGTCGTGCGCCCGGCCGGATCAGGTTCCGGACTTGAGCGCGTCGAGCTTCGGCTGCAACTCGTCTTGCTGGGCCTGCGTCAGCGGGACGAACAGCGCCTGCTCGGCGAGCGTAGCCGCGTTGTCGACGTAGTACTGCACGAACGCCTCGACCTCCGGCTTTCTCAGCGAGCTGCCCTTCACGTAGATGAAGAGCGGACGGCTGAGCGGCGTGTAAGTGCCGTCCTGCACCGTCTCGGTGCTCGGGGCGACGCAGCCTCTGCCGCCGTCGACCTCGATGCCCTTGATGCTGTCTCTGTTCTGCTCGAGGTAGGAGAGCCCGAAGTAGCCGAGGCCGCCCTTGTCGCCCGAGACGCCCTGGACCGTGACGTTGTCGTCCTCGGTGGCGTTGTAGTCGGAGCGGCTCGCGCCCTCCTCGCCGTTGATCTTGTCGGTGAAGAAGTCGAACGTGCCGGAATCGGTGCCGGGGCCGTAGAGGGCAAGCTCCTGGTCCGGGAAGGACGGGTCGATCTGGTTCCAGTTGTCGACCTTCGAGCCGGTGTTCCAGATCGTTCTCAGCTGCTCGACGGTCAGGCACTGCGCCCAGTCGTTCTCCGGGTTGACGACGACGGAGATGCCGTCGTTGGCGACCTGGAACGCCTCGTAGGTGATGCCCTTCTCTCTGCAGGCGGCGATCTCGTCGTCCTCGATCTCACGCGAGGCGTCGGAGATGTCGGTCTCGCCGGCGCAGAACTTCTCGAAGCCGCCGCCGGTGCCGGACGTGCCGACCGTGACGCGAACCTCGGAGTTCTCGCCCTGAAACGCCTCGGCGGCCGCCTCCGTCAGCGGGCCCACCGTGCTCGAGCCGTCGATGCGGATCGTCCCGGACACCTGCGAGCCATCGCTCGAGCTCGAGGATCCGGTGCTGCCGCTGTCGCCGCACGCGGCGAGTCCCAGGGCCAGCACCGCGGCGCCGCTCAGGGCGGTCAGTCGCAGTCGATTCACAGCACACTCCTTGGTTCGTTGGGGAAGACGCTGCGACGACCTCCTCAGGCGTCGCGGCGTCGGCACGGATTGAGCTTGCGCGGCGTCAGTGGGATCGCCTGACCGTTCGCCCCCGCCGTATACGCCGCCGGCAGGACTTCCAGGGCGCCGGCCCGCAGTGCTTCCTCGGGGGGCTGGTGACGTCACGGGACACAGGATCGGCGCCGCCGACCACCCGTTGGTTACCGAGTTGTGAACCGACCGTGAAAGGAATGTGTTCGAGCTGCTGACGCTGGGTCAGCAGCTCGAAGGAGTCCGGCGCTGCGGCTCAGCCGTTGGAGCCAGAGGCGCGCGTGATCTGCGCGAGCCGCTCGAGCGACTGGCGCAGGAGCCGCGAGATCTGCATCTGCGAAACGCCGATCTCCGTGGCGATCTCGCTCTGCGTCATGTCCTCGACGAAGCGGAGCCGCAGGATCCGCTGCTCGCGCCCTGGCAGGCATCTGACCGCCGAGCCGAGCAGTGCGCGCGCCTCGGCACGGTCGTAGCCCTCGTCGTCGCTTCCGAGCGTGTCCGCGATCGTGGCGTCGCTGCCGCCGTCGTCGTGGCCGCCGGTCGGCGCGGCGAGCGACAGCGCGGTGCGGTTCGAGAGCGCGCCGAGCGCTTCCACCACAGCCTCGAGACTCGCACCTGTGCGTTCGGCGAGCTGGCGCGGCGTGGGTGCTCTGCCGGTTTCCGATTCGATCGCCTCGGCCGCCGAGCGCACCTTCAGCGCGAGCTCCTGCGTGCCGCGCGCGACGTGGACGCCCCAGCCGGTGTCGCGGAAGTGGCG
>Ga0126311_10000421_pt1 | contig 20135 bp, 17 predicted proteins | sample Plot61_FD_92539 | JGI IMG/M metagenome (GOLD analysis project Ga0126311, IMG submission 92539) | Serpentine soil microbial communities from UC McLaughlin Reserve, CA, USA - Plot61 | ecosystem: Environmental > Terrestrial > Soil > Grasslands | place: USA: UC McLaughlin Reserve, Lake County... | reverse complement strand
TTCTTTGTCCTGCGCCAACTCCACCGCAATCGCGTTTGTTTTGTCGGTCATGGCTGCCTGGACGTAATGAAGATACTTTCCATAGCCGAGTTGAACGCGATTGCCCGTGCCGTCACGACGACAAGGAATGCCACGGCGCTCGGCGGCCTGAGTAATCGCACGAGTAGTGGGACCAGTCTCAGCATCGGAGATCAAACGTTTCGCTTCTTCCAAAACTGGCGGCAACTGAAACGGGCGTTCACGAAGGAGCGCTTCGACCAGATTCACCGCCTGCTCGAACAAGTATGTGCTTGCGTTCTCAGCGTGAAACTCGATCGCGACATTGTACAAACTGCCACTGTCGTGACGCGTTTTGCCATGCGATCGTCCGATGCCCGCGAGGTCGGTTAACTCGAGCGCAACATGTTCGACGATGTGGCCGAAGTAAGTACCTTCTTCGAGTCTGGTCACAAAGCCGCCCGGTCGTCCCAAACTGCAATGATGATTATTTATTCCCGGGAGAATTGTGAGAAGTTGTTTGTTGAACCCCTTGAACTCGCGACTTTCGCGTTCAGCAAGCTCACTCAGCTCCAGGTGCATGAGCAGCACCGGACGGTGGCTATAGACATTCGGACCATTTAGTGTGCGAATGCTTTCGATCTTCATAACCTGCTTGCCTTTCAACTTCATTTGCGTAGACCATGTCAATTCTCATGCCAACAGAGTCGTTGAAAGCTGTGTCATCAGCATGTTTAGAACGTTAAAAAATTTGAATTGGATTTAGTGTCGCGTGAGTGATGTACGATGGTGTACAGAATAAGGTAAGTTCATGTTTGACATTACTACATCGTGAGAAAGTGGTGAGGATCGTTTTCGATACAAGACCTCTCTACTTAACTCGCAGAGATAAGTGGAGATCAATCTTCTACACTCTCCAACATCCAGATATCAACACTCACCTGTTCTGCGTAATGCAGGATTGGTTGCGTCTTCGGTTGCGGTATCTGCTTCGAGTCGAGGAGAGTGGAACCGAAGTTCGTCAGCTCAGCCTGATAGAGTTGCCACGGTTCGTGGTAAATGCGCGCGCGAAAGAGCTCGCCTTCGTATTCCGAATAGAGTACGTAACGCTCAGTCAGAAAAAACTCGCGCGATCCGGGTTGCGACTTTGGCAGCGCGTCACCGACACTCCAGTCGGCTTTAAACTCAGCAGGCGGATCGTCACGACGCTTCAAGCGGTACTTGATCTTCTTCTTACCATCCATCTTAATGTCGGCGAAGTAATACGGCAGATGATACGCAGTACGCGCTGCCAGGACTGCCGCTTTGCTGTCGCAGTCGAGCGAGAAGAACCAAACACCGGGCACACCGTTGTAATGAACGTAAGTACGTACGTTCAATTCATTCATTGAATCGAGACCGGGAATGGGTGGCATGTACGGCGGCAGGCCGCGAATGTCCCACATTGTGAATGGGGTGATTCCGAGCCACGCCGAGTCGCCGTAAGTATCGATTTCTAGAGAACGGGGAATGTGCGGGCGCAGCAAGGCCTCGTCAATGCGCCAATGCATGAAGAGCAGCTTGCCCCATTCCTGGTGCATGACCGGCTGGCCGGGCGGGCGATGCCGCACGGCGAGCCGGTCCACATCAATAACTTTCCGCATCCGTCATCCTCTTCTTCTTCTCAAGTGCCTCGTGCGTCAAAGAATTCGGGGCATTGAGATTGGCTCCGGGCGCCACACCGACGCCGAGTCGTTCAACCAGTTCGCCACCAAGCCAGCCTCCCAGCAAAGCTCCGGCTACACCAATGAACGACAATGCAAATGCAGCAGTCGGTGGTACGCCCGGAGAGTCGCGCCTGAGTAGCCAACTGGCTATAAATAAAATCATCACGCCGAGATTCGTCAGACCATGAATTAGGCCGATGCGGCTGGCCCTCGTTCCTGAAGGAATCCCGAGGTAGTCAATGAGACCAAAAACCGCAGCCAGCAGACCACCGACAATACCGGCCGCGATCATCCAGAACGAGACCAGCGTCCAGGTTTGATTTCCGGTAACCAGATAGATCACATCAAAGATCACACCCGCTGACAATAGACCGAGCGGGTAAACGATCAGAATCGGATGAATAGCATGACCGAAGAGCTTAGCTCTACTTTCCATGTCGTAGCCTCCTTGAATGCTATGAATGCAATCAACTCACGGGCCACAAAGAATGTTTTTCACGCAAAGGCGCAAAGACGCTAAGGAAAAATATTAATTACCCTTTGCGGCCTTGCGGCTTTGCGTGAAATATTAGGTGAACTTACGGAACAGTTCGCCATGGATCGCGGCAATCGCTTCGGCATCGAGTTTCGGCTTGCGATCGTACGTTAGCAATCCATTGATCTCCTGCTCGATGTCCGTCAACTGCGTGTAACAAAAGCCTGCCAGAAACTCGAGCGACGCGATACCCTTCATCAGGTCGCGATACTTCTCCAGCAACTCTTCCGGCTTCTGAAACGAATCATAGAACCGGTAAAGCAGATCGCGTTTCTCCGGCGGAATGTCTTCCGGTATCGCCAGGAAGCCGCCAACCTCCGACAGCACGATCGGCTGGCCGCGATATCTCGACCCGCGCGCGAAGAGTGGCTTGTCGATCCAGACCTTCGGCGGCAATTGACCGCCATTCAGTGTCTCCTGGTAACGACTTGATAATTTTTCCGCGGATGGAGTGTAGTCGTGAATCGCGCAGATATCAGTGATATCCGTGTGCTCCCAACCGTCGTTGTCGATCACCGGCCGCGTCGAATCGAGTCTCCTCGTAACACGCACCATTCGCTCGATAAACGCATATTGGCCCGCATGCTCAAGACTCAATCCGGGAAAACCCATGCTCTCATTCACTGGAACCCACGCGACGATACACGGATGATTGAAGTCGCGTCGCACTGCATCCTGCCACTCCGCCGATAACAACTCTTCCGCTTTCGGCGACCACTCACGCGCGTTCGGCATTTCTTCCCATACGAGCAGACCGAGTCGATCGCACCAGTAAAGCCAGCGCGGATCTTCGATCTTCTGATGCTTGCGAACGCCGTTGAAACCGAATCGCTTGATCCAACCGATGTCTGTTTGTAGCGCTTCGTCTGATGGCGCAGTCAGATAACCATCGGGCCAGAAGCCCTGGTCCAGAACCATCTTCATGTAAGTAGGATTGCCGTTCAGCAGCAACTGTCCGTGACGCAATTCGATGCCGCGTAGCCCGACGTATGAACCAATCTCATCGAGCAGATTGTTGCCGTCGTAGAGTCTGACTTGCAAATCGTAAAGATGTGGTGACTCTGGTGACCAGAGTTTCGCGTAAGGGATCGTAATTCCGAGTCGACCGGTAGCGACGGCAGTTTGATCTTCAGAAATCGCAACCCGCTTACCCTCTTCAAGCACTTCTACCTCGACGCGCCACCCTGACGACGGCGCGTGAAGAAACACGGTCAACTCGAGCAGGTTTCGCTTTGCGTGAGTGATCACCCGCAGCTCTTCGATTCTGATCGGCGGCACCGGTTCGAGCCAAACGGTCTGCCAGATTCCGGTGGTGCAGTAATAGTCGATGCTTTCAGGTATTCCGGTGTACGACTGTTTACCGCGTGGCTGTTCCGGGTCCTGTCGATCTTCGACGCGCAACGTCAGTCGATTCACACCCGACTTGAGATACGGCGCGATATCAAACTGAAACGGAACGTGACCGCCACGGTTGTGGCCCACCTCTTGGCCGTTCACCCAAACCGTACAAGCGTAATCGACGGCGCCGAAGTTGAGCAGCAGATCGCGTTTGTAAAATTCTTCCGGCAGTTGAAACGAGCGCGCATACCAAACCACTTCATGAACTGACTTATCGTTGATTCCGGAAAGTTCGGTTTGATAACCGAACGGCACGTTGATTCGAAGTGGCAACTCGCGACCGTCGTACCATCCGAGGCTCATTCCCTCTTCGGCGTCGTCAAACGCAAACTCCCACTCACCATTGAGATTGAACCAGATACTTCGTACAAACTGTGGTCGTGGGTATTCTGAGCGGGGGATCTCTTTTTTGCTAAGAATCATGCCAAATGTTAGCCGCTAAATGCGCTCTTTGCCTTTTGCGTCTCTTTGTGGCCCCAATTCATATCGCGAACACACCGCTCAAGTCCATCTTCAAACGCCGCCATGAAGCTGCCGCGTTCACTTGATAATGCCGTAAACGACGGGCGCGGAGCCACAAAGCCGAGCGCGTGCCCGGGAAGAGCCTTCACCGCAGCCGGATCACGTCCGGCTTTCATCGCTGCCAGTCGCGCGAATTCAGCCCAAGTGACGCTGCCGGTATTGGCGACATGCCAGATGCCGTGCTCGCCATCTATCAGAAGGTCCAGCACTGCGTTTACCAGGTCGGGAACATATGTCGGGGAAACTGTGATGTCCGCTGCTGCATAAAACGGCCGGCCCTGGGCCAACGTGTCGAGGACAGCGTGAACAAAATTAAATTGATCCCATGGACCAAAGAATGCGCTCGTGCGAATTATCAACGACTGCGAGAAATGTTCGAGCACGCGCAGCTCAGCCTCAGCCTTACTTCGTCCATAGACGTTCAATGGCGAACACACGTCACTCTCGAGATAGTGATCGTTCTTCAAACCATCGAACACGAGATCGGAAGAGAATGTAACGAAAGGCAGCCCGTTGCGTTCACATTCTGTTGCCAGCAAAACAGGACCAGCAACGTTCTCGCGCATGCATCGTTCGACATCGCCTTCAGCATCGTCAACGCGTACGTAACCCGCGGCGTTGATGATGGCCCAGGGCTCGTAATGATCTAGTGCGTTGAGCACAGAGTCTCGATCCGCGATGTCGAATTGATCGCGACGCAGCAGTTGATATGCAAGGCCGCGTCTCGTGCAGATACGAGCAAACGCTTGCCCGAGAGTGCCGGTTGCGCCTGTAATCAACAGGCAACGACTCTCATCACCGCTTCTCTTCACACTGCGACTATTGGACTGTTCGTTATGATGGCTGACAGGCGGATAGCAAAGACGATCCAAACGATGCCACCATCCCGGCGTGTCGAGCACCGGATGATCAAACTCCTGCCCCGTGGCAAGCGTACGAATCATTTTCGATAAAGCCGTTGGCCGCGGCAACGGTGAACGAAGATCGAAAACACCGGGCTCGTAACAACCCGCATCGCGCGTTAACAAACTATTCCAGTCGAATGCGCCGAATGCCGCCCACGCTGTCATGGCCTTTACGTCGATCTGTTGTTCACGCAATTCGACCGCCGCGTCCCAAACTTCTTTTACCCAACGCAGTTGCTCTTCCCGCGTGCAGCCGAGATGAATCTCGGTGACGGCGAGTGGAAGCCGATACCGCTCCCACGCTTCTCTCAAGATCTCTTTTGGGCCGGCTACACCGGTCGCGCAGACTCTGACGGCTTCGACGTCAGCGTAAGTGTGCCGGCCGTTGCCGCCCTGAAAATGCGCGGGATATCGCGTGGTCCGTTCATCCAAAAATCGTTCGCTGGTGATGTAGTGGTTGATTCCAAGCACTTCGGGAACCACCTGGTTATCGGGAAACCACTGCAAGTCGTCTGCTTCGATACCGAGCCAGCGGAAGTAGTCCCACATCGGCGTGTGTGGCTCGAGTCGCCCACACAAAACGTCATAGGTCAGCCAGCGACGCTCGTTCTCAAAGTCAGCCTGGTAGGCGAGCGTAGGCGTACTGAATGTTTTGCCGAGATCTTCTGTTTGAACTAACTGCGCCGCGGGATTGATCGCGCGAATCGCGCGCATTGAAAGCACGGTTCCGCGACACTGCGCCAGTAATGCTTTTGCAAAGAGCAGGGGATCGTGTTCGTGCGGGTACCAGTGACCGTAAAGACAACTGAAGCGCGCTGTTGTCAGTGGTTCGTTAACCGGAGTGTACTCGGTGACCCACGGATAACGTTGCGCCACTGCCTGTGCGTACTGTGCGAGCTTTTCAGGGAACTCAGGATCGAGAAGATTAGTGTAACGTGGGCCACTGCCGTGATGGACCAGACCAACGATCGGCTGCAAGCCGAGCCGGCGGAGTTGTTTCATCCGCTCATCCGACCAGGACCACGCAAAGGTGTTCAAATCGTCGGGCGCGGTACGTTCCCAAAGGATCGGATAGCGGAGCCGGCTCACACCGAGCCCCGCCAATCGTTCCAGATCCTTTAGTCGTAACGCGTGTCCGGTACGTTCAAGTTGGTCTGAATACTGATCACCAACCCGGTTGACTGTACATTCAACTCCGGCCCACAGTTGAGGCAATTGGGCCGCCACCGTCGTAACACTCATAACCGTCTAACCAATCTCACTAAATAGCGACTATTGATTCACCGCCGTGATCACGCGCTCCGGAAGAACGATGCGTTCGGTTCTGACGCCGTAGGCTTTGCCGTTCCCGTTACCGTGAGTATGGACCATCGCCTCAACCCGCTTCATACCCGCAATCTTGCCGTAGGTCGTAAGCGCCTGCGCGACGATCTGGTCCATGTTGTAATACTTGTAAGTCGCAAGACGACCAACAAAGTGTACATTCGAAGTCGTATCCGCAAGCGACTTGTAACGCGCGTACAAGTCCGCATTCTCCTTGCGCGGCACCGGGTAATAAGCATCGCCCTGTGACTTCGGAAACTCATACACGATACTCGTCTTCGCATGCTCCTGACCGGTGAGATACTTGAATTCCGTTACCCGCGTGTAAAGCTGCTCGTTTGGATAATTCACTACCGGCGCCTGCTGAAATACCGGCGCGTCATGCGTTTCGTGTTTGAACTCAAGCGAACGATAAGGCAGTTTTCCGTAGCAATAATCGAAGTATGCATCAACCGGACCGGTGTAGATCATCTCAGCAAAAGGTATGTCCTTTTCTATCTCCCGATAGTCGCAATTCAACATGATCTTAATGTTGGGATGATCGAGCATGTTCTCGAACATGCGCGTAAAACCGTGCAATGGCATCGCCTGATAAGTGTCGGTGAAGTATCGATCGTCGCGATTGGTTCGCGTCGGCACTCTCGACGTCACACTCGCATCGAGCTCCGAAGGATCGAGACCCCATTGTTTGCGCGTGTAGTTGCGAAAGAACTTTTCGTACAACTCGCGACCCACTTTGCTCACGACAACGTCTTCAGACGTCCGCACTCGTTCAACAGGTTCTGCAACCTTCTTGAAAAACTCTTCGACTTCAAACGAAGTCAGGCTCAAACCGTAGAGAGCGTTGATCGTGTCGAGATTGATCGGAATGGGAACGATCTGCCCATCGACACTCGCGCGCACGCGATGCTGATAAGGACGCCACTCGGTGAACCGCGAGAGATACTCGAACACCTCGCGCGAGTTCGTATGAAAAATATGTGGGCCGTACTTATGAACCAAAATCCCGGCATCGTTGTAATGATCGTAAGCATTACCACCGATATGTGGCCGTTTGTCGCAAAGTAAAACCTTCTTATTGGATCCCGCTGCAAGTCGTTCAGCGAGTACACTGCCGGCAAAGCCGGCTCCTACAATCAAATAATCAAACATTACATGAAACCCTCCTTGATCTTGCGTTAATAAGTAGTTGCTGCTGCACTTGCCCGGCGACTGTTGTCGAGCGGCAGAGACGCTGCGCGTGCAGGGCGCTTTCGTTCTATTGCTTTAGCAATCAAATCAGACATCTGTCCCCACGTCTTGTCCCATGATATTTCTTTGAGAAATGAGTCGACTTTGCTCAACCATTCCGACCGAGTCGAGCTCGCCAGGATCTTTTCCGCGGCGTGTATAAACTCATCGGGCGTATCAGTAATCTCCACCAGCTTCAATTCACCGTAAGGCCGCACCACGTCTCTGATCGAAGTGGAAATCACCGGTTTACCTGCGGCGAGATACTCGGGCGTCTTCGTCGGACTGATAAAACGTGTCGACTCGTTGCGGGCGAACAACAACAGCGCAACGTCCCAACCAGCCAGGTAATGCGGAAGCTCGTCGTACTTCTTTCCACCGAGATAATGAACGTTGGCGTGCTTCGGCAGTGTCTCGGGATCGATCTTCACGACCGGACCGATGATGACGAAATGCCAATCCGGACGCTGCTTGGCGACTTGATCGAGGAGCTCGATATCGAAGCGTTCGTCGATCACACCAAAGAAACCGAGACGCGGATGCGGAATGTGTGCCTGATCCTCAGGATCGGTGACCGTGGTTCTCGCCTTGCCAAAGTGGGCCGCATCGATGCTGCTCGGAAATGCATGTACTGATGGATGTTGATCACGCTTCGCTTCGTACAAACTCTGCCCGCCCGTAAAAACCAGATCGACTTTCCGGAACAATTGCTTTTCAAGAACTGGTAAATGCGAGTGCGCGCCCTTGAACGCTGACAACTCGTCCATGCAATCGTAAACAGAAGCTACGGGCTTGAGGTGATCCGTGAACTTGAGCGCCATCGGCGTGTAGTACCAAAAGACGTAACTCCCAATTTCGTGCTGGAGAAACATTTGCCCCAGCATCTCTCGCATAACTGCGTTGATCGCAACCTCACTTCGCAGTCCCTCGGGTAAGTGCGGCACAACGACACGCACACCGGCGTCGGCTTCACGTATATTGAGGCGCATCGATCCGTTGCCGAAGATGGGTTCTTCAACAAAGAAGACGCGTCGCTCGCGAGCGCAACGGGTTAAAAGATGTTGTGGACGCTGGAAGACAAAATCCCAACGCAGGTGCGAGAAGCAGACGAGATCTGTCGACTCACTCGCGTTAAGTGTTGAAGGTGGAAACATTTTGCTACTCATCGTTTTTCTCCAGTCGTGTACTGAGACTGAGACGGTGCCGCACACACCTGTCGCGTGGAGAGAGCCACCTCACAACTTGCGACTTATTTTAATGGCCGGCTGGGATTGAGAATCTGTTTGCTGCCCCGGCCATTAATGGGTTGGTTACTGCTAGCCCATTGAAACCATCGGGATTGAGTTGAAGGCTTCTCGCCTTAATTCAATACAACAAATTCTCGCGCTGTTTGCTTCTCAACCGTCCGTGCACCTCTTTCGTCACGGTTCACTATCATGGCAAACGTAATGCCGCGGTCTGGCGAGTCTAGTGCGAATTACAGCGTGGAAATTGTACGCAGACGTACGTTAAAGTCACGAGTTAGTAGAATTTCTCTGAAGAGAAATTCAGTGCAGCAGTTCGTTATTTCGTTTTGCCGCCGCTTCGTTGAGCGTTGTTAACCACGACGGTGACCACGCAGACGTGCTGTCGCGTCCTTTCATAGTTTGTGTTCCAACTCCACCTGCTCCGGGTAGAACCTGATTCACAACTGCGAGAATCTGCGACATTGCTTCGGGAAACAGCGATTCGAAGAGCACTGCAACTTTCGCAGGCACAGATATGACGAGTTCAGCCTGGCCGCGTTTGCACGCGCGTACGATCTGTCGCGCCGCGTTCTCCGCACTCACAGTCAGCAACGGCAACGCATCACTAATGCTGAACCACGCATATTCGAGATGATGCTGGCCCTTGAAATCTGCATTGCGTGGACTGCCGGTGCGCATCAGTCCCGGACACACTGTCGTAACCTTGATACCGTCCTTCATTAACTCTGTACGCAAACCCTTCGATAGTCCAACAAGTGCAAACTTGCTCGCGCTGTAGGGCACCAGATGCGGAACACTTACTTTGCCGCCGATCGAACTGATGTTGACGATTCGGCCTGACTTCTTTGCGCGCATCGAAGGCAAGACGGCGAGGATCGTGTTGAGCGGTCCCCAGAAGTGCGCCTGCATCGCGGTCTCGAAATCTTCCGGCGTCATCACCTCTATCGGTCCGACTTGAATCACGCCGGCGTTGTTGACGAGTACGTCGACGCCGCCGAAACGGCTGTTGACGCGCTCGATCATCTCAGTCACTGACCGTTTATCAGTGACGTCGCACGAAACAGTCATCACTTCACCGCCAAAACTTTCGACATCGGTGCGCGCGCGCTGAAGTTCCGTCTCGTCGCGTGCGCAAAGCACGAGACGCGCTCCTTCACGAGCAAACTCGCGCGCCATCACCAGTCCCAAACCTCTCGATCCTCCAGTGATCAAGATCGTCTTCCCGTTCAGATCAAAGTCGGTGAGTTGATTCCAAACTGATTTGAGTACAAATACACCGGCCGCAGCGGCGGTTAGCTTAGCGAGATCTTTTCCGTTAGCCATGACAACAAGGAACGCAAGTCCTGCTCCGTCTGGAATCCTACGTGCTTCTCATTATTTTATAAGGCGAAACACGTACGTAAACAGAACAAACGCGGAGATCACTATGGAAAATCGGAATGCAGATGTCGCAAACAAATCGACCGAAACAACTTTGCCGGAGAAGCTCCTTGAGAAACTTTTAGACTTCGAACCGGTGGAGGCGCCTGTAATCAGTCTTTACCTCGACGCGCGCGCTGATCAGCACGGGCAGCAGAATTTTCTTCCGTTCGTGAGAAAAGAGTTAACCAGTCGCATCAAGTCTTACGATAACCAGTCAGATGAACAGCAGAGTCTCGAGGAAGATTTTGTAAGGATCATGCGCTACCTGGAAACCGACGTTCCGCCGTCAGTGGAGGGGCTGGCGATCTTCGCGTGCTCGAAGGCTAAGGATTGGTTTGAAGTGGGACAGTTTGATGCGCCGTTCGAACGGAACCGGTTGTTTGTTTCTGATCGACCGCATGTTTATCCACTCGCGCGACTGATCGATCAGTACCGGCGTTATGCGGTGGTGCTTGCTGATACTAATCGCGCGCAGATCTTTGTCTTCGCAGCGGGTCACGCTGTAGATCGGCAGGACGTTGAGAACGTGAAGACGAAGCACGCGAAAGTCGGTGGCTGGTCGCAGGCGCGTTACCAGCGGCACCAGCAGAACTACCACTTGCAGCATGCGAAGGAAGTCGTCGACATGCTCGAGCGAATTGTGCGCGAGGAAAATATCGAACAGATCATACTCGCTGGAGACGAAGCGACCGTGATTCCACTGCTGCGCGAGCAGATGCCAAAGCAGATCCAGGAAAAAGTGATCGACTCGCTGAGTCTCGGCATTAACACGCCCGAGCACGAGTTGCTGGACGAGTCGTTGACGGCATTTCGCAAGTTCGATTTGCTGACGGATATGGAGAAGGTCGAGCGGTTGTTGAACGAGTATCGCGCGGATGATCTTGGTGTCGGTGGAGTTCCGGAGACGCTCGCCGCGTTGTCGAATGGTCAGGTTGAAGAAATGCTGATAGCCGCGAAGGCGGACAGTATTCAGTTCGATGAAGAAGAAGTGAGAAAAGTTCTGGAGCTCTATCAAGTTGATGAGCGTTTGCCTGAGTCGCTGGACCAGCGGACGGTTGCAGACGAACTCGTGCGACGCGCGAATGTGTTGTCGGCAGCGAAGGTCACATTTATTGAAGACAGCACGCGTTTGGAACGAATGGGCGGCGTCGGCGCGCTGTTGCGTTATCGAATTTCTGCGGAAGCGGCGGCGCCGTACGAGGACAGTGGAACGGTTCCGCGTGCAAAAGCCTTGACCACACAAGCGAACTAAAGGAGGAGTGCCATGTCAGACAAAGACCGGAACAAAAAAGATCACGCGCGAACGGACAAAAAGAACAAAGCTATGCGCGACCGCGAAAACCCGCGCACCCAGAAAGCCGAACCGAAACACCAGGCACGCGACGAATCAAACCTGACCGACGCGGAACCAGCTCCGGAAAGGAGGCGCCGGTAAGTTATGGCAAAGAGGATGAATCAGCCACCAACCGGTCAGGGCAAGAAACAAAGTCCACGCTCAGGCGCAGAACAAAAATTGGCGAAGAGGTCTGAAGTTTTACAAGCTGCTGGCTCACGCCAAAACATCGGTGATGTTGAAGACGAAGACGCCGCAATGAGCGGCTCACCCAAAAACCCGAAACGCCCCAAAGCCGGGCGCTAACGTAGTGGTTTTAGAGCACGGTGCGGCAGGTGGCGATGTAGGCTTGCGATCTTAATGTCTTCGACTCAATGCTTTGCGCTGCGGCGAGCGCAGTGGACCAGTCGCGCCTTGCCGCCTGCTCGAAGCAGTGGTTCAGGTCGGAGTTGGGGAGCGGGCGCCAAATCTTAAACTTCGTCACTTCGAGCGCGACACGGTACACACCACCGTCGTACTGGTTTGCATGGTTAATCCCGTTCACACTCTCGGTAAGCACCTGTGCAGCCCACGATGCATCGCCGGAGTAGAGCATCCCGGCAGCCGTGACTAACGCAGCAGCTCGCGCGTCGGAGTCTTCGATTTTCGTAAACAACGTCATGGCGGAAAGCAGAAATTCCGTGAACATCTTTTTCTGTTTTGCGTCACTCGCCGCCACTGCGGCCGAGAGCATCAGGTATGTGCGGAGTCTCGCGTCCGACACGCGGTTTACCTGAGAGTTAAAGCTATACCAGTCGAGCTTTTTAAGCGACGCCTCCGCCATGCGGAAAGACAAGTAAGTGTTGAGCTGCTCGCTGACCTTGCCGTCCTGCACGGTGGCGATCTTTTGCACGGCCTCTGCGTACTTACCGTCGTCGATGAGCTCACGTATGCCAGTCGCAAACAGTTCCGCACGTTCGGCTGGGTCTTTCGATTTTTCGGCGGCGGCAAAGGCAGTTTCGCCGCTGTCAAATCGGAAGACAGTGTTTTCAGTCACGATTCTTTGGGCCACCTGGGCCAGGTCGCTCAAGAGCTGGTCGTTTACCTTCGCCCGCTGCGCGATCATTGTGTATTTCGTCTCGAGTCAGCCCCAATTTTGGCCACCGTACAAACCCAGTGTTGCGGCGTAACTGCCCAGTTTCCTAACCAGAAACCAAAGGAAGGCGACATGGTACACGTCCGGGGAACTGCTCTGTTCGAGCCCGATGGCTTGGGCGTTGAGGTAGCCGCCTGACGCGCTGAGGTACGCCGTCACGAGCTCGCGATTCAAGTCCCTATTCGGTGGGGACAGTGGGCTTGCGAACATGCCGAAATCCGGTGGCATGCCTTCCCCTCCGCTGCGGATCATTGGGACAGACATTTCCGACTCCCTCAAGACGTAAGTCGAAAGCACAGTCACTTGTACGGGGTTATAGACCCGGCCGTTCGCGAGTATCGAGAGTGCAGCACGGAAGAGTGAAGCGGCAGCCGCAGGGTCCCGCTGTTCCAATTCATTCAAGTATGAGGGGAACGATCCAGGTATGCCACCCTCTAGCACCTTCGCTGCGAGCGCGGCCGACTGCACCGCGTCGGAGTCAAGACTTGCCTGAGCGAGCGACAATCGCTCGTTAAGCGAAAGCGTGTTTCCCTTCACCACCTCTTCCAGCAGTTTTTGGAACTTATCGAGCAGTCGTGTCGCCGCTTGAGGATCGTGGCGTGCGAACGACATCAGCAGCACACCCATCGCCGCTCTGGTCTCCGAACGCTCCTGCCTCTGGGTTGCGTCCGAAGCGAACGTATCGGATAACGCGGCAGCGGCTTTGGTGAAGCTGGCGCGAGCGTAAGCCTCGTCATGCTTCCAGAGTAGATCGAGAGCACCAATCAACACAGTCACACGTGTTTGTGTCTCCTGAATCTCGGCGGCACTCTCGACGACGTCCTTCAAGATGTCGATGGCCTGTGCCTTGCGCTGCGTTTCTTCAGCCTTACGCTGTGCCGTGGCGACCGTGCTTTTGCCGTCAGTCTTATCGCGCACCAGCTGTTGTGAGGCTACGGCTGGCGCCAAGAAGGTTATGATCAATACTAGGCTAATCCACTTTCGCATTGGTTCGAGGTTCAAACGGATCGTCGAAGTATGCAGAGAGACTGTAGCAAGCAACGTAGGAGGCGGGTGGTAAACGTTGTTCTATGTTACACCTCCCCCTCCTACTTGGGCCATTAATTATCCCCGGATGGTCCGCCGCTGCAAGAGCCGCATTGGATGCTTCCGTTCGGTACAAAGCAGCCTATGCAGCCCGCCCCGCCGATTGTTACCTCGGAGCAGTAGCAAGCGCCGTCATAATTCCTGCCGCATTGGACATTTGTGTTGCATTTCACGGCGTCCTGAGCCTGGACGCTACGGAAGGTGAACGCTCCGCTCGGGGTAAATATACAGTATGAGGCAGTCACGATCACTGCGATCCTGACTGCCCACCAAACTTTCCTCATCGGTTGGATCCTCCTTCTTCTCTCTAGGTCAGTTTAGTTACAGCGAGGCTTCAAACACTTTCAGTGTCAACGGCGCAGCGGGAATTTCCAGCGGCGAGCCCGTGTAGGCACTGTTCGGCCGACCGAAGCCATAGTCGGGTACATAGACCTTTTCGTTGAGAAAGACTAAGTTGCTTCGGCCGGGGTTCATGAATTTCAGGTCACTTCCAATCTTCTTAAACTGCGCGTCATAGACATCAACGATCTGGCGGCCACTCGCGTCGCGTTGACTGGTCCAAACCAGGAGATTGCCTTTGTCGGTATAGTTCAGGTGGAAGATCGGTGGGTAGTTGTGTAGGGCATCACCGTGGCCTAGTCCGCTAATTGTCATCTTACGAATAAGAAGCCGTCCGTCCTCCTCATCGATGGGACGCGGGTCGTAAGGTCTTTGGATCGTCTTTGCGAGTGAGCCGTCATCCAGCGAATACATGAAAATTTTGTAATGGTAGATGTCAGAGATGTAGAGGAATTTTTGTCCTAGCGCGAAGTCGAACGCACCAGGCGTGTAGGTCGGATTGAAGCGAACCGGGTTAGGAAGACGATAGATTTCCGCCACGTGTTGGGACTTGAGATCGATCCTATAAAGGATCTGAGAAAGCGGCTCCGGGACATAGAACTGTACGTAGAGTGACTCTCGCCTGCGGTCGAGCGCGAGCTTCAGTGTGAACGCCTCTTGAGGTAAGCGATCACCGAGCGATAGATCCCAAAGCTTAACGAGTCCCGGCGAGAAGACCGACAGCGTACTTCCCCTGACCGCATAGGTGTTACCGCTGTCGTCGATGCAGAACGGGCTCCTGAAATCCGGAGGGAGAGGACGCGAATCTTTCAGCCGTCCTTCGGCGTCGTACATGTACATGGATCTGTTATAGATGAGATAAACGTCCCCTCGACTGTTCACGTCAAACACTTCGACAAAGTGTGTGGGATCGTTTACAGGTTCGGGCTGCGGACGGATCAAAAACGCCGTCTTCTGCTCATCGAAAATATCCGCAGTCTTTTTGACGTTTGCCGCTGTCGAGGTTGAGCCGGCTTTCGGCTTGTAAGGGAGACCGAGGGCAGCGAACACTTCCCGTTCACCGTCGGACTTGAGCTCCCCGCTCCATGAGTCGAGGACCTTGCCCGCACTATCGACGAGGATGAGCGTGGGCGTCGAATGGATGCCGAGCTTGTCGAAGTCAACTCCTGCCATCGCTTGCACGGAGAGTTGCTTCTCATCCGCGTAACTCTTGACCAGCGCAGTGTCCTTGTTGATGAATGCAGCAACGATATTGACCTGACCCGCATTTTCCTACCGGGCCGCAGCCAGCGAGTTGTAGAAAGGCACACTCCTCGTACAGTAACGGCAGTCCACATTGAGCGCGAGGATGAGAGTTCGAGGAGTCTGCTTGTAATCAACTCCCGCGATCTCGGGGAAAATGCTCCCTGTCTTAACGGTGATGCTGGTTTTTACTCCCTGCGGCGCGAAGTAATTTTTCACCAGCACACCTATCGCGACAATGGCAAAGAGTATGACCACGATGTTGGTGGTCACGTCGAGAATGCTTTTCAGTCTTTGCCTTGTTTGTGAGTCGAACGGAGGTACCATTTCGGTTGCCCTCACTGGTTATAGATAAGTTGAGGGTTGGGGCGATTTGTTTCCGTGAGCGCACAATCTATCACGAGCCAGAGTCCTGTCAACAATTTTTTTAAGGCTATTGCACTGCTTGGTCTGTGATCTCGAGGCCGCGGTCGATGATTGCGAATGCCTCGCGCAACTCCGCTTCGGTGATGCAAAGCGGCGGGTTTGTGAAGAACGTGTTCCAGCGAACGAAGGTGTAGAGTCCTTCCTGACGGAAAAACTTGCCGAGCGCTTGCATCTCAGGCGCTGCTGAGTTGAATGGCGCCATCGGCTCGCGTGTTTCGCGATTCCGGATCAACTCAACGATACCGAAGAGTCCGATATTGCGCGTGGCACCCACTGAGGGATGACGACTTTCCAAATCCTCGAGCAGCCCGCGCATCACCGTGCCCATGCGTCGCGCGTTCTCGATCAGATGGTCTTCTTCGTAGACGGCAATCGTCGCCAGCGCTGCGGCGCACGCGAGTGGATGACTGTTGTAAGTCAGGCCACCGTAAAAAACATTCTTCTCAAAGTGATCTGCGATCTGGCGTCGCATGCCGACTGCGCCCAGTTGCACGTAAGCGCTCGTCAAACCTTTCGCCATCGTGATCAGATCGGGAACGACTTTCCAGTGATCGATCGAGAACCACTCGCCCGTGCGACCAAACCCGGCCATCACTTCGTCAGCGATCAGAAGTATCCCGTACTTGTCGCACAGATCACGCAAGCCCTGCATGTAACCGTCGGGCGGAATGAGTATTCCATTTGTTCCGACAACCGGTTCGACAATCAGCGCGGCGATCGTCTTTGCTCCTTCGAGCTCGAGCACCTCTTCAGTGCGCGCGAGTACGTCTTCCGTTGTGTCCCAACCTTTTTGAATACCGTGATAGAAATCCGGTATGCGAAACACTCCCGGAATACCGGGTTCCGCGGCCCAGCGACGTGGATCACCGGTGAGCGTCAACGATCCTGCAGTACCGCCGTGATAGCCACGATAACGCGCGCCGATCTTGTGACGACCGGTATAAAGTCTCGCGATACGGATCGCGTTTTCATTCGACTCAGCGCCGCCGTTGGTGAAGAAGAACACGTCTATATCGCCAGGCGTCAGTTCGGCAAGCTTCGCACTCAGACGACCGCGCACTTCAGTTGCCATAAACGGATTGGCATATGGAAGCGTCTCGGCCTGGTCCTTGATTGCCTGAATCACGCGTTCATCGCCATGACCGATGTTGACGCACATCAACTGGCTGTTGAAGTCGATGAAACGTTTCCCTTCGGGCGTGTAAAAGTAAATGCCCTTTGCATGCGCAACGGGAATCGGATCGACAGCAGCCTGTGCGGACCATTCGAATAGTGTATGACGGCGGCAGAGTTCAACAATCTGCTCGCCAGTTAGACTTGCAGTAGTGCTACTCATAATGTCCGGCATGCTAACACTTCCTTTGCGTCTTTGCGACTTTGCGTGAATACTGTTTCTGATGACTCAAGCAGGCGATCTTTCGCGTGAGCGAATCCAGGAAACCGAGCGTGTGATCAGACCACACATTCGCCGCACTCCGATTGTCGAAGTCGATGGCGCCGACTTTGGTCTCGACTCAATCAGGATCATTTTCAAACTCGAACTACTTCAACACGCCGGGTCGTTCAAGGCGCGCGGCGCGTTCACCAATTTACTGACGCGAGAAGTTCCGCCGGCAGGTGTGGTCGCTGCGTCAGGCGGCAATCACGGCGTTGCGGTCGCCTATGCGGCAATGAAACTCCGAAAGCCGGTAACGATCTTCGTGCCTTCAGTTGCTTCAAAAACTAAGCTGGATCGCATTCGCAGCTACGGCGCGGAGCTTGTCATCGCCGGAGATCGCTACGCGGAATCACTCGAAGCGAGCGAGAGTTGGACGAGGCAATCCGGCGCGATGCCGGTTCACGCTTATGAAGGCGATGGAACGCTCCTGGGCCAGGGCACGTTGGGTTTGGAGTTGGAAGAACAGGAACCGAAACTCGATTCATTGCTCGTTGCAGTTGGTGGTGGTGGATTAATCGGCGGCGTCGCGTCGTGGTATCAGGATCGTTTAAAGCTGATCTCGGTTGAACCAACCGAGGCGCCGACACTCAATCTCGCGCTGAACGCTGGAAGACCGGTCGACTCACCAGCCGGCGGTATCGCTGCAGATTCACTCGCCCCTAGACAAGTTGGACAGCAGATGTTTCCGATCGCGCAGAAGTTTGTGAACAGTTCAATACTCGTTTCCGACGAAGAGATCATCGCCGCGCAGAAACGATTGTGGGAAACGGTGCGTGTCGCAGCTGAGCCCGGCGGCGCCACGGCGTTTGCGGGACTATTCTCAGGCCGCTACAAACCCGAACCCGGCGAACGCGTCGGCGTCATCGTTTGCGGTGGTAACACGGACAAGGTGAATTTCTAATTCGATCTCGCGGCGTCGAGCACTTCGCGCACCTTCAACGCCAGTGCCCCAGGGCTGAAGGGCTTCTGGAGAAAGTTGATCCCCGGTTCCAGCACGCCGTGCTGCACGATCGCGTCATCAGTGTAACCAGACATGTAAAGCACCGGCATGTCAGGCTGCCGCGTTAGCAGGATCTTCGACATATCATTCCCGCTCATGCCAGGCATCACCACGTCAGTTAACAACAGATCGATGCGTGTCCCGTTGATGCTTTCGCAAACTTTGAGCGCAGCTTCAGCACTCGCGGCTTCGAGCACGCAATATCCCGCGGTCTCGAGCACCTGCCGCGCAAGTGTTCGCACCAACTCCGCGTCTTCGACGAGCAGAATCGTTTCGCAACCTTTCGGCACCTCAATAGACCCGTTAGTGCGTTTATACTCCTGCGCCTCCGCAGTCACTCGCGGGAAGTAGATCTTGAACGTCGTTCCCGTTCCTTCTTCACTGTAAACCCAAATATTGCCGCCCGACTGTCTCACGATTCCATAGACCATCGAAAGCCCAAGGCCCGTTCCCTTCCCGGGTTCTTTAGTCGTGAAAAACGGTTCGAAGATCTGCTGCCGTGTTTCTTCGTCCATACCGCATCCAGTGTCGCTGATCGCGAGCATCACGTACTCACCCGGAACCACAGAAACGTGTTCGCGCGCATACGATTCGTCGAGATAGACGTTGCTCGTCTCGATCGATAGCTTGCCACCTTTGGGCATCGCGTCACGCGCGTTCACTACGAGGTTCATGATCACCTGTTCGAGTTGGACCGGATCAGCTTTGATGTTTCCAAGCTCCGGTTCCAGACTCACACGCAATTCGACGTCTTCACCAATCATGCGCCGCAGCATCTTCTTCAGATCGCTAACGACAGTGTTCACGTCAAACACTTTCGGTTGCATGACTTGCTTGCGACTGAACGCCAGCAACTGCCGAGTAAGAGACGATGCACGTTCGCTCGCCTTCGAGATCTCTTCGAGATTGCGAAGTAAAGGATCGCCTTCCTCCAGGTTTCGTTTTGAGATGTCGGTGTATCCGAGAATTACCGTCAACAGATTGTTGAAGTCGTGTGAGATGCCCCCGGCCAGACGACCTACTGCTTCGAGTTTTTGTGATTGGACCAACTGCCTCTCGGTATTGTGCAGCGCTTCGAGAGCGTCTTCCCGTTCTCTTTCAGCTACGCTTCGCTTTTCAGCGTGCGACTCGGAGAGAAGCTCGAGCCGGCGATTTGCCTCTTCGAGTTGTGCGGTGCGTTCCTGGACCTTGTGTTCGAGTTCGCGTTGCGACTCGCGCAACTTCTCGACCATCGCGTTGAACGCGGTGGCGAGTTGTCCGATTTCATCACGGCGATAGATTTTAACGGTGCGCGAGTGATCGCCGCGGCTGATTGCAGTTGCGCCGGCGGTAAGCTCGTTAAGCGGGCCGCTGATGCTGCAGCTCAATACAAAAGCGCTGGCGACACCCATGACGAAGAGAAAGGCGCCGATGATCAGCATCCGCCTCACAAAGCCACTCACCGGTTTCAGCACCACATCATCCGGAAACTCGATCAGAATCAACCACGGTGTGCCCACGATCGGGCGCGCGAGGGCAAGCACCGGCGTGTTGCTGTCACGATCGTACATCTGAACATCTTCGTGGGTGCGCACTTCCAACGGAGGCTTCGCGACGATCGTCGCCAGGTCGGTCCAGATGTCGTTGGCCTGATTACCGAGATAAAGCGTCGCGTTAGTGCCGAGCAGTCGTGTCATCTGCTGACGCGTGTCAGCACTAGCGGCGAGCTTGCGCCAGCGCACGAGGTAGCCTGCAACTTTCCCGTCCTCACCCTTCACTGCGGCGACTGCCGGAAACCCAACGGTATCTTTCAACTGGCGAATGTTGCCTATGGACCTAAATGGTTCTGCGGCGCTCTGCTTGAATTCTGGA
>Ga0126311_10000419_pt1 | contig 20155 bp, 20 predicted proteins | sample Plot61_FD_92539 | JGI IMG/M metagenome (GOLD analysis project Ga0126311, IMG submission 92539) | Serpentine soil microbial communities from UC McLaughlin Reserve, CA, USA - Plot61 | ecosystem: Environmental > Terrestrial > Soil > Grasslands | place: USA: UC McLaughlin Reserve, Lake County... | reverse complement strand
TCTCGCAATGACGTCACCAGGCATGCTCCATCGCGAGCGTCTCCGCTAGGGCGTCGAGGGTGAGAGTCCCCCCCGATACGACGATGCCGACCTTCTGACCTGTCAACTCCTCCCGCATTGCGTGTGCCGCAGCCAGGGCGGCCGCTCCGGCACCCTCGGCGAGCACCCGCGCCGTCTCGAGTAAGGTCAGGATGCTGCGGCGCATTTCCGCGTCCGTGACGAGGCGGAAATCGTCCAACCGCCGCCAGAGGATCTGGGCCGGGAGGCTGAACGCGACCCGCGTCGCCAGCCCCTCCGCAAACGTGTCCGCCCAGTCGATCTCCTGCAGCTGACCGCTGCGCCAGGTCTCATAGACGACCGGCGCCCCGGCTGCCTGCACGCCGATGACACGCAGCCGGGGCGACAGGCTCTTGCCGGCAAGGCAGGCGCCCGACAGCCCGGAGCCGCCGCCGGCGGGGACGATCAGCACATCCAGATCTGGCACGGCTTCCAGCATCTCTACGGTATACGTCGCAACTCCCGCAACGAGACGCCAATCGTTTGCTGCCGGGACAAGGTGCGCCTCCCGCGCCACCGCATCGCGCTCGGCCTCGACTCGGCACTCGTCGAAATCCCGGCCGGCGAAGCGAACTTCGGCTCCGAGCCGGCGCATCGACGCGACTTTCATCGGGTTGGCCTGATCTGGCATCCAGACGGTCGCGGGCACGCCGAACTCACGCGCCGCGTACGCGATCGACTGCCCATGATTGCCAGTCGAGGCGGTGACGAACCCCCGTGCCCGCTCTTCCGGCGAGAAGTCGCTCATGAGAAAGAGACCACCACGAACCTTGAACGCACCGATGGGCTGCAAATTCTCGCATTTGAGAAACGTCTGAAATCCAAGCAGGGCATCGAGCGCCGGAGTTGCCAGCAGCGGCGTCGGTTGCAGGTAGCGAGCAATCACCTCGCGCGCTCGGGCGACATCGGACATTGTCGGCAGTCGCACACCCGACAGCGGATCGACCTCCGGCAGCGGGAGCATCGACGCCACGGATTTGCTTGATTTTCTCGTCGCGATCGGCGTCACTCCAGCATCCCCCGCGGCGGTCTGTTGCCAGCCGCCTTCCCGCGCCTTGACGCGGTATTCCCACACATCCATGCTAGCACCGGGTTCAATGGCGCCTCTGTCACAGGAGTGACGGGTGTACGTACACTATGGGGCCCAGAACAGCCCAGATCGTGACGGCGTGGCAAGGGCGCCGGCACACAACGGGCGGAGGAAGCAGTGAAGAGGGAGACGCCCATTTCCAGCACGTTCGGCGACCGGTTGATCGACGCGGCGCGCGCTAACGACAGCTTGCTGTGCGTCGGTCTCGATCCCGTCCGGGCTTGGTTCCCGATTCCGCTCAACGACGAACCTGACGTGACCCGCGCGATTGTCAGCTTTAACGCCGGTGTCATCACGGCGACGTCCGATCTCGTCTGTGCCTACAAACCGAACCTGGGCTTCTATCTCGCCTATGGCGCCGCGGGCATCGCCGCCCTGGAAGAGACACGGCGCCTCATTCCCCCGCACATTCCGATCATCCTCGACGCCAAAGTCGGCGACATCGGCAGCACCGCCGAGGCGTATGCTACCGGCTACTTCGACACCTGGGACTTCGACGCCGTAACCGTCAACCCCTATCTCGGCGAAGACTCGCTGGCGCCCTTCCTCTCTCGCCACGAGCGGGGCGTGCTCGTCGTCTGCAAGACGAGCAATTCCGGCTCGGCTGACCTGCAGAACCTCACGTTGGACGCGAACACTGGCCGACAGCCGCTCTATCTCACGGTCGCGGATCGCGTCGCCGCGTGGGCAGAGCGGTGGCCGGCGACCCTTGGTCTCGTGGTGGGCGCGACGTACCCGGCCGAACTCGCCGAGGTGCGCCGCCGCTGCCCAGACGCACCGGTCCTGCTGCCCGGCATCGGCGCGCAGGCCGGCAACCTGGAGGCATCGCTGCGCGCGGGGCTCGACAGTCGGAGCCTGGGGCTGATCGTCTCCTCCTCCCGGTCAGTCATCTATGCTGGTCACGATGACGCGGACTGGACCGCGGCCGTGCGCTCCGCCGCCCTGGACCTTCGCCAGGCCATCAACGGCATCCGGGCTGCCCAAGTCTGATCGATTGCGACCTACCGCCGAGCTACGCGCCTCGCGCGAGCAACCCTTCTTCCATCACCAGATCTACGGCCAGGGTGCGGTAACCGACGGAGTCGAAGAGGACGACCATCGTGTCGCCCGCATGGCGCATGACCATCCCCGGTCCCCATAGCTTGTGCACGACCTGACTGTCGATTGGGTAGGGCTGGGCTGACAACGACTTGGTGACCGATCGACCCGCCAGACAGTTGTCGCAGTTGTCGCATGGAGGTGCGTAGACCTCCCCGAAGTAGTTCAGGATGTACTCGCGGCGACAGTCAGTCATGTCGGCGTAGCCGCGCATCATCTCGATCCGCGAGCGGGCGAACGCGCGGAGATTCTCTTGAGCTTCAGCAGCCTCCTCAACGGTCTCGGCCATGTCCCCATTTGCGTTCGTGACGACCTCACCCGATGGCAGCACATCGACCGCGCCTACGTCCTCCAGACGGTTGAGGGCGATCGCTACCTTCGTCTGCGAGAGATCGGCCTCATCACCGATCTCATCGACCCGCAATGGTCCGGCCGCGTCCTGCACTGCCTCGGCCACCCGCGCCATCTGGTCGGCGTCAACCCGACCGCTGGCTGCCAGGAAGCGGCGCAGGTTGAGGTCCTCCGGTCGATAGAAGAGGATCGCCTCGGCTGGCTCGCCATCGCGGCCGGCGCGACCGATCTCTTGGTAATAGGCGTCGACCGATTCGCTCACGTCAAGGTGGTAGACAAAGCGGACGTTGAGCTTGTCGACGCCCATGCCGAAGGCGGTCGTGGCCACAATGACTTCGGCCGCGTCCGACATGAACGCCTCCTGGACGCGGGTGCGCTCTCCGGCGGCCATGCCGGCGTGGTAAGCGACGGCATCCACACCGTGCTCGACGAGAGCAGCGGCCAACTCCTCCGCATGCTTGCGAGTCGCCGCATAGACGATGCCCGGCTTGGGCGCGTCGATGACATGCGCGATCAGCGCCTCGCGCTTGTCCTCCTCATCCGAGAAGCCCTCAACCGCGAGGCGGATGTTCGGCCGGTCGAAGCCGCGGACCACTATCCGCGGCTCGCGCATCCCCAAGCGCTTGACGATCTCCTGCCGCACAGGCTGCGACGCGGTGGCGGTGAGCGCCAAGACCCGGGGGCGGCCGAGCGCCTCGATGACGGCGCCGAGGCGAAGGTACTCTGGGCGGAAGTCATGACCCCACTCGCTAATGCAGTGGGCCTCGTCGACGACGAAGAGGGAAGGCTTGCTTGCTTGCACGCGGGCAAAAGTCTCCTCATTTGCGAATTGCTCGGGCGCCAGGAAGAGGAACTCGGCCGCGCCCTCGGCGAACTCGTCAAGCGCTTCGGTCCGCTCGGACGCGGGCAAGGCCGAGTTGACCAGGGCGGCCCTACCCGCGTCCATCCCGGCAATGGCCTCGACCTGGTCCCGCTGGAGGGCGATCAACGGGGACACCACGATCGTAGCCCCGGGAATGAGCGCACCGGCGATCTGATAGATCGCGGACTTCCCCGATCCCGTCGGCATCACCGCCAGCGTATCGGAGCCGCGCAGCACGGCGGTGATGGCTTCTTCCTGGCCCGGCCGCAACTGCTCGTACCCCAATAGCTCTTGGGCAGCGCGATTCACGACCTGCTGGAGGTCGGACGCCGTCTTCATCTCCTGCTCCATGGCGCGGTGCTATTTGATCTTGGCAAGCGCCTGACTCACGTCGGCGGGGGTCTGGTACTCCTCGTCGGGAAGCCGTTCCAACGTCGTGCGGACGTCCTCATCGGCCCCATTCCGTTCAGCAGTCTCAAGCAAGTCTCTCTTGCTCGCGGGGTAGTCGACCCCCTTCAAAAACTTCTGCATCTGGATCGGGTTGACTGTCATTGTGGTCCTCATTCAGATAGTCAATCGTGCCTTGCCCATCGCGGGCGCGGCGGTTGTGTCCAGGTCGGGATCAGCGTCATCACCCCAGCCACTGGGGGTGCGTTCCGCAGGCTACGTGCCAGCTCCCCGCTTTGCGGTGAACGAGGGTTCCGCGCAAAATGAAGACCTGAATGTGAGACGTTGTTGGGTCGGGCAGGAGATGTCGGCTGCTCGCACCTTCCTGAGGGAGCAGAGCGCATGGCGGTACCGGGACACGATCATGCGGCCGGTCGAGTCACCGCTGCGGGGAAACGAGAGCGACCGCACCTCGACCTCAACCCCATGTTTCGTGCCGGGATCCTGGCTGTCACCAGTAACCCAATGGTGTCGCGCGCGGTGCGGCGCTACGGCATGCGCTTGGGTGCAGCGCGCTTCGTCGCCGGCGAAACTTTCGCGGAGGCGATTCCGGTCCTGCGATCACTCAATCAGAGCGGGCTGCGCACCAACACCACGCTTCTCGGCGAAGGGGTCAAGGACTCATCGACTACGCGAGCGGTCGTCGATGAATACAAGGCGGACCTCGACCGCATCGCCGCGGAGGGTCTGCAGACCAATATTGCGCTCAAGTTGACCCACCTTGGTCTCGATCTCGATCCTGAGCTCGCCTATAGCAACGTCACCGACGTCGTCGCGCACGCCGCGATGCGCGGCAACTTCATTCGTATCGACATGGAGGAATCGGCCCGCGTCGACGACACGCTGCGCATCTATCGCCGCCTCCGCGCCGATGGACATGACAACGTCGGCACCGTCCTGCAGTCGTACCTCTATCGCACCCCAGCCGATCTCGAGAGTCTCCTCCCGCTGTCGCCCAATTTGCGGCTGGTGAAGGGCGCCTATCTGGAGCCGGCGAGCATCGCCTACCCGCGCAAGGCGGACGTCGACCGTGCCTACGTCGAACTGGCGGAGCGGATGCTGCTCGCCAGCGCCTTCACCGCGATCGCCACTCATGATGAACGGATCATCGAGCACGTCATCGAGTTCACTCGGCGCGACGGCATTGGCACTGATCGCTTCGAGTTTCAAATGCTTTACGGCGTGCGGCAGCAGTATCAGGTCGAGCTTGCGCAGGCCGGTCACCGGGTCCTTGTCGCTACCCCGTACGGTCCGCACTGGTACCACTACCTCATGCGCCGCCTCGCGGAACGTCCCGCGAACATGATCTGGTTCGCGACGAACATGGTGAAGCGGTAGCCGACGAAGAAGGCCAGACGGCCAGAAAGTGCGTAGTTGACGAGGAGAGAAGACTCTCAGCCTGCTCCTTCACCCCCTGAGCCGAAGGCGATGCCCCCTGAGGAGAAACCGGCACCCCTCCGTCCGTACGCCCGTGCTACCATCGCCGCAAGGAGAGGCGGCTCTGCGGACGAGACACGGATGGCAAGCGTGACGGCAGCGAGTCCCGTGGCGGCCCAACCGGGGCACGACCCAGAGGGCCGTGACGGCGGGTATCCTCTGGATGCTGTTCCCATCGTCGCCTTCGCCAACCAAAAGGGAGGCGTGGGCAAAACGACCACGGCCGTCAACTCGGCCGTCTCACTCGCCCAGCGCGGCTATCGCGTCCTGATCGTCGACTCCGATCCCCAGGGCAACGCGACATCATCGCTCGGCGTCGACAAGCTCACAGTCGGACACTCCATCTACGATGTGCTCGTCGACGGGCTTCCCCTGTCCGATGCGATTGATGCGACCGATCGTCCCGGTCTCGACTTGGTCGCTGCGACGCCGATGCTGGCCGGTGCCGAGATCGAGCTCGTCGCAACTGGGGGACGCGAGACCCGACTGCGCGAGGCTCTGGCCGAGTTGCTGCCTCGCTATGACGTCGTGCTGATCGACTGCCCACCCTCGCTGGGGTTGCTAACGGTGAACGCGCTGACGGCCGCGCGGTCGGTGGTCGTCCCGATCCAGTGCGAGTTTCTGGCGCTGGAGGGACTCGGTCAACTGATGACGACGGTCGATCGAGTCAAGCGCGGCCTGAACCCGTCGCTGGACGTCGCGGGCGTACTGATGACGATGTTCGATGCCCGCACACGCCTCTCGGCGCACGTCGTGGACGAAGTGCGGCGCTATTTTCCCCACCGCATGTTCGGGACCGTGGTTCCTCGCTCCGTGCGACTAGCCGAGGCTCCTTCCTACGGTCAGGCAATCGTCGAATATGACCCGAGCTCGCGGGGCGCGGAGGCCTACGAAGCGTTTGTCAACGAGCTCACGACTCGTCTCCACCTACCACCCCGGCGTCGTCTCGGCCGGGAATCCGCGGAGGGAAGCAATCAATGACTATCACCGAATCACGTCAGGCCGCGGCACCGTGGGACGACACAACTGACCCGTTCGACGCGCTCTCCGACAAAGACAAATTTGTCGGTCTCGGTCTCACCTTCGACGACGTGTTGCTCGTTCCCGCCCAGTCCACGGTGCTGCCGGCGACCGCCAGCACTGCCACCCGGTTGACGAAGTCGATCTCCCTCGCCATCCCGATCCTGTCTGCGGCCATGGACACCGTCACTGAGGCGCGGATGGCCATTGCCCTGGCGCGGGAGGGAGGCCTCGGCGTTGTCCACCGCAACCTATCGATCGAGGAGCAGGTCAGCGAAGTGGACAAGGTCAAGCGCTCCGAGTCGGGCATGATCGTCGAGCCGGTGACACTGCCACCCGAGGCGCCCGTGCGCGAGGCCCTGGCGGTCATGGAGCGGTATCACATCTCCGGCGTGCCAGTCACGGAAGACTGCGGGCGGCTGGTGGGTATCCTCACCAACCGCGATCTCCGCTTTGTCGACGACGTCGAGCAGCCGGTCAGTGGAGTGATGACCAGCGAAGACCTGATCACCGCCCCCGCGGGCACGACACTCGAGGAGGCCCAATCGATCCTGCACCGCCACCGGGTGGAGAAGTTGCCGGTCGTGGACGAACGCGGCTATCTCACCGGGTTGATCACGGTCAAGGATATCCAGAAGAAGATCCAGTTCCCGAACGCCACCAAGGACGCTCAGGGACGCCTGCGCGTTGGCGCGGCGGTAGGAGTTGGCGCTGACGCTGCGGAGCGCGCGGCCGCGCTCGTCGAGGCGGGTGTCGACCTGCTGGTGGTGGACACCGCGCACGGCCACTCGGTCTCCGTAGCGCAGACGGTCGAGCGGATCAAGCGCACACACCGCGTCGAGGTGATGGCCGGCAACGTTGCCACCGCATCGGCAACCGAGGCGCTGATCGCCGCCGGAGCCGACGCGGTGAAGGTTGGGGTCGGGCCAGGATCGATCTGCACCACCCGCGTTGTTGCCGGAGTCGGCGTGCCTCAGGTCACCGCGATCCTCGACTGCGCTCGCTCCGCCACCCGCCACGACGTCCCGATCGTCGCCGACGGCGGGATCCAGTATTCCGGCGATATCGCCAAGGCGATCGCCGCCGGCGCGGACGTGGTCATGCTCGGCTCACTGTTGGCCGGGGTCGACGAGAGTCCAGGCGATGTCGTGCTGTACCAGGGAGAGCGCTTCAAGGAGTACCGCGGCATGGGCTCCATCGGCGCTATGAAGTCCCGCTCCTACTCCAAAGACCGCTATTTCCAGGAAGGGGTTGGCAACATCCAGAAACTCGTCCCAGAAGGTATCGAGGGCCGTGTGGCCTACAAGGGGCCGCTTGGCAATCTCGTCTACCAGCTCGTCGGCGGTCTGCGCTCCGCGATGGGGTACGCTGGCGCATCGGACATCCCGACCCTGAAGCGCGAGACGCGCTTCGTGCGAATCACTGCCGCTGGGTTGCGCGAGAGCCACCCCCACGACGTCGTCATCACCCGCGAAGCCCCGAACTACCGCTCGAACGGAGGGTGATCGGTGATGGGCGATTACTCGCTACGCTGGTGGTGATGGGGTGATGGTTCGCTGGACTCACGGGCATAGGGTGATAGGAGACATCCCCTCGTTCTCCCTGTCAGCCTATCACCCTATGACCCAATCACCCAGGTCCCACCGTTGACTTTGAGTCTCATATAGTCAAGCGGGCCATCGCTCGATACAATGAAAGTGAGGCCGGAGCGGAGGGTCCGGTTGTGTGAGGGGGACGGGGATCGATGCGGCTGCGAAGTCTGCTCGTGGCGGGGTTGAGTGCGCTCATCGTGCTCATCAGCGCCGGGCCGCCGGTCAACCTTGTTTCTGCTCGCTCCGTTGCGACGGACTCCGCCTTCATCGAAGTCCCGCTCTACACCCAGCAGCGCAATCTCAGTTGTGAGTACGCCTCGCTGGTCATTGCGATGGGCGCCTACGATACCTGGGTCTCGGAGTGGACCTTCGATGACCTGGTGCCTCTATCCGACAACCCGCACTGGGGGTATCGTGGCGACATCAATGGCTCATGGGGCAACACCACCGACTACGGCGTCTATCCGGAGGCGCTGGTTGGGCCACTCGCGGAACTCGGCTTCCGCGGCGAGGTGTTCTATGGCAAAGGCGATGCCAGCTCGCTGCAGCGCTATCTCGCCAATGGAGTGCCCGTCATCCTCTGGCTCGGCTTGTGGGGCGATCAGAGCTACTACGAATATGCCAGCGATGGCACCCCGTACAAAATCAATCCGGGCTATCACGTCGTCGTCGCCTATGGCTACGATGAGTCGGGTGTCTATGCCTCCGATCCGGCCACGGGGAGCTCGGTCTCCTGGTCGTGGGGCGACTTCATGTGGATGTGGGACGCTATGGACGGCATGTCGCTGGCGGTGTGGCCGCTGGCACGGACGGAGACCGCGGCAATCGATCCCCCGTCCGATCTCACGGCAAGCGACCCCACGCCCGGCGTCTGCTGCTGATCGTCCCACTCACACCCGTGGCCGCTGGGCGGCCACCGTCACTACGCCGCTGTCAGGGCAACTCGCCCCAAGACTTCATTCAGCAGGGAGTCCAGGCTGGCGCGATCGACGATCGGTACGATGTAGTGATCGATACCAAGACCCTCGAGCTGCTGAACAAAGGCGGCCACGGCGTCTGGCGCCATCGCCATCTGGTGCTCTGCGCGTAGCGGAGCCGGGCCTATGACCGTCTTTTCTATGGCCTCGAACGGCCGGCCCTCAGCCTCGCAATGAGCGCGCAGGACATCGAGCTTGTGAGATAGCGCCGCCAACCCTTCCTCGCCCGGCATCGCGAAGAGGTTGCACGCATCCGCATAGCGCGCAACTAATCGCAACGTCTTCTGCTCGCCACCGCCGCCGATCATGATGCGCGGCCGGGGAGTCGACAGCGGCTTCGGCTGGCAAAGCGTCTCTGCGAGCTGAAAGTGCTTACCCTCGTACGGCCCGACCTCGCCCGACCACATCTGTTGGGCGATTTGCAACGTCTCTTCCAAACGCTCGAAGCGCTCACTCAAAGGAGGGAATGGGACGCCGAGTCCGAGATGCTCGCGCTCGTACCAGCCGGCGCCGATACCGAGCCAGGCCCGACCGCCCGAGAGGACGTCCAGGGTCGTGACGGTCTTGATGAGCAGACCAGGATGTCGATAGGTGACGCCGGTGACGAGCGTACCGAGCTGGATGTGCTCGGTGATGCCCGCAACATACGAGAGCGCTGAATAGCCTTCCAGCATCGGTTCCTCAGCCGCACCGACCGGCGGGATCTGGAAGAAGTGGTCCATGACCCAGAGCGAATCGAGACCCGCTTGGTCCGCGTCACGGGCGATACCCGCAAGCCGCGGCCCAATTCCCACGTCGCCGCCGGGAGCTTCGAAGCGCGGGATCGTAATGCCAAACTTCATCACCTTCACTCCTCGTGAACTGTCATCCGGTTCGTCAACAGACGTTGACATGAGATACGATATGGGGTGCCGCGGCATTTGTCAACAGCCGTTGACAAACGTTTGCAGTTTCCAGGAGGAGCAGCAGTGTTCGGTTGTGGCTCTGGCCCAATAGGCGATCCGCCTGACATCGGGCCGCGTTACCGCAACGCCGCGGCTACCCGCCAAGCCATCCTCGAGGCGGCAAAAACGTGCTTCATGGACGGCGGGTACGAGCAAGTTGGCGTGCGCGACATCGCGGCGCGGGCGGGAGTCGATCCGGCACTCGTCAATCGCTACTTTGGTTCCAAAGAGGGGTTGTTCTCGGAGGCGGTCGCCAGCAAGTTCGATCTCAGCCATCTCCTGGATGGAGATCGCGCCACCCTCGGCGAGCGACTGGCGCGCTACGTCTTGCAAAAGAAATCGGCGGGTGCCGGCTACGATCCGCTCGTGGCGCTCCTCCGGTCCTCGTCGAGCGACGTTTGCAGCGGAATGCTGCGGAACGCGATTCTGGAAGGTTTTGTCCGCCCGCTGGCGGCGCGGCTCGAAGGTCCAGATGCGATGTCACGGGCAGAGCTGGTGGGATCGACACTGCTGGGACTGCTCGTCCACCGCACGGTCATCGGTGGCGCCGAAGCGTCGGATAATGAACGCATTTTGGCATTGGTGACACCGACGCTGCAGGCGTACATCGACGGCACGCAGTGAAATCAGTCGAGTGACGGGAAGGAGACGAGGTGATGGAGCCGTTGCCATTGCAAGGGCGCGCGGCGCTGGTGACCGGAGCGGGGATCGGCATTGGTGAAGGGATCGCCCGCGAGCTGGCGCGGCAAGGTGCGCGTGTGGCAATCCACTACAGCGGCAGCAGCGTTGGCGCCCACGCCGCCATGGCGGAGATCACGGCAGCCGGCGGCGAGGCCGTCGCGCTGCAGGGGAATCTGCGCCACGTCGACGACTGCGAGCGGGTAGTCGCTGAGGCAACCGACGCGTTCGGCGGGTTGGATATCCTGGTCAACAACGCCGGTGTCACTCGCGCGGGCACGATCGAGGAGACCACCGAGGCCGTCTATGACGAGATGTTCGACCTGAACATGAAGGGCTATTTCTTCAGCGCCCGCGCGGCCCTTCCCGCGCTCGAACGCTCCGGACGCGGCTCCATCATCAACATCACCTCGATCCACGGTGGGGCTGGATTTCCGAACCATGCCGCCTACGCTGGAACCAAGGGGGCCGTCATCGGATTCACGCGATCGCTGGCCATCGAGCTGGCGCCGCGACACGTGCGGGTGAACGCTATCGGCCCCGGTGTCATCGAGGTGCCTCGCTACTTCAACATGCCGGGCTACACGACCGAGTTCGGCAACACGCTGATACCGTGGGGGCGCGTTGGGCGCCCGAGCGACATCGCCCCGGCGGTCGCGTTTCTCGTCGGCGACGGCGCGGAATTCATCACCGGGCAGACGCTCTACGTGGATGGCGGCACGAACGCCCGCATGGGTCTCTGGTGGGAAAGCGCGGCGCCTTGAGCTCGTTGCCGATCTGAGCCAGCAACGCTAACGCCGTGACAAGTCGACGATGATCCCTGGTGAGTCGATCAATTTGCGCGCCGTCGAACGTCACGATGTGCCCCTGATCCACCATTGGTTCAATGACCCGGTCGTGATGGATGGCTGGGGCTGGAGTGCACCGGCTCGCTCGATTCAGCATGTGGCGGGTCAGGTCGAGGACTGGCTCGCACGGGAGACGGTGTTCGATCGGCCGGAGGCGCTCATCGCCGAATCGCTTGCGGGTGACCCCATTGGACTGGTCGTCGTGCGCGTCGACCGGCCAGAAGCCCGGTCCGTCGAGCTCTCGCTTATCGTCGACGCCGACCACTGGGGTCAGGGGTTCGGCATGGACATGATGCAGACTATCCTCCAAGCCTGCTTCACTGGATGGGGAGTACACCGGATCGGCGTTCGTGTCGAAGAGGGCAACGAGCGCGCCGTAGCTCTCTACCGCTGCCTCGGCTTCAAGGAAGAGGGCCGCTTGCGCCAAGCCGCGTTTCGGGATGGACGGCATACGGATGTGCTCCTCTTTGGGCAACTTGCCGCAGAATGGGCCGCCCATGAGGATCGTGCACATTCATCCCGGATTACTGAGCAGTGCCCGTGAGACCTTTGCCAGCTACTGGCTCGAGTGTGAATCGTTGTCCGAACCCGGCAATCAGCGGCCCGGCGCGGGCGATGACCGCTTGCACATCAGCACCGGTCAGCGACGCGGCGTGGTCCGCTTCACTTCGCCAGACCTCGGTAACCCAGATGGCATCGGGATCGTCCGGCATCGTGTTCACGATCCATACCTCGCAACCAGGCAGGTCCGCGACGAGGCCGGCGGACTCCAAGAGGATATCGAGCAGCGCATCCCTCTGCCCTGGCTGCGCCTTTATGATTCCGCAGAGCCCGAACCGGCTCACCGCTCCCCTCCTCACACCGCTCAATGCACGAGCGCGATATTCAGGCTGTCGGCCGAATGACTCGTGGGTTGAGCTGGATACTGAGTCCCAGCACCAGACCAAAGACAATCCAGCAGAGTACGACCAACAGCGCAATGCCGAGGATCTGGATCAGCGCGGTCTTCAGGGCTTGAGCGGGATCGTAGGTCCCCGGGATCGTCCGCCGGTCGATATAGACTGCGCTCATGCCGGCCCCGACGAACGGGATGAGCGCCAGCAGCCCTCCGAACACCAACGTCTTCCACGCCGGTCGGGGGCGCTCGGGCGGGAGATAGGGACCCGTGGTGAAACCAAACTCCGTTGATGCGCGCAAACGATCCATGTCGCCTCCGGTGGCATGCGCGGAGCGACGCGGGACGCCGCACCCGCGATCGTACCCGACAAGCGCCCAACGAGGAGGATCACGATGCATCTCGGCCAGATGAGGAACAGCATGGGGTTGGAACCTGGCCAGGACCCCGGCGAGCCATTCGACGTCATCACCGCCGACGGCAAACCCACCGGCCGGGTGAAATCGCGCGCGGAGGTTCACCGCGACGGAGACTGGCACCGGGCGATTCACGTCTGGGTCGCCGGGGTGGACGATCACGGCGTGCCCTTCCTGATATTCCAGCGCCGTTCGCCCCAAAAGGACACCTGGCCGGCTCGCTATGACGCGACCGTGGGCGGGCACTACCGCGAGGGGGAGACATTGGCCGAAACACTACGCGAGGTCGAGGAAGAGATAGGCATCATCCCAGATCCGAGAAACCTGCGGCTCCTGGGAATCCGTGTCTGCGCCAACGAAGCCCAACCGGGGATCGTCGACCGGGAGATCCAGGACCTGTTCCTCTTGCGCGACGATCGGCCTCTGGAAAACTTCCGGCCAAACGCCGCCGAATTGGCCGCGCTGGTCCGTTTCCCGCTCGAGACCCTGGTGCCATTCCTCGCGGGTGAGCGTTCAGAGGTCAACGGCGAGTCCATTGCGCCAGGGGCAACACAAGTGGAGTCCATTACGGCGCGCAGCGACGACTTCATTCCGGCCGTCGATCGCTACTTCCTGCGCATCGCCATCGCGGCGCAGCACGCGCTGCGCGGCGAGCGCTACGTCGCAGTCTGAAGCTGAAGCGGAGATCGCCCGGTTCGTCGCCGGCTGGCTGGAGAGCGTGGAGCTTGACACCGAGTTGCACGAGCTCGGCCCCGGCCGCGCCAACGTAATCGCTGTTGCCCACGGCAGCGGTGACGGCGGCACGCTCATGTTCAACGCGCACATGGACGTCGTCGGCGCGGGCGGTATGACCCAGCCCTGCACGCCACGCATTGACGGCACGCGGCTCTATGGACGCGGCGCATACGACGTGAAGGCGAGCCTCGCCGCGATCATGCTTGCCGGGCGCGAAGCAGTCAGGCTCGACCCGCGCGGCAATGTGATTGTCACGGCGGTCGCCGACGAAGAGTTGGCCTCGATCGGCGTGCGGGACGTCGTCCGCCACATGGTCGCCGACGCGGAGATCGTCGCCGAACCGACCGGGCTCGAACTTTGCGTAGCACATTAGGCATTTGTCTGGCTGGAGGTGGAGACACACGGCTTGGCATCACTGGGAGCCGACGGGTGGATGGATTCGGCGTTCCTTGGCGCCGCGGGCATCCCGACGGTGATCTTTGGACCGGACGTCGGGTGGGTCGATCTTGTGAGCGCGACGCGCACCGGGGACGCGCTGCTGGGAATCATTGTGGAGTTCTGTGCATGAAGATCGGGACCAGCCTCAAGGGGATCGCATGAGCGAACTGCGCGATCCTTATGAACCGATGGCAACCGAGGCGAACGGACTCGGTCCGTCGGATGTGATTGCCCGCGCTCGTGAGGCGCTAGCGCCGGTGCGCGACGCGTTGGAGCAAGCGGAGTTTTATGCGTACGGCACCATCGACGAAGAGAACCGCTGGGTCATCAGCGCCGACGACGAGGCCGGACACGTCGATGTGCGAGTCGGTCCGGACGGATATCAGCTCGAACTTTGGGCGACCGCACCAGGTCTCTTCAGCGAAGAGGAGAATGACTTTCGCCGGCGCGCGATGGAGCGTCTCGCCCGCATGGGCATCCCCGCCGTGCAGCAAGGGTTCCTAGCGCCGCACCAGTCCGCCTGGTGGGACGAGACGGAAGGCGGTCCTGGGGTTCGCATTCGCTACGAGCTCCCCTTCACCGCCGCCGACCAGACCGGCATTTTTGCTCGAGAGCGCCTGCCGGAGCTGGAGAAGCTGCTCGACTTCATCGCGACACAAGTGTCAACGTAGGATCATAGGGTGATGGGTGCACCCTATCACCCCGTCTCAACCAACGTGAATTGCTGGCCGGGTCTTGGGGTTGGGGTCGGTCTGACGCAGGATCTCGCGGGTCACAGGCGCGATGTCTCCCTCGCCGAAGATGACGAATCGGGCCAGGTACTTCAGCGGGTTCCCCTCGGTCCAGCCGAAGTAGGCATGTGGCTTCTTACCCGTCCGGTCGCGGATGGCCAGCAGCGTGGCGGCCAGCCCATTGGGGACGGATGCGCTCTCCACCTGGAGCACCTTGAATCCAGAGATCTCCTCCCCCCTTACCCGGACGTTCGCGGCGAAATCGGAGGCGTCCTTGACCGTCACCTCCAGGAAGAGTACGGAATCGCCGGCCGGGATGTGGCTCGCCTCCCGCTCTTCCCGCTCCTTGACCAGGTACTCTCGGGTATTCCGCTCGTCGGGATGATTGGCGATCATACGCAACGTTCCGCGCTCCGCCGCCTCGCGGATGAATCGATCGGCGGTCTCGTCGAGCTCGACCTTGGTGGCGCGAAGCTCGGTCGAGCGCAGAACCCGAGAGACCAGCGAGATGATGACGATCATGGCAAAGAAGATGACCGCCATCTTCAGACCGCTTGGATTCTCGACGATCGTGTTGAGAAACGCGTAGATGAAAATCACCATGAAGGTACCGAACCAGACGGTCGCTCCCCGCTCCTTCTTGCGCCATACCGAGAGAAAGACGGCCACCGAGGCCGAGGTAATAACCGCCAGGACGCCGGTCGCATAGGGACCGGCCTGGGCATTGATATCGGCTCGAAAGAGGAGCGTCACCGCGAAGCAGATGAGGGTGAAGACGATCACGAGCGGCCGCGCGGCGCGTGTCCAATCGGGAGCCATGCCGTAGCGCGGCAGGTAGCGGGGGACGATGTTGAGCAAGCCGGCCATGGCCGAAGCACCGGCGAACCAAAGGATTAGGATGGTCGAGACGTCGTACGCGGTGCCGAAGATGTCGCCCAGGTACTCGTGAGCGAGAAAGGCCAGCGCACGGCCATTCGCCTCGCCGCCCTCTTCGAATGCCTCATGCGGAATGAGCAGGGTGGCTACCAGACTGCTCGAGATCAGCATCACGCTCATGATCGACGCCGCGACCGTGAGCAGCTTGCCCGTGTTCCGGATGCGGCACTCCGGCTGCTGCGGATCGTCAGTTGCGCAGCCCCTGATCAACGGCATGACGACGACGCCAGTCTCGAACCCAGATAGACCAAGGGCCAGCCGCGGGAACAGGAAGATCGCGGTCAACGCCATGGCCACCGGACTGCTGTATTCGAGCTGAAGCGAATCGCGCCAGTTGCCGAGAAGAGACGGATGCAGCCCGATCTCCCAGTAGGCGCGTGCCAACACCACCACGTTGAGTGCGAGGTAGAGGGCCACGATGCCGACGGCCACCCCGATCGCTTCCGAGAACCCGCGCAGGAAGAAGAGGCCGAGCAGCAAGATCAAGCCGAGGGTAATCGGGATCTCATGGCCCGCCAGGGCACGCCCAAACGGGTTCTCGGTGATATGAGCCGCGGCGTCTGAGGCGGAGATGGTGATGGTGACGACGAAGGCGGTCAGCACGAAGCTGATCAGCACGAGGACGAGGATCTTGCCCTGCCACCATGAGAGGAGCCGCTCCAGCATCGAGATCGAGCCATCGCCATGGGGGCTCTCCGCCGCCACACGGCGATACATCGGCAGCGCGCCGAAGAGGGTCACGAGCACCAGGACCAGGGTCGCAATCGGGGCGAGAGACCCAGCAGCGAGCGCGGCGATGCCCGGCTGGTACCCGAGGGTCGAGAAGTAATCGACCCCGGTCAGGCACATGACCTGCCACCAGGGATGCTTGTGGGCTCCATGCTCCGGGGCATGCGGACCCTCGAGCTCCTCAGGTTGGTCGTGGAGGAGCCAATTCCGGACTCCGCCGTTTGGCGAGATCGGCTTCTGAGGTCCCACCCGGACGGTTGTACTCAGGTCGTCTGGCAATCTGTCCCCCACGACGAGCCATGGCTGCGCCGCCCGGAATTACGCATCAGACTTCGCGCAAGTGCAAGCTTTTTGAGTGTCATGGGATGGAGGTGACTTGCGACTTCCCGACTCCGTACAAACACGAACCCGGCCTCCAGGGCCGGGCACGTGCGGGAAGGGGAAGGGGTTTGGGTTCGAGAAGCGGTGGGCCTGGGGAGGACTCGCCGGCTTCTTGCACCTATCTACGTCCCCTCCTCAATATCGGATTCACCGCCTCTGTTCAGCACGGCGCCGGCTTCCCTGATCCCATAGACCGTCTGCCGCCGCGCGCTCACCAGATCGTCGGTCTCGAGGTTGTCAATCCCTTGCCAGCCCAGCACTTGACGCACGAACTCGAGACCTGCCTCGAACTCCGGCTGGACCACTTCGTCGGCTCCCCTCTCGGAGAGCCCGCTGACGTCGCCGGTGCCGGGGGCGCGGACGATGACGTGGATGGCAGGGTTCAGCGCACGCGCATTTCGTATCACCGCCTCGGTGGCCAATAAGTCTGGTGTAGTCACCGCGACCGTACGCGCGGTCGGCACCCCGGCGCTCTCCAGCTCGATCCGCGAGGCGGCATCTCCATACAAAGCGTCAATCCCCCGAACGCGCAAGTCGCGCACGATCGCCGGATTGAGCTCGATGACGCTGTACGGCTGATCCCAACGGTCGAGCGCCGCGCCGATCTCCGCCCCCACCCGCCCAAATCCACAGATGACGACGTGGTCGCGAGCCGGAGCCACCGGGGGCGGTGGTCCGGCGGCCAGCCGCTCCTGCCGCTCCACACCGGGTAGGTGCTCGGCAATCCGGACGAGTCGAGGTGAGATGCCGACCAGGATCGGCATGGCCAGAATCGAGCAGAGCGCGACCGACAGAATCGTTCCGTATTCGCCGATCTCGATGAGCCCGTGCTCAAACCCCGAGCTGGCCAGGACGAAGCTGAATTCGCCCATCTGCGCCATGAAGACGGCGGCCAGCGTTGACGTTCGGTGGTCGACACCCGCGGCCAGCAGTGCACCACCGGTGATAAGCAGCTTCCCGGTGACAAGCACCAGCGCGAAGCCGAGCACCAATTGCCACTGCGCGATCAGTGCGAACGGATCTATCAACATGCCGACGGCGACGAAAAACAGCGTCGCGAAGATGTCACGGACTGGGATGATATCGGCAAGCACTTGCTCTTCGAAATCTGTCTCGGAAACGACTATCCCGGCCAGGAACGCCCCGAGACCGAGTGACAACCCAACTGCATGCGTGGCCAGGGCGACCCCAAGGGCGATGGCCACGACGGCGAGCATAAAGAGCTCTCGAGAGCCAGACCGCGCGACGATCCGCAGCAGTGGCGGCACGAACCGAGTGCCGAGGAGAAACGCCGCGATCAGCACCACCACCGAGATCAGCAGCGATTCCGCTATGCCGAAGCCGCCGCCACGCTGGCCAGCGATGACCGGGATGAGCGCTAGCATCGGCGCCAAGCTGAAATCCTGAACGATACCGAGACCGAGGGCGACCCGCGCATGCGGGCTCTCCATCTCTCCTCTGCCCAGGAGCACCTTCAGGGCGACGATCGAACTGGAGATAGCGAAGGCGCCGCCGAGCAGGAGAGCCGAGCCCAACGACCAGCCGCCCACCAATCCGGCCGCGGTTCCCAGGACAATCGTCAGTGGGATCTGGATTGCACCACCGAGCAGTGCCGCGCGGCGGACGCGGATCACTTCGCTGAGGGAGAACTCGACACCCAGCCCGAACATCAGGAGCGCGACGCCGAGATTCGCCAGCAACTGCACCCGATCCAAGTCTGCCACCAGTCCGGGCGTGTTCGGCCCAATGACCAGTCCCGCCAGGATGTAGCCGATCAGCGCAGGCAAGCCCAGTCGCTGGGCAATGAGCCCGCCGATCGTCGCCGCACCCAGCGCGATCACGATGTCAACGACGAGGCGAACATCCTCCATGAATCGCTCCGGCCGGTGCTCTCTACGAGGTCGAACTCCGTGACTCATGAGTATTGAAGCAGCAATGCGCCTCTTGACTCGACCCTATACTCCCGCCCATCTCACGATCGACCCATCCGCGGAGGCATTCGTGTCCGATCCGACAGCCACGTTCGACGCGCCCGCCTGGCGGCGACGGCTGCGCGTCGCCCAAGGTCAGGAACCCGCCGATCTCGTCCTGGCGGGAGGCGAGATCGTCGATGTCTTCGGCGGGGACACGTACCAGGCTGACGTGGCAATTTGCGATGGCGTCATCGCCGGGGTTGGCCCCTACCCGCGGGCGCGGGACCGGCTCGACGTTGCGGGCAAGTGGATCTGCCCATCGTTCATCGACGCGCACGTCCACACCGAGAGCGCGCTGGTCTGGCTGCCGGAGTTCGCCCGCGCAGTCGTCCCGCACGGCACCGGCGCAGTTGTCACCGATCCCCACGAGATCGCCAACGTCGCCGGGCTGTCGGGCATGGAGGCAATGCGCGCGGCCGCGCGCGGATTGCCGCTTGGCATCTTCTTTACGACGCCGTCCTGCGTACCAGCCAGCCACTGGGAATCACCGGGGGCTGCGTTTGGACCGGCCGAGATGGCGGAGATGCTGGGATGGCCGGAGTGCGTCGGACTCGGCGAGCTGATGAATTTCCCCGGAGTGCTTATCGGCGATGACGATATCGCAGCCAAGCTGGCTGTTTCCGCGGGCACGCGCCGCGACGGTCACGCGCCGGGTCTGGTTGGGGCGGCGTTACAGGCGTACGTCGGAGCGGGTCCCGGCTCGGATCACGAATCGACGACGCTTGGCGAAGGGTGGGAAAAGTTGCGCGCCGGGCAGATGGTGATGATCCGGGAGGGATCCTCGGCGCGGAACATGGCCGCGCTCCTTCCCCTTGTCACCGACGCGACCTACCCGCGCTGCTGCTTCTGTTCCGACGACCGCGACGTCCACACCCTCCTCCACGACGGTCACATAGACGTCACCCTGCGCCAGGCCATCGCTCTGGGACTCGATCCGGTGCGAGCGATCCGGTTGGCCACCTGGAACGCGGCCGACTATTGGCGGCTCGACGGATGGGGTGCGGTCGCGCCCGGATTTCGGGCGAATCTGGTCGTGCTGGACGACCTGCGCGAGGTCCGCGTCGGCATGACGCTTCACGCCGGGAAGATCGTCGCTCGCGATGGAGCCATAGTCGACGGCACGGTCGCCGAGAGCGCCATTCCAGACAACTTGCGTGACAGCGTCCATATCGGGCCACTCAGGCTGCGTGACCTCCGCCTCGCTCCGGCGGCGGCGAAAGTTGCCGTCGGCGTCATACCTGGCGAGATTGCAACCCGGCTGGTCGAGATCGAGCCTGAGATGCACGACAGCTGGGCCGTTGCCGCGCCGGAGCGGGAACTCTTGAAGCTCGTCTGCGTCGAGCGTCACCACGCCACGGGTCGTGTCGGCGTCGGCTACGTGCGGGGTTTCGGCCTGCGTCAGGGCGCGCTGGCATCGTCAATCGCCCACGACGCCCACAATATCATTGCGGTCGGCGCCGACGACGGCGACCTGCTGCTGGCCATCATGACTGTCGCCGAGAGTGGCGGTGGGCTGGCCG
>Ga0126311_10000418_pt1 | contig 20192 bp, 10 predicted proteins | sample Plot61_FD_92539 | JGI IMG/M metagenome (GOLD analysis project Ga0126311, IMG submission 92539) | Serpentine soil microbial communities from UC McLaughlin Reserve, CA, USA - Plot61 | ecosystem: Environmental > Terrestrial > Soil > Grasslands | place: USA: UC McLaughlin Reserve, Lake County... | reverse complement strand
CGCAACTCACTATTGCTGGCCGGAAATCTTTTCGTAACTTCGAACTTTTTAGTGATCGCTGACTGTAAGCGGTTGCGATGCTCAGCGAAGTAATCGATTGAAGCTATCCAAACGATGAAATCGTCTTCAGAATCCGGCGATGTCGAGAATTTCTTATCTGGGCCACCGCTCAACACCCGCAGCACGTAATTGCTTTCAACGATCGCGAACTCCAGTTTGTAAGGTTGTCCCCAAGGATCTCTCTGGTCCAACAGGACGTTTTCTATCTGCGACAGTTCAGCGCGCAGCGTTTTCTCATCGAGAATGAAGTCACCGCTTCGCTTGTGAAACGTACGAATAGCACGCTCGATTAGTCCGCCTAACGGAACGAAGTAGCGCCATGCCGAGCGCTCGACTGAAAAATCATCGGCAGTATCAAAACGTTCATCAGCTCCGGCGCTCATCAACGTGAGCACGTCCGTTTCGCGAACAACCGAGAAGTCCGCACGATAGTTGTTGCCCCACGGATCGCGTAGCTTTGTAAACTCGATTCCCGCGTCTGACAAAAAGGCGCGCAACTCAGTCTCACTTTTCGGGTATTCACCATGGCGTAGATAGCGCGCGTTGAGAGCTTCATGAACAGGTTTGATTTGCTGATTAACCAGATCCCTGAAGACACTGATTTGATCCGTCTCGTACTGATCTCCACCATAGAACTGCGGTGAATAATGACTCTGCTGGCTCAACAAAACTTCAGCAAGCAACTCCAAATCAGGCGAGATAAACTTCCTCGTGTCGATGCGTTGCAAGTCGCGCATGGTCACGCCTGAAATCTGTTGATCAAGACCAAGAAAACGTTGCAGTGAGTCGTTCAAAGTATAAAAGCCCTGGCCGAACTCCTGATCACTGCGAAATCGCTCGTCGACGGCTTTATCGATGACCACTACACCCAACGCGCTCTCGGGCGTACGCGCTTGAGGCGCCTGCACGCTGAGATTGATCTGCGCATCCTCGCCGGGACGATAACTCGCCTGCGACGGATGCGCCTGCACTTTAAGTTCGAGGTTCTGCGGATAAAGAACATTCTGCGCGTCGATCTTTTGATCCGTCTCCGGAGCATAGCTATAAGCAGTGACCGACATCGCGTTCTTGAAATCAGCGCGGTATGGAAATGTGACCACCACACGGCCGTCACGCATTTGCACACGCTGGGTTCGGATCACAGCGCCGTCTCGCGCCAGATCGACGAAGAGGGTCTGATCGGGGACATTCGAAGTGAGCGTGGCGTTGATCGGTTCACCGGGCCGGTAGATCGTCTTATCAGTTTCCACCTGAATTTCCGGCTCGTCAGAGAGTGAGATTTTCTCCTCTTCAGTTCCCTTACGCCCGTTTGCATCGACCGCCGACACGATCAGATCGACCTCGCCAAGCTCCTTGAACTCGCGAGGCAAACGTAAACCTGTAACTTTCGCAAGACCATAACGATTAGTGCGCACTGTCGCGACTGACTTGCTGTCCAGGGACGAAGTGTCGAGCGCGAGATCCACTTTGCACCGGGCCGGAGAGCCATCGGCATAGAACGTGGAAACGTAGAAGTTTAGCGGCAACGTACGGTTGTGATTCCAGAACTCGTAGTTTTGGATCACATAGATGTGAATAGGTTCTTTCGTGACGCGCAGATCGAAGCGTCGTTGTTCGGTTCGATTCGTTGTCGGGTCGGTGAAGTATGCAGCGTAAGTTACATCCTTATACTCGCGGTAAGACGAGTCCTTTACGTCTTCGTGATCACCGGCCAGATCAATGTGGGCTGTGAAAGCGCCGCTCGAATCTGTTTGGCCTTCGTATTTATCACCCTCGACGATGTCCCACTTCTGTTCACGATAATTCCACTCGCGCTCAGTTTCGCGCACCACGCGCACCTGGCCCTTCGATACGGGTTTACCGAACAAGTAGTCAGCGCGCACTCGCACCGACGCGTTCTGGCCCGGCAGGTAATATCCGCGATCCGGTTCGACGCTAACCGAAAAGTTTGGTAAGTCGTAACGACTGATGTGCACGTTGTAAGGCAACTGATTGTTTATGTCTTCACCATCGACGCCGACCCAGATACGGTAATCGCCGAGTCGCGTATTTTCGGGAATGGGCCAGTCAACGGTGGCAATGCCAAACCGCGAACTCGTCACCACCTTGCGAAATACAATGACGTTTTCGGGATCACAGATTCGGATCACAATGTTTTGATTCGCGAGGGCGCGTCGTGAAGGAGTAAACATCAGCGCGCGCACGTGCATCGTTTCGCCCGGCTGATAGATTGGCTTGTCAGGAGTGATTAGCGTGCGTGCGAACTGGTCCACTAGTACCTGACCTTCCGCTTCGGCGACGACTGCCCCTCTTCGTCCTACCAGTTTCACCTCGCCGCCGGCAGGTTGAAGCGTGTGTGGAAACTGTGGGAAGCGCGGCGGCAACACGAAATCGAGTAACGCATAACCCTCGCCGTCTGTGTTCTGGGCGGCGTGTAGTTTGAGACTGCGGCTCTCATCGTCTTCAAGTAACAACTCAGCAGTGACAGCTACTTTCGCTGCGGGTTTGTGCGTGATCGGATGACGCGCGTTAACGCGAACGTGATAAGTGCTGCCCTCGCGCGCCATTTCAGAAGTCACGATGCGGAGGTCGAAAAGATCGGGCGATTGTGATAGCGAAACGATGCCTGATGTCTCTTCATTGATGCGGTAACGGAGGCGATACCAGAGTAGTTCTCGACGCTCGCGATCTGCGAGGCTTGATAAGGAAAATGGAATATAGAATTTCAGAGTCTGATTGCCCGGGCTGATCTGTTGTGGGCTGCTGGTGTTTGCGACGACATGATCTTGCGGGTCTAACAATTCCAGTTGAACAGTCGCATTTAGTGACTCACCATTTGAATTCTCGATCGCGAGTTGGACCTCGACGGGTTGTTTCTGGATGAGAATTCTGGTGCGCAACTCGTCGACTTTTATTTCTCCGCCCGCGCGAGTGAGTGGCACCAGGGACAACGAGAAGACACAAAGGCACAACAGGGAAAGAAGCCCGCGACGGCTCATAGTCGCCTCCAGATTTTTCATTTGATTTGAGCCCCGGGGAGTAGCTCGCGATGGATGTCTATCAGCCCGTGAGATGTGCGGGACGCGGATTCAGTTGTTTGGATTGCCGATTTTTTCGAACGGGATGTTGCCGATGCGGTAGCGCTGCCAATCTTTGTAATCGAAGTGCCACCATTCGGCTTCGTAGACGGTGAAGCCTTCGGCCTCCATTGCGGAACGCAGGAGATCGCGGTGCCAGCGTTGCAACGAGGTGCCGCCCGGATAATTCGGATAAGCGCGATCCGTCGTCTCGTCGTACGTGCTCACCATCTCAACCGGTCTGCCGCTCTTGAGTTCATACAACGACAGATCGACTGCCGCGCCGCGGTTGTGACGCGAGCCCTTCGAAGGATCGGCGACAAAGATCTTCTTGTCCTGCGGCGTCGCATCCCAGAAAACTTTCGTCACATACCACGGCCGGTAACCGTCGTGAACGAGCAATCCATAACCCTTCGCTTTCAATCTACGGTTCACGCGAGCGAGAGCTTCGGCGGGCGCACGTTGCAGAAACGCGCGCGCCTGGGAATAAAAGACAGCATCGAAGAGGTTGTTGCTTGTCGCGTAACGGACGTCGAGCTTGATCGTTGGATCGAGTTTCCTGAGTTCTACGAGATCGGTGGGCAGAAAGTCGCCGGTCTCGTTGGGCGGTTGGGCGGCAAGCGCCTCTTTGAGCAGAGTCTTCACTGGCCGCACGGGCTTTACTTTGAGTTGAGTGGCGCCTTCCTCTGGACCAAGTGGCTTGCGCTCGTAGATGGCGCCGTTGAGTTTCAGGTGCGTGACCTTGCCGCCTCGATCGCGATAGAACGAACTATCGGGAACTTCCGTTGTTGGACCACCTTTAATGAGCGCGTAAAGTTTACCGTCCTTTTCGAGAACGATGACCGTCTCGTTGTTCGAGGCGTATTCGCCTATGAGTGGTCGCCATTCGAGCGGCGCGGGTGAAGGTTTAGGGGTCTGCGCAACGGCGGCCACCGCCAGCAGCAACAGCGCCAAAGGCGCGGAATATGACAGCGCCGAAGTCGCGGAATGCAAAAGCGCCGAAGGCGCGACATATGATAGCCAGGGGCAAGCGCGAAGCGCGTCGCCCCTGGTTAAGGCCCCCCAAAAGTGCGCCAAGGCCTGAAAGGCCGAAATACGCGTATTGCGCCCTTTCAGGGCTGTGGCGCAATTTTTAAATTTCGGTACCAGGGGCGACGCGCTTCGCGCTTGCCCCTGGCTATCATATGTCGCGCCTTCGGCGCTGCTTGGTCCAACTTTCATATTGCGCGCCTTCGGAGTTGTCATGAGACGGCCGCCTTGATTTTGTTCAACGCGCCGAGGAGGACTTCATCCTCGCGTGCGATGCAGAGTCGCATGTAATTGTCGTGCTCGTCGCTGTCGGCGAAAGCACCGCCGGGAACACCAGCCACACCTTTGCTGATCAGCATTTCATTGAACGCCATCGCGTCCGCGTAGCCATCCGGAATTCTGGCCCACACGTAAAACGCAGACCCGGAGTCGTAGATCTTGAACCCGACCTCGCGCAACGCCTCAACCGCAGCCTTTCGTTTGTCTGAAAACTTCTCACGCAGCACGTTGTAGTAATCCGGATCCGACATCAACACCTGAGACAAAGCGAGTTGCAGCGGAGTCGGCGAACAGACGTAGAACACGTTGTTACTGTTGTTCAGAGGAGCAATCAGTTTCGAGTTGCCATAGACATAACCCAACCGCCAACCGGAAATGTTCCATGACTTAGAAAAAGAATTGACCGTGATCGTGCGGTCCCACATGCCGTCGAGCGTGGCGATCGAAACATGCGGATTCTCGCCGACTACATAATGCTCGTACACTTCATCAGCAATGCACAGCAGGTCAAACTCCTGACACACCGCGGCAATCGCTTCGAGCTCAGCCGGACTGAAAACTTTGCCCGTCGGATTTGCGGGACTGCACACAATGATGGCCCGCAAAGGAAATGGCTGACGATTTTTCAACTCACGACAACGCGCGCGCAGTTCGTCTACATCGAGTTCGAGATTCTCGCCGTGCAGCGGCAACACATCTGCGCGCCCGCCCAGTTCATCGAGTATACGCCGGTGATACGGATAATACGGTTCAAACACGAGTGCCGAAGAACCTTGCAGATGCGTGTGCGCGATCGCGATGAGCGCCGCGGTGGCGCCCGGCACGATCAGCAGTTCGAGCGGCGTGGCTTTTGGATCAACCGAAATGTTATTGAAGCGCGCGATCTTTTTCGCGACTGCGTCGCGCAACTCGGCAACGCCTTCGGCAGGACTATAATGATTCCGGCTGGCGCTGATTAAGTCGCTCGCGGCCTGGGCCAACCGCGGATTGATCGCGAGTTCCGATTGTCCTTGTACGAGATTGCCGCCTGATGGGACGAGTCGAGTGATTGTCCGGATTTCGGGTTGAGTTCTGGAGGTCATTTCCCTCCTGGCTGTGCCATGCATAGGTTTTCAATAAGTTGAAGTGAAGTGCAACAGGTTGCCCGCGAAAGCGAACCACAAAACACCGAGGCATGCGAGCAGCATTATCGTTGCCTGTAGTTTGCCCCAAATGCTCCTTCGTTTGCTAATCCATGCGAGGGCAGCGTTGCCGAGCGCTACCAAAGTTCCCACTGCTCCGATCACGCCAACTGTCTGGATCAGGTGAAACCACCTGCCGCCTCGATCGCTGAAGATCTCGAGATGGGTTAGGCCGTACATTGTAAGACCAAACAGCGCGGCAATGAAAACCAGATCGAGAACGAAAACGATTCGCACCAGAATGCGAAGCAAAAACTCACTCGTAGTTAGTTGAAGCGAGCGATCGTAATGCCGTCGCACAAACCATGCGACAGGCCAGAGTATCAACGTGATCAGCATCAACCCGAGTGAAATTCCCAACACCGTCAACAACAATTTTCCATTTTCCAGTTTGCCCACTCGCTGGCCCACGAAGAACGGGTAGGGTAGGACCATCTGCATGTGACCAGCCTGGTCCGGCTTGAAGATGAGCTTGTCCTGACCACCGCGCTCGAGAAACGTCATTGGCGCAATTGCCTGCCAGCGTTTTGGTTTTCCATTCGTGCCGGTGAGCTGAGGAACTTCGATATCGCCGTCGCCGGTCGGCGACACAACGAACTGGCTGACTATCGATGCTGTCTTCAAGAACGACGATTCACTCTTCCTGCTCAACACGTACGTGCCTGCCACTGCCTCAGCGTCGTCTTTCGCGGTCGCGGAAGTTGCCGGCGTTTCTGTGTAAGGATAGTAACGATCGAGAAATGCTTGCCAGAGATTCGTTCGTCCGGGACTGTCACTCCGCCCGGCACTGTTGTAAGAAACAAAGAAGCCGAGCTTCTGGTCCAACACGAGATGCAGATCGCTGTGGAAGTAAATGGTGTCCCCACCATGACCAATGATGCGATGTCCGTTACGTGATTCTTCGTAAAATCCGTAACACATCGCGTTCGTGCGATCGTCGAGTCCGAACAGGCGACTGTGCATCAAGCGTGCCGTTTCGGGTTTCAGGATCTGAGCGCTGCCGAACTGGCCATCAGCGAGGTGTACCATCATGAACTGGGCCATGTCCGTCGCGCTGCTGCTCAAACTGCCGGCCGGATAAGGATTGACGACTTCAAACGATTCCGGCTTTTCCGAACCCACGCGATAACCGTTCGACATCAATGGCGAGAGATCCACCGGCAGCGGTTGCGTAAATGTCGAGTGCGTCATGTTCAGCGGCTTCAGAATGTTCTCAGCTACATATTGATCGAACGGACAACCCGACACGCGCTCGACAATGTATCCGGCGACCGCAGTCGCGTAGTTTGAATAAGCGGGGACTGTTCCCGGCGGATAGATGCGCGCGGGAATGTGCGTTTTCAGATACTCGCCGAGGTTGAGTTTAGTGGCGTCGGTCCTGAACAGATCTTTGACCTGCTCTTCAAAGCCCGGAGTGTGAGTCATTATGTTTTTTAAAGTGATGGGCTTACCAAACGCGTCCGGGATTTTGTAGTCGAGGTAGTCATTGACGTCGCGATCGAGATCGAGTTTGCCCTGTTCGTACAACTGCATGATCGCGGTCCAGGTGAACAACTTTGAAATTGAACCGGGACGAAACAGCGTGTCTTGCGCTGAAACAGGCTTCTGCTTCTCGACGTCTGCGTAACCATAACCTTTCGCGAAGAGTAGTTTGCCATCCTTCACGACGGCGATCGTCGCTCCTGCGATGTCGGCCTGCTTGATTTGCAACGGCACTAAACCATCGAGAAACGCTTCGACATCGGCAGCGGTCATTTCATGCGTGCCGCCCGGAGACGGCGCCGGCAGCGGCGCTTCATTTTTGGGAAGCGTCTCTGTCGGCGACTGGCCCATGACGGCCACAAAAAGGCACAAAAGGCACAAAATAGTTTTAGTTAAAGGGGTTTTGGTTTTGGGAGATTTATTAAACATGGCTAAGTCCAAATCTGCGTCAGTACGCGTTCAAAGTTGCCGCCGAGAATTCCTTCGATGTCCGCATCGCTATACTTGCGTCGAATCAAACCTTCAGTCAGGTCAAACATTCGTTTCGGATGGTTGAGACCTTCAATATCGATCTTTTCACGAAAAGCGTAGCTGCCTTTGTAACCAGCGCGGAGTTGTTTGTTGAGATCGGGCGGCATCGCATCGTAGCCGTAAAGATCAATATCACTGCCGACGCCGAGATGCTCTGGTCCAATCAACTTTCTGACGTGATCGAAATGATCGAGAACGTGTTCGACTGTCGTGGGCTCGTCGCCTTTGACAAACATGCGCACGCCGGTGATGCCGATGACACTGCCCGCTTCGCCGACCTTCTTGATTGCTTCGTCAGTCTTCAGACGCGGATGACCGGGCACGAGCGCACGACAGTTTGAATGAGTTATCAGTACCGGCTTCTTTGAGATCTCGAAGGCGTCCAGCGTCGTGCGGTCGCCGCAATGCGAGACGTCAACAGCCATGCCGAGCTTGTTCATGCGTTCAATGATCGACACGCCGAAGTCGGAAATACCTTCGTCGCGTCGTTCAGTCGAACCGTTGCCGATGAGATTTCGTGCGTTGTAGGTGAGTTGCGAAACTCTTTGGCCCAGTCCGTAAAAGAGATCGACGTCGTCAGGACGGCGAAAGTGTTCTGAATTCTGAAGGCCGAGGATGACGCCCATCTTGCCTGACTTTTTGACGCGTTTCAGATCGGCGGCGGTGTTGACGCGCGCAAAGTGATCGCCCTTACTCGCGATGAATCCGTTCCACGACGCGAAGAATTGCAGTGCGCTTTCGTAAGCATTTGGACCACCCATGCCGACAGCCGGATGCATGACGTTGATGCCGGAGTCGAGGTAAGGCTTTAGATCCGAGTCGGTGAAGGTTTCCGGATCTTTGAACCACTTCGTTTGCTTGTTGAAGTCGAGTGTCAACACGTTGAGCATGTCGATCACTGTCGCGCGCCCGATGAGGTCGATCGCCTTGCTCGAATACTCACTGCCGAATATACGGAAGCGCCCACGATTGATCATCGGCGTTGCGATCACAACGGCAACTCCCTTTAGCATCTCACGACGACTGAACAGAGTTTTAGTTTTCATTCTGTGTAATCTGTGGATAGTCCTTTGGTGAGTAAGTACTTCCCGATCTTTTGATCGCGAACAAACGATGTGACTATGTAGCCAGCCCTGAGCGCCTCCGTGAACGCCCGGCGCGTTTCCGCACGCCACTTCAACGCCGTTTCCGGACTGTGTTGCATTAGCGCATTAATGTCTGATGGGATCTCGATAACGACCTGGTCCTCGCCAGCAATTGGATCCGTACGCTCGATAAACCACGAAACCCAGAGACGATCGGTCCCGGTCTGATGCAAGAAACTGGCGGCATCCTCGCCGTAAAAGTTTGGCAGATAACGATCCGCGATCACGCCGAGCTTGTTGAAGTTGAAATACGCGTTCAGGCTCTGCAACGGATCGAACGTCCAACTGATCAATTCAATGCCCTGCGCCTTGACGTGATCGCGTTGCGCGAGTTTGAGCCGCTGTCCCAGATCGAAATTCCTAAAGCCGGGCTTCACTGCCAGCATGTGTGAATGATGTGCGAGCTGGCCGCGCTCAAAACTGGGAAAGCCGTAAACAAATCCCACGAGCGTGTCACCATCAAACGCACCAATCAGCACGCCACCCGCTTCCTTCGCGGCCACGAGATGCGTCAACGGCACTACATCGAGATCCGGAATACCCCAAACTTCCTTTTGCAACTCTTCAACAGCACGCATCTCCGCGGGCTTATCGATCTCGCGTATGCGGATGTTGAAAACCTCAGGCGCTGCCATTCATTTGACCTCGATCGGCAGCGCAATGTACGACGCCTGGCGGCCTGAGCGAAACACTTTTTGCGTGGCAGGCTTAAAGTCTGACTCTTTGGCCTGGAAAATGTTGGGAACGAATGTTTGCGGATTGCGATCGATGACCGGAAACCAGGTGCTCTGAACCTGGACCATGATGCGATGGCCCTTCTTGAACGTGTGGTCGTTGGCCGGAAACGCGATCTGGTAGTGATAGACAGCGTTCGCCGTCAGCGGTTCAGCCTTCTCGAAACTCTTCATATAACGACCACGCACAACGTCGCCCGCGATCATGAGTTGATAACCACTCATAGTCGCGTCAGGCTCGTACTTATCGGGATAGACATCGATCACTTTGACGATCCAATCGCTGTCCGTGCCCGAGGTCGAAGCGAAAAGGTTGGCGACGATCCTTCCCGCAACCGTGATGTCTTCGGTTAGTGTGTCACTCTCTAAGGTCAGAACGTCAGGACGGCCATCGACGAAGCGCTGATCTTCAACCAGCCACACCGGCCAGCCGGAACGCACCTGAATCGGGCGTGGACGATACGGCACCGGACTAGCCGGATCGGAAACGTAACTATCAGCAGCGTTTGGATCGTCGGGCGGCGCGTTGAATGACAACTTTTTGCCCGCCTGGAAGTAAAGCTTTCGCCCGGCGACGTTCTGTTTCGGCGGCCACTCCGCGTGTTCGACCCACTTGTTTTCGCCAGTCCTGAACGTCATCGCTTCCGAACGCGGTCCTGCTCCCTGTCCTTTTAGATAGTAGGCGAAGAACGGCGCGAGGATGTTGCGGCGGTAATGCGCTGCCGTCGGACTACCGAAATCGATGCGGCCGAGCTTAGTACCCTCGCCTCTGGACCAACCGCCGTGATTCCATGGTCCAACCACGAGAAAGTTCTGTTTTGCTGTGTCGTGACGTTCGAGTAGTTCGTAGATCTTGATCGGACCGTAAAAATCTTCCTGGTCCCACCAACCCGCCACGTTCAGCGTCGGCACAGTAACTCGATTCAGCCACGGCGCGAATCCCTGGCGTTTCCAGAAAGCAGTATAGTCAGGTTCGTTGACGAAGTTGGTCCAGGTGGGAATCTTGCCCTGGAAATACTTTTGATCCGCGTTTGAGAGTGGGCCGAGTTTTAAGTACCACTCGTAAGCGTCGAGCTTGTCGACCACCTTCGTTACATCAGCGATCTCTTTCCCTGACTCCATCATGTACGCGTATTCAAAGCCGTAGCTCAAACGAAATGCGCCGTTGTGATGAAAGTCGTCGCCGATCCACATGTCGGCGGGCGAGGCTTGTTGGACCACCGCTTTCAGTGCCGGATGCGGATCGAGCATGCCCATCACTGAGAGCCACGCACCGTAGCTCGTGCCGGCCATACCGACACGGCCGTTGTTGTTCGGCACTTTGGCGAGCAGGTACTCGATGGTGTCGTAAGTGTCAGTGCTTTCGTCGATCGCTTTTTTATCTTTGGGATCGCGCGGTTGGCGAAGCATCACGAACTCGCCTTCCGACTTGAAGCGCCCGCGAATGTCCTGACGGACGATGATGTAGCCGTCGCTAGAGAGTTCAGTGATGGCCGTTGCAGTTTGTTCGGCTGAAGCAGTGCCGAGCCCATACGGCGTGCGCAGCAACAGGATTGGAAGCGGTTGAGTTGATGTTGTTGGGGCGTCGATCGTCGTGTAAAGGCGGACGCCATCGCGCATCGGGATCATTGCTTCGGTGCGCGTGTAGTCGGAAGGTTTTACTTGCGCGTACGCAACAAGAGCAAAGGCAAGTAAGAAAAAGCAGTTTCGCGCAAAGGCGCAAAGATAAAACCGAAGGCACAAAGGAAAAACCGGAACATTCAAATCTTCTTCGTGCCTTGGTTTGTAACTTTGTGCCTTTGCGTGAAACAAAACTCTCATCTCTCCTTACCTTTCGACACTCGATCGATCGACGCCGGTCGCGGCACGCGTCGCACGGGATTCAGTTCCAGCAACCGCAACGCCTCCTGCACCGCGCGCTCTAACTGCGGATCGCGCCCCTTAATGACGTCAGCCGCCGTGTATTCAACTTCGATATCCGGCGCGACGCCGATGTTTTCTACGTCCCACTCGCCTTTAAGGTTATAGAACGCGAGGGTCGGAGCCGTGATCCCGCCGCCGTCAATCGTTGCCGGAAGACCGAGCGTACCCACGAGGCCGCCCCACGTACGTGTTCCGATAAGTGGTCCAATCTTGCGCAACCGGAACATGTATGGCAAAGCATCGCCACCCGAACCTGCCGACTCATTGATGAGCATCACTTTTGGACCATAGATGCCCGCAATCGGCGACGTCGAAGGTGTTCCATCACGCAAAGCGAAATAACCCATCAACTTTCGATCGAGTTCGTTGACGATGTAGTCCGCAACCATGCCGCCATGATTGTAACGCTCGTCGATCACCGCGCCGTCCTTGTCCTGCTGCGCATAAAAGTAACGAGTGAAATACGTGTAGCCGGGATTCGCAGTATTCGGCAACCAGACGTACGCGAGTTTGCCGTTCGAGAGTTTGTCGACCAGACGACGATTGTTCTCGATCCACGCGCGTGTGCGCAGCGTATCTTCACTCGCAACCGGCACAATCGTGATCAGACGCGAACCCTCGAGCGACGGCGTCTTATTCACACGGATCAGCGTCTGTCGATTGGCTGTGCCTTCAAACAAACTATAGACATTCGTTGGCGGCGCGAGTGGACGACCATTGACCTCGAGCACGTAATCCCCTTCGGCCACCTGAATGCCCGGCGCACTGAGCGGCGCGCGCAGATCCGGATTCCAATTCTCTCCCGTGTATATACGTTTGATCCGGTAACGTCCGTTTTCAATCGAAAAATCGGCGCCGAGCAGGCCGACCTCAACCGGATCTTCACCAGGGACATCGCCCGTTCCGAGCAGGTAAGAATGACCGACAGTCAGCTCACCACCCATCATCGCGATCACGTAACCGAGATCAGCGCGATGGCCCACGGATGCGAGCAGCGGCTTGTACTTCTCGTAGATTGCCTGCCAGTCAGCACCGTGCATTTTTGCATCGTAGAAATAATCACGCTGGAGGCGCCACGTCTCGCGATAAATCTGCGACCACTCCGCGCGTGGATCGACGCGCGTTTCCAGTTGGGCCACGTTCAATGGACCATCTCCGACTTTCGCGGGCCGCTCCGTCGCCACAACACCCCAACGATTAGCTCCGTCACCCGCCTGGTAAAGCAACTTCTTCTTGTCCGCAGAGAGTGAATAAGAACGAATACTGCCCTCGAGAAACGGCGCCGCCGCACGTTCCCGCAGTTGATAACGTTGCAAGCGAAGTGTTCCGGGCGCGCCGGCTGTGAATGGTTCGGTGTAGTAGAACGTTCCCGCTGCGCCGGCGTTGAGATTGTTGTAGTCGCCGGGCGGAATGTTCACCGCGAGCACTCGTTGACTGATCCCGTTGAGATCGATGTGCACCACCGGTTTCGCATTTGCGTCGGGCTTGGGCGCGTCGGGGCTCGGTGGTTTTGGTTCATCACCCGTCTCGGGCAGGAGCGGCGACGGCTCGTTCGCGTTCAGCACTACGAGATAGATCGCGCGACGCACCGGCCGGTCGAGTGAGCTCATCTCCAGCCAACTGGTGCTTGGTCCATAGTTGGTGCTGGCCATGAAGTAGAGATACTTTCCACTCGCATCGAACGCCGGCGAAATCGAATCCGCAAGACCGTCAGTAACCTGATAAGGCTTCTTGTCGGTCCATGAATAAACAAAGACTGCGCGCAAGTGATTGGGCAGGTTCTTTGAGTAGGCAATCCACTTCGAGTCCGGTGACCAGGCGGCGTTGAACTGCCGGATCGGATCGGGATAGTTGTCGGTATCGATCTTTGTCGCGGCGCCACTCGCAATCTCAATAGCCCAGAGATTGTTGTGATTGTCTTCGAGCAGGATTTGCGTTCCGTCAGGCGACCAGGTTGCACTATCGTAGAATGCATTTGCAGGCAGAGCGACAGCGCGTGGCGGTGTGACGCCCGTCGGCTCGCCGATCATGAGTTGATACTCGCCACTCGCGTCCGAAAGCCACGCGACGTGCGTTCCGTCAGGCGACCATGTTGGACCACGATCATGTGCGCCCGAGCTCTGAGTCAGGTTGCGGAAATCGCCTTTTTCGGAAGGCACAGTGAAAATCTCACCACGTGCTTCGAACGCCGCGCGAGTGCCGGTCGGCGAGAGCGTCGCGTTGCGAATCATGTTCGCGACTTTCTTGAACTGCGGGCGAGCCCAGGGCAGATCTCCAGTCACTTCGATGTTCAACTTCTGCGGCTTACCTGACTTGGTATCGACGAGATAGATGTAGCCCGCTTGTTCGTAAACAACTGCATCCGAACCGGCCGAAGCAGTCATGACATCGAAGTCTTCGTGATTGGTGACTTGCGTCAACTGTTTCGTGTCAGTGCGATAAGCGAACAGGTTTGCGGTGTGATTGCGATCTGAAAGAAAGTAGACGGTGTTTCCGACCCACATCGGGAACGTGTCGTTGCAGTTGGTCCAGGGAAGTTTCTGTACTGAATAGTCGGAGAGGTTCACGATAGAGATCGGATGCGTACGGCCGCCGCGATAGTGACGCCACATGCTCGTCTCAAACCACTCCGGAACGAAAGGCGTCGCGATTTCTTCGTAAGCCAGACGGGCGGCGTCAGGTGAGTAAGCGCCGGAGAACGCGCGCGGCAGCGGCAACATCTCCGGTAGACCACCGTCGAGACCGATGGTCCAGAGTTGCATGTACGACTGTTGCGGCACGCCCGTCCGGTTTGAGGCGAAGATGATGGTCTTGCCGTCGGGCTTCCAGCCGCGCACGCGATCGATACCGGGATGGTAAGTCAATCGTTTTGGATCGCCGCCGGCTGTGGGCACGACGTAGACATCCGTGTTTCCTGCGACTGTTGCCGAGAACGCGATCTGCGAACCATCAGGCGAGAAGTATGGATCGATCTCGAACGAAGGTGTTGAAGTTAACCGGCGCGCGGTTCCACCTGTGCGTGATACGATCCATAAGTCGCCGGCATATTCGAAGACCACCGAGTCGCGACTCACCGTCGGATGTCGCAGCAACCGCGTGCCCTGTGCCTGTGCACCAGCAGCAAGCAAAAAGAATGCAATGGTAATTTTCAGGATGGACATAGGCTTTTTCTCTGCGGCCCTCGGCGGCCCCTCCACGTTCTCTGCGTGAACAGAACTCTTTAAATGCAGAGAACGCGGAGGGGCCGCCGAGGGCCGCAGAGTTAATCAGATTTTAGAATTCGAGCCGCAAGCCAACCTGCCCCTCGCGTCCGGGCAGCACCTGCCTGAGCGATCCGAACGGGCTGTTGACAATGTTCTGCCCTGTTTGCACGGCAGCGGGATTCTGGTGATTGAAGACATTGAAAAACTCAAACAACGCCTGAAGCCGCACGCGCTCAGTGATGTTGAAACGCTTCGCGAAACGCAAATCGAGATTGACGTAAGCCGGCGCCGTAAACGCGTTGCGACCCGCGCCTGGTCCATGATCGATCGAATTAAACGTTCCGTCACCATCAGGATCTTCGAGCGCTAAAGCGTCGCGGCTGAAATGAAAACCACTCTGCGCGCGGAAGATGCCGCTGATCTGAAATTGCCTGGGAAGTTCCAACAAACCGTTAACTTGAAATGTATGATCCACCGAAAGATCCGACGGCCCTTTATCAAGATCCGGCCCGTTCACGAAGGTGTTTGCCTGCGCGACAAAGCGTCCATTCGCGCGCACAAACGAGCCGTTCGCATTGGTCCTCCCGGTGCTCGCTTCAGTAACAACCGGCGCAATACCGACGAAACTATCGGACGGCAGCGAGTTGATTCCCAACTGGTTATCAGTCTCGTCGGCGAAAGCATAGTTGCCGCTCAACGTAAACCGCCGCGCAAACCGCCGCGTAAAACTGATCACGAAACCATTGTAAGTACCCTCATACCATGGACCAAACGTTCGCACAGGTCCCGCAGTGAACGGCGGTAAAAACTGCCGGCTCGCAGCGCGTGATGCGAACGAGATATTCGTTTCGCGCAGGCCCAGCAGGTTGTTCATGTTGCGATGATAGTAATCAGCTTCGATGACAACGTTCTTGATCTCCTGCTGCACGCCAATGCTGAAGCTGCTGGTGAACGGAGTCTTGAAAGTGCGATCGATATCGGTGGGAAACAATTGCGCCGGAATGGCCGAGTGTGAAAGTACGCCAAATGGTCCCCAGAAAAAGAAGCCCGGCGCTTTGCCGACCGCTGCCGTAGCCTGGGCCAGATACTGGTCCGGCGTCAGGCCTGAAAGCGATTGAATGTTGCTGATATTGATCACGGAGTTGGCGGGAATGAGCGCATGTCCGGCAGCAACAACGCGATTGAGCCGGTCTATGCCGATGAAAAGTCCGGGCGAAAACGGACACGCCACGTTGCCGGCCGTGATCTGCGCGTCCGTAAGATTAGGGGAGACGCAAAGTCCGCCCGGAAACAGTGAAGCATTGATCGCTGCCGGAGCGAGCGACGGAACACCAAAGAAGCCCCGCGGATATGAAAACGGTTGGACCACGCGGCGGTCGGCGCCGCCGAAAGCCGGTACGTCGCGCACGAGTCCGAGGCGAAACTGATCGTAAAAAATTCCGTAGTGTCCGCGGATCACAGTCTTCGGCGTTGCCGACCACGCGAAGCCCACGCGCGGCGAGAAGTTTTGCTTCGTCACAAACTCCGAGTCGTAATCCCAGCGCATGCCAAGATTCAACGTGAGATTCGGCAGAAACTTCCAGTCATCCTGGAAGAAGAGCGCGTTGTAGTTGTTGCGCAAGTGAATCTCGTTCGCTTGGGGTGTTAGACCACCCGCAGTCGTGACGGTAAAGAAGCCGGCGTTGACTGGTCCAAACGTGACGAAGTCAGGAACCGTTGCGAAGAGTTGCAGGTTCAGAATCTGCGACTCGACTCCATCGACTCGCGTGCGCAGGAAGTTCCAGCCAAACTTGACGTTGTGGTCGCCGAACAGTTTGTTGACATTAGCTGAGAGCGACGTGTACTTCTGGTCCAACGCCGTCAACGATGTGTTGTTACCGAAAGCGAATGAACCCTGGTCGCCGAAGAGCCCGCCGGTGTTGAATGAACTGAACATATTGAAGGTCGTGCCGACACCGGCTTCCGGATGTGCGGGACGAGTTTCAGACGTGTCGCCGCGATAACCACCACGCAACGTCAACACCCACGGATTGGCTTGATCCCCAAGCAAGGCCGTGTCGCTAAAGGCAAGTAATAAATGGCGCGCGCCGGTGTCGTTTCTACGCGACGGCAAGTCAGTCGCATTTGAAAGCGGCAAAAACTCGCGCACGTTGCCGTTGGTGTAACTCACCGCCTGGCTGAGACTATGCCGGCCGAGTTGCTCGTCAAACTTCAGGAAACCACGCGTGTCAAAGGTGCGAGAAGGATTGTCAAACTGCGTTTCGAAGTCTCTCGCGATCTGCGGCGTGCCTGCGGGAAAGATGAAGTTCAGGCGACGGTTCTCCCTGATTCTCTCGCCCGAGCCGAAGAAGAAAACCTTATCTTTAACGATTGGACCACCGAGCGCGAGACTGTAATCCCAGCGCTGCAGAAACGGCGCTTCGTCCTCGTTCGCGTCGAGTGAATTCGATGAATCAAAAACGTTGTTGCGCAGGAAGATCGAGGCGAGCCCGTGATAAGCGTTGCCGCCGCTGCGCGTGATGACGTTGACGACCGCGCCCGAAGCCTGTCCAAACTCGGCGCGAAATCCCGCGGTCAACACCTGGAACTCTGCGATCGTTTCCTGGTTGAACTGCGACGCTGCACCGCCGTTGACCGTGTCTTTATTCGGCTGGCCGTCGATCAGGAAATTGTTGTTACCGGCGCGCTCTCCCAACACCGGTGTTGAATTGTCGCTGCCAACATTCGCCTGCCGGTTAACCACGACGCCAGGCACGAGCTGCATCAGATCGAGATAGTTGCGCCCGTTTGTGGGCATCTCCTTGATCTGCTGCGGCGTGATGGTCGATCCGGTCGATGACGCGGTCGGATTCAGCAGTTGCGCATACTCGACGACGTCGACCTGCTCCTGCACCGCGCCCACTTCGAGTGGAATATCGAGCGTCAGAGTTCTGTTAACAGTGAGTTCGACGTTTTCGAAAGTTCGCGTGGAGAATCCGCTGTGGGAGATCGTCAACGAATAATTTCCGGCCGGCAGCGCGTTGATTCTGTAGAAACCGTTGGCATCAGTCGTGGCCGTGCGCTCGATGCCGAGCGCGGGCGAGTTCACTACCACCTGCGCGCCGCTAACCACGCTGCCCTGCGCGTCTTTGATCGTCCCCTCGATCGTGGAGACAGTGGTTTGGGACGGCGCGGACAAAGGAAATAGAAGCAAGAGAAAAAGGACGAGCGTCCTAGCACGATACTTCCAGGCGTTACAAGTAATCAGATCTATCCCCTTCATGATTCCGCCTCCTTAGGAGAGAGTTGTTGGAACCCGGTTCGCATTAGATTGCAGGGTTAAAAAGAGAAGCTGTTCTATTCCGTCGCGTATATAACATCGAGCGTTGCACTATGTCAATTCTCGTACAACAACTGTTGCACAGAATGAAACGGCTGTGTTACTTTCGCGCGCCATGCAGAGTTCCTCCAGAATTCTCGAACACCAACAAACGACGCCAACACCGGCCATCAAAATCGACGGCGTCGAGATTCGTCTGATTCGTCTGCCTTTACTTGAACCTTTCGAAACCAGTTTCGGGAAGATCGATTCGCGACTGATTTTTTTGTTATGCCTGCAAGCCGATGGATTAAAAGGCTGGGGTGAGGTCGTCGCTGAAGAAGAGCCGCGTTACAGCTACGAGACCGTGCGCACTGCGTTTCACGTGATTCGCGACTTCTTTGGTCCGGCATTGTTGACTGAGCCGATCAGAGATCTCGACGACCTCGCGCAACGGCTCGCGCCCTTTCGCGGGCATAACATGGCGAAGGCAGGACTCGAACTCGCCTTCATGGATCTGCTGGCCCAGGTGAAACAACAATCACTCTCCACGCTGCTCGGTGGTGAATTGAAACGCGTGCCTGTCGGTGTGAGTCTCGGCATTCAACCGGCCTTGTCCAAACTGCTCGCGCGCGTCGATCGTTATCTTGAGCTCGGCTATCAACGTATCAAACTGAAGATCAAACCCGGCTGGGACATCGGCGTTGTTGATGAAGTGCGACGTCGTCATCCAGACATTCTGCTTTCGGTAGACGCGAATTCGGCATACACGCTCACCGATCAGGACCACTTGAAACAGCTCGACGATTTCAATCTCCTGATGTGCGAGCAACCGTTACAGAACGACGATCTGGTGGACCATGCGAAGTTACAAAAGACAATGCAGACGTCGCTCTGCCTCGACGAAAGCATTGTCAGCGAACGACACGCCAAAGTGGCCCTCGAGTTGGAGAGTTGTAGAATAATCAATATCAAAGTGGGACGAGTCGGCGGTTATTCGCAAGCTCTCGGTATACACGATCTGTGTCTCGCGCAAAACGTGCCTGTCTGGTGTGGCGGCATGCTCGAGTCGGGCATAGGGCGCGCGCACAACATCGCGCTCGCGAGTTTACGTGGCTTCACTTTGCCCGGTGATATTTCCGCGAGCTCACGCTACTTTGAGCGCGATATCATCACACCCGGTGTTACAGTAGCTGCTGATGGCACGGTAGCGGTTCCGGATGGTCCGGGTTTGGGTTTTGCCGTCGACCTGGGTTTTATTGAACGTCAGACTGAAACTCGCGTATACCTTTCACGATGAGGAACAAAATATGGCAGCGGGAAACTCGCTCAATAAAGGCAACGCTAATGGCTCAAAGCCGTTGCTGACCTCGCTTGAAGTTCGTTTCGCCAAATCGCCGTTGAGTGGTTCTCGACGCCGCTTAATCAGAGAAATCCTCGATAATCACGAACAAACTTTCTTCCTGTCGTCGCGCGAGATGGCCAAGCGTTACAACGTTGACGCCGCTACGATTGTGCGAACGGTCCAGGCCCTCGGGTACGAACGTTTTGCAGACTTCGCTGCGGATCTTCGTCAGCACTTCGTCAAACACATCACGCCTTACACAGTTCTCAAAGCTGCGACGCAGGAGAAGCGCAGCGTTACGGATCAGGTGCGGCATTGTCTCGAAAGAGATGTGGAGAGTTTGAGTGTGCTTCGATCAAGTCTCGCAACGGATCGCGCAGTCGAGCTTGCGAGGCGCATTCATAGCGCGCGACGGATTCTGGTGGTGGGAGTTGATCTTGCAGCTTCACTCGCGTGGTTTCTGGCGTATGGTCTAACGCCGCTCGGTTTCGACGCGGACGCGCCGGTGGGAAGCACGGGAAACCTGCAACACAAGATCGATCTGATGACCGAAAAGGATTTGATGGTCGCGATCAGTTTTGGACGCTGTTTGCGAGAGACTGTTGAAGCGGTTGAGCGCGCGCACGGGCGCGGCGTGCCGACGTTTGGGATCACCGACAGCGACACCACACCGATCGCTTTGCACTGCGACGACTATCTCGTCGCGTCAACCAGCAGTCCTTCGTTCACCGGATCTTACGTGGCGCCGATGGCGATGTTGAATACGATCATCGTGGCCTGCGCGCACCTGCGACCGAAACGTGCCCTCGCGATGTTGAGCCGCACCGAACAGGAATACCGCACCGGCAACCGCTGGTACTACGACCCCCAACGCAAGAAGAAGTGAACTCACTGTTGCTCCTGTT
>Ga0126311_10000417_pt1 | contig 20200 bp, 19 predicted proteins | sample Plot61_FD_92539 | JGI IMG/M metagenome (GOLD analysis project Ga0126311, IMG submission 92539) | Serpentine soil microbial communities from UC McLaughlin Reserve, CA, USA - Plot61 | ecosystem: Environmental > Terrestrial > Soil > Grasslands | place: USA: UC McLaughlin Reserve, Lake County... | reverse complement strand
CCCGACACCACCACGCCCTTCAGGCTCGATCGAATTCACCGACATCACCTCCGAAGCAGGCATTCGCTTCAAACACAACAGCGGCGCGTTCGGCAAAAAGTATCTCCCGGAAACGATCGGCGCGGGCGGCGCCTTTCTCGATTACGACAACGACGGCTGGCAGGACATCCTGCTCGTCAACTCGATGGACTGGCCCGACAACAAAAAACGCAAATCGTTCCCCGCGCTCTACCACAACAATAAAGACAACACGTTCACAGACGTAACTCACCAGGCCGGTCTCGGCGTCGAGATGTACGGGATCGGCGTCGCAATCGCGGATTACGACAACGACGGCAACGTCGACATCTACATCACCTGCGTCGGTCCAAATCGTCTCTTTCGCAATCTCGGCGGCGGGAAGTTTGCGGATGTGACTGCGCGATCGGGCGCCGGCGATCCGGGCTTCTCAACGAGTGCAGCATGGTTCGACTACGACAACGACGGCAAGCTCGATCTCTTTGTTGGCAACTACGTCGATTGGTCAGTACAAACAGATCAATTCTGCACGCTAGATGCGAAGAATAAGTCGTACTGCACGCCGCAGACTTACAAAGGCCAGAGCGCGTCGCTGTTTCACAATCGCGGCAACGGGACCTTCGAGAACGTCACCGCAAAAGCCGGCGTCAACGATTCGGCCGGCAAGACCCTTGGTGTCGCATTGCTCGATTATGACGACGACGGCTGGATGGATCTCTTCGTCGCCAACGATACTGAGCCAAATAAACTCTATCGCAATAACCACAACGGCACGTTCACTGACAACGCCGTGATCGCTGGTGTCGCCTTCAGCGAAGCCGGCACGGCCCGCGCGGGCATGGGCGTCGACGCCGCCGACTACGACGGCTCGGGCAAACAGAGCCTCGTCATCGGTAACTTCACTAACGAAAGCATCGCGCTGTATCACAACGACGGCTCCGGACTGTTCACAGACGAAGCACCCACCTCGGGAATCGGCAAGATGTCGGCACAGTCGTTGACCTTCGCGTGCTTCTTCTTCGACTACGACCTCGACGGCTTGGTCGACATCTTCGCCGCCAACGGGCACGTGTCGGACGACATCAGCATCGTTCAGCCGACAATGAAGTATGCGCAGCCGCCACATCTCTTCCGCAACCGCGGCAAGAAGAAATTTGAAGAAGTAACTGCGAAACTCGGTCGCGCTTTGAACCGTGCGATCGTCGGTCGCGGCGCTGCTTATGGCGACTACGATAATGACGGCGATCTCGATCTTCTCGTCACAACGAACAACGGTCCGGCGCGCCTGCTGCGCAACGACAATGCGAATCAGAACGACTTGCTGCGCGTGAAGACCGTGGGCGCGAGAGCTAATCGCGACGGCATCGGCGCGAAGATCGTTGTGAAGACGTCGAAAGGCGGGAAGGTTTTCGGCATGGTGCGGACGGGCTCCAGCTACTGTTCGCAGTCTGAGCTGCCTTTGACGTTCGGCCTGGGTAATCCCGAAGACGGCACAACTCTGACTCTGGAGATCACCTGGCCCGGTGGTCAGAAAGACACGATCTCGAATCTCAAACCGAACCAGTCTGTCGTCGTTCAGGAAGGAAAAGGCATTACCGCACAGGAGCCCATCATCTTCGTTCGCACCGCGCCGGCTCCTTCCCCCACTCCGAGCTCCTGACCCTGCAAATCGTATGATTCCCTAATCCTCTCAAAGAATTTTATGAGAGTTTTCTAATTTTATTTTTATTTGACACTCCGTGTGGGCGGCTGTAGCATCCGCCGCACTTCAACATCTTGCTCAATCGGGCAAAGGCCGACCGGAGTGAGCAAGTCACCCTCACGCGCAGCGCAGGTGGGTCACTGCGCGTTGAGGGGTCAAGAATAATTTACGAAGGGCAATTGTAGGGGCGGCCCTCCGTGGCCGCCCCAGCGTAGGAGTTCATCGCTGGGGCGGCTACGGAGGGCCGCCCCTACAATTTTTAAATAATGGTCCTTTTTGAAAAAGAAATGCGCGTTTCTTTTAAAACCACGAATGTTCGGCTGTTGGAGGTTTTTATGTCCCGCCCATATCGCGACCTCGCCTGGAAAGTTTTCTCGCTGATTTTCGTGCTGCTTGCCTGTCTATCGCTTACTTCTGCTGCTCCGCCCGTTCAAGCCGGGACGGATCACAACCGCGCCGCTGCTGAGAAGTTGGTGGCAGAAGCCGAGACACTTAGCAAGCAGAGAACTGAACAGTCGTACCAGCAAGCGATCGAGAAGTATCTGGCAGCAGTCTCCATCTGGCGAAGTCTTACCGATAAGCCAATGGAAGCCGCGACCCTTTATGAGGCCGGGTGGCTGTATGGAGACATCGGCCAGTATCAAAAGGCCTTCGACTGCTACTCACAGGCAAGTGCTCTTTACAAAGCACTGGGGAATCGCAAAAGCGAGGCGAACACTCTCAGCAACACCGCGTGGATTTACGGCGAGCTCGGAGAGGACCAGCAGGCCCTCGAGATGTACATGGAGGTCCTCGAGATAAGGAAAGAGATCGGAGAAAAGGATCCGGTAGCCATCAGTAATGTCGCTTCGAGTTACGGCAAGCTCCGCCAATATCAGCGCGCTCTCGATTTACATTTGCAGGTGCTCGAGATGCGACGCGGCACAAAGGATCGCGCCGGTTTATCGATCACACTCAGCAACATCGGCAACTGCTACTACTACCTCGGCGACAATACAAAAGCCCTTGATCATTACAAGCAGTCGTTGCAGCTCATGCGCGAAGAGGGCAACAACTATTACACCGCAACTGTTCTCAACCACATGGGCGTCGCCTATCGAAGCCTCGGCGAATATGCGGAAGCGCTCAACTACTTCAACGAGGCGCTGGCACTCAGACGAATCGCGGGCGATAAAAGAGGGATCGCCACCACGCTGGCAGACATCGCTCGTGTCCAGCGGGATCGTGGAAATCTTCTCGAGGCTCGCAAGCGAATCGAAGAGGCGCTGGCCCAGGTCGAGCTTGTGCGCTTGAATATCGCCAGCCCGCGACTCCGAACATCGTACTTCGCGTCAGTGCAACAGTATCGCGAGCTCTACATCGACTTGCTGATGCGGCTGAATAACGACACGCCGTCGGAACAACTCGAACAAGTCGCTTTCAACGCGAGTGAAACAGGACGCGCACGTTCTCTCTTACAGTTACTTTCAGAAGCCGGTAGCAAGATCCGTCACGGCATCGATCCTTCATTGCTCGAGCGCAAGCGCATTCTCGCAGAATTGATCGACCAGAAAGCGCAAAGCCAGATGGAATTGCTCAGCGGCAAACACACGGAAGCCGAAGCTGAAGCCGCGCGCAAAGAGCTTTCAACGCTCACCACCGAGCTCGAGCAACTTGAAGGTCGTATTCGTGAGAGTAGTCCGCAGTTCACGGCGCTTGTCAAACCCGTGCCGCTCAATCTTCGAGACATCCAACAAAAGGTCCTGGACCGCGAGACACTGTTGCTCGAATACTCGTTGGGTGAAGAAAGAAGCTTTCTGTGGGCAGTTACGCCTGACACGATCAAGTCGTTCGAGCTGCCGAAACGTTCCGTCATCGAACCGGCAGCGACGCGCGTTTATGAGCTACTAACCGCGCACACCGTAAACATCCCGAAGGAAACACTCGCGCAAAGACGACAGCGACTGCAAAGGGCGGACGAGGAGTACTCGAAAGCGTCTGCGATTCTGAGCCAGATGATACTTGGCCCAGTCGCGGCTGAGTTGAAAGATAAGCGACTGCTGATCGTTAGCGATGGTGTGTTGCAATACATCCCCTTTGCAGGTTTGCGGGATCCGGCTAACACACGCCCGCTGATCGTGGGACACGAAGTGGTGATGGCGCCGTCCGCATCAGTAGTCGGACTGTTGAGACAAGAAACTGCGAATCGTAGACCGGCGAGCAAGACCGTTGCCGTGCTCGCCGATCCGGTTTTCTCGAATAACGATCCACGTATTGCCGCGGCGCGCCTTGGTCGCCCGGCTCCTTTCGAGAACGCCGCTCCGATGTACGCTCTAAGGTCGGGCGAGCCGGGGCTCGATGGCTTGCGCAGACTGCGTTTCAGTCGGCAGGAAGCTGACGTGATTGCGCGGCTGGCAGGAACTGATGGGAAGCTCAAGGCGGTTGACTTCGCAGCAAACCGGAAGCTCGCGACAAGCGGTGAGCTGGGCCAGTATCGCGTGGTCCACTTCGCAACGCACGGCATCATCAACAACAAACATCCTGAGCTTTCGGGAATCGTCCTTTCGCTGATCGATGAAAAAGGTCAGCCGCAGAACGGTTTTTTGCGACTGTACGATCTGTATAACTTGAAACTCTCGGCAGACCTAGTCGTGTTGAGCGCGTGTCAAACAGCGCTCGGAAAAGAGATTCGCGGCGAAGGACTCGTTGGACTGACGCGTGGGTTCATGTACGCCGGAGCGCCGCGTGTGATCGCGAGTCTCTGGCAGATCGATGATCGAGCGTCGGCGGAGTTGATGAAACGTTTTTACACTGCCATGCTCGAACAGAAACTTCGACCCGCCGCAGCCCTCCGCGCCGCGCAAGTCTCGATGTCTGAGGACCCGCGCTGGAACCAGCCACACTACTGGGCCGCGTTCACACTCCAGGGCGAATGGAAGTAGGCCACGAAAAGGCGCAAAGGAGTTATTAGCCACAAAAGGCAAAAAAAGCACAAACACGGTGAACTGAAACGCGCTACTTCCACTCAGTTCATATGTGCTTTTTGTGCCTTTTGTGGCAATCCTGCTTTGGCATTTCACTTGCGCTAGTCTCCCCTGCAACGTCATTTTGTGATCTGGAACAGAACAGAGGACAGGAGTCTGTGTGATGCTCGACCAGGAAGTTGACGACAAAGGAACCGGTCAGGAAGAGGCCCAACACATGCTCGAGGCACTGCGCGATCAGGGTTTCGATTCCGACAACGAAAAACTCGCGAAAGCGCTCGGCCGCACCATCGAGCAGGTCGACGGTATGATAAAAGGGGCGGAAACCATCGACGATGATGTAGTTATGAAAGCGAGAGGAATAGCACTACATCGTGGCATCACGATCGAGTAGAGGAGTCGAAAAAATGCGCGCACAAGCGAGATCGAGCTCCGCCGCTCCGTGGTGGTGGTTTGACGGCGGCACCGAAGTTTGTTCGACGTGTCAACAGTCGTACGCATATCAAACAGGGTCTTACTGTCTCGATTGCGACAGCAACGTTTGTCCCTTATGCGTACAGGAATCCGAGACGGGCGACGCGCGGTGTTCCACTTGTTGCGGTCAGTAAGGAAGTTGTTATGGCAGCGCGAGCTATCTGGAAAGGCGAGATAAAACTCGGCACAACGAAAGTGCCGGTGAAGCTCTATTCAGCCGTGCAGGATCGCACGGTGCGTTTTCACGTGCTCGACGATCGAGCAAAGAAGCGTGTGAAACAGCACATGGTCAATCCTGACTCGGGCGAAGAAGTGGCGAGCGAAGAAGTTCAAAAAGGATACGAGATCGAGCCCGGACGATACGTGATTCTCACTCAAGAGGACCTTGAGAAACTACAGCCGCCGCCCTCACGCGATATCGAAATTGTTGAGTTTGTTCCGCAAACAAAGATCAGCGAGCAGTGGTACGAGCGACCTTACTACGCGGGACCGGATGGAGAGGAGAAAGATTATTTCGCGCTCGTCGAGGCACTCAGAAACAAAGAGAGCGAAGGCATCGCACACTGGGTGATGCGCAACAAGTACTACGCGGGCGCGCTCCGCGCCGTCGGTGATTATCTTTTGCTGTTTACGCTGCGCGATGCGAACGAAGTGATCCTTGCGGACGATCTCACGAAGCTGTCAGGCGCTGCGCCGACACAGAAAGAGCTGGCGATGGCGAAGCAGCTAATTGAAATGCTGCAAGGTGAGTTCGATCCGAAGGAATACAAAGATGAGTATCGCGACCGTGTGATGGAGTTCATCGAGAAGAAGGCGAAGGGACGCGCGCCGCGATTGAAGGCCGTGAAGCCGAAACGCCAGACTGCTGCGCTCGACAATGTGCTCGCGAAGAGCATCGAGTCGCTGAGGAAGAAGGAGAAACGTGCCGCCTAGAGCGAGTCGCAAACAAGCGGAGCCCGAAGAGGAGAATGCAGGCGGAAGACCATTCTGGTCGGGAACGCTGACGTTCGGACTCGTGAGTGTGCCGGTGAGTCTGTTTCCGGCCACGCGTTCGAATCGCACGTCGCTGCGCATGCTTGGACCAGACGGTCAGCCGCTCGCGCGCAAGTATTACGCGGAGAAGACGGGTAAGGATCTCGATGCCGATGAAGTGGTGCGTGGCTTCGAAGTCAATAAAGAGAAGTATGTGATCGTCACCGATGAAGAGCTGGAGCGACTCGCGCCGGAGAAGACTCGCGACATCGATCTGAAGCAGTTCGTTCCGGCGGAGTCGATACCACCGCTCTATTTTGAGCGTGGTTATTTTCTGACACCCGCAGCGGGTTCGCAGAAGGCATACAAGCTGCTCGCCGAAACGATGGACAAGAGTGGGCTCGCAGGGATCGCGACGTTCGTGATGCGAGGGAAAGAGTACCTCGTCGCGATCTTCTCGGATAAAGGGATCCTCCGCGCGGAGACGATGCGGTTTGCGGATGAGTTGCGATCGCCGGCTGACGTCGGTTTGCCGGAGAAGAAAGCGCCGGCGAAAGCGACGGTGAGCAAGTTTGAGAAAATGATCGCGACTAAGTCGAAGAAGCAGTTCTCACCGGCGAAGCTCGCGGACAAGCAAACTGATTCGCTGTTGAAGTTAGTGAAGAAGAAAGAGAAGAAACGCGAGAACGTAGTGAAGGTTGAGGAGGAGGTCGATACCGATCGGAAGGTGGTCGATCTAGTCAAAATCCTCAAGCAGAGTTTGGGTGGGAAGAAGTGATTTGTAAAATCTGTGGTTAAAAAAACTCACTCCACCGAGATAGTGCGCCACTTACCTTGCCTGAACCTCACGACACTTAGCACACATCGCGTCGCATGACCCGCAAGGATCGCGAGCCAGATGTGAATTGGGGCGAGCGTGCCTGTCGCCTTAATCACGACACAGATTCCTAACGGCACAACCACCTGCGAGATGATCGAGATGTACAGCGGGCTGCGCGTGTCTCCGGTGCCTTGCAGTCCACCCGTGTATGTCAGCGCGACCGCGATCAGCAGTCCTGAAACACTCAACACACGCAGTAACTGAACGCCAATCTCCACCACCGTCGCATCATGCATACCGAAGATAGCGAGCAACTGCCGCGGGAAGAACAAGAAAAAGATCCCGACAAACGCCGCGCCTAAAAATCCGAATCGCGCCGCTGCGTGCACCGCGGCATCGGCGCGATCCGGCTGACCGGCGCCGAGGTTCTGACCAGCCACGGCCGCAGCCGCGCCCATTAATCCCACCGCTGTCCACGTGATCAACGAGAAGAGCTCTGTATAAGAAACTGCGAATGCAGCCTGCGCCGCCGCACTCTGCGCCAGCGATCCGATGAACGAGAGCATCAGCACGCCGCCGACGTTCATTGCGATGCCCTGCACGCCGGTTGGAAGACCAAACTTGAAGATTGACTTGATGATCGTCCAGTCCGGACCAAAACCTCCACCGCGCGGAATCGAGATCACCCACGTGCCGCTCCAGAGTCTTGCGAGCGCATAAACAGCGACGAGTCCGGAAGCGATGCAAGTTCCCATCGCCGCGCCTTTCGTTCCGAACGCTGGAATTGGCCCAAGTCCACGGATGAGCAATATGTTTAGTGCGATGTTCAGCACCGTCATCGAAATGCCAAGCATCATCGGTGTGCGCGCGTCTCCCGCCGAACGCAACGCAGTGCTCAGCATGAAGAAAACCATCATGCCGCTGCTGAACATAAACATGATGCGGAGAAACGGTAACGCTTCGGCTTTGACGTCAGGCGCGGCGTTGACGAGATTGAGCAGAGCGGGCGAAACGAAATAACCGATCGGTGCAAGGATTCCGAGCGCGAGGAAGATCGCGGTAAGAAACGCCTGGTAAACCGTGCCGTTAACTTTTTCCTCGTCGCCGGCGCCGGCGAAACGCGCGACGAGCACGCTCATTCCCGTGAACAGTGACGAGATGAAGACGATAACGACGATAAAGATCTGCCAGCTCACGCCGATCGCTGCGTTTGCTTTGAAGCCGACTAGATTGCCGACGAGCGCGTGGTCCACCATTCCCTGCAAGCCGCCGATAACGTTCGTAAGCATCGTTGGCCAGGCAATCTTCCACACTGCGGGACGCAGTGGACCTTCAATGATTGAGCGATCGTAGCGGCGCTTCGCCGGCGCCACGGCTGCTGCACTCATATTTAATTAGCCGCGGGCTTAGCCTCAAAGTCCGAAATCATACTTGGACACAGTCAGTACAGGGAGCGGTAGCGACCTGGTCAGTGATCAGCATGCGATACCCTAACGATTCCTAATTCCGATCGTTACCAGGTCGCTACCGCTCCCTGTACTGACTGTGTCCAAGTGCGATCTCTTACTTTTGAGGCAAGCCTAGCCGCGGCTCAGTTTTTTCTCTAGTTTGCGCACGCGGGTCAATAAACGCGCGCTGCCGATCTTCTCAGCAACCTGTGCGAATTCCGGTGTGGCTCCGCGCCACTCGAGCTCGTCAACGTCTTTGAAGAGCGGCGCGTCTGTGCGTAACCGCGCGAGATCTTTGAACAATAACGCCAGCGCGCGGTTCTGTTCATTCAACACCTCAGGACCAAACTGCTCGATTGGCCCATAACGATTGATCAACGTCGCGGCTGTCTTTGGTCCAAGGCCGGAGATGCCCGGAAAACCATCCGCGGAGTCGCCAACCAAAGCGAGATAGTCCGGAATAAACTCCGGCGCGACTCCAAACTTCGCACGCACAGCTTCCGCGCCACGAATCACATTACCGCGCCGGTCAACTTGTACCACACGCTCATCCACGACGCATTGCGCCAGATCTTTGTCAGGCGTCCAGATGCAAACCTTCTCCACTCGCTCGTCCTGCGCTGCGAGATACGCGGCCGACGCGAGCGCATCGTCTGCTTCGAGCTCGACCTCGGGCCACACCACCACACCCATCGCTGCGAGTGCTTCTTCCAGCGGTGTGAACTGCGCCTTCAATGCCGCCTCGATACCCGCGCCTGTTTTGTAACCAGGCCAGAGATTGTTACGAAACGACTCGATGATGTGGTCCGTCGCGACACCAACATGCGTCCCGCCGTCTTCAAGTAACTGCGCGACCGTCGCCAGAACACCCGATACGGCGCCGAAGGGCGGATCCGTTTTCTTAAAACGGCGGATACCGTAGAAATGCCGGAAGAGCTCGTACGTGCCGTCGACGAGATGAATGATCATTGTGAGGAGATGCGGCTCATTACTTACCAAAGGAATAGAGCGCGCTGCGTGTTCTTATGTAAATCCGTCCGTCTGCAATCGCAGGTGTCGCATAGCATTCGTCGTCAAGTTCATTGACAGCGAGCACTTCCCAGTCGCCCGCTGCTTTCAACACAGACACCTGTCCACCCTGACCGATCAAGAACACCTTGTCGTCAGCGGCCACGGGCGACGAGAAGTACTTGTCGATCGCTCCGTGCAGGCGTCCCTGCTTGACCACGTTTCCGGTCGTGGGATCAAACGAGATGAGGATGCCGCTGTCGTTAATCATGTAGAGCACGTTCTGGTAAAGCAGCGTCGATGGGACTTGCGGCACCGGCTTCGTGTAGTGCCAACGAATCGCCTTCGCCGTCTGATCGCCTTGCCCGCCCATCTTGATCGCGAGCAGGCCGTTCTCTGACGCCATCATCGCGCGAAACACTTCCCAGTCTTTGTCGTTCAACTTCTCATCGCGATTCATGTCGAATGCTTCGAACGCAGCCACCAGCATTTTGTCTATCTGCTCAGTACCAGCCGCGCCGGAAATCTCTGCCTTCGTGATCATGTGGTCTTTGTCTTTGTCATACTCGGCGAGCCCCTCCTCAAAACTGATCGTCTTCACCTGTTTTCCGGGTTGGTTCTGCGGAAACCCCCAACCATTGATGTAGAGATATTCATCGTCGTGACTCGCGATCGACTTCATCTCGCAAGCGAGACCACGCACCCACCAAACTCTCTTGCCGTCCTCAACGGAGTAAGCCGAGAGCTGGAACGACTCGGGAATGATGATCTGTTTCGCGCCTTGTTTCGGTTGATAGACGATCGGCGTCGAATAACCCGAGATCACAACCGGTCGCTCGACTTTCCAGCGCAGTTTGCCGCTGTTTTTGTCGACTGCGATCAGGTACGACGTCGGATTGTCCTGATCGACGGGCAGGATTACCTTGTCATCGATAAGTATCGGCGACGCGCCGAAGCCGTAGAACATGTTGAATGGACCCAGCGGAAGTTTCCAACGCTCTTTGCCGGCAGCGTCATAAGAGAGCATTCCGTAGTCCTGGAAGAAAACGTAAACGTTTGAACCGTCAGTCACCGGACTCGGTGACGCCGGGCCATTCACGTTCTGCAAGCGCCCCGCATGGGAGCGTGGCACTTCGCGTTGCCAGAGAATCTTTCCTGTCTGTCGATCGAGACAGATCACGAACAACTTGTCAGCGTTGTGCGCGGTGACGAAGATCCGATCGCGCGTCAGCACCGGCGATGAATGACCCGCGGGAAGCTCGGTTTTCCAAACCACGTTCTTGGTTGGTCCAAACTCCGACGGCAAGCCTTTAGTGCCGGAAACGCCGGTGCCGTTCGGCCCGCGAAACTGCGACCAGTCGTCCGCGGCAACGATCGCTACGGGCGACATGAAAAGGAGGGCGACAAGAAGGGTGACGATCTTTAGCATTTTGACTAGCTCCGTTTTAAAGTAAGCAGATAATATGAGCAGCAACCAAAAGGCACAAGAAGCGTGAAGGACCCGACGCCTATGAAAACCATTATTTTCTGTCTGACTTTGATTTCGCTCGCTGTCGCGCAGAAACCCACGATGCAAAAGGATCGCCAGGTGCTTTTCGACTTTCGTGTGGAAGAGGAGAGCACGCCGGCGAAGATCGCGCCGGCAACGCAGCGCATGGTGTTAACGAAAGTATTTCGCAAATACCTCACTGACGCGAACCGTTGCAGCTCTCAATTCAGCGCCGGCGATGCCGAAGATTATCTGGGAGCAGCGCGCAAAGCTGGGCAGATGGTGCCGTCGATTTCCGATGTGAAGACGGGAAGTTTTACGGCGCCGGGACAGTCGCAGACGCTGTACGTGATCGATGTCAGTGAGTGTAATGCGTCGCACGCTGATAATTTTGGGACGAAGCGCGTTGCGATCTTTTCCGGGCAACAACTCGTAGCCGACGTCGATGCTGATTTTGCGAGAACGATTGTGCACAAGACGGATCTCAATAGTGATGGTATCGATGAGTTGTTGATGACGACGGGCGACATGGCACAAGGCACGCTGACCGGGATGGCGACACTGGTTAGTTTTCAGAATGGACGGCGGCAGGTGATTCAGGATTTCGGATCGGTGGTTCTAGACTCCTGTGCGTCAGGTTTTCCGAGTAGTACGTCGGAGGCGTCGGTGATCTACATCTCGGATATGATGCCGGGGGCGATGCCGAAGATCACGCAAGAGAACTACAGCTCGAGCTGTCGTAAAACGAAGCGCTGGCGACTCGTGTCGCGCGGCAAGAAAGAGTAAGTCGTTGGACAGGATTGTCTACACCTATCTCGTCGATTTCGAACTGGGGAGGAAAATCAATGGCGGAACTTCTACAGGAATACACGACCGTAATAACCGGCCCGGACGGCACAACCTACAATGTGCGTACCTACGGCGAAGAACGTGACGACGGCACATGGATCGGCTGGATCGAATTCGAACCGGAGGATCCGGAAGAGCTGTCGCTCATGACTGATCAGGAAACATCACAACCGAATCGTACCGCGGTCGAATACTGGGCCACCGGCCTCGAAGCTGTCTATTTCGAAGGCGCCTTCGAACGCGCGCACACGAAATAGTCCGCGAAGATTACGCTGCTTATGCGAGCGCTCATCATCGGTCTTTGCCTGCTGCCGGTAATCGTTTTCGGTGTACCGGTCAGCACTTCTCAAACTCCGCAAGCGTCAAAACAGATCGTCATCGCCGCGAGCACCGTTCTCGACGGCAAAGGTGGCGTGCTGCACAACACGCGCATCGTCGTTGAAGGATCAAAGATCGTTCGCATCGATCCAAACGCCGCGCCAGTGAACTACGATCTTCGCGGCCTGACAGTCCTGCCGGGTTGGATCGATAGTCACGTTCACATCACCTGGAGCTTTGGTCCGGATGGAAAAAACGCAGGCCCCGGCGGTACAACGCCATACGCTACTTACGCCGCGGCGGCGAACGCATACGCGACTCTCATGGCTGGTTTCACAACCGTGCAGAGCGTCGGATCACCAAACGATCTGCCGTTGCGTGATGCGATCGCGAGAGGCGCGCTGCCCGGCCCACGTATCCTGACTTCCGCGGAGCCTCTGTTTGGGCGCAACGAACAATCCGGCACGCCCGAGGAGATTCGCGCCTTCATCAGAAAGCAAAAGGAAGCGGGCGCTGACGTGATCAAGATCTTTGCTGCGGGCAGTGTGCGCCGTCCGCAGATGTTGCTCTCACAGGAACAACTCAATGCCGCGTGCGATGAAGCGAAGAAGCTCGGTCTGCGCACACTCGTACACGCTTACAAAGATGCTGTTCGCGCGGCTGTGCTCGCCGGTTGCACGCAGATCGAACACGGCCCGCTTGCCACTGACGACGATTTGAAGTTGATGGTGCAGAAAGGCGTTTGGCTCGACCCGCAGGCGGGGCTCGTAATGGAAAACTACCTTCTCAACAAGGACAAGTTCGCGGGCACGCCTGGCTATCCGGAAGAAGTGTTTCCAGTGATCAGGGAGATGATCCCGGAGTTTCGCTCCTTCTTCAAACAGGCGCTGAAGATTCCCGGGCTCAAGATAGTTTTTGGATCGGATGCAGTGGCCGGCTCGCACGGCCGGAACGCTGAGGAGTTCATCGATCGTGTGCGCGACGGCGGCGCTGATCCCACTGCGGCGATGGTATCGGCCAACTCACTCGCCGCTGAAGCGCTCGGCATGGCGAATCAGATCGGGTCGATCGCGCCTGGATTGGAAGCGGACATCATCGCGATTGATGGGGATCCGATGAAGGACATTACTGCTGTGCGGCGAGTGGTGTTCGTGATGAAGGGCGGTGTTGTTAACAAGAACGCCCCGCATTGAGTCAGCTTTTGACAGGATGTACAAGATTAAACAGGATTAGCAAGATGCCGCTTGGGCTTAGATATTGCTTGTAACCAAGCGGGCACTGAAGGTGTCTTAACTATCAGTCGGGCTCTCCCTTTAGCGAATGGGCGAGCCCGACTATTTTTTTGTGAAAGGTGGGCAAAAATGATGAAGAAAGTACTAGGAATAGCTTTGGCAATTGCCTCATTGGGTATTCGTGTTTCGGCGGAAGCAAAGGCGAGCGATGTATCGCAGCAGAACAGCACCGTCGCAGCGAGTCCGGCCGCACAGTGGCAGCGTGACCGCTACGGCAGACGCAATGATCGGCGTTACGAAAGTCGCCGGCGCTCGGTGACCCAGTCGCGCCTCGTGCGCTATGGCCGGCGTCTCTACCGCGAAACGTATGTAGTGACGTACTGGCAAAACGGCCGTACGGACACACGTTTGGTTAGCCGCACTCGCGTTGGCTAAGTGCGGATTAGACAAGGAAGGTTGAAAGATGAAAGGAAAATATTTGCGAAAGATTGGCGGTCTGGCTCTTACCGCGCTCATGATGTTTGGAATCGCGTTCGTCTCCTCAAGCGAAGCCCAGGCGCAGAGCCGCCGGCGCAGAGTCGTGATCGTTCGTCCTTACCCCTATCGCATATATCGTCCATTTGGATTTGGATATAGAAACGGATGGGGTTACCCATACGGTTACGGTTGGGGATATGACCCGGGGGGTTATGACTTCCGGTACAACCATTACGTCTTTGACAACAGCGAAAAGGCTGCGACTCAGGCGTACAAAGATGGCTTCAAGACCGGAAAGGACGATGGCAAGAAAAACAAGAGCTTCGATCCCCAGCGATCTCACTACTTCAAGGAAGCTGGTTTCGGAAACTTCGCTGATGTTTACCGGCCCCAGTTTTCGAGAGGTTACCAGGACGGTTTCCGCGTCGGGCAAGACGAACGCGGGGCGAAACGTGCTGGCTAATGATTGACAGTAGTTGTAGACAGGATTTCAGGATTAATCCTGGAATCCTGTCTAGCAACTTCCTCCGATTCAGACGTTAGAGCGCCGCCGGCCGTAGGCAACGAACACGCACAGTAGACAGACGATCAGCGGGAATACACCCGCCGCAACGCCCATTGTCATGACTGATACAACAACCGCGCCAATCATGACGATCGTGAGTCCGATCGCAGCGAACACTGTCAGGTATTGTTGACGGCGGAACAGTCCCGGCAACACCAGGCCAAGTGCACCAAGTACCTCACACACGCCAATGAATTTGAGAAACCACATGGGAGGCATCCACATGTTTGGTGGTGGGGGCGGCATCGGAATGATCGGAACGAGCTTAATGACACCACTAAACAGAAACAAGAGGGCCAACAGGATTTGAATAATCCAAAGTACGATGTTCATGAGTTAGTTTCCTTGATAGGGTTGAATCCTTTTACTGCGCTGGAAGTCCTGTGATCTCCAGCACCGGCCGGATTTCAATCGTGCCGACTTTGGCAGGTGGCACACGCTCAGCGATGCTCATCGCTTCATCAAGATCCTTCGCATCGATTATGTAGTAACCGCCGAGTTGTTCGCGGGTTTCAGCGAACGGTCCATCTGTTACCAGTCTCTTCCCGTTTCGCACGCGCACGCTCGTTGCGGTCGCAACCGGATGCAGCGGACCGGAAGCAATGTACTTGCCTGCCGTGCTCAGCTCGCGCGAGAGCGCTGCGGATTCGACGTAGCAATGCTCCCGTTCCGTATCGCTCAACGCTTGTTCATCGAGATAAACCAACAGCATGTATTTCATGTGAAATGTTTTCCCTCCCACTTGCTAAATCGAACGGCTGGCGCGCGAATCGACACCTCAGCCGAAATTTTTTTATTATCAAACGTGCTTTCTAACGCGAATGTTACTGTCGACGCAGTCTATCGATCTGACTGGGGCCGGATTGTTGCAACTCTCATACGTCAGTTTGGTGATTTCGAGCTCGCCGAAGACGCAGCCCAGGAGGCTTTTACCGCTGCAGTCGATCAGTGGCGCACTGAAGGCATTCCCGAATCTCCACGCGCCTGGATCATCCAGACTGCAAAGCACAAAGCGATCGATCGATTGCGACGTCAAACACGTCTTCAGGAAAAACTCCAGGCGGATCCGGATTTCGCTTCCGAACCGATCGTCGAAGGTCCAAACCTCAACTTCGACGAGATCCCGGACGATCGTTTACGATTGATCTTCACCTGCTGCCATCCAGCTCTCTCGCTCGAAGCACAAGTCGCTCTCACCCTTCGCACCTTAGGCGGACTTCAGACCGATGAGATCGCGCGCGCGTTTCTTGTCCCAACCGCGACGATGGCCCAGCGACTCGTCCGCGCAAAACGAAAGATACGCGACGCGGGAATTCCCTTCAGCGTACCTGATACAACCGAGATGCCTGCGCGTCTCGACGGAGTTTTAACCGCGATCTATCTCATCTTCACTGAAGGTTACGCACCGACTCGCGGCGAGCCACTCGTCCGCGCCGATCTCTGCACGGAAGCCATTCGACTCGGACGTCTCCTGCGAACGCTGCTCGAGCCAGGGCCTCCGGCTGAAGCGACAGCTCTCGTGGCGCTGATGTTGTTGCACGACTCACGACGCGAGGCTCGACTGGATGAAGATGGCAATCTCGTTATACTCGAAGAGCAGGATCGCACGCTATGGAATAGACCCCAAATCGACGAAGCGCTGGTCCTGGTTGAAGAAGCGCTGCGTGGTGAGCCTGGTCCATTCGCACTCGAGGCGGCGCTTGCCGCTGAGCACTGTAAAGCTGCGCGACCGGAAGACACAAACTGGTCACAGATCGTGAAGCTCTACGATCTGCTTTCCGAGGTGATGCCGTCTCCAATCGTGTCGTTGAATCGCGCGGTGGCTGTGGCGATGGCCCACGGGCCGCAGCCGGCGCTCGAGTTGATTGACGAGCTCGCCGCAACGGGCGAGCTCGACGACTATCACTTGCTGCACGCGGCACGCGCCGACATGTTGCGGCGTCTGGGTGACAACGAAGAAGCGGCTGCGAGTTACGAAGCTGCCCTCGCGCTGGCTACAAACGACAGCGAGCGTCGGTTCCTCGAACGCCGCCTCCGCGAAGTCCGATCTTTGCCACAATAAAGCACAAGAGTTTTAGCCACAAAAAGGCACAAGAGGCACAAACTGTTTTTAAATGGACGGTCTTCCTTTATTAATCCATCTGTGCTTTTTGTGCCTTTTGTGGCTAATCGTCTTTGTCTACGCGCTCGCGCCTTGGCCGTGCATCGCGGCGAGGCGTTTCTCGATCTCTTCCGGAGTGACGTCTTCCTTGTGCGTGGCTACGTTCCAAATGTGGCCAAACGGATCCATTAACATTCCGGAGCGATCTCCGTAAAACTGATCCTGCAAAGGCTTCAGCTCAGTACCACCGGCGGCGATCGCTTGTGGGTAAATCGTGTCCACGTTGTCGACGTAGATCATCAGGCTCACCGGCGTGCCACCGATCGACTTTGGTCCTTTGAACTGTGCCATTTCATCGCCCAGCATGAACGGCGAATCGCCGATCTTCATCTCGGCATGACCAATCTTTCCCTCGTGCTCCATGCGAAACAACTCGACCGCGCCAAACGCTTTTTTGTAATACTCCATAGCCTCAGCGGCGCCATCGACTATCAGGTAAGGCGTTAACGAATGATATCCCTCCGGAATCGGTTTTACGTCTGCCATTAACTTCGTCCCCTTTCGTGGTTGAGTGATTACTTCAGAAGATTCTTCTTGTTGAGAAAAGCGATTACAGCGTCATTGAACTGCTTTGGTTTTTCCATCATCAGAAAGTGGCCCACCCCTTCCCACCACTGCAACTCGAGATCAGGCGCGAGGCCACGAAGAAACTGTTCCGTGTCGGGCTGCCAAAACGGCGACTTCGCCAGAATCGCAAACACCGGCACGTTGATCTTGTCGGGACCATAAAGCGACTCGTCGCCCATGCTCTCCATCGCACTGACGAGCACGTACTGCGGCGTGTTCGAAAACGATGTCTTAACACGCTCCTGTTCCGCCGCAGGAAGCGTACCCATCATCTGTGAAAACATTTGCGCGCCCGCTTCTTTGTACTTGGGCCCGCGGAAATACGAGAGATACTGTTCACGCATCTCTTTCGTGCCGAAGAGTCTCAAGCCGCCATCGACAATTACGATGGCGAGCGTCTTCTGCGGGTACTTGCGATAGAACTGTCGCGCGACCGGCGTGCCCATGCTGTGCCCGACGAGCACTGCGTGATCGACTTTCGCATCGCGCAACACGGCATCGATGGCGTTTGCGAAGAGATCCATCGTGTAAGCGAGCTGGGGCTTGTCGCTTTGACCGTGACCCGGCAGATCGAGAGCGATCACTCTGTTTCGTTTGGCGAGATCGGGAATTTGATCGCGCCAGTTGTCGAGGTTGCACGTCCAGCCGTGGACGAGGACTAATGCGTCGCTGCCTTTGCCGTAGCTCTTGTAATGAATCTTTGCGCCGTCGAGCTTAGCGTACTGAGATTCACCATCAGCCGCGAGTGCGGCGGTCGATGCGAGTAAAAGCGTAATTACTAAGAAGATAGTTCTCATATGAATCCTTGTTGGTTAAGGTAGTTTATCCACAGATTACGGAAATTGTTTATGACATCTGTGTAATCTGTGGATGCTAACGGCTCCTCTTCACGACCATCAACGTCATATCATCCGTCAACGGCCGGGGCGCCGCGAAGTCCTGCACCGCCCCCAGCACTGAAAACAAAACCGCTTCCGCCGAGCCGCCCTGTGCGCGGCGCAACTCAGTCTGGAGCCGCATATTGCCAAACTCCTGTTCCGCTTCGTTGAATGACTCAAGGATACCATCAGAACACGCCAACAGCAGATCGCCGCCGCGCAGTGTCACACTTCCGCGCTCAAACACCGCTGCCGGCATGACGCCGAGCACTGGTCCACCATGAGACAACAACTCGAGCTGCCCATTCTTCCGTAACAACAAAGCAGGTGGATGTCCGGCGCTCGTGTAATCGAGTGTCCCCGATTTTGAGAGTCGCGCTACAAACAATGTGCTCAGCGGTTCAACTGCCGACAACCGTGCGATATCGCGATTTACTCCGGCAACTATCGCTTCCGGAGCGGTGCTCGCGGCCGTGTGTGTTCGCAGCAATCCGATCAGATGCGTGACCCACATTCCGGCCGCGAGACCCTTACCGCCGATGTCGCCGAGCGCCATCACGAGACCGTCACGCGTCTCCTCGATACTGACAAAGTCGCCAGGCAAGTGACGCACTGCAAAGATCTCACTCGCAACATCGAACGCACCGTGTCGCACGAGACTCGGCGCACACAAGCGACGATGCACTTGCGCTGCTTCGAAGATCGCAGTGTTCAGCTCCGCGTAATCTCGCTGTAATGTCTCAAGCCTCTGCGCGATGTCGCCTGGCGCAGACGTAACCTTAACTGGGGAGGAAGACCCGACCTCGACTGCTGGGAGAGTCATGACAAGACCTCAACCTACAAACTTATAGCCACTACCATGAACGGTAAGTATGAAACGTGGTTCTTCCGAATTTGGTTCGAGCTTTTGTCGTAGATGCACGATGTGTGTATCGACGGTACGAGTCGTTGGATAATGTTCATATCCCCAAACTGCGTCCAGGAGTCGATCGCGACTCAATGTTTCAACTGGATGAGCGATGAAGTAAGCCAGCAGGGCAAACTCTTTCGCTGAGAGATCGACAATACTTCCATTGCGGAGCACTTCGTTGCTGCGAATGTTCACTTCGATGTCGCTGAATTTGTAGACCTCGGGTGCCGGCATGGGTGAGGCGACTCGCCGCAGTACTGCTTTCACACGGGCCATCAGCTCACGCACTGAAAATGGCTTGGTGACGTAATCGTCGGCGCCTAATTCGAGACCGACGACTTTGTCGATCTCCTGGCCACGCGCAGTTAGCATGATGATCGGCACTGACGGGCGCTTCGCTTTCAACTGTTTGCAGACATCGAGACCGCTCATGCGCGGCATCATCACGTCGAGCACAACCAGGTCGGGATTATCAGACAGTGCTTTGTCGAGGCCGCTGACGCCGTCTTCCGCGCTGATCACTTCGTAGCCTTCGTACTCGAAGTTGTCGCGCAATCCTGCGACCATCGCCGGTTCATCTTCAACGATCAGAATCTTGCTTTTCATTGTTTGTGCCTTTTGTGCCTTTTGTGGCGATCATGTCGATTGACTGGCGAGCGGCAACGACAAAGTGAACTTGCTGCCGCGTCCGGGCGTGCTCTCAACCTCAACGTCGCCACCATGCGCGCGTGTGATGTGACGCACGAGCGACAAACCGAGCCCGCTGCCCTTCGTGTTATGCACAAGCGGATCGCAGGTTCGATAAAACTTCTCAAAAATCCGTGACTGCTCGTGGCGCTCGATGCCGATACCACGATCGCTCACCTCGAGTTTGAGCACACTCTGCTCCCGGTAAAGCCTGACACCCAGAAACTTTTCGTTGGCTGAATATTTCAGTGCATTATTGACCAGATTGACAAGCGCGCGTGCGATCGCTTCGCGATCAACCTTCACCGCCGGAATGCCCGGATCGATATGCTCTTCCAGCGCGAATCCCTGCTGCTCGATCTGGTAACGATAAGAATCGAGCGTGTTGCGCACGAGCTCCGCAATGTCAGTCTCTCTAAAATCGTACTCTTTAGCGCCCGCTTCAATGCGCGAGAAGTCGAGAATGTTGTTGATTAACGCACTAAGCCGTTCGCTCTCTTTGCGAATGATGCTGTAATACTCGTGCTTCTTTTCCTGCGTATTGATGCGCCCGAGCTCGAGTGTTTCCGCGTAGAGCCGGATCAACGCCAACGGTGTTCTCAGCTCGTGCGACACGTTGGAAACAAAGTCAGACTTCAAACGCGCGAGTGCGACTTGCTTGT
>Ga0126311_10000416_pt1 | contig 20230 bp, 17 predicted proteins | sample Plot61_FD_92539 | JGI IMG/M metagenome (GOLD analysis project Ga0126311, IMG submission 92539) | Serpentine soil microbial communities from UC McLaughlin Reserve, CA, USA - Plot61 | ecosystem: Environmental > Terrestrial > Soil > Grasslands | place: USA: UC McLaughlin Reserve, Lake County... | reverse complement strand
GGCGGCCCATCAACCTTTCAGCTAAGTCGGTCAGATCCTGCCCGTCAAGAACCGTACAGACACCCTCGGTGATCGGCAGCTCGATTCCCACCCGGCGCGAGAGATCGCGCAGGACCGGGGCCGTCGTCAGGCCCTCCACGGTGCCGATCTGCGCCGCCGCGTCGTCGGGTGAAGATCCCTGGGCGATGAGCTCGCCGGCCTGACGGTTCCGGCCGAGCCGGCTCCAGCAGGTGACGATCAGGTCGCCCATCCCTGCCAGGCCGAAGAAGGTCTCGGCCCGAGCCCCGCACGCCTCGCCGAGGCGCGCCATCTCGGCGAGGCCTCTGGCGATCAGCGCGGCCTTGGCATTGTCGCCGAGGCGGAGGCCGTCGACGCCTCCCGCGGCGAGAGCGATCACGTTCTTGGCGGCGGCGCAGAGCTCGACGCCGACGAGATCGTCGTTCACGTACACGCGAAAGGCCATCGAGTTCACGGCCTCCTGAAGCTCCTCGGCGAGGCGCGCGTTCCCGCTCGCGATCACCGCGGCGGCCGGCAGCCCCTCGGCGATCTCCTCCGCGAAGTTCGGGCCGGAGAGGATCGCGAACCCGCGCCGTTCGACGAGTTGGGAGAGCCGCCCGCCGCTCTCCGGGTCGAGGCCCTTCGTGAGGCTCAGCACCGGCGCGGCTCCCGGCAGCGAGCGGACGACTTCGGCGAACGAACGGCTCGGCACCGCGATCACGTGGAGGTCGCTACCCGCGAGCGCCGGGTCGTCGACGGTCGTCGCCGAGACGGTGCCGAGCTCCAGCGTCGGCAGGTAGCGCGGGTTGCGGCCTGTCTCTGCGATCGCGCGCGCCTGCTCGTGATCGCGCGTGGCGAGCGTCACGTCGTGACCACGAGCGGCGAGCACGCACGCGAAGGCCGTCCCCCACGCGCCCGCGCCGACGACGGCAGCCCTCACGAGCGCCTCACGAAGTCGATCGAAACGGGCACGCCCTGGAGCTCGAAGCGCTCACGCAGCTGGTTCTCGACCCAGTAGCCGTAGTCGCGCGTGATCAGGCCCGGGTCGTTGACGAAGAAGCGAAAGCGGGGCGGCCGCGTCTGCACCTGCGTGCCGTAGAGCAGGTTCAGCCGCCGGCCGTTCCGCGACGGCGCCTCGCGAGCCTCGCGGAGCTCTGCCAGGAAGCGATTCAGCTCGCCGGTGCCGATGCGCGCGGCGTGCTTCTCGAAGAGCGCCTCGATCCGGTCGAGCAGGCGCGAGATACCGCGGCCGGTTTTCGCGGAGACGGTCACGACCGGCGGCCGCTGGCGCAGGCGCGATCCGATCCGCGGGCGCACGTCCTCGAGCTTCGTCTCGGTGATGTCCCACTTGGAGAGAACGACGATCGTTGAGCTCTGCGCCTTGCGCGCGATGTCGGCCACCGTCAGGTCCTGGTCGACCAGCCCCTCGCTCGCGTCGACCAGCACGAGCGCAACGTCCGCCCGGTCGGCCGCCGCGAGCGCCCGCAGCTCCGAGTAGTACTCGATCCCCTGCCGCTGCTTGCGCTTGCGCCGGATGCCCGCGGTGTCGACGAGCACAAACGTCCGCTCGCCGCGCCGGAGCACGGTGTCGATCGCGTCGCGGGTCGTGCCCGGGACCTCGGAGACGATCACGCGCTCCTCTCCGAGCAGCGCATTGACAAGGCTCGACTTGCCGACGTTCGGCCGGCCTACGATGGCAACACGGATCGCCTCCTCCCCAACCTCCTGTGCGCCGCTCCCGGGCAGCATCGTCACGACCGCGTCGAGCAGGTCGCCGGTCCCGTGGCCGTGCTGCGCCGAGAGCGGCACCGGGTCGCCGAGCCCGAGGCGGTGGAACTCGAGCGCGAGCGAGTCCTGCTGCGGGTCGTCGATCTTGTTCGCGAGCAGCAGCACGGGCTTGCGCGCGCGGCGCAGGATCGCCACAAGCTCCTCGTCGCCCGGCGTGATCCCGGCGCGCGCGTCGACGACGAACAGGATCAGGTCGGCCTCAGCGATCGCCGCCTGCGCCTGCTCGCCGATCGAGCGCGTGATCGGGCTCGGGTCGGCGACGTCCACCCCGCCGGTGTCGATCAGGCGGAAGCGTTGGCCGTTCCAGTCGGCGACCACCTCCTTGCGGTCGCGCGTCACGCCCGGCGTCTCGTGCACGACCGCTGCCCGCGATTCCGTCAGCCGGTTGACGAGCGTCGACTTGCCGACGTTTGGGAAGCCGACGACGGCGACCGTGCCTGCCAGAGGCGTGGGGGCATCCGGAGTTCCCCCACGAGCCCCCTCCTGCTTCGCTCTTTCTGACGATTTCATCGCGAGGCTCCCGCCGGGCAAAGCCCGGTTCCGCCGATCGACCTCGGCTATCCCTGACCGCGGGCCGATGTTACTCGCACGTACCGGTTTGGCCGCTTGCTCTGCGGCCTCGCGCCAGGCCGCGCGAGGCACGCCGGGATCGACGTCGTGGCGCGGTCGGCGGAGCAGCTAGGGCGCTGCTTGGCGCGCCGGCGATTGCTCTGGTCGTCTCGTTCCGCTTGCTGATTGCGCAGGTTCGAACGGCAGCGTCACGCCGGCTGACGCGCGCGGACCAGCTGTTCGATCTGCGCGACCACGTCTTCCACATCGAGGTCTGTGGTGTCGATCTGCACGGCGTCCTCGGCGGGGCGCATGCGCGCTGCGTCACTCTCGTCGCGCAGGCGCAGATCGGTCGCGAGCACGTCCGCGCCGATCTCGGGCCGCTCGGCGAGCCGGCGCCCGGCGCGGATCGAGCGATCGGCGTTGAGGTAGACCTTCACCTCGGCCTGCGGAGCGACCACCGTGCCGATGTCGCGACCCTCGATCACGACGTCACCATCGTGCGCCAGGTCGCGCTGGCGTTGCCGCATCACCTCCCGGACCGCGCGATGGCGCGCGACGACGGGCACGAGGCTGTCGATCGCCGCCTTGCGGATCGAAGCCGTGACATCGGTCTCGGCGATCGCGACTCGACCGCGCTCGTCGAAGCTGACCGGGTTGTCGGCCGCGAGCTCGCCGAGCTGCTCGCCGTTCGCAAGCGGAATCGCCCGCTGGCGCGCGAGCCAGGTGAGCGCGCGGTACATCGCGCCGGTGTCGAGATAGCGGAAGCCGAGCCGCTCGGCGAGGCGCCGGGCGACCGTGCTCTTGCCGGCACCCGCCGGTCCGTCGATGGCGACGATCATCGTTGTGTGACCGAATCGAGCAGCTCGAAAAACCCGGGGAAGCTTACAGCGACCGCCTCCGCGTCCTCGACCTCGACGCCGCTCCGGGAGACGAGCCCCGCGACCGCCCCGAGCATCGCGATCCGATGGTCTCCCCGAGAGGCCATACCCCCACCCCTGGGGCGGGAAGGTACCCCTCTCACCCCGAAGCCATCGTCGCTTGCAGTGATTCGAATGCCAAGGGCACGAAGCGAATTCGTCACCGTTTCGATGCGGTCCGTCTCTTTGACGCGCAACTCTCGTGCGCCTTCGACCCTGCTCTCGCCGCGAGCGCAGGCAGCGGCAAGCGCGAACAGTGGCAGCTCGTCGACGAGCAGCGGCACCTCCTCGGCGCGGATTGTCGTCGCGGTCAGCTCGGCGGAGCGGATCTCGAGGTCGCCGACCGGCTCGCCGCCGCTCCTGCGCCGGTGGAAGCTCGTGATGCGGGCGCCCATGCGCGCAAGCACGTCGAGCAGGCCGGTACGGCGCTGGTTGAGGCCGACGTCGTGGATCGTCAGCTCGGAGCCCGGCAGCAGCGTGGCGGCGACGACGAAGGGCGCCGCGGCGGAGAAATCGCCCGGCACGACCACCTCTCCGAGCCTCAGCTCCGCGGCGGGCCCGACGGAGATCCGCCGCTGCTGCCGTGTCACGCGTACGCCTGCGGCGCTCAGCATCAGCTCGGTGTGATCGCGGGTCGGCAACGGCTCGACGACGGTCGTTCGGCCGGCGGCGTAGAGGCCGGCCAGCAGCACGCACGACTTGACCTGCGCGCTCGCCACCGGCAGCTCGTAGCGGATGCCGCGCAGCTCGCCGCCGTCGAGCGTGAGCGGAGGCCGGCCGTCGTCGCTGCCGACCTGCGCGCCCATCTGCGCGAGCGGACCGGCGATGCGGTCGACCGGGCGTCGCCGCAGCGAGTCGTCGCCGGTCAGCTCGAAGCGGCCGTCCTGGCCGGCGAGGATCCCGCCGAGCAGGCGCAGCGTCGTGCCGGAGTTGCCGCAGTCGATCGCCGCGTCGGGCGGGCGTAAGCCGCGCAGCCCCGCCCCCTCGATCCGCAGCAGGTCGACGTCCTCGTCGTGGACCGTGACCCCGAGCGCGCGGACCGCAGCGACGCTCGCCTCGGTATCGGCGGAGCGGCCGAAGCCGCGGACCGCCGTCTCCCCCGTGGCGATCGCACCGAGCAGGACGGCGCGGTGTGAGACGGATTTATCGCCCGGAACCGCGATGTGCCCACCCACCGCGCTGGCCGGTTGGATCCTCACGAGTGCAGGACCGGCGACACGACGACGCCGTAGCCCTGCGACTCGAGCAGTGCTGCGGCGCGTTGCGCTTCGCGTTCGCCCGTGACGAGCAGCGTGAGTGTGCCGCCGCGCTCCGGCGAGACGTGGTGCAGTTCGAAGTCCTCGATGTTGATCCGCTGCGCGCCGAGCGCCTGCGTGATCCCCGCCAGCACGCCGGGCCGGTCAGGCACGTGGACGCGCAGCTGCTGCAACTCGCCGGGATCGGGATAGGCGTCCGCGAGCATGCGTCGGCGATTCCCTGACGCCTCGCCGATCCAGCGCGCGAGAAAGCCGGCGTCGCCCGTCTCGAGCGCCGCCTCCAGCTGCTCGACGCGGCGGCGGTGCTCCGCGAGCGACTCGCGCAGCGGCGCCGCATTCTCGACGAAGATGTCGACCCAGATGCGCGGGTTCGCACCGGCGACGCGGGTCATGTCGCGCAACGACCCGCCAGCGGCATCGAGCGGCTCGTGGCCCTCGACACGAGTGGCTCCCGCCTGATTGACGAGCAGGTTCGCGAGCGCGTGCGGGAGATGACTCGTCAGCGCGACGAGGCGGTCGTGCGCCTCGGGGTCGACGGCGACCGGCGTGGCGCCGAGAGCCGAGACGAAGCCGTGCACGAGCCGGTGGCGCGCCGGCTCGGTCTCGGTCAGCGGTGTGAGGAACCACGTCGCGCCCTCGAACAGCTCCGCCGTCGCATGCTCGGCACCGCGCGCCTCCGAGCCGCAGACGGGGTGGCCGCCCACGAAGCGCGACGACCCGCGCGCGGCGGCGCAGACGCCCGACTTCGTCGAGCCGACGTCGGTGACCGTCGTCCCCTCGCCGCCGGCCGCGAGCGCCGCCTGAACCTGGGCCGCCAACTGCGCGACCGGCGCCGCGACGACCGCCAGCTCGGAACCGGCGACGGCGGCCTGGAGTGACTCCGCCGGGTCGTCGACGGCGCCGCGGGCGACCGCCGCCTCGAGTGCCGCTGGCTCCGGGTCGTAAGCAGCCACGCGAGCGGCCGCGCCCGCCCGTTTCGCGGCGAGCGCGACAGACGCCCCGATCAGGCCCGTCCCAACGATCGCAAGCCGCCGCAGCTCCATACGGGCCAGGCTAACCGTGGGGCGCGCGGGCAGCACCGCACAGGCGGGTCCCATCCCTAACCCCCACCCACCGGGGTGCCTCCAAGCTACGGCAGAAGGTGTGACGTGTGCGTAACGTCGGTGTGCCGAAGGTGCCGCGCTTCGTCCACAGCACGCGGCGGCGCTGGATCGCGCCGGCGCTCAGCCGATGCGCTTGCCGAGCAGCTCGACGACGGAGCGAACCTCCCGGGCGAAGTCGCCGAACTCGGCCGTCGGGATCTGCTGCGGGCCGTCGCAGAGCGCCTCCTCGGGCGACGGGTGCGACTCGACGATGATCCCGTCCGCCCCGACGGCGGCCGCGGCGCGAGCCAGCGGCAGGACGAGGTCGCGCCGGCCCGCGGCGTGCGAGGGGTCGACGATCACCGGCAGGTGCGTTTCGTGCTTCAGCACCGCCACGGAACCGAGGTCGAGCGTGTAGCGCGTCGTGCGCTCGAACGTCTTGATCCCGCGCTCGCAGAGCACGATGCGCTCGTTGCCCTCGCGCGCGACGTACTCGGCCGCCATCAGCAGCTCCTCGACGGACGCCGACGGCCCGCGCTTCAGCAGCACCGGCTTGTCTGCGCGACCGACCTCGGCGAGCAGCATGAAGTTCTGCATGTTGCGCGCGCCGATCTGGATCACGTCGGCAGCGTCGAGCACCGCCTCCACGTGTCGCGGGTCCATCAGCTCCGTGACCACCGGCAAGCCAGTTTCCTCGCGCGCCTCGCGCAGGATCGTCAGCGCGTCCTCGCCAAGACCCTGGAACGTGTACGGCGACGTGCGCGGCTTGAACGCTCCGCCGCGCAGCCAGGTCGCGCCCGCATCCGCCACGGCGCGTGCGGTCTCGAGAGTCTGCTCGCGATACTCGACCGTGCACGGCCCGGCGATCAGACCGAAGAACTCGTCGCCGACCTTCCTCCCGTCGAGCTCGATCACCGTCGGATCGGGCGAGACCTCACGCGAGACGAGCTTGTACGGCTTCAGGATCGGCAGCACCTGCTCGACGCCGGGGTAGCCCTCGAGCGGTAGCGTCGCGAGCAGCTCGCGCTCGCCGATCGCTCCGATCACGGTCGATTCACGCCCGCGCGTGACGCGTGCGTCTACGCCTGCCTCCTGCAGCCGCGCGAGGACGTGCTCGGTCTGATCCGGCGTCGCGGCGGCGCCCATCACGATCAGCAGCTCCGGGGATCCGTTCGTCGCCATAAGTTGCGGTAAAGGTAGTTGCCATACTGAGAGCCATGCGGATTTTCAGCGGAATCCAGCCGACCGGCGCGAAGCACCTCGGCAACTACATCGGCGCGATCAGGAACTACGTCGCGACGCAGGAAACGGGCGAGGCCTTCTTCTGCGTCGTCGATCTCCACTCGATCACGACCGAGTACGACCCGGTCGAGCTGCGCGAGTCGACCCTCTCGCTCGCGGCCCTCCTCTTCGCGGCCGGGCTCGACCCCGACCGCTGCACGCTCTTCGCCCAGAGCCACGTCGCCGCACATCCGGAGGCGGCGTGGCTGCTCGGGTCGGTTACGAGCTTCGGCGAGTTACGGCGAATGACGCAGTTCAAGGAGAAGGCCGAGCAGCAGGATTTCGTGTCGGCCGGGCTCTTCACCTATCCCGTCCTGCAGGCGGCGGACATCCTCCTCTACCAGACCGACCTCGTCCCGATCGGCGATGACCAGCGCCAGCACGTCGAGCTGACGCGGAACGCCGCGGAACGCTTCAACGCTCGCTACGGCGAGACGTTCCGGCTTCCCGACGCGATGATCCCCGCGGTCGGCGGCCGGATCATGGACCTGCAGGAGCCGACGAAGAAGATGTCCACCACCGGCGGGACCGTGCAGGGCACGATCGGCGTCCTCGACCCGCCGGACGCGATCCGGAAGAAGTTCAAGAGCGCCGTCACAGACTCGGGGACGGACGTCCGCTACGACCCGGAGCAGAAGGCAGGCATCTCGAACCTGATCGAGATCCTCGCGATCACGAGCGGCCAAGAGATCCCGGAGATCGAGGCGCGCCACGACAGCGGCGGCTACGGCGCCTTCAAGGAGGAAGTTGCCGAGGCGGTCGTCGCCGTGCTCGACCCGATCCGCACGCGCTACGAGGCACTGCGCTCCGACGAAACGCAGCTCCGTGCGCTGCTCGCGCGCGGCGCCGAAAAGGCACGCGAGATCTCCGCTCCGACGCTCGAGCAGATGTACGACCGCATGGGCTTCGTCCAGCCCTAGAGCCCGTAATTTCGCCCTCGGCATCGCGTTTTGCGCCAGTCTGTCGTCGGCCCGAGGCCCGCATTTGCCTTCAACCGCCTCCAGGTATAGGTTCGGACGCTGCTCAGTAACCGGGGAGAGGAGCTGTACAGATGAGACGGTCGGTCCGCTGGCTTGCGCCGGCACTCGTGGGCGCCTCAGCGCTCCTGTTCACGATCACGGCTGGAACCGCAACTGCAAACGTTGAGGGAACGCCCGTCGACCGCGTCGTGATGTTCGCCTCCGACGGCATGCGGCCGGATCTGATGCAGAAGTACGCCCAGGCCGGGTTGATGCCCACCTACAAAACGCTGATGAACGGCGGCGTCACCGGCAAGAACGGCATGGTCCAGACCTTCCCGCCGAACACCGGCGTGGGCTGGTACACGATGGCGACCGGGACGTACCCGTCCGAGCATGGCTCGACGAACAACACGTACTTCCGCGCGGGTGACGCCTTCTCGGCGCGCACGTCGTTCTCCGCCGCGAACACGATGCAGGCGGACACGATTGCGAACGCCGCCGAGCGGGCCGGCAAGAAGGTGGCTCAGATCGACTGGGTCGGCGGCGCGGCCGCCAACATCGACGGCCCGACCGTCGACTTCACGAGCTTCTTCTCCAACCGCGGCGTGCTCGTGGGCCAGGCGAACGCCACCGAGCAGGCGGGCTCCGCCTTCTTCGGCGTCACCTACCAGGTCTCCGCGGCGCCGGCGCCGGCTTCGGCCTGGACGGACGTGCCGAGCGGCGATCCCGCGGCTCCCGCGAAGGAGACGACGTGGACGATCCCGACCACGTTCGGCGCGCAGAACCCGAACCGCACCTACAACGTCTACTTCTACGACGGCAACGTCAACGGCACGGCGGCGTACGACCACGCGATCGTCAGCCCGGTCGGCAAGACGGGGGCGTCACCCTCGGTCGACCTCGCGGTGGGCGATTTCGTGCCGGTGAAGCTGACGGGCGCGAACGGCCTCGTCGGCACCCGCGCCGGACAGACGGTCGGCCACTACATCAAGCTGATCTCGCTCGCGCCGGATCTGACCAACTTCAAGCTCTACGACACCTCGCTGGCCCGCGCGATCGCGAAGTGCGGCACCGTCTGCAACGGCCTGCCGGCGGGCGGGGCCGGCGAGGACCGGCTCGAGAAGTACATCGCCGACAACCTGCTGCCGTGGGCCGCGGCCGACTTCGCGCCCCAGGAAGCCGGAGTCGTCGACGAGGAGACGTACGTGGAGCAGGGGCGCGACCTCGAGCGGGCCTACAGCCTCCAGGTGATCCGCTTCATCCTCGACGAGCTGCAGCCCGACACCGACTTGGCGATGGTCGGCTACCCGTTCACAGACGAGGTCTCGCACCAGTTCATGGGCCTCGTCTCGCCTACCGAGCCCGACGGCTCGCCCAACCCGTGCTACGACGTCACGCCGAGGTTCGACGACGTTCAGTGCACCGGACGCGGCACCGCGCATCGGGTCGCGATTCGCGAGGGCTTCATCCGCAGCGCGTACGCGGACGCGGACGAGAAGCTCGGCATCACGCGCGAGCTGATGGGAGGCGACCCGACCACGTTCGCGGGCTCCGACCACGGCTTCGCCCCGCAGGCCTACGCGGTCAACGCCAACGCGGTCCTGAACCAGGCCACCGTCGGCGGCGTCTCGCTCCACGCGAGCAACGGCAACGCCTCGAACTGCGGTGCGGTGGGCGTCGCTCCGGTGGCCCCGCCGACGGCGCCGAACCCGGCCGAGGACATCACGAAGGCGTGCTGGGCCGGCGGGACGATCCAGGTCTACGTCAACCCCAACAGGCTCCGCAACGCCGCTCAACCGTCCTCGGCGAGCTTCCCGACGTACGCGGAGGTCCGGACGGCGGTCCGGAACGCGTTCCAGAGCCTCTCCGACCCGGCCCACCCGGGCGACCAGATCGTGGCGGCGCTCCGGATGAAGGAGGACCTGCGCAACGTCGACGGCGCCGACTCGCTGCACCCGAACCGCAGCGGTGACGTCGTCGTCGTCCTCAGGCCGCCGTACCAGTCGGACGCCGGCGCAAACGGACAGAAGATCTCGCTCTCGCACTTCTTCGGCCAGCACGGGTACCTGCCGGACTACGTCGACCTGGCGAACAACATCAACATGCACGCCACGTTCGTGCTCGGCGGCCCGGGGGTCGAGGAGAAGGAGGCGATGGCCGGCATCAGGGCGATCGACATCGCCCCGACGCTCTCGTTCCTGATGGGGATCCCCGGCCCGCAGAACGCGCGCGGGCGGATCCTGTACGAAGCGGTCGCCGGCGCGGGCGCGTTTCGCGAGGTCACGATCCTCGACATCAGCGACTACCACGGGCAGCTGCCCCCGCTTTCGGAGGCCTCCGACAACCTCGCCTCGCCCGGCGTGAACTCGTCCTTTGCCATCGGCGGGTCGGCATTCCTGAAGAAGTGGTTCCAGACCTACGAGGCCGAGGCTGCCCGCTCGGGCAAGAACGCTGCCGGCCCGGTGATCGAGATGGCCGCGGGCGACTCCGTCGGAGCGACGCCGCCGATCTCGAACTCGTTCGGCGACACGCCCACCATCGAAGTGATGAACATGATGGGCATCGACATCGACGGCCTCGGCAACCACAACTTCGACCGTGGCGCCGACTACCTGCGCAACACGCTGATCCCGATCGCGAACTTCCCGTTCGTCTCGTCGAACGTGGTCGATGCCAACGGAAAGACGCCGGCGGAGTGGTCGAAGTCGCACGTCTTCGAGCTCGCCCGCGGGATCAAGATCGGCTTCGTCGGCTTCACGAACGAGGACGCACCGACGCTGACCAAGCCGGGTGCGTTCGACCCGTTCGTCGTCCCGCTGCCGAACCCGATCGACACCGTCAACGCGGAGGCGGCGCGGATCGCCGCGCAGACGCACGCGGTCGTCGCGATGGGTCACTACGGAGCGACGGGCGGGACGCTGACGGATCCGACGGGGCCGCTCGCGGACCTCGCGGACGGCGTCTCGAACGTCGACGCGGTGATCGGTGACCACACCGACTTCCAGGTCCTCGGGACGAGGTCGAACGGCGTGCTCGTGACGGAGAACCGCAGCAAGGGCCTCCGCTTCACGCGTGTCAGGCTCGTGATCGACCCCGACCAGGGCGTCGTCTACAAGACCGCCGACTTCCACAGGCCGTGGGACATCGGTGTCACGCCCGACGCGCAGATCCAGGCCAAGATCGACGACCTGACCACGCAGCTGCTGCCGATCCTGGGCACGAAGGTCGGCGAATCGACGGTGACGGTCCCCCGCAGCGACTCGTGCGCCGCGGCGACGAACCGCACGGACGGCCGCGCCTGCGAGTCGCTCGTCGGCGACATCGTCACCGACGCGATGCGGCAGCAGTACGGCACGGACTTCGCCATCACGAACTCCGGCGGGCTCCGCGACAACCTGACCTGCCCGGCGACCGACAGCGCGACGGACTTCTGTCCGGCGAGCCTGTACCCGTTCGCGGCCGGCCACATCCCGATCACCCGCGGCCAGGTGCTCGCGGTGCTGCCGTTCGGGAACCAGTCGGCGACCGCGAACGTGGACGGCGTGACGCTGAAGGAGATGCTCGAAACCGCCGTCGCTCCGCCCCCGGCGGCCAACATCGGGCGCTTCGGCCAGTACTCGGGCCTGTGCGTCCGCTACAACGTCGAGGCGGCCGCCAAGCAGTTCGACGCGAGCGGCAACGGGCTCCTCGGCACGGGCAACCGCGTCGTGAACGTCGTCCGCCAGGCCGCTGACGGCACGTGCGACTTCTTAACGGGCACGGCGGTCGGCCTCACGGCGAGCGACCATTACACGGTCACCATCAACGACTTCATGATGACGGGCGGCGACGGGTACCCGAACGTGCGGACGAGCGCCGCCACGCAGGACCTGCTCGACCAGGACGTCGCGGACTACATCGCGGCGCAGGGCGGCACGGTCTCGCCCGCGATCCAGGGACGGGTCAAGTGCTTCGACCCGAACCCGGCGGCCGCGCCGAACTGCGTCGTCGGCTCGACGTAGGCCGGCACTACGGAGCCACGGGAGCCCGCCGCGCGCGGCGGGCTCCCACTCCCACGACCACCGCCGCGGCGAGCGCGGCGGCGCCGCCGACTCCCGCGAGCGCGAGCACCCAACCAGGCGTTTCCTCGTCGGTCCTCGTGCGGCGGTCGGGTGCGTAGCCCAGGAAGCCGCTGATGACGAAGCGCTTTCGATCGGCGAGGCCGGGAACGCGCCAGCTGAAGATGCGCTGGATCCGTTCGGGGTGCTCTTGCACGCCCTCCGGCGGCTCCGTTGCGGTCCAGTGGATCCGGTGGTCGTGCCATTCGTACATGACCCCGGCGGCGACCCTGCGCCAGCGCGGCGGCGCGCCCGCGTCGGCGACGCCCGGCCTCAGGGGCCGCGGCCGGCGGAACCGGTTCAGGTGCGCCGCCGGAGAGCGGGTGTTCGCCCAGACGCCGCGGCCGTCGAAGCGCAGGTACGACTCGCCTTCGTAGCCGAGCACGACGATCGTCTTGCCGCTGTAATTGCTGATCCGCAGCCGGTCGTCACCACCGAGCACGAGCGCGTTCACGCCCAGCACGGGGGGCTCGAGCGCCGAAACGGTCGAGACGTAGCCGGTCAGAACGCTGCCGCCGTGCGCCGCTCCGGCGGCCGGCGCGGCGAGCGTGATCAGCGCGACGAGCAGGAGTGTCCGTTTCATCGCGTCCGTTCTCTCAGGGTCTCGACCTCGCTCCGCCCGAGCTCGCGCCAGGCGCCCGGCTCCAAGCCGTCGAGGTCGAGGCCAGCGTACCGGCTGCGGTGGAGACGCCTGACTGGATGGCCCACGGCGGCGAGCATCCGCTTGACCTGGTGTTTGCGCCCTTCATGGATGGCCAGCTCGACACGGCCGGGACCTAGGCGGCGCGCGGCGGCCGCCGCAGTCCGACCGTCCTCCAGCTCGACGCCCTCCTCGAGCCGTCGCAGCGCCTCGTCGGTCGGGTCGCCCTCGACCGCGGCTTCGTAGACCTTCTCGACCTCGTAGCGCGGGTGCGCGAGGCGGTGCGCGAGCCCGCCGTCGTTCGTGAGCAGGAGCGCACCGGTCGTGTCGGCGTCGAGGCGGCCGACCGGGACGACTCGCGCCGGGTGGTCGACGAGGTCGACGACGGTGCGCCGACCCTGCGGGTCGCGCGCGGTCGTCACCACGCCGGCCGGCTTGTGCAGGAGGACGTAGGCAAGCGGCTGGAGCTCGACGGGCCGGCCGTCGACCTCGACGCGGTCATGCGACTGGACGAACGTGTTCAACTGCCCCGGCTCGCCGTTGACCGTCGCTCGGCCGGCCTTGATCAGCTCGTCCGCGCCGCGGCGGGAGGCGATTCCGGCGCGGGCGAGAAAGGCGTTTAGCCGCACCGCGCCATTATCCGCGGCGAGCTAGGGCGTCAGCCTTCGGTCACGCCGCTCTCGCGTTTCCGCCGAGCCGTCGATGTCTGTGTCGGGTTTTCGGCGCGGCGTCAGGCCGGACGGCGCTCGGCGACCGACTCGAGGCGCGTGCGGATCTCGTCCGTGCTCTCGCCGAGGTCGTCCAGGCGCGGCAGCGCCGAGAGCGAGTCGAGCCCGAAGACGCGTTCGAAGAGCGGCGTCGCGCGGTAGCGCACCGCGCCTCCCACGCCGTCCTCGCGGCCGGCCTCGGCGATCAGGCCACGCTCGACGAGGCCGGCGACGACGGAGTCCGCCGCGACGCCACGGACGCGCGCGATCTCCGGCCGGCTGACCGGCCCCAGGTACGCGACGATCGCCAGCGTCTCGAGCGCCGCGGCCGAGAGCCCTCGCTCCACCGGCCGCTCGAACAGCCGGCCGCACGCCTCCGCCGCCTCGCGCGAGGCGCGGAAGGCCCAGCCGCCGGCGACGTGCTCGAGCACGATCCCGCTGCGGCCTTCGGCATAGCGCTCGCTCAACAGGCCAAGCGCCGTCTCGATGCGCTCGCCGTGGTCGTTCGTCGCCTCGGCGAGCTCCGCCACCGACAGCGGCTGCGACGCGACCACGAGCAACGCTTCGACAGTCCGCGCGAGCCGGTCGACCGGGCTCGCGGTGATCAGGCGGAGCGGACGATCCATTCGTGCCTCCCCTCCTCGTTCGACGCGGCGGCTCGAGTCACCCGGATCGGCGCGAACGGCGCCGCCTGCTCGAGCGCGGCCTCTCCCCCGCGCCGCAACTCCAGGAGCGCGAGGAACGCGACCGCCTGCTCGATCCTCGACATGCCCTCCACTTCCGCGTCGAGGTCGAAGACCCTCCGCCGCCGCAGCACCGCGCGAAACCGCTCCAAAAACTGGCTCACCGGCGGGAAGCGCAGCTCGAGGTGCGCAAGCGAGACCGACGGCGGCTCGACGGCCAGAGCGCGCAGCGCGTTCGCGAGCGACTCCGGCTCCTGCGGCGCTAGCCGCCGCTCCACGCGTGGTGCCAAAGGCGCCGGTCCGAGCCGGAAGAACCGGTCGCCCTCGGCCTCCAGGCGCTCTGCGAGCCAGGCCGCAGCCTCTTTTGCGCGCCGGTACTCGGCGAGCCTCCGCGCCAGCTCCTCGGCGGCCTCCTCCGGCTCGAGCTCCGCGAGCTCGGCTTCCTCGTCGGGGAAGAGCCCGCGCGCCTTCAGCTCCAGCAGTGCAGCGGCCAGCACGAGGAACTCGCCGCACGCCTCCAGGTCGAGCTCGCCGCGCTCGGCCAGCCGCTCCACGAAGGTGACGACGATCCCGGCGACGTCGACCTCCGCGAGATCGAGCTCCTCCTTCAGAACGAGCGTCAGGAGCAGGTCGAAGGGGCCCTCGAAGGCGTCGAGATCCAGCTCGAGCTCGCGCACGACCACGGGCCGCACGCTAACGGGACGGCCGGACGCGGCCCTTGGGGATCGCCATCGCCGGCGACTCCGGCTCCCGGCGCTCGCGACGCAGCCGCCCGCGCCCGACGCGGCGCGGCCCCTCCTCGCCGCCGCGCAGGAACTGCCACCACACGAAGAACACGGTCGAGATCGCGAAGACGACCAGCGACACCCAGGCGTTCAGTCTCAGCCCGGCGAACTCGTGCGCAGGATCGATCCGCACTAGCTCCTCCACGAAGCGTCCGGCGGTGTAGTACGAGACGTAGAGCGCGAACAGCGCCGGCGGCCGGAAGCGGAAGCGCCGGTCGAGCAGGAGCAGCAAGCCCACACCGGCGAGGTTGTAGACGAACTCGTAGAGGAAGGTCGGGTGGAAGGTCGCGTGGTTCTCGTAGCCGGCGATCCGATGCTGGAAATCGATCTCGAGGCCCCATGGCTGGTCGGTCGGCTTGCCGTAGAGCTCCTGGTTCCACCAGTTTCCCCAGCGGCCGATCCCCTGCGCGAGCAGGAGACCGGGCGCGACGGCGTCCATGAAGTCGCGCACGCGCACGCCCTCGCGATGGACGACGACCGCGCCGACCAGGCAGCCGAACAGGATCCCGCCCCAGACGCCGAGGCCGCCCTCCCAGACGGCGAAGACGCCCTTCCACTTCGGGCTCGAGACCGCGTCCCAGCTCGTGATGTCGTGGTAGATCCGTGCGCCGACGATCCCGGCCGCGACGCCCCAGACAGCGACCTTCAGGACGAGGTCCCAATCGCCGCCCCGGCGTGTCCAGCGGACGCCCGTCAGCCAGATGCACGCGCCGATCGCGAGCAACAACATCAGGCCGTACATGTGGATCGTCAGCGGCCCGAGGTCGAGCGTGCCGGTGTTCGGCGAGGGGATCGAGGCGAGGCTCACGCGGGCCACATTCTGCCCGCGCCCGACGACGCCTGCCTGCGCCTACGAGCTCAGATCAGGATCTCGATCGCGGTCTCGTACGGACAGCCCTGCTCGATCAGCTCGATCGCAAAGTGCAGGTCGATGTCGTGCCGCGCGGCGAGGGCGACGGCGTCGCTGGCCTCGTAGCCGGCCCTGACGAGCTCCTCCGCTCGCCAGTGCTCCACACGGTCGAGCTCGGTCTGATCGAAGACGTGAACTTCTGCCGCAGGCATGTACTCGGTATTCGGTGGATTCGCCGCTCCGGATCTCCCCCGGCAGGGGGATCTCAGCGGATGCTCCGAGCGAGCTCGAGCGCCTGGGCTTTCGTCAGGCGTCCCTCGAGCCGGAGCGTCAGCCCGCCGCGCAGCCAGAGCAGCACGTTGCCGCGCACGAGGATCGGCCGCTCGCGATACCCGGTGTCGCGATCGATCCAGCCGAGCGTGTGCGGGCCGCCCTCGAGCCAGAGCCCGGGCGCACCATCGACGCGCGCCGGCTCGACGCTCGTCGTCGGCTGGGCGAGCTTCTTCAGCGCCTGTTCGCCGTAGGAGTCGAATTCGGAGAGCAACACGGTTGTCCCATGCGCGCGCAAGACGAACGTCACGAGCGAGTTGCCGACGACGTAGGCGCGGCGCGGTCGGCCGTGGAGCGGCGGCAGCGCGAGCGGCAGGTCGAGCCGCCGCTTCGCCTCCTGTAGCGAAACCGGCCGCCCGAGGCCGCGGGCCTCTGCGCGCTCGTCCGCGGCCGGAAGCGTCTCGACGCGCTCCACCGTCGCACCGCCGAGGTGGAAGAAGCGCAGGATCGAGCTCCGCGCCTGCGGCACCGCGAGTGCCGCCGCGAGGGCGACGGCGGCAAGCGCCACCCCAAGCGCGACCCGCCGCCACGGGAACGGCCGGCGCCGCACCGCGGCGAGCACCGCGGGCGCGACGTCGGGCTCGGGCGGGAAGGCGAGCTCGCGGCCGAGGTCGTGCAGGCGCTGCTCGACGGCGCTCACCCTTCGGCCTCCACGCTCACCCTTCGGCCTCCAGGTTCTCCCGCAGGCGCGCGAGCGCGCGCGAGAGGCGCGACTTGACCGTGCCGCGACGGACGCCAAGCGCGGCGGCCGTCTCTTCCTCGCTCAGGCCGAGCAGGTAGCGGCAGACGACGGCGTCGCGCTGCTCCTCGCCTAGCGCCTCGACGGCCGCGAGCATCCGCTCCTGCGATTCGTGCGCGACGACAGCCGCCTCGGGGGACGGGACCGCGTCCCCCGGGCGGACCTCGGCGGCCGCGAGTAACGCGAGGCGGTCGCGGCGGGCTGCCGAGCGGCGGCGGTTGCGCGCCTCGTTCGCCACGATCCGCAGCAGCCACGGCCGGAGCTCGGCGCCGCGTCGGAAGCGACCGAGCGCGCAGTAGGCCTTGACGAAGCCGTCCTGTGCCGCCTCCTCCGCATCGCCCGCGTTCCGCGCGATCACGTAGGCCGTGCGGAAGGCGATTCCCTGATGTGTGCGCACGAGCGTCTCCCAGGCTCCGAGGTCGCCGCGCCGCGCCCGCTCCACGAGCTCGGCTTCGTCCAGTGGCCGGTCCACCACCACCCGTTCTTACACCGCCGGCGGCCGTGTCGTTCCGGCGGGGAACCCCACACGAGCCGACGGTGTAGAGGCAATGACCACGAAAGGAGCCGACATGTTCCGCCTCAGCATCGCGTTCGTCCTTGCAGCACTCGTCGTGCCGGCCGTTGCCGCGGCGAAGGGGCCTTCGGAAGGGTCGATCTCCGGGCCGGGGTTCTCCAAGACGGTGAAGGTGATGAACGACGGCAGCGGCGGCTCGCCGGGCGGCGATCTGACCCAGGCCAGCGGCTTCTTCCCCGCCGCGTTCGGCCAGTCGCCCGACCCGATGCTGGACGGGAAGCCGACCGGAGAGCTCGGCCCCCGCTACACGATCATCTGGACTGTTCCGACCGGCGGCCCCACGTTCCAGATCCGCCAGCAGGCCTATCCCTACGCCCGCGGCGGAGCCGTTTCGTACATGAAGCCGGGGCAGCCGATCTTCGACATGACGACGCGCGGCGGCTGGTACCGCGGCCCGGAGCTGAAGCAGACGCTCGTCGGCCTCGGCCTGGCGGTGCGGGCGCCGAGTGGATCAGACGGCATGAACTGGACGCTGGTCGCCCTGCTGGCGGCGCTGGGCGCAGTGGCAGCGGCCGCGATCGTGCTGTGGCGGCGTCAGCGCGGCCAGAGGTCGCCCTCGACGAGCTCGACCGAGTTGCCCGCGGGATCGCGGACGTAGATCGAGCGGCCGCCATGCGGCCACTCGATCTCCTGCTCGATCTCGATCCCCCGGGCATCGAGCTGGCGGCACCAGGCGTCGAGCTCACGGTCGCCGACCGTGAACGCGACGTGCACGGCACCCGCCGCGCCGTGGGAAGGCACCCCGCGGCCCGGCTGCGACGAGCTCGTGGGGTCGAAGAGCAGCAGCATCCCGTCGTCGTCGAGCCTGAAGGCGCCGTCACTCACCTGGCGCAGCCCGAGCACCTCGGCGTAGAAGGACACGGCAGCCTCGAGCTCGGTCGCGTAGACGACGGTCTCGTAGATCCGCCGCGGCCTCACGCCACGGCGGCTTCGCCGAGGAGAGCCTTGACCTCGGCGAAGAAATCCGGCTCCGGCTTGACGCGGTAGTCGGTGCCGAACTGGAAGGTGCGGGCGCCCTCGGAGGTGACGAGGTCGACGAGCACCGGCGCCTCGCCGGGGAAGTCGCGGACCACCGCCGCGAGCTCGCGGATGATCCCGGCCCGCGCCAGCCGGGCGTCGAGCTTGAGCCTGACCTCGCGCCGCTCCGGAGTCGCCTCGAACGCGGTCACCTCGAGCGCGATCAGCTTCGACTCGCCCTCCTTGTGGTCGACGCGCGCCTTGACGACGAGCACCGCGTCCGGCGCGAGCAGCTCGCGCGCCGCCGCGTACACCGAGTTGAAGACGACGACCTCGGCGCTGCCGATCACGTCGTCGAGCCGCAGGAAGACCATCGGCTCGCCCTTCTTCGTCGTCAGCTGCTTGATCGCCGACACGATGCCCGCGACCGTCACGACGTCGCCGTCGTGGCGGCGCTCGAGCTCGGCCAGCGTCGCGTCGGTCCTCCGCCGCAACTGCGTCCGGATCGCCTCGAGCGGGTGCTCGGAGACGTAGAGGCCGAGCGCCTCCTTCTCCTGCCGCAGCAGCTCGTTCTTCTCGTACTCCTCGCTTCCGATCGGCGGGTGCTCGAGCTTCTCTTCGACCTCCGCGAAGAGGGAGCTCTGGCCGCGCAGCCGCTCGTCGGAGGCACGCTGGCCATGCGAGAGCGCGTGCTCGAGCGCCTCCAGCATCCCGCGCCGCGAGCCGCCGGTCGAGTCGAGCGCGCCGCACTTGACGAGCGACTCGAGCGCGCGCTTGTTCACGGCCTGCGGGTCGACGCGTTCGGTGAAGTCCCACAGCGAGGCGAACCGCCCGTTCTCCGCGCGCGCGTCGACGATCGCCCGCGCGGCCGCGTCGCCGACGTTCTTGACCGCATTCAGGCCGAAGCGGATCTTCCCCTCGACGACGGCGAAGTCACACTCGGAGCCGTTCACGTCGGGCGGCAGCACCTCGACGTCCATCTCTCGGCAGGCGTTGACGTAGAACGGCACCCGGTCTTTCGTGTTCATCACCGACGAGATCAGCGCCGCCATGTATTCCTTCGGGTGGTGTGCCTTCAGCCATGCGGTGCGGTAGGCGATCAGCGCATAGCAGGCGGCGTGCGACTTGTTGAAGGAGTAGTCCTGCGCCTGCTCCATGTCCTTCCAGAGCTGGTTCGCGACCGCCGGCGTAACGTCGTTCGCCGCGCAGCCCTCCAGGAACTTGTCCTTCAGGGATGCCATCAGCGCGTGGATCTTCTTGCCGATTGCCTTGCGCAGGTCGTCCGCCTCGGCCGGCGTGAAGCCCGCGAGCTGCTTGGCGATCTCCATGTACTGCTCCTGGTAGATGCAGATCCCGTAGGTGAGGCCGGTGATCGGCTCCAGGCGCGGGTCGGAGTAGTTGACGGGCTCCTGCCCCGCCTTGCGTTTCGCGTAGCCCGGGATGTAGCCCATCGGCCCCGGGCGGTACAGCGCGACGAGCGCGATCAGGTCCTCGAACTCGGTCGGCTTGACCTGCCGCAGCGCCTCGCGCATTCCCGACGACTCGAACTGGAAGACGCCCACCGCGTCGCCCTTCTGCAGCATCTTGTAGGTGGCTGCGTCGTCCAGCGGCAGCTTGGTGATCTCCACCCCGCCGATCAGCTCGAGCGCCTTGTCGATCACGTCGAGGTTGCGCAGGCCGAGGAAGTCGATCTTCAGCAGGCCGAGCGCCTCGACGTCGCCCATCTTGAACTGGGTCACGACCTCCTGGTCGGCGCCCTTCTGCTGCAGTGGCACGACGTCGGTCAGCGGCCGGTCGGAGATGACGACGCCTGCGGCGTGGATCGAGTCCTGGCGCACGAGGCCCTCGAGCGGCTTCGCGAGGTCGACGATCTCCTTCACCTGCGGGTCGGAGTCGTAGGCCTGCTTCAGCTCGGCGCCGGGCTTGAGGCACTCGTCGAGGTAGACCTTCGGGCCCTCGGGGATCAGCTTCGCGACCCGGTCGACAACGCCGTATGGAACCTCGAGCACGCGGCCGGCGTCGCGGACGGCGGC
>Ga0126311_10000415_pt1 | contig 20282 bp, 18 predicted proteins | sample Plot61_FD_92539 | JGI IMG/M metagenome (GOLD analysis project Ga0126311, IMG submission 92539) | Serpentine soil microbial communities from UC McLaughlin Reserve, CA, USA - Plot61 | ecosystem: Environmental > Terrestrial > Soil > Grasslands | place: USA: UC McLaughlin Reserve, Lake County... | reverse complement strand
GGCCGAGTCGAAGTCGCGTGCCGCGCAGAGAATTTTTCCGTTGACACGCGTGTGCGCCGGGCATATCGTACGCGCGTTCGTTCGCTCGTTACGGCGCTCACGTACCTTACTAGTCACTTCCAGTCCGCCGACCGCCCGACACCGACACGGAGCACACTCATGCCCACGAAAAAATCGAGCGCCGCGCCGCGGCGCAAGTCTCCGCGCAAGCGCGCCGCGCGCCCCGCTTCGCCCAAAGACGTAGAGCCTAAACCGCGGCCGGAGGCGGAGCCCGACCGCTTCAGCGTCGGGCCCGAGCCGGCGGGCTCGCAGTCCAACTTAAAGGAGTCCAACCCGAGGCGGAAGCCCTTCAACCCGGAGACGCTCGACCGCACCGTCATCGCCATCCCGCTGCTGCGCAGGCTCAAGGCCGAGGACGAATACCTGAAGACGCACCCGGACGAGCGCCCGAAGGTCTACCCCGTAGTCATAGACCTCAACCTCACGTTCAGCCACGGGCGCGACAAGGCGTACGAGTGGGCGGACGCCGCGATACGCGACCTGATGAAGCCCGGCGGCGGCGAGACCGTCAGCGACGCGAAGGTGGCACAGTACCTCTTCGCGAGCCTGAAGGGCGAGACGATACGCGAGCTCGTGAGGCGCGACGTGAGGGAGAACTCCAAGAGCCCCGGCGGCGGGAGGGGCCGCCCGGCCATATTCCACATCTGGCCCGACTTCGAGGTGCGCGCCCTCACCAACAAGTCCGTCAGCACGGTGAAGGCCGACGCCGCGCACGCCTCCTTCTCGGCCTTCGGCGAAGGGATAGTGTGGGCCGTGCTCGACTCGGGGATTGACTTCAAGCACCCGCACTTCAAGAGGCACGGCAACCTCATCACCGAAGGGCGGCTCGCGCCGATGGACTTCACCGACGAAGACCGCCCCTTCGAAGACCCTTTCGGCCACGGCACGCACGTCGCAGGCATCATCGCGGGCGAGCTCGGCGGGCCGAACGCGAAGCGGGGCGAGAAGAAGATAAGCGCCTACCTGAAGGGGCGCGACGAGGAGGGCAACATTGCGGTCGAGCCCGCGGGCATCAACGCCATCTCGGGCATGGCCCCGCGTTGCAGGCTCGTCAACATGCGCGTGCTCGACAGTCAGGGCCGCGGCTCCACGAGCAACATCATCAGGGCGCTTCAGGAGATTCAGGACATCAACGGCTACGGCCGCTTCCCGCTCATACACGGCGTGAACCTGAGTCTGGGTAACGACTTCGAGCCCGAGTGGTTCGCGTGCGGCCAGAGCCCGCTCTGCGTCGAGGTCAACCGGCTCGTCAACTCGGGCGTCGTCGTCGTCGTCGCCGCCGGAAACTCCGGCTACGGCTCGCTCACGCTCGAAGACCCCGAGACCGAGTCGAGGATAAGCGGCCTGAGCATCGGCATCTCGCTCACCATCAACGACCCCGGCAACGCAGACCTCGCCATCACCGTCGGCGCGACGCACCGCAACAAGCCGCACATCTACGGCGTCTCCTACTTCTCCTCGAAGGGGCCGACCGGCGACGGCCGCCTCAAGCCTGACCTGCTCGCGCCCGGCGAGAAGATAATCTCGTGCGCGACGGGCGACGCGCTCGCGCGCTTCAAGAGCGAGACGGGCCTCGACTGCAACTACGTCGAGGACAGCGGCACCTCGATGGCCGCGCCGCACGTCTCGGGCGTCATCGCCGCCTTCCTCTCCGTGCGCCCCGAGTTCGTCGGCCAGCCCGAGCGCGTCAAGCAGATATTCCTCTCCACCGCCACAGACCTTCACCGCGAGAGGTACTTTCAGGGGCACGGCCTCGTTGACCTGATGCGGGCCATACAGTCAGTCTGAGCCCGCGCGGCCGAACCCTTAACCGGCGACGAAAGGAAGAACGCATGCACGAGATAACCGGCGACCGCGAAGAGGTCTTGAGGCTCCTGCAAGAGACCATACAGGAACTCGGCCGCAGCGCCCCCGAGACGAAGAGGGCCACGGCCCGCTCGCTCGGCCTCGGGAGCGACCGGCAGCTCGCGCCGCAGCGCGACCAGATGCTCGACGCGCTCAAGCGCGGCCTCAACAACGAGCGCGTGAAGGGCGCGGCGCGCGGGGGCGCGAGGGCGCTCTCCGTCGGCGCGCGCGGCCGCTCGCGAGCGGCCGCCGACGCCGAGCCCGTCCCGAACGAGCGCGCCGTCGCCTCGGCCTACGCGCCGCGCGACCGCGCCATAGCCGTCTTTCAGGCGGCGATGGACGAGTTCCTCGAAGAGAAGGTCGGCCCTGCCACTCCCGCGCCGTCGAAGGGCTCGAAGAAGGGTTCGAAGAAGGCCGCAAAGGGCGGCGCTCAAGCCCTCTCGGTCGGCGGCACGAAGCCCGCCGCGGCCGGGCCGCGCGCCACGCGCCAGGACTTCTTCGCCGCCAGGCCCCCTTCCAGGAAGGCGGGCAAGGCTTCGGCGAAGAAGGGCACGGTAAAGGCCGCGGGCCTCCTGCCCGAGCAGTTCAGCAACTTCGACCCGCGCTGGATAACCGTCGTGACCGAGAAGGCCAGAGCGCTGATACGCGGCAAGCACGACTTCCCGCGTCACAAGTCCGTCACGGACTTCCGCTTCAAGATGAAGGACGAGGCGACAATCGCCATCACGGGCGACTGGGGCGGCGGCAACGCCGCGGCGCAGGCCGTCGCGCAGCAGATAAGGGCGCTCAACCCCGACCACGTCATACACCTCGGCGACGTTTACTACGCGGGCACCGAGCGAGAGGTGCGCGAACGCTTCCTCAAGTTCTGGCCCGCGCCGACCGACGCGGGACGCTCCTTCGCGCTCAACTCGAACCACGAGATGTACAGCGGCGGCTACGGCTACTTCGACGTGACGCTCCCAGCCTTCAAGCAGCCCGCGAGCTACTTCAGCCTCGCCAACAAGAACTGGCGCTTCATAGGGCTCGACACCGGCTACGTCGAGCACGACCTGAACGCAGAGCAGGTCGAGTGGCTGCGCGGGCAGTTCAAGGGCACCAACCAGAAGACCATCTTCCTCTCGCACCACCAGCTCTTCTCGGCCTACGAGAACACGGACGCGTCGAACCTCCTGAGCCGCGTCAAGCCCTTCCTCGGCGCGGGACAGATTTACGCCTGGTTCTGGGGGCACGAGCACTTAAACGTCGTCTACAAGGATCACATGGGCGTCAAGGGGCGCTGCCTCGGCAACAGTTGCTTCCCTTACGACGTTCCGAAGAAGGCGAAGACGAAGGTTCCCGTCGAGTGGCTCAACGCGCGCAACACGCCGAAGGCCGGCAGCTACCCCGGCATACACTCCTACGCGGTGCTCCGCGTCAGGGGCGCGAGCGTCGATGTCGAGTACGTAGACCAGGACGGCTTCGTGGGCTTCCGCGAGACCCTCTCTTAAACCGGCGCGCGCGCGCACGCACGCGTCGGCGCGGGGGCAAGGGTCGCGGCCGTTGGAGCGCGGGCGCGCCCTTGACCTAAAATGTCTACGGGCGACGACGAACACTTATGCTGTCTGACGAGACGATATTCCTGACGGGCTTCCCCGGCTTCATCGCGACGCGGCTGGTGGAGCGCTTCGCGCTCGAAGGCGCGCGCTTCCGTTTGCTCGTGCAGCCCGCCTTCGCGGAGCGGGCGCGCGCCGACGTTGCGCGCATAGTCGAGAAGACGGGCTCGAAGCCCGAGAGCTTCCGGCTCATGGAGGGCGACATCACGCGCGGGGGGCTCGGGCTCGCCGCCGAAGATTTGGAAGAGTCGAGGCGCGAGGCGACGGTCGTCTTCCACCTCGCCGCCGTCTACGACCTCGGCGTGGAGCGCGAACTCGCCTTCCGCGTCAACGTCGAAGGCACGCGCAACGTCAACGCGTTCGCGAAGTCGGTTAAGAACCTGCGCCGCTATCACTACGTCTCGACCTGCTACGTCGCGGGCCGTCGCACGGGAGTCATCCTTGAGAGCGAACTCCGGCACGACGCGGGCTTCCGAAACAACTACGAGGAGACGAAGTACCTCGCCGAGCTGGAAGTGGACGCGCTGAAATCCGAACTCCCGGTCACGATACACAGGCCCGCGGTCGTCTGCGGCGACTCGCGCACGGGCGAGACCATGAAGTACGACGGCGTCTACTACCTCATCAACTACATACGCCTCTTCCCCTCCGCGCTCTCGCTCGCGAACATAGGCAACCGCGACGTTCGCCTGAACGTCGTCCCCGTGGACTTCGTCGTGGAGGCGTTGGCCGCGCTCGCGCGCGACGAGCTTTCGGCGGGCGAGACCGTACAGCTCGCAGACCCCTCGCCGCTCACGACCGAAGAGCTCTTCGACGTTATCTCGCGTAACCTCGCGGGCCGCGACTCGCTCTTCACAGTCCCCGCGCCCGTCGTCCGCGCGACGCTCAACGTCCCACTCAACGAAAAGGTCACCGGCCTCCCGCGCGTCGGCGTCCCGTACTTCTTCCTCAAACAGACCTACGACACCGCGCGCGCCGCGGCGCTCTTAGACCCGCACGGCGTCGCCTGCCCGCGCTTCCCGGACTACGCCGCCGCGCTCATAGACTTCGTCGAGAGAAACCCGAAGCTTTAATAGAGGTTGTCGGTCGGCCTGCCGTCCTTAACGTTGACGAGTGTGAAGCCCATTTTGGGGCGGCGCGCGAGGTCGAAGGTGGAGCCGGGCGCGAGCTTCCAGACTTTGTAGCCGCTGTAGGTGAGCGGCCGCTTGGGCTCGCAGACTTCGGGCGCGTGGTCGCCGAGTATGAAGTAGGCCGGGCCGCTGCCTACGACGCGCGCGAGGCCGCGGCGGTCTACTACCACCGAAGTCTTCTCGTTGACGGCGACGGCGAGGACTTCGCGCGCCTTTCGGTCTTTGAGCTGTCGCGCGACGAAGACGAGCGTGCGCCCGAGGCGCTTGCGCGCGACGACGTGCTGGTCGGTGATGACGCCGCGCATGTGTCGCCACCGGAAGAAGTCGTAGGTGAAGGTGACGTGCGCGTGGTAAGGGTCTGCGAGCGCCTCGTCGGAGGTCGCGCCGTCCACGCACCCGTCGTATACGAACTCGCCCTGTATGGCCTCGCCCGCGCTCGTGCCGCCGACGCCCCCGCCGCGCGCGTAGACCGACTCGACCGCGCGCCCGACCTCGTTCCCCTTGAAGTATCGGACGTAGTTGCACTGGTCGCCGCCCGCGAAGAAGACGACCTCCGCGCGGCGGACTGTCTCCGCGACCGAAGCGTCTCGCGCCTCCCCCGCGTCGCGCACGACCAAAGTCTCTACCGAGTCCACGCCGCTCATCTTGTAGATGTACTCGTTGTAGCCGTCCGCCCCGCTCGCGCGGAGCACTACCACGTCCAACTTCGTCGCGCACGCGTCGCACCCGCGTACCGCGTCTATCATGCGCTGTATGCCCTCGGCCACGTCCGACCCGCCGCCGCCAAGGTCGAGCGCGGGGCCGTGCAGCCGCGGCGAAACGTCCGACGCGCTCCCCGTCAGATAGCGCGTCACCTTCGCCCCCGCCGCACGCGGCGCAGAGAACAGCGTCAACAGTAAAAGCACGAACGCGCACGCGAAGCGCTTCGGCATAAGAAACGCGCAACGTTCTTGTGTGAGACTCACGTGTGACTCCTCGCGGGTCGTACGGCTCGGGCCTTACGCGGCGCCTTCATCGACGATGATTGATGAAGGCGCCGCCGTGTCAGGCTCAACCACTAACCACTAACTACTAACCTCTCAGTACGGGTCGCGGCTCAGCGCGCCGCCCGTGACGCTGACGAGGTAGAAGCCGGTCGTCGGGCGGCCGGCGAGGTCGAAGGTGCCGCCCGCGGGAACCTTCCAGATTTTGTAGTTCGAGTAGGTGAGCGGCGTCTTCGGCTCGCAGACCTCGGGGAAGTGGTCGGCGAGGACGAAGTAGGCCGGGCCGTCGCCCATCACGCGCGCGAGCCCGTTCTTGTCCACCACGACCGAGGTCACCTCGTTGACGGCCATCCCCCACGCGCTCGACGCGCGCCCGTCCCTTATCTGGCGCGCGAGGAAGGCCAGCGTCCGGCCCATGCGGTCGCGCGTGACGAAGTGCGAGTCGGTGATTACGTCCTCCATGTGCGCCCAGTTGAAGAAGTCGTACGTGAAGGTGACAGCGCGGTGGTAGGGGTCGCCTAAAGCCTGACTCGAAGTCACACTGCCGTTGCAGCCGTCGTACGTGAACTCGCCCTGTATGGCCTCGCCCGCGCTCGTCCCGCCGACGCCCCCGCCGCGCGCGTAGACCGACTCGACCGCCGTCTCGACGCGCGTGCCCTTGAAGTACTTCACGTAGTCGCACTGGTCGCCGCCCGCGAAGAAGACGACCTCGGCGTTCCGCACGGTAGTCTCGACCGCCGCCGTGTTCGAGTCCTTCGCGCTCGTGACGACCAGGGTCTCGACCGAGTCCACGCCGTTCATCGCGTAGATGTAGTCGTTGTAGCCGTTCGACCCCGACGAGCGCAGTATGACCACGTCCACCTTCGTCGCGCAGGAGGTACAGCCGCGCACCTGGTCTATGATCCACTGGAGGGCCGCGTCCACGTCCGTCCCGCCGCCGCCGAAGTCGTGCGCGGGGCCGGCGAGCGCGGGCGAAACGTCCGCCGCGCTGCCCGTCAGGTACCTCGTCACTTTCGCCTGCGCCCCGGACGCGGGCAGGAGTAGCGCGAGCAGGAGCAACGCGCCCCGGCCGACACTCAGTCTCGAACGTCCTCTCATGGTGTCCCTCCTTCGTCTTCTTACGTGGGTTCGGAGCCGATGAGGTTTTTTAAATCGGGGCCGACGCGTTCTACCCCGAACGCGCCCGCGAAAGCAAGAGTTTTCCGGCGCGCTTGACAATCGGCCGATTTAGAATTATTCTAATTCCACACTAAAGGCGGTAAACAATATGGCGGGTGGCAAGGGAGATCAGGGTGGCGCTTCCGGCGGGCGGGCGCTCACGCCGCAGCGGCGGGCCGTGCTGCGCGTGGTGTCGGGGTCGGCGGAGCACCTGACGGCGAACGAGATTTTCGAGGCGGCGCGGCGCGAGCTGCCGTCGATAAGCTTCGCGACCGTCTACAACTCCCTCAAGTACCTGAAGGAGTCGGGGCTCATCCGCGAGATACACTTCGGCAAGGCTTCGAGCCGCTACGACGGCGAGACCTCGCGACACGACCACGCCGTCTGCTCCGCCTGCGGCAAGCTCACGGACTTCGACCTCGCGGAGACTTCGCAGCTCATGCGCGCCGCCGCTCGCCGCTCGCGCTTCAAGCCCGAATCGATTCACCTGACGCTCGTGGGCCTCTGCCCCGACTGTCAGTCGAAGGGCTGACGCGGCGCGCTAAAAGTTTTGCGCGCGCGGCCGAGAGAGAGGCGCGCGCCGGTTAAGAGTTTTTTCCAAGACAACGACGGAGGCATCATAAAGACAATGGCAGAAGCAAAGGTTGGACAGGCGGCTCCCGATTTCGACATGCCGTCCACTAAGAACATCGAGAAGCTGAACGAGGACGTGAGACTCTCCGACTATCAGGGCAAGTGGCTCGTGCTGCTCTTCTACCCGCTCGACTTCACTTTCGTCTGCCCGACGGAGCTGACGACCTTCAGCGACCGCTACGAGGACTTCCTCGGCATAGGCGCGGACGTGATAGGCGTCTCGACCGACTCAGTCCACTCGCACCGCGCCTGGCTGAAGACCCCGCGCGACAAGGGCGGCGTCGAGGGCTTGCAGTACCCGCTCGCCTCGGACATCACGAAGCAGGTCGCGCGCGACTACGGCGTGCTCATCGAGGACAAGGGCGTGGCGCTGCGCGGCCTCTTCGTCATAGACCCCGAAGGCACCCTGCGCTACGCGGTCGTACACGACCTCAACGTCGGGCGCTCGGCCGACGAGACGCTGCGCGTCATACAGGCTTTGCAGACCGGCGGCCTCTGCCAGGCCGAGTGGCGTCCGGGCCAGGAGACGCTGAAGGTTTGAAGAGGTGACGAGTGATGAGTGATGAGTGATGAGAAAAGGCAGACGCCTACTCTTATCAAATCTTATCACTCATCACTTATCACTTATCGCTGAGGTTCAGTCATGCCAATGAGAATCGGGACGGGGATGCCTTCGCTCGAAGGCGCTACGGAGTGGTTCAACGCGACGGGCGCGGCCGCGGAGGCGGAAGCGAAGGGCCACCCCGTGCTCGTGCACTTCTGGTCTGTGAGCTGCGGGATGTGTAAGGAGAACATGCCGCGCGTGTCGCAGTGGCGCGACGAGCGCGCGGCCGACGGGCTGCGCGTCGTCGCCGTACACATGCCGCGATACGAGGCCGACACCGACGCGGAGGCCGTGCGCGCCGCAGTCGCCACGTACAACATCACCGAGCCCTGCGCCGTGGACAACCAGCACCGCCTGCGCGACGCCTTCGGCAACGAGCAGGGGTTCGTCCCCGCCTATTATCTCTTCGACGCGGCGGGCAAGCTCAGGGGTTTCGCCGCGGGCGAGTACGGGCTGAAGGTCATCGGCCCCGCGCTCGAACGCGTGCTCGCGGCGAACAAGACGGCCGCGGGCTGACCGCGGGCGGAAGAAATTTCAACACAGAGACGCGGAGGCGCGGCTTGATGACTTATGTCTTCAAAGCCGCGCCTCCGCGTCTCTGTGTTGAACGAAATCTGATAACGCGCGACAGCCTTCACCTGAACAGGCCGACGAGCTGCGTGAGCAGCCAAAGGCTGACCACTATCGAGCCCGCGAGGAGCGCGAGCAGCCCGAGGATGATTACGCCTAAGAATAGCCAGTCGCTCGCGCGGCCGTGCTTGGCCTCTTCGGCCGAGACGGACGCGCGCCTCCGCAGTAGCTCGACGTTCATCTGGTTCGACTTCCACGCCGCGTCGAACAGGTCGCCGACGACGGGCACCGCGCCGAGCACGTAGTCCACGCCGACGTTCGCCGCCATGCGCAGCAGCGTCACCTTCGGCACCCGGTAGCGCACGCCGGCCGCGAGTATGTAGAACGAGACGGCCGTCGTAGCGAAGTCGCCTATGCCGGGTATGAGCCCCACGAGCGCGTCGAGCCCGATGCGCCAGCCCGTGCCGGGTATCCGGAAGAGCCCGTCCATCAGCGTGCTCAACTGGTCGAGGCCCCGCTCGACCTCCGCGCGCGAACGCGTCGAAGGCGCGACGGCCCCGGCCCTCCCCTCCGCGACACTCCTGCTCAAAGCCATCGGCAAACCCTCCCTCTCCTTCGACCCTTCCGCCGCCCACGCGCGACACTTCCCGCGCCCGAATTAGATGCGCCCCCGCCCGCCACAGTAGTACGAAAAAAAGGACACGGAAGGACGAAGGAATTGACGCCGCCGCGCACGCGCGTCGCGTCCGCGGACTTTAGAGCAGTCGTACAACGACTCTTCCGCATTCACGAGTGTTGATTCCCTGCGCCATTTCTGCCGAGCCACCTGGCGCGGAGTGCGGCGATCTCGTCGGGGCTGAAGAAGTGGCGCGTGTATTTGGAGTCGAGCATCTCATCGACGTATGACTCGGGGAGTTCGAGGGCGTCGAGGAACTCGCGGTAGACGGGGGCGTAGGGCTTCCGGGAGCCGACGTTCTTGGGGGCGAGCGAGAGGCCCTCTATCCCGAGGAACTCCTCTATGCAATTCTTCTTCAAAGAGTCGTCGAGGTCAGACCTCAGGACGAGTATGTCGTAGCGGTCGTCGGTGACGCGCGCGTATCCTTTGTCGTGCGGGAACGGGTGCTCGTAGATGTCCACGCCGAGCACGGGCTTGAACTCACGGTCGAACCATTTGATGCCGCCGCGGTGGTCGAATCTGTCGAGGTATTCGCCCGCGAGCCGCGACACTTCCACGCGCTCGTGCGCGTCGGCGGTCTGCCACAGTATGTCGAGGTTTTGAAAGTAGAAGGAGCAATTCCTGCCTATCGGCTCGCGCACGAGGGTGATTACTTTGGCCTTGAGGCCGGACTTGATAAGCCCTTTGTAGAAGACGGCCCCGCGCACGTCCATGTCCGACTGGAGCCTCGCCAGCCGACGCCCGCGCTCGCGCAGCGCGGCGCGCAGGCGGCGCAGGTTTTCGGGGTGCAGCAAGTGGACTTGAAAGACGTGTAGGCCGTCGATTTCACGCAGCGCCCACGTGACCGTGGAGGAACCGACCTTCGCCATCTGGTAGACGAGGACGGGCGTCGAGCCGCTCTCGACGCAACTCCTGACCTCTTCCCGGTACTGCCGCCTCAGCCGCCCCCTCCAACGCAGCGCGCTGTAGACGCTGACCGCCCGCGCGTACCTGCTCCCGCCGAGGACTCTTCTGAGCACCCTTCCTACGATCAATCGTTAAACCCTCCTCGCCTGTGCTTCGCCCCGCCCGCGGGCTCGGCGGCGACCCCCTCGACGCCGCGGCCGTCAAACGAAGTGGCGGCGCGTGTTCTTGAAGAAGCCGTAGGGCGATAGCCACTCCTCCCAGAGCCCGCGGTCACGCGCGCTGCCTGTCTTTGAACACGGCGGGCGAGATGCCCGCGTGGGACTCCGCTATGCGCCCCGCGACGCGCTCGACGTAGTGATTGTAACTGCGCCCGCCCGGAGCGCCGTCGCCGTAGTTCGAGCGGAAGCCCCGGAAGTGGTAGAGCGGCGGCGCGTGGGGGACGCCTTCCGGTAAGAAAGCCCTGTCGGGGTAGATGTTCATAAAGGTCGTTGAGCCTTCTACTACAGTCCGCCCCCCTCGGGCAAACGGCGCGGCGACGAGAGAGAGGGCGACGCGGGCCGGGAGCCCGCGTCGCCCTCTCTTCGTGGGCGTCGGTTTTGTTACAGCCGCGGCGTGTGTGGCCGCGTGTGCGTGTCAGTAGCGGGTTCGTTTGTGGACGCCTATGCGCCTCTGGACAAGCTCTTCGACTTCGAGCGGCGTGCCGTCGGCCCTTGCGCGGCGTATGAAGTCGGCGTCAATCTTGAATATCTTCATCTTGACGAGGTCTTCGACGGAGAGGTCGTTCAGCCCCTCGCCGCGGACTTCGGCGACGAAGGCGGGCGTGACCTTGAATATGCGCATCTTGACGAGGCTCTCGAAGGGCTCCTTGTCGAAGCCCATGCGCGCGGCCTCGCGCACGAAGTTCGCGTCGATTTTGAATATGCGCGCCTTGACCAGCTCCTCCATCCCGAGGCCGGGGAAGCCGCTCTCCTTCATCTCGCGCATGAACCTGGAGTTGACCTTGAAGATGGCGGCCTTGAAGAGGTCTTCCGTTTCGAGCTTGCCGAAGTCGGCCGAGAGCAGGTCGTCGGCGAGCGCGGTGGTGACGTTCAAAGTCGCCGCGGCGAAGAGCCTGTTCTCGCGCTCGTGGTCGCGGTCGTCGCCGAACGTCGAAGAGTCCGCCTTCTCGAAGTCGAAGCCGCGCGCCTTCATCGCCGAGACGAAGCCCGCGTTGGGCGTGAAGCGGAACGTGCCCGAGCCCCTGCCGTTCTGGAAGCTGCCCTCGCACTCTATCGTCCCGGCCTCGCGCACGAGGCTGAAGCGGACGGCGCCCCCGCGCTCGGCCTGCTCGCGCGTCAAGCCCTGAAGCTCCGAGTAGTCGTAGTTCGAGCCCATGTTGCTTCGGCCGCCGCGCTCCGTGCGGCGCTCGAAGGAGAGGTAGAGCCTGTTTACATTCTCAGACTTCTCAAGCCCCTCCGGCGCGTCCGCGTCGTCGTACTTCTCCCACTTCTTTTCGGACTTCTGCGACTCGGTCGATGCCTTCCACTCGCCCGTCAGCGTGGACTGCGCGAGGGCAGAGCCCGCGCCCGGCGTCAGGAATGAGAGGGCGAGCGCGCAGACTGCGAGCAGAATAAGTCTTGTACCTTTTTTCATGGCGGCGGTTCTCCGGGTTGTTGAATTTCTCGGCCGTGCAAAATGGGAACACCGCCGCGCGCGGATTCGTGGCGGAAAAATTTTAGGTAATAGTTTTGAGCCGGAATGGCCACGGGCGGACAGAAATTCCGCGCGCGGCTGTTACACTCGCCCGCATGAGAGACGTGCAGGTACGTTACGCGGTCAGGCGCGCGAACACCGGCCTCGGCCTGTTCGCCACGCGCCCCATCGCGGCGGTCAGGCGAATCATACAGTACGTCGGGCCGCTACTTACGACCGAGGAGGTGGAGAGCCGCACCGGCCGCTACTTCTTCACGATTGACGAGAACTGGGCCATAGACGGCAGCGCGCGCACGAACCACGCGCGCTACGTGAACCACTCGTGCCGCCCGAACGCGGAGGCGCTGGTCGAGGGGAAGAGAATCTGGATTTGGTCGAAGCGCGCCATCGAGCCCGGCGAGCAGATAACCATCGACTACGGCGAGGAATATTTCAACGACTACATAAAGCCCGTCGGCTGCAAGTGCGAGCCCTGCGCCTCGAAGGCCCGGAAGAAATCCAAGAAGGCCAGACCGAAATCCAAAAAGTCGAAGGCGAGATGAGAAGGGACGGCCGCCGTCGGAGGGGCCGTCCTTTTTAAGCGTCTACGCGCCGAGCGTTTCGAGCGGCGTCAGCCGTTGACCCTGTAGTCGAGCAGGAAGCGGCCTATCTGTATCGTGGACTTGCCGCCCGCGGGCGGCGAGATGAGCAGCGAGCGCACGGCGTTGCTCCTGTGGTTCTTGACGGCGTCGGCCTCGCCCACCTGCTCGCCCGTCGAGGCGCGGTAGAACCTGACCCTTATCGTCTCGTCGCCCGTGCGCTCGTAGCCGAAGACGTACTGCCCCGCGGGCAGGTCGAAGCCGCCGACCTTGAGCGGGGCCTGCGTGACGAAGTAGTGAGAGTATTTCCCCTCGGCCGAGTAGCCCGCGGTTATCATCACCACGCCCGCGATGAAGCGCCCGCGCCCGTCGGTCACGCCCGAGGCCGTGCGAAACTCCGTCTCGATGTTCTCCTTGATGACGGGCGCGCGCGCGGGTATGACTCTGCGCAACTCTTCGGCGGTCGCCGAGCGCCACCGGGCCGCGGCGGCGGCGACCACGCCGAACGCCGAGAGCGCCAGCGCGGCCGACAGCGCCGCCTTCGCCAACGTTGAAGTCTTGTTACTCATCACACGCTTAAGTTAACCGATGAGCGGGCGAAGATTCAACGCCGAATCGTTTATAATCCGTGTCGGAAAAGAGTCATAGAGATGAGTCGCCACTAGCCTTAGCTAGTGGACAGGAGCCCGTCACCGACCGATGCGTTTTCCCGTCCCCTCAAATCTGCGCGGCGCGCGTCTCATTCGCCTGCTTCTGCCCGCGCTCCTGCTCTCGTGCTGGGGCGTGCGCGCACGCGCGCTCGCGCCCGTCGGCGACCTCGGGCAGTTGAGCCGGCGCGCGTGGCAGACAGAGACGGGGCTGCCGCAGAACACAGTCCACTCCGTAGCGCAGACCTCGGACGGCTACGTCTGGGTGGCGACCGAAGAGGGCGTCGCGCGCTTCGACGGCGCGGGCTTCCGGGTCTTCGACAGGCAGAACACGCCCGAGCTTCGAAGCAACGACGTGCGCGCGCTGCTCGCGACGCGCGAAGGCCAACTCTGGGCTTGTACGGCCGCCGGTGTGGCGCGCTACGCGGGCGGCGCGTGGACGGTCTACACGAAGGAACAGGGGCTCGCGGGCGACGACGTTCTTTCGGCGTTCGAATCGCGCGACGGCTCAATCTGGTTCGCGACCTCTTCGGGCTTAAGTCGATTTCGCGAAGGCGCGTTCACAAACTTCACTTCGCGCGAAGGGCTCGCGGGCGACTCGGCGCAGGCGGTCTTCGAAGACAGGGAAGGCGCGCTCTGGGTCGGCACGGCGCGGGGCTTGAGCGAGTTTAAGGACGGGAAGTTCGAGAGCTTCGACTCGGGCGACGGACGCGAGGGCGTGGGCGTCTCGGCGCTCGCGCAGGACTCGAACGGGCGGCTGTGGGTCGGCACGCCCGAGGGTTTGAGTTGTTACGAGGGCGGGCGCTTTAAGACGTTCACGACTAAGGACGGGCTGCCGAACGACCGCGTCGTCTCCCTGAGCGCGGACAGGGAAGGCGCGCTCTGGGTCGGCACGGCCGCCGGTGTGGCGCGACTGCGCGAAGGCTCTTTCTCAAGCTTCACGTCCGCGGACGACGCGCTCGCCCGCGCAATCATCCTCTCGGTCTTCGAGGACGCCGAAGGCAGCCTCTGGGTCGGCACCGAGTCCGGGGGCTTGCACCAGCTACGAGACAAGAAGTTCACGACCTACACGACGCGCGAGGGGCTCTCGAACGATGTCGTGAAGGCCATCTACGAGACGCAGGCGGGCGACGTTTGGGTCGGCACGTACGGCGGCGGGCTCGACCTCCTTCGCGGCGGAAAGGTGACGACCTACACGACGAAGGACGGGCTCGTCAGCGACGTGGTGCTCGCGCTCTACGGCGACGCCGAGGGTAACCTCTGGGTCGGGACGCCGGACGGGCTGGGCCGCTTCCGAAACGGCAAGTTCGACACGTACACTTCGGCCGACGGGCTGCCGAACGACTTCGTGCGCTCCATCTACTCCGACTCTAAGGGCGACCTCTGGGTCGGGACGCGCGGCGGGCTCGCGCGCGTGCGCGGAGGCGAGTTCGAGACATACACTACGCGCGAGGGCTTGCCGAACAACTTCGTCGGGGCGATTGCCGAGGACGCGCGCGGCCGTCTCTGGGTCGGCACGCTCGGCGGTCTCGGGGTCTACGACTCGGGCCGCTTCAAGAGCTACACGACGAATGACGGGCTCTCCTACAACGTAGTCATCTCGCTCCACGGCGACGCGCGGGGGCGGCTCTGGGTAGGCACGAACGGCGGCGGCCTGAACCTCCTCGAAGGCGAGCGCTTCAAAGTCTTCACCACGCGCGACGGCCTGCCGAACGACACGCTCTACCGCATACTAGGCGACGACGAAGGGGGCCGCCTCTGGATGAGCTGCAACAAGGGCGTCTTCAGCCTTGAGGTCAAAGAGCTGGAAGAGTTCGCTTCGGGCCGTGTCCGCACTTTGAACCCCGTCGTCTACGGCACGGCCGACGGCATGCAGACGCGCGAGTGCAGCGGCGGCGGCCACCCCTCCGCTTGGCGCGACCGCGCGGGGCGCATGTGGTTCTCGACCATCAAGGGCGTCGCGATGATCGACCCGCGCGCGGTCGCGCGCAACGAGCAGCCCCCGCCCGTCGTCGTAGAACAAGCTCTGTTCGACGGCGAGACTGCCGCGGCGGGCGCGCGCGCGGCCCTCCCGCCGGGAACGAGCCGCTTCGACTTTCACTACGCGGGCCTGAGCTTCGTCGCGCCCGAGAAGGTCAGGTACCGTTACAAGCTCGAAGGCTTCGACAAGGACTGGGTCGAGGGCGGCGACCGGCGCGCGGCCTACTACACGAGTCTCGCGGCGGGCGACTACCGCTTCCTCGTCGTCGCGTGCAACAACGACGGCGTGTGGAGCACGACGCCGGCCGCGTTCGCATTCACCTTGAGGCCGCACTTCTACCGCACGTACTGGTTCTACACCCTGTGCGTCGCGGGCCTCGCGCTCCTCGCGTGGCAGCTATACGCGCTCAGACTTCGACAGGTGCGCGCGCGCTTCGACGCTGTGCTGCAAGAGCGCAACCGCATCGCGCGCGAGCTGCACGACAACCTCGCGCAGGAGATTCTGGGCGTCTCGGTTCAACTGGAAATCGTGATGCGGCTCTTGAACTCCTCGCCCGAGGCCGCGCGGACGCACCTCGACCGCGCTCGCTCGCTCGTCAGAAGCAGCATGGCCGAGGCGCGCCGGTACGTCTGGGACTTGCGCTCGCAGTCGCTCGACGACCGAGACCTGCCCGCGGCGCTCGCGGAGATGACGCGCAGGCTCACGGCCGAGAGCGGCGTACACACGCAGTTCGAAGTCGGCGGGACGCTCCGCCCGCTGCCGAAGCAGATTGAGAACAACCTCCTGCGCATAGGGCAGGAGGCGGTCAACAACGCCGTGCGCCACGCGCGCGCGGAGAACATCTCAGTCCGCCTCGTCTTCGACGCGACGAGCGTGCGCCTCAACGTCCGCGACGACGGGCGCGGCTTCGACGCCGAGGCGCAGGGCAACGGCGCGGGCGGGCACTTCGGGCTCGTCGGGATGCGCGAGCGCGCGCGAGAGATGGGCGGCGAAGTCCGCGTCGGCAGCAAATCGGGCGAGGGCTGCGAAGTCGAAGTCAACGTCCCCGTGGGTTCTTAAGAATTGCCACGGAGACACGGAGACACGGAGAAGATTAAAGGTTTGAAAAGGCAGATTTGAAATCCCGAATCTTAACCTCCGTGTCTCCGCGTCCCTGCGGCTAACCCTTGCTCTGGAGAGTTCAAATGACGAGTGGCGGAGAGATACGCATCATCGTGGTTGACGACCAGGCGGTCGTGCGGCAGGGCTTCGTGTCGCTGATAAGCACGGTGCCCGACATGCGCGTCATCGCGCAGGGCACGAACGGGCGCGAGGCCGTCGCGCTCTACCGCGAGCACAGGCCCGACGTGGTGCTGATGGACTTGCGCATGCCCGAGATGGGCGGCGTCGAGGCCATCTCCGCCATACGGCGAGAGTTTTCGGACGCGAAGGTCATCGTGCTCACGACCTACGACGGCGACGAGGACATCTACCGCTCGCTCCAAGCGGGCGCGCAAGGCTACCTGCTCAAAGACATGTTCTTCGACGAGTTGGAGTCGGCCATACGCGCAGTCCACGCGGGCGGCCGAAAGATTCCGGGCGTCGTCGCCGAACGACTCGCCGGTCGCATGGGCGGCTCCGACCTGACGGGCAGGGAGTTGGAAGTCCTAAAGCTTATCGTCGGCGGGCACAGCAACAAAGAGATAGGCGCGGCGCTCGGCATCAGCGAGGCCACGGTCAAGAGTCACATCAACAGCATCCTCGGCAAGCTCGGCGTCACAGACCGCACGCAGGCCGCGACCACCGCGCTACAGCGCGGCATCGTCCACCTCCCATAAGCGTCCAGACACTCATGATACTGATTACTTGCTTGGCGCATATGTTTTCACTCGCTTAGCCTTACGACGATAAGTGACAGTTCCAGTACGGACTGATTCCTCTGCGTCTATCACGTATAAACCTTTGAATCGGTACATAAGCTTGCCCGAAGAATCGCGTTCATGTGCAAAGACTAAGCGTTTGAAGATGTCCTTTTCCGCGCGGTATGCTTTAAGAAAGCCATCGAAATGTTCAGCGTTATTATTCTTAGAACGTTCGTAGAAGATTTCTTCATCCTCGGAAATAGAATTCTGCCACTCAGGATTATCGTACAATTTGGGAAACCATATCCAAAGCCCTGTTTCTACCGGATGTCTCGCCATTCCCGGATAAAATTGCTTATAGGAATGACCGAAGCAGTTGCACACCTTAGCGTGAGTGCGAAAAGCTACGTCGTCATCAACATCCATGTACCCTGTCTCAACATACATCATTAAATCGCCTCCTTTACAGTAACCTAAAGTTTGACCGGCGGGAGTCAAACTAAAGTTTGAGTAAGAGCCCAGACCTTTGACCCATGACAGGCGGGGCGTTCGGTGTTAACTTTCGCTTGCCCGCTAAGCATTCCCGATCCGGGCGAGAGTAGCCGGAAGCCGAATCCTTCCTCCTTTGTTGCAAACTGACCAAAGGCTTCCGACTTACTCGCTAACGTCCGGATCGGGCCACTCCTTTTTAAGAATCCCTTTCAAATACGTCAGAGCAGAAGCGTCTCGACGCGGTGCGCGTGTACCATCTCCTCGCACGGCGACCACGCGAAGACCGTGAAGCGCCCGTCCTGCGACGCGACGAGCGCGACCGCGCCCTGCTGATCCTGCACGAACTGCGCGGCCGACATGTGTCGCGTGCCGCCCAACTGCGCGGGGTTGACGACCACGGCCGAGTCGCCCACCACGGGCTCCGTCAGCACCACACGCTCGACCTGCGCGCCGCCCGACCGACGCCTTATCTTCGCGCCGAAGGCGAGCACCTCGTACCGCTCGTTTATCAAGGCCGCGCCGTCCACGGCCGTGAGCCCCGCGACCATCTCCACCGCGTCAATCAGAGACTCCTGCCAGAGGGTCGTCGCGCGCTCGGCCGCTTCGCGCTCCATCAACTCGGCGAGGTCTGAGTAGGGCGGCTCCGCGGCGTAGAGCACGGGGGACACTATCGAGTCGCGCCACTCGTACGAACCTTGCGGGACGACCAGCAGCGAGCCGCCGCGCCCGTGCGTCCGCATCGAGGCCGCGAGCTGCAAGAGCACGTTTACGGAGTCCGTCGAGGGCTCGGGCGCGCCGAAGCCGAGGAGGTGTGTCAGAAGCTCGGGGCAGTCGGGGAGGCTCGTGCCGCGCTCGTCCACGAACTTGACGGAGTCGCCTTCGAGCACGGCGACGTTCACGTACTTGCCGGTCTCGCGCCCGCGCCGGTACTTGATTACGAGTAGGCCGGGCGCTACGACTTCGAGCACGAAGCAGAGGCGCGGCACGTCGCGCGTCGTCCCCCAGACGTAGAGTCCCGACGCGTCGCGCCAGACGCCGAGGTGTATGCCGGGGCGCTCGACCGCGGGCGCGAGGCGCGAGAGCGCGACGGGGTCTAGCGGGAGTCTATGCTCGAAGCACAGGGGGCCGCCCGCCTGTTCGGGCTTGAGGTACGCGAGGGAAATCTTCGGCGAGTAGCCTTCCTCCCGCCGCAGGCTCGCCCAGAAGGCCGCGTCCACGATTGCCTCGACGGCCGCGGCGTCGGGCACTTCCGCCAGACCTTCCTTGCCGCGCGCGCGCGCCATCGCGACGCGGCGCGCCAAGTGCTCGTGCGTCGCCACGGAGATGGCTCGCGCCGCGGGGTACGCGGGGCCTTTGATGGTCAGAGTCCTGTCGCTCACGTCGGTTGGGCTGTGCCTTCATCTTATGTTAGCTTCACGTCTTCAGGCAAAGAAGCCGACAGCCGACAGCCGACTGCCACGACTCACTCCGAGGTTGAAATCATGGACGCCGTTAAAAAGTTTCTCTCCCTCTTCGCGGCGCACACGCGCCGCGCCGCGGTTCTGTTCGCGTGCGTCTCGTGTGTCGCCGCCGCCGCGTCGGCGCAGGGCTACGACGAGGGCGCGTATTCCGGCATGCGCTGGCGGCTCGTCGGGCCGCACCGCGCGGGGCGCGTGACGGCGGTCGCGGGCGTACCCGGCCGCGCGGGCGTTTACTACATGGCGACGCCCGGCGGCGGCGTGTGGAAGTCCACGGGCGGCGGAACCGTCTGGGAGCCGGTCTTCGACTCGGCGCGCGTCTCGGCCGTCGGCGCGCTCGCGCTCGCGCCTTCGAACCCCGAAGTCATATACGCCGGCACGGGCGAGGAGACCGACGGCGACGGCGTCTACAAATCGACGGACGGCGGGAAGACTTGGGCGAACGTCGGCCTGCGCGACACGCGCCTCATCTCCTCCATCATCGTAGACCCGCGCGACCCGAACACGGTGCTCGTCGGCTCGTTCGGCGACCCCGTCGCGGGCGTGGCGCGCGGCATCTACCGGACGACCGACGGCGGGAAGAGTTGGCGTCAGGTTCTATCGACCGGCGACCGCGCAGGCATTGCGGATATGTGCGCCGCGCCCGACGAGCCGCGCACCGTCTACGCCGCGTCCTGGGCGGGCCGTCCCTTGCCGAACGACAAACGCCCTCCCGCCGTCTCGCAGGTCTTCAAGTCCACGGACGGTGGCGCGACGTGGCGGCAGTTGAGCGGCGCGGGCCTGCCCGAGAGTTCGCGCGGGCGCATAGGCGTCGCGGCGGCGCCGAAGGCGGGGCGCGTCTACGCCATCATGAATCAGGGCTTCTTCCGCTCGGACGACGGCGGCGAGCACTGGACGCGCTCGACTACGGACGCGCGCGTCGTCGGCAACGGCTTCTTCGGCCGCACCTTCGCAGACCCGCGCGACGCCGACACCGTCTACGTCATGCAGACTTCGACCTACCGCTCGACCGACGGAGGCCGAACCTTCGAGGCCTGGAAGGGGACGCCGAGCGGCGAGGACGACCACGTCATGTGGATAGACCCGCAGGACTCTCGGCGCATGCTGATGGGGACGGATCAGGGCGCGACCGTCACGCTCGACGGCGGGCGGACGTGGAGCCTCTGGTACAACCAGCCGACGGGCCAGTTCTACCACGTCATCGCCGACGAGCAGTTTCCTTATTTCATCTACGCCTCGCAGCAGGACAGCGGCTCGGTCGCCGTGCCCTCTCGCAGCGACTACGGCCGCATAACCTTCCGCGACTGGTTCTCTACGGGAGCGTTCGAGAGCGGCTACATCGCGCCCGACCCGAAGGACACGAACGCCGTCTACTCAATCGGCTGGTACGGCGCGGTAATTCGCCTCGACCGAAAGACGGGGCAGATTGCCACG
>Ga0126311_10000413_pt1 | contig 20288 bp, 12 predicted proteins | sample Plot61_FD_92539 | JGI IMG/M metagenome (GOLD analysis project Ga0126311, IMG submission 92539) | Serpentine soil microbial communities from UC McLaughlin Reserve, CA, USA - Plot61 | ecosystem: Environmental > Terrestrial > Soil > Grasslands | place: USA: UC McLaughlin Reserve, Lake County... | reverse complement strand
TCCGGCGTCATCAGCGGCTGAACGCGCACCTTTTTCGCAAACTTTTGCTCGCCCTGAGGGAAAAAGTCCGGCCCGAAGGCGGCCGACGCCTGAGCTAGAGCCTCAGGAAGGAACAGGTCGGGCATGGCCGCCGCTGGCGCTGGCGCGCCTGCACCGGACTTCTGGAGAGGCCTGGCCTGTTCAATGTCATGGATGATAAAGGCTTCAAAGAGCTTTGCCAGGGTCGGGTTGTGGATTATGACATGCCACTCACGGTTATGCCTGTTCAGGAACGTAGTCTTGTTGAATCCGGACGGGAAGGGACCGTTGATGGGATCGATCTTCGGCTGCCCTGATTCCTTCCAGTTGCCGCTCGAAAGCCAGAAAGACTCGCCGTCACGCACTGCCACCTTGATGTGATAGGCTGAGGGGAAAATGCTTGCCGTCGTCTTACCAGCATCGGCTACCGGGGCCCAGACGAAATTGAAGCGCTGCTTAAGAGTGGGCTTGTTCAAGGCGGCTCGCAGCGCATCACGCGCAGCTATCTTCGAAACGGTGGACGAGGACGGGCCGGGAACAGTTTCCGCATCACCCCCATCGAGGATAAGGCTTAGCGTGCTCGGGGCCTTGAGCGTCTGAATGAGGGTATCAAGGATGTGCCGGGCGTTGAACTCGTACATAGTAGCGGTCATCCTCTTTTTTGTCCCCTGTATGAACTCCCGGAGGTTGCGAAAACCGGCGTCCGGGCTCGTGTGGCAGATGACTGTCATCTCTTCATGGACCTCCTCTAGCGGCTCTGCTGGCGGCACATAATCAAGCAACCCCCCTGCCTCCGCCACCGCCGTCTCGGAGAGACTCTCTTCGCCAGGTAGTCGCATGTCAACGATGCCCAAGGGCGCTGGCGATACTGCCTGGGCAAGCGCTCGCCGGAGTTCGATGAACGCGACCTGCTCGGCGGGGGTTGCCGGTAAGACATCGACCACCACCTTACCTAGCTTGGCAGGGATCAGCTCGCCCACGGGTACTTCCGGCAACTCCTGCTTGCGCAGGACGGTTACGGTCAGCACTGGCTGTGAGGTAATCCGAGAGTTTTTGAAGCGGTAACCGGGGCGCACTGCGACTACGTTTGGCAGGCTGGCCAACGCTTCGCCGTGCACCCGTATGGCCGCCGACACGTCTTCGAATCCTTCTCGCGTTTTTAGGTCCAGGTCAAACAAGGGAGTTTCTTCAGCATCCGGCGCAAGCCGCTCCTCACCAGCCGGCCGAGACGAACCAGGCTGATCCGTGGCTTCAGCACCGGATGCGCTGGGCACCTCGAAATCCGCCACGATGCCTGTCAGGCTCGCGCCATTTGATCTGGCGCCAGGTCCCATGCCGAACTTCGCGAAAGCGGCCCAGACGCCGTTGCGGGCCTCTTCGAACCCGGGTGCAGTTATCTGCGCTGCGGCATATTTATTCTCTAATGCCTTGATGATTGCGTCGCGCATATCAAGGAAGCTCGGGCGGACGGGCGAAAGCTTGAGCGCGTCTACAACCAGTTGCACGCCGAGGTGCTCCCCGATATTGCGATTCATCTCCATCAGTGTGGCACACCATATCTCGCCGGCGGCGTGTTGCTTTGTCAGCTCCTGGTTGTTGTAGCGGCCCGTTCCCAGCTTGCCGAAGTGATCGGGAAAGTTACTGTCGTATGGGAATTTGCGGATGCCGCCCGGTTTGTCTACCACCCACGCCGCTACCACGGTCGTTTTGTTTATCGTGCAAGCTATGTAGTCTCCCCACCCCTCACCCATGCCGGCGCTTTGAAAGTCTTCGAGCGCCTGCGTGTTTACGGGTCCGCCAACAAGGCGGTTCGTGACGCCGTGCATAAACTCATGGAAGACTACAGTAGCATCGAAGGCCGTGTGGCGGTTTGTGGCCGCGACCAGGCCCATATTCATCGTCGGGCTGAGCCCATCCACACGCGTTGACATGTTGGCGGTCCCGTTGACCGGGCCGCTATGCGCAAACGCCGTCACGGGGTCGGAAAATAAGCCGCCGCGCCCGAAGTTGTCCTGCTGAAAATTACCGTCCGCCTCCCTGAATCCATACAGGTACATGAAGTCATGCATGAAGCAGCTATAGTAGAAGATGTTTAAGATCTTCTGGTCGTCGTCTTCAGGGTCATTCGGGTTGAAACTTACCCTTCCGTTATTCTCGACACCTGCAAAACTTTCTCTGGTGGAAGCTAGGAATGCGTTAACCGAGTTCCCGCGCGCCGTGTTGGAAGAGACCCAGTGGTCGGGGAATGCACCAGGCAGCGAGTCGGGGATGGGCACACCGTATTCCGAGAGCGGTTTTGGGAATTGTACGACCTGTCGCGCGCCTGCGCCGTCAACCACGAAGACGTTACCTTCGGCCAGCACAGTCGACATGAGTTGTCGGCAGTAAAGTATCTCCCCGTTGTCGGCGTCCACAATCGTACGGTACTGGCCCTGGTCGTACGGCATTACGAGGAGCACCTCCCAGGCGAGGCGCAGACCGATCACCAGAGGAAACCATACAAGGCTGGCTCGTATCTGGTCGCCGAAAGGGCCTGGCTTAAGCACAGTGGGGAAGTCGGGCTGGTTCGGAATAATGGCTACGATTTCGGGTTTGAAATCAGCAATGTCCACATTAGAAAGTGGCAAAGGCTGCCCAAATTCATCGGTCTGCGCCTGTTCGTCGGGTTGCGGCTCGGAGATCTGCTGAGCGGCTCTCAACACGGCCTCCTGGGCCGTGAGCTTTGGCGAAACCTCCTGTTCCTGCGCCACCGTAACGCTGTTGCCTACTGTATCTGCGATCGACCCATCGGGGTTAAATCGCACGCCTTGCGCCGCCTGGAAAATGCGGACACCTTTGTATTGCTGTTGGAGATGAACAGTTGCCGCGCCGCTGCTCGATACCTGCACATTAGGGTCGGCCAGGAACTCCGGTGTTTGCGTCTCTTCAAGGCCCAGGACGGTGCTGATGCTTTGGACGTGGCTGAGCGCCCTCTGTACATAGTTACCTTGCTCGGCAGGCGCGCCTGCCGAGGCGACGAGTTTGGGGTTGCCCGTAGCCTCGTCGAACGATTCTATGCTAAGCGTGTGAATGCCGGGCAGCGACTCGGAGACCAACGTCGCCCGCGCGCTCAGATCGTTTGATCTTGCCGTAGTCGTTCTATTGACACCGAAATCTCTTTTATCTATTTCTCTTCCCATATTAACCTGCCTATCGTAAGTTCTTGTCTGTGTTAATTCGCATCAAGAATGTTGTGTCGTACCAGCAATTCAGGAAACTGTTTCCCGATTATGTCAGAAAGGACCTGCGTGGCGGGGTGGTCGGCTACGTGAAAACCGGCCGCGCTCGCGAACGCGCGCTCGCTTGCATTCTCGCCGACGAATATGCACCTCTCGTGTGTTCCACCGTGCCCCGCTTTATCCGCGGCGTCGACGAATATATCGACCGAGTCTTTAGGTCCATAAATAATCAGCGCCGGCTCGAAATAGTCGTAAATGCCAGCCTCTTGAATCGCCCGGTTAACCTCTCCTTCGCTGCAGTTCCCTCTGTTTGAAATAATGCCCAATCGCGAGCCCATATCTACTAAACTGACCAGCACCCCCGGCACGAAAGGGAACACGTCTATCCGCTCAATTTGGGCGTTCCCCTCAGAAAAGCGAACGATACCAAGCGTATCGCCGATATCAAAAAAAACGACCGGTGCATGTTCTGTAGTCATCTCCCACCACTCCCCTTCTGCCTCTGCCAGTCAGTGCTTGATCACCAATGCGATCGGGCGGTCGCCTCACAAGGTGAAAAGCTCTGCCAGGTTAGAGTTTTATAACGCTCAGTCGATGCAAAGGCGCATGTATGCACTAGCCCGCGCTGCTCGTATTCCATCCTTGCCCTAAAACCATCCTTTAAACATAATGTGAATTCTAGCCAAAACATTTCAAGGATATTTTTCAACCGCTTGGCACTCAATTGTGTCCAATGCAAGAGTCTTGCCTTATAAACTCCGGCGATGAATTTTTAGAATAAACAACCCCGAAAAAATCGAGGCAAGGCTTGTACTAAAGTACAACCATATTGCGCTCGCTTTATGCTCGAAACCTGTGCGGAGCCTAACCCTTCAGGATTAAGGGCATAGGAAGAAAACAGATTTGCTATATCGATGTGGTGTGAAGATTGGGTTGAAACGTTTTGTGTATAACTCTCATTACTAGATAGATTCACTTAAGAGTTAACTCCATTTCTGTAGTAAGTGGAGTTGGTGAGTCAGCTTGTAAGAACCCATCTGATTTAAATTCATTATAGACACTCAAAGCCAAGCAGGAACATGAGCGTAGCAACTTCGTCTGCAGGCAAGGCTGCGGGTTCCGGAATGGCTTGAACGATTCGAAATAAGCGCGAAAGTCCTTTTGAAGAGCTTATATGGAACAGCTTGCTTGAACTCGAGCCCATGCGATTTGGATGATTACCTTAATGAACTATAAGCGCTTCACAGAGGCTTTTGCTCGACCGAAAATGTCTATCGTGACACAGGCCACAGAGTTTGAGGTTGATCTCGGACCGGGGCAACTCCATTCCGGGATGAAAGGACGGCGATGTCATACCAGCCCGACGAGCATGTATTTCAGCCAGGTTTATCGCACCTGTTAGAGCTTCGCCGCGCCTGCGAAGAGATGGCCGCCAGGCCGCGGATGAAAGTGCATAATGACTTTGTCATTTTCCCGCTGCGGGATTGAACTCGATTATTAACGCCGATCAATCCGCGGCTGTCGAACAGACTCACAGCAGTTTTCAGTAACTAGTCGCTGCTGATTGCAGACAGTTATCTTCCCGCTCTATGCTTGTGTGATTTGTTTGTATCTTTTCTTGGCACTCTGTTGTTGCCGTCTCAGCGTATGGTGTAGAATGCGCTCACCTTGAATCCCAGAGACTGCACGGCACTAAGTTCAAGCTGGACCGCAAATCTTTCCTGACGCGGTGGAGCTTAACTGGGTAGTGTATTCGCTGTTGTTAAAGCTCAGGAAAAAGATCGGCTGAAGACCGGTTAAATCTCCCGTACTTGGTGCAATCCGATGAGAAAACGATCCCGCATAGTTTACGAATTTGGTCCGTACCGCCTGGACTCAGGCGAATGCCGTCTGCTGCGGCGCGGCGAGGAAGTTACACTGCGGCCGAAGCTGTTCGATCTGCTAACCATCCTCGTCGAACATCATGGCCAAATGCTGGAAAAAGATGACCTGCTCCATTCGCTCTGGCCCAACACGGAGGTGGAAGAAAATAACCTCACCGTCAGCATCAACGCATTGCGACGTGCGCTCGGCGACGACCTGTACATTGAAACCGTCTCCCGGCGCGGCTATCGCTTTTCAGCGGATGTAAAGGTGATAGTGGCCGATGTGAACCCGGCTTTGAAAACGCTATCTATGCCTGATGAGCCGGACACGCCGGGCGGCGCTATGCCACTTCACTCGAATTTCTACGTCCAGCGACAGACGGACGGCGAGCTTCATCATGCCCTGGCCCGGCGCGACAGCATTGTACTGGTCAAGGGAGCCCGGCAGGTCGGCAAGACCTCGTTGCTGGCAAGGGGCATGCAACAGATGCGCGAAGCGGGCGCCGCGGTAGTGTTGACGGACCTTCAACACCTTACGGCGACATCGCTTGAGACAGTCGATAAGCTCTTTCTCACGCTGGCAGAGTTGATTGCCAATCAGCTAGAGCTCGGGATCGCGCCCCACCAAGGATGGAATGACTTTCTCAGCCCGAGCACCAATTTGCAACTCTTCTGGCGGCGCGGGGTGCTGGAAAAGCTCCCGACATCACTCGTATGGGGGCTCGACGAGGTCGACAGACTCTTCAGCTATCATTACGCAAGCGAAGTGTTCGGTCTGTTCCGCTCGTGGCATAATCTCCGCGCGCTGGACCCGGCCGGTCCGTGGCAGAGATTGACGCTCGCCTTCGCCTATGCAACCGAAGCGCATCTGTTCATAACAGACCTGAATCAATCGCCATTCAATATAGGCACTCGATTGACGCTGGAGGACTTCACGGCCGATCAAGTGGCAGAGCTTAATTGCCGTTACGGCGAACCGCTCCGTTCACAAGTAGAAGTGACCTCATTCTACGAATTGATCGGCGGGCATCCCTATCTAACGCAGAGGGGACTGTACGAGATGACCAGGCGGAGAATCGATCTGTCCGCCGTGCAAGCCCAACCCGCTATGGACGAGGGCGTGTTCGGCGATCACCTTCGGCGAATGTTCATTTCTCTCGAACGCGACGCGGTACTGTGCGAAGCGCTACGCAGATTCCTGACGGGGGAGGGGGGACTTACAAGAGCTCAGTTCTACCGCCTACGCAGCGCGGGTGTCCTTTCGGGCGCTTCGCCTCAGGATGCGAGGCCACGTTGCGAGCTATACGAGCGCTATCTGAGGAAGCATTTACTGTGATCAACCCCGGGCGCAAGCTTTGTTCTTATTGGCGGACTCTCCGCCCGGTATTAATTTCAAGAATGAGAATGCATCTCATAAGGATCTGCCGTTAAAGTTCTCGGCCTGTTTTCTCAAACGGGAAACTATCCGGTGCACCCGCAGGCGCAGCACACTAACTGGAATTCCAAATTCTTCGGCCAGCCTCTTTCTGTGATCAATCTTCTTACGGCCATTCCCCTGGTAATAAGTGAGTATCAAGTCCCTGTCCTCACGCGGAAGCTGGCTGATGCAGTCCTCAAGTTGCCCAAGCAGTTCATTCATGTCCCCATCCGCCGCAGGAAAAGAAGACAGCTTCTGGTCCGAAAGGCGGCGCAGATATTCAAGGTAAATCTTCCTGGCCACACCGAAGAAGTAATTCAAGGGGTTCCCGACATAATACTGCCTGATCTGTGATAATCTCCTGGCAACCCGGTTGAATGTTTCATCGGCTAAATCCTCGGCAAAGATGCAACGCTTGCCGAGAAATAGCCTGATAAGTTTCTGACGGATGAACTCATACTTCTGTCCCGCCTTTTCCGGGTCTGTGTCTAGCCAGGATAGCAATTGGTCAAATGAGTCCTGGTCGATACTCCAATCGGTCGACTGTGACATCTTGCAGACCTGTTCACGGGTGTCTGCCGGCCGCGTACAGACCGGCGACCGGCGCGGGTTAGATAAGACCTGCGTGTTTTGGCGTAGCGATACTATCTCAGAACCTGTATCCACAGGATCCTCCATGTCGGCTGATCTGGAATGAATCCAGAGCCCTGACTGTTCGAATGGTGGGAGCCCGGCGTCAGCGAAGGACGCGGGCAAACCTTAGCAAATCGGCAAGATCGAACTTACCTTCGGTGGGGAGCGTCGGGATCCAGGGGTTCTCTCTCGTGTACCGAGGCCCCAGGATCGAGTCAGTGCTTCGACGCAATATATCGATAAGCACTTCAGCAACGATGGTGCTGCCGACCGGGCCGAGGTGGTCTTCGTTGTCCGTCGAACGGAAATGCGCAGCTTCCGCCAGAATGTAATACCAGAGCGGCGTTTGATTCGCAAAATTTGATTTTCTTACCGCTGCCAACTGCTCATTGCTCACCTGTTCAGCAACAGCCTCGATCTGTGTAGCGGTTAACATATTGCATCTTATTTTCTTGGCGATGGCCTGACCTGTGGGTAGTTCCCTGACGTAGCCTCGGATCAGGTTCCTGACCGCGAGTCTTCCTTCGCCGGTAAAGAACTTTGCTTCGCCGGTAACATCTGTCAGATGTGCCGTGGGTATATCGAAAAGCATTTTATTAAGCGTGGTGTCGATCCGCCGGGCGCGGTTGAATGTCGTCGCGCCCACATCCAAGAATCGCGACCAGTCTATTACCCAATCCTCAGGCAACTTCTTCTTGCCCCCAAAGCCGCCGAATCCTGTGAACTGGAACAGCATGTCTAGCGTTGCGGGCGTGTGTTTCTCGTTAAACTTATTGTATCCTTCGCGCACCATACTGTGGCCGAACCTGAAGGCCGCAAGGGAGAACTCCCGCGGCATAAAGAAGTCATTCCCCGGGGTAAAGAATCTGTTTTTCTTTTTAGTTCTTTCGACTATATCAGGATCGGCTATTCGCTTCAGATAATCATCAAGCACGATCCATTGGTAATGCTGCCTTAGCGTCCTGCTTGCATCGTTGAAGTTGAGTTCGCGCTCCGTTACAAGTCTGTTGTGCGCGCGCAGGAAAGCAACATGCAACTGGGCTATGATCAAATTCTCGTCGTTTCTCATATCGGCGATCTGAGCCAACTTGGTCGATCCGCTTCTAGGCAGGTCGTTCTCGTCGTCGACGCCCGCAACGCGGCCTAGTGGCGAGTCTCCCAAGGGGCCTATCTTCATTTGGTCCGACTCGGGACCCTCCTTACGAACTGAATCCGGCCCATACATGCTGTCCAGGTCAAACTGGGGCGACCTTATACTCCTGATCCTGTCGCCGATAAGCCTTTCGGAAGTTATGTCGTGATCCACGAATTGCCCGAAGTATGTATAAGCGGCTGGGATATTAGAGTCAGGGATTCCCACGTGATCCGTCGGGTAGGGCCCCGGGTCCCGCATCGTATCGCCGAGGTTCCTGAGGTCACCTTCAAGCTGCGCCGATGCGAGCAGCTTATGTTTATCCGCTTGAAGGTCCGGGAAAAGAGACCCGAAGGGCGTTGACGCTACTCTGACGCCCACCTCTTCAGCGGCAATGACCGCGTTAGGAGTCTCTACTATGGCGGCGGCGATGTGTACCTCTACGACATTTACCTCCGCACTTTCAAGTGGCGTGACCTGTCCGTGACGAGTTACTCGCATACAACTCTCCTTTAACCTGCTATCCCGCACAGTCCGGGCAGCGGTGACAACAAAGCTTACGCGTGGCGTCACTGGCCGCTAGCTCAATCCGACGATATTGCTCAAGCGGCCAAGTGACCGACGATGTTGCTTCAAACGCCTATTGCGGCGGCTGTGTCTTTACACTCAGGCTTCCCCCTCATCTAGAGGTTGCGCGGATTCAGTTATCAGGTCGTTGAGTTCATCATTTAAGAACATTTTGGTATTCTTTCCGAATCGCTTAGCGAATCCCGAGATGCCGAACCAGTCAGCTTGCGGTATCGCTGGTTCTCGCCTTGTGTCTTCGGTTGCGATGAATAATAAAGCGTCTCCGGCTAAAGTGCCGTTGGATTCGGCGGCGCGGATCTCGGCGGTGTAGATCCTTGTGCCCAATAACACTTGTGATCTCAGCCAGGCTATAACGCCAGATATGTCATTGCCTTTTTCATCCTGCACAAACTCTCCATCCACTGTTCTCTGGCCTTCCTTAACAAAATTCATAAATTGTTCCTTCTGTGCCAGCGGGATTGCGTAAGCCAGGAGGAACCGGGCGTCGCGGAGGGGTGTATCTTCCATAATATTCTCCTTTTCAAACTAAACTTTTGTAACTATCACACCGGATTTAAGGTAGAGAATGCCGCTAGTTTGCTCTGCGTAATACCGCGGCGGTAAATGAGTTCTGTATAATTGCCCGAAAAAGATGATGTTAAGAAAAATACTGATGCGGTGTGGTAACCCGTTCCCGATTTAGTACGCGATTAAAGTCACCGCACTCCCCAACGATCCTTTCTATTAAGTTTGAATCCGCCAATGCTTATCTCATGCTCTCGGACCGAATTGCCGCCCTTTAATTGAATGAAGTATAATCAGCCCGTCAATTCCGGCTGGGCCTATAACTTCCCTGTCCAAGTAGTCGCTCATCTGTTTTTGATGTGATGGATGATACGACTAGAATTGTTGATAGTCTTTAAAAATTTGAAAAAATATAATAAAAATTTTCTTAAAGCGGTATTGTGGTAATAATTGCTCTACCGGGCCTTATCTACAAATAAAGATGTTATGAAACCAATGACAAGCCAAGGTAAGTCGAGCTTCTTCGTAGTCGGCGGCACAATGTGCCATGATGCGCCATCTTACGTAGAGCGCGAGGCGGACAGAGTGCTACTGGCCGCGTTGCTGCGCGGAGAGTTCTCTCATGTTCTGACGCCCCGCCAGATGGGCAAATCGTCATTGATGCTGCGAACGAGGGCCAGCCTGCGTGCTTCGGGCGTTACCGGCGCAGTAATTGATTTGACGTCGATCGGCCAAAACCTCACTGCGGAGCAGTGGTATAGCGGATTGGTGTTGCAGATAGGGGAGCGGCTCGGGATAGAAGATGCTCTTATTGAATACTGGCGGAATCAAGTTCTGCTAGGGCCGATGCAGAAATGGGTTAACGCGATCCGGAGGGTTGTGCTCCCGAGGGTGCGCGGACCGCTGGTGGTATTCATAGACGAGATCGACGTGGTCCGCAGTCTGAAGTTTTCTACCGACGAGTTCTTTGCCGGGATTCGCGAGTGTTACAACCTTAGGGATGAAGACCCGCAGATGCATCGACTGACATTCTGCTTGCTGGGGGTCGCTGCGGTGTCTGACCTTATACGTGACACTCGCACTACTCCATTCAACATCGGCAGGCGAATAGACCTGAACGATTTTACTGAAGATGAAGCATCATCTCTCAAGGACGGATTGGGGAAGGACGGAAAACAAAACGGTGCCATCCTCAAGCGGATTCTCTCCTGGACCGGCGGCCACCCATACCTGACTCAACGAGTCTGCCGCGCCGTTGCCGACAACGACTCAATACAGCAGGCGCGCGGCGTTGATAAAGTAGTAGAGGAATTATTCTTCGCCAAACGTGCCGCCGATCATGACGATAACCTTCTATTTGTACGCGAGGCGATGCTGCGCGCCGAGGCCGACCTGACCGGGCTATTACAGTTATACTCCAGGGTCAGGCGCAAGAGGTCCCTGCCGGATGACGACACCAATCCGTTTGTAAGCATTCTGACTCTATCGGGAATTACGCGCTCAGAGAAAGGGCTGCTTCGCGTGCGGAATCGCATTTATGACCGGGCGTTCGACGACTCATGGATCAAGGCAAGCCTGCCCGATTTCGAAGCGCGACGACAGCGCGAGGCCTACTGGCGCGGCGTGTTGCGCGCCGTCATTATCAGCCTGCTCATTTTGGCTTCTGTTATTGCGCTGGCGGTGGTCGCAATAAGGCAGGGTAATCTGGCCACCCAAGGGGCCGTACTCAATCGCCGCCTATCATATAACGCGCAGATGAACCTTGCCCTACGGGAGTTACAAAATGGGCAGATCACTCGTGTAGAAGATCTGCTCGCCGCCACAACCCCGTCACCCGGCGAAGAAGATTTGCGCGGATTTGAATGGCGCTTCTTGTTCTCGGCTACCAACAACGATGTTTACCATTTAACGGAGGAGGACCCTATCGGGAGTATAACATTCCTGCACGACAGCACTACTCTCGCCATAGCGGAGCCGCAGCGCGCAAGGAAGGGCGGTGAACGCACATGCTTGATCAAGTTGTATGACACGCGTTCGAAGAGCGAGGTCTCATCCGTTAGCGTTCCTGCCGGTAATGGGTTCGATGTCGTCCTGTTTTCGGCTGATAAACGGTATCTTGTTGCTGATGGGCCTAATTACGGTATTTACATTTGGGACATTCATTCTGGGCATAATATAGCCGCTTTCTACGGGCATATGTCTTCAATCAGTGCGCTCGCTCTTTCGCCGGACGGACAGCATTTAGTGTCCGCTGATCAGGATGGAGTTGTAAAGGTATGGGACGTGACCAGACGGAAGACGAGGCTCACACTAAAAGGGCCTCAACGAGATGAAGAGGATCCGATTGATCCGGCAAAGACCCATTGGATAAGGGGGTTGGAAATGTCTCCAGACGGACGACTGGTCGCAATAACCGATGGGACGCAGAGGATTCGTATATTGAATATCGATAGAGGAGTCTATGAACGACCTTTTGAAATAGAAGATGTGTCATTGTTGCACACAGTTTTTTCTCCTGATGCAACCAGACTGATAGCAACATCCAGGGACGGCCGTTTGTACGTTTGGGATCTATCTACAAGGAAGAGAATAGCAAGCAGGACCGGCCACACTAACGAAGTGGCGTCATTCTCATTCTCTCCCGACCAAAAGAGGCTTGCTACGGGTTCTCTTGATCGAACAATAAGGTTGTGGGACGTAACGACATGGGACGAATTAGAAACAATCAGGGGCCACGGCTCATGGGTCACTGCGCTGAGTTGGTCGGTGGATGGCAACTACCTGGTGAGCGGGGGACGCGATGGCGCAGTCAAGATATGGAATACCTCTATCAAATCAATACCGGTCTTGCCGAAGGAGAAGATCTCTACTTATTATGCGACTGCGTTCTCTCCCGCCGACGAGCTGCTTGCCGTCGGAAGAACGAGCGACCTCCATATCAAGGTGTGGAATCTTTCGACAGGTGAGGAAATCTTGCAGCTTGACAAGCCGGGGGAGACAACGCTCTGCGCGGTCTTTTCAAAAGATACAAAGTTGGTGGCCGCAGGTGGCATGGATCGAACGGTGAAAATCTGGGAGACAGGCACAGGCAAGTTACTCAGCACCATTTCCGGGAAAGAGTCGTTTTACGGAATTAATTTTTCACCCGACGGCGCGTTGCTCGTTACGGGCGATAAAGAGGGCGAAGTGAAAGTGTGGGAAGTTTCGACCGGTCGCGAGCTTGCTAACTTTAGCGGCAGCAATAGCTATTTTCGAGCAGTCTTTTCGCCGGACGGAAAGATGCTGGCCACTGCCGACCGGGACGGGGTCATTATGCTGTGGGAATTTGCTTCCAGAACTATAGTCAGGAGATTCGTCGGCCATTCGGACAGGGTAAGGGCTATCGCTTTTACGGCCGACGGAAAGTTGCTGGCAACCGGAGCAAAGGATAATACACTGAGGTTGTGGGAAGTAGCATCGGGCAAGGAGTTGAAGCTGTTGGGACGATCCGACTCTGTCGAGCGCGCGGTCTTCTCCTCTGACGGTAAGAGGCTTGTCACCGGTGGCTTGGATGGAATGGTGAAAATATGGGACCTTATAACTATGCAAGAGCTTGCCACCTTAAAGCAGTATGGAGGTGAAGTAAACTCTATAGCATTTTCCAGCGACGACAATGCTCTTGTAATCGGCGGCAGCGATGGTGTTGTAAATGTATGGCAAGCGGGAAGAGACACACAACGCGATGGACAGTGAGAATAATTAACCCATCCGCACAAACGAAATCTACCTCCTGGAGAGTGTCTGAAATGTGCTGGGCGAATTGAGACCCTGCTCAAGCGAGTATCTTCTGGAGAATATCTCAGCCAAGTCGTTAAGCCCCCAGCAGTATCGGCTCAGGCTCAACGATATTTCGCGGACGGGGCAGATCCGGAATTCCTAGGTATATCCTTTCAGAGTCGAGCGCAAGTAGCCGCCAACCGATATCGATAAAACGCCCTCTGCGCCACCTCCGATTCATACGGTGCTTTAAGACTGACCCCGAGCCGGGAAATTTTCCCGCTAATATCAATCCTTCGATTGCCGCCAGCAGCAATGCCTTCGCGCGCTCCGACCTTACGCGTAAACCCTGCCGCGAATTTCTTTTCGTCTCGAGGGATATATTTTGTGAATTCCTGACATATATACATGAATAGTAACCGAGCGCGGCGATTAGCGGGTCAAACAACCGCTTCAAGCTGCCGCGCAGGCACCCGTGTATAAAGAGTACCGGACGTATCTGAGCGTGCGGGCTCAAGTGGAATATACCGTATTCACATCAAGGAGAGATACTATGCCTGTTACTGACCCTAACGAACGAGCCCGAAGGGCAATAATTCGTTCCATCGATAATCTCACGGAACTTGTCAACATCGTCCTTGACGACCCGGATGACCAGGATCCCGATCCGTTCGCTTTTGAGGTCGAGCCGGATGACCTTTTCGACCTGACCTTCTCCCGCGTAGGCATCACAAATAGCACGCTGCTCTCGGGCTTCACCGTCGGACTCAAGACGCTGCTGCCGGAGATCAGGGTGAGGATTCAGGAACTTCTTAATGACCTCCAACCGGGCGTTCAGATCGGACTGGTCTTCAACGTGATCAGGCGGGAACTGGCAAGACCTCCCGCCAGCCCCGGGGCAACCTTCGCGGATGCGAAACCTGCGAGCAAGGCCTCGGCCAAGCGATCAAAGGAGTCAGGCCGCCGCGACTCCTAGGCGCGGGCTACTGTGAATCCCGATTATCGATTCGGACGGTCGTTGCCTTATCTATGCTTCGGCAATCGAGCAGCCAGAATATAGAGCCATTAGGAGGCATGAATATGAGAGGACTAAACAAAGGGATACGTATCGCGCTTCTGTTCGCCATCTTGGCGCCGCTGCTGACCGTGGCTCAACAGCGGCCCGATCATTTGAGCGAATTGAAGGAGCAGATTGCGAAGCTGGAGGAGGTAAACAATAACCCCGACACTCCTCCCGACGTAAGGGATCTCAACCAGACTTTTTTGGCGTCGCGCAAGAACGAATTGCGGGAACTGCTCATGCGTAAGAGAGACGCCCTGCGTGCTTACGCCTCGGCGAGCGGAGCGATCCTGAAGCCCGAAGAGATCAGGAAGGTCGAGGATATGATTCGGGGCTTGGAGGCCGAATTAAAGAAACTTCCAGCGGGCACGAACCCGGAGCCCCCCCGCATTATTCACGCTACATACTTACGACCTTCGAGCCAGGCGGCGGCGCACGGCCCGGAATTCGGCGACGATAACGCGACTGCGCTCCCGGACGGCAATTCCTTGATGCAACCGAATTGCCCGACCAATCCAAACGACCTGATCAGCAGCGTCGTCATTAGCACGGGTGATGTCACATCTACAGGTGCGCCGCAGAACACTCTGGAAGTTATTCTGAGCGTGCCTTTAAGTCTGTCAGGTCAGACTTCCGACGTGAGGGTGGCGGGCAGTCGTCTTAGGATACCTATCAGCCATTTCAACATAACGACGCAAGGCGGCTCGACGACGACAACGCTCACCCCTTCCTCGCCCGTTAGTACTCTTAGCGGCACCGGGCGTAAGACGCTCCTAATCAACCTGACGGGCTCGATCCCCGCAACGGCCACCACGGTCACTGTGACGATCAGCAACCTGGCCTTCGAGTGCCCCAGTGCGGACAGCCCGACGATGATAAGCGCCGCGAGCAAATCCGGTGCTCTCTCGACGAACCAAACTTTGCAAGAGTCGGCCATCAAGGCCCTCAATGACGCTAATAAAGCGGAGGCTGCAAAAAGGAGTGGCGATAAAAACTACAGGCTCGGCTTCACGGCGTCCAAAGGCGAAGGCGAAGACGCGGAAGGCGCCGCCGACATTTCGATTAATCAGACGTTCTTTGGCGGCCAGAACGAGGGTACGCTTTTCAACCTTTTCGATCAGGCTGGCATTTCGTTCCAGTTGAAGAAGAGTACCGCCGAACAGGCGGACCCCAGGCACCTCACGTTAGGGCTCGATTTCCGCAAGAGTTTCCTTATCGATTCGCGCCTGAAAAAATCTGACGCAGGCAGCTCGCTGAGCGACGCACTTAAGAAGCGGGATAAGAGCAAGGGTTTTTTCCGCGTGTTGTCGATTAATGAGAAGCTTAACCTGGAGGGTGAAGCCTTCGACTTCAAGACGACGAACTTCGTAAGCGACACGCACCTTGAGCTGGCGTCAATCGCAAAGAAACTCGGCTCGGGGTTCTATAACCTCAACATTTTCGCCGGCCCCGAGATCGGCCACAATATGGGTAAGCCCGCCGCCGCCGCGACGGCTGGCGCCACGCAGGATCAACTCGCCCAGGTGGACTGGATCACACGGTTCAAAGCCGGGAGCGAATTCACCCTCCGGCTCTTGCCCGTGGGCAGGAGTGACAATTGGGGGGTTGAAGTCAATTTAGCCTACATCAACCGTCGTCTCTTCAGCAGCGAGGTCTTCACCGAGGAAGCGATGATGGACGGGGAGACGATGACCAAAGTCGTGACCGTCGGCAAAGGCAACAAAGCCTGGAAACAGGCAGACGTGAAGTTCTTCCTTTTCGGTAATCAGAAGCAGCGCTATGGGGTGAAGGTTTCGTATCACAACGGGCAACTCCCCCCGGCATTCACCCCGACCAAGGCCTTCCAGTTCGGCCTGGTCGTCGAATCCACCGATGACACGAAGGGCGGAGAGTCGGCCAACAAGTAAAGAACTTGTCTTCGCCTATGTGGCGACGCCGGACTTGGGGCTGCCACCTTGTAAGGAGACATATGAGATTCAAAACGGCGGTTTCTAAGGCGGTGGCCGCCGCCCTCTTTATCGCGGCCTTTTCGGGCAGCCTCGCGGTGGGGGCGGACACGGCTCAACCGCTGTCAAACTTCATCAAGCCGGGGCCGCGCACAAGCGACGAGGTCGCTCCACTTCGCTGTGATCGCGATAAGGCGATGGCGCGATTCCCCGTCACCCTTGAGGGCGCGCAAGCAAACGAGATCACCTTAAAGGTGATCGATGTGCTCCTCGACAACCAGGGGCAATCGAACCTGATCTCCGCATTCAAACCTAAGATGGAACCAACTCTTGAGGGGCGCGGGCCTGCGATTTTAATTGAAGTGGACCTTAACTGCATCACCGAACAGGGAAAGTACCTGTTGACGATACAGGCAAATAAGGATAAAGCCAGGCCTGTGCCCATCGAGCTTCAGGTGGTCCTGCCCTTAGCAAAGGCTCGAGTGCCCAGGCCCCTGGTGGTTGAGCGAGTCCTTCCCTTCTTCAGCATAGATCCGGAAGTGAAGGGTTCAATGAAGCTCGAAGAGCTATCGAAGCGCGTCTGGCTGACTGATATTGAAATCATTCAGTTCGACAAAGGCGCGGGTGAGGATGGGCTGCCCGTTAGTGGGGAGGTTGTTTTCACCACGAACGGTATGGTGATAGAGCCCAGCAAGACTCAGTGCTTTGATTATAATCTGAAAGGCGACTTCCCGCTGGGGATTACGAGAGGGATCGTCGAGGTGAAATCCCCGCAATTGGCGGAGTCACTCCCGATCAATTTTGAGGTCAAGTCGAGAGTGAGCAGGTGGGTAATCTTCCTGTTCATTTTAATCGGCCTGGTATTCGGCTGGCTTGTGCGGATAGTTTTGCAAAGGAGGATCGAGCTTAACGGTATAAAACTACAAGGCATAGAGCTTGAGAAACTCATAATCAAAGAGATGGATCGGCGTCCGGATGAAGAGTTCAGAACGGTCATGAATGAAGCCTTGGCCGAATTGGAAGTTGAGCTGAACGCGGGTGACGCCGCGAGGCTTAAAACTATAATCACCAAAGTCAATACAGCTTTGACCGACGCTTTAGCTGACCTTAAAAAGAGGAAAGAGGAGGCGCGGGCGAAGCTGGAAGGGCTCCAAAAGCTAGTCGAATTCCGAAACCTCCCCAAAGCTATCGCGGCCACCCTGGATATCGCCTCCGCACGAATCGACGACGCGAACGGGAATTTGAATAAGGATAACGTAAAGGAAGCCGACCGGCAGGCGGAAGCGATACGCCCCGACCTGGGCGAGTCGCTCGCGGCGCCTATACGGGAGTGGCGCACATCTTTGATAGCTTACCTCGATGAGTTGGGCCGCGACGACGTTCTTCTACCCGCCTCGGTCGTTCCGGATTTGAAGCTTGCTATCACAACCGTGAAACCGCTGCTCGCCCAGGTGAGCGATGTGGACTCTCAAAAAACGACGGTAGAGATCGAGGCAGTTCTGAAGAATATCGGCTCCGCTTCCGCGAATGTAAAGAACCTGCTGTCCTCGTTACAGGTAATGCTGCAGAATACGTTGAATAAGACTACCGCGCTGCTACCTGAAGCCCTTATCCCGGATAAACCTGCGGTCGAGCGGCTAAAGGAGAACCTCGGCGGGTTTAAGGTCAAACTGGACGGCGTACCGGATAGTCCTCAGATAGCGTTCGACGAGTTACAGAGCGATCTGAAGTCGCTGCATAATGCATGGAGCGAGGCCTCGCTCAACCAGATTCCTGTGGACCACCCGGATAGACCAGGAGTCGAGAAGTTGATACAAGATCGCGACTACCTGAGCGCGGCCAATAAGGTGGCTGAAATCCTGAAGTCCAAGCTTGACGAAGCGTCTCTTAAAGACACTCCCGGCCTGGGGGCTTCGGCCGCCACAGGTGGCATGTCCATATGGCCTACGCTAGAAGTATCAGGGCTGGAACCTGTTTTTATAATTCGACGCGAGGTCGAGGAAGAGCCGCGCGATCCACTAGTGGTGCAGGAGGCCCGCACCCGAATGCAGCTACTCAAAGATTCGCTCTTGCGTAATTTCCTGGTGGCTCTTCTGGTCACTCTAGTCGGATACCTGATGTTTGCTGACAAATTTGTGGGAACCATTAAAGACGTTGCGCAGGTCTTTTTCTGGGCCTTCACGATTGATATTACCGTAGAAGTGCTCGTACAGTCGGCAAAGGGGTTAAGGGGCGCTTAATAGCAATCGCAAGCTTCATAGTCTTTGTGCTCAGACAAACATTCTCCAAACAAACTCTCAGGAGTACAGCGTTATGAGTGATCAGGATCCCATGCTTAGCGCAATGCTGAAAAGTTCCGGCTCTGTGGGCAAAGAAATTAACAGGCTCATAACCCAAAGGCCGGAAGCTATTCTCTTTATCAGTATTGATCGCAGATGTTGACAGCAACCTTGACAGCAGACAGCAAAGAAAGCAGTAGTACACAATGGACATTACAGCACGTAAATTGTTGATTTGTTGACAGTGCGATACGGGCCACATTGCATCTTCGGAACGCAATAGATGGTGAGATGAAGATCGACGCCCCGCTGGTATAGACCCCAAGACCGGTGGTGCTCGTGTGGGAAACTCACGTAGGGGCGGGCAGTTTCTGCTTGCCCGCCCTCGAACCCGGATGCTTTGCCGCAGTTTCACTGATGAGGTATATTGTTTTCATGATTTTGCTGCGAATTCCGTTTAAAAAAATAGTGTCTGGATCTCTGACGCTAGTTTTCATATGGCTATTTGTGGCCTGTATCGCAATATGCTCCGAACATGCTGACGGAGCTTCTTCATTAAATCCGGCAGCAGAGATGCGGGTACTGGATGAGTCGAATTGTTGTCCTTTAATGGGCAATCCCGATAGCTTATTACCGGAGCGTTTATCGAATTTCACACGAGTCATCGGGAACGACCAGGGATTACCCGTACCAACGATATATTCATTGAGTGATGTTTCCTTCGACTATAGTCGTAGCAAAATGCCTTACCCGTCTCACAGCCCGCCTTCGGAGCGGTTGCGCATCCTGCGAATCTAATATTTTCCATAAGTGAAGCCCTTAGTAAAACTCATACTTCCATCAGGAAGTCTGTATTTCTATTGCTCTGTTTTCCTGGGGAGATTTTGGAATGAAAAGAGTGTTATCGAGCCTTATGCTCATCCTCGCCACCTTTTCTATGGCGGCGGCGCAAAATACCGGCGCGGTTAAGCTCGAAGGGCAGGTAGTCTGTTGCGAAGATTGTTGGGCGAGAGCAGACCGCAAGACTACACCTTATGGCACGCGAGCCGATCTCGAGAAGTCTGCGGAGTGTGTCGCAAACGGAGATCCGACGCTGCTCGCCGTGATGAACAATGAAGGCGGGTTCACGCTATATCAGCTTGAGCCTGGCAAGTATAAACGGCCTGGCAAGAGCTGGCTCGAATACATCGGCAAGCGTATAGAGGTGACAGGCACTGCGGGAAAGAAGAAAGCCAGGCCGATAATAAAGGTCGATACTTTGACCGTGCTTGCTGAACCGATCGCAGCGACCGAGCCGGAAGTCAATGTGATCGGCACCGAGCCTGAGCTTGCGCTCAATGACCTGTCCGGAGTCGAGCAACGCCTGAGCGGATATCGTGGACGCATCGTCGTGCTGAACTTCTGGGCTACGTATTGCGCCCCCTGTCGCAGAGAGATGCCCGACCTTGCCGCCATCCAAAATCAGTATGCCGCGTTAGGAGTGCAGGTGATCGGCGCGACGGCTGACAAGGCCGAGGACAAGCCGAAGCTCATGCAATTCATCAAGGAGACCAAGCTCAACTTCCCTGTGTGGCTTGGCGCGAGCGCCGAAGACATGCAGAGATTCGGGCTCAGCTCAGCCCTGCCCGGTACTGTCATCATCGGACGTGATGGCAGAATTGCTGCAACTTATAAGGGTATTATCAACCTCACCAACCTGCGGAAACAGTTGGACACTCTGCTAGCGGCAGCAGAGAAGTCTTCAACGGGACAAATCGCAGCCGTAAAAGAGAAGCCGGGAAAAGCGTCGAGCGTGCCTTCTTGACCGCTCTGACCTGGAGAGGGCCGCGCCGTGAGCGGGGCAGAAAACAGAGACCCACACAAGTGGACGTT
>Ga0126311_10000412_pt1 | contig 20333 bp, 8 predicted proteins | sample Plot61_FD_92539 | JGI IMG/M metagenome (GOLD analysis project Ga0126311, IMG submission 92539) | Serpentine soil microbial communities from UC McLaughlin Reserve, CA, USA - Plot61 | ecosystem: Environmental > Terrestrial > Soil > Grasslands | place: USA: UC McLaughlin Reserve, Lake County... | reverse complement strand
CATCCTCGGCACGGTCGTCACGAAGATAATCCTGCCGGGCTGCGACGAGGTGACCGCGGAATACGCTTCGAAGATGCTCGGGCCGACGACAACGCTGAGCAGGACGGACGTGGACGCGCCCGGTAAGAAGTATGACAACCGGCGCGCCTCCGAGACCGGTAGGCCGCTCCGCTTCCCCGCGGAGATTCGCCAGATGACGAAGCACACTGAGGCTTACGTCATTACAGACACCGTCCCGCCGATCCGGGTCGCGTACCCGGAACTTGCCATCCGCCATCCGGAGGCTTACGTCCCTCGCTTCGGTAAGCGGAAGATCATCACTTTTGAGGAGGCGGAGGCTGCCTTTAACGAGCAGCGTGCTTTGCAGATTCGTGGTGAAGACGGCGGCGGTGAGGGGAATGGCGGGCGCGGAGAAGCGGGAAAGGCTAAGAAGGGCGGCGCGGGTGGCGGCGGGAGGAAGCAACTCGCCGGCGCAGGCGAGGGCGAGCCTGCCGGGGCTCACGCCGGGGGCGGGACCGCGGGCGGGCCGAGAGGCGCGCGCAAGGAAAAGCCGGCCGCCCGTAGCAGGACGGGGGAGGCGTCTCAGACGCACGCTGCCCCGCCCGGCGGCGGGGCGAAGCAAGGCGCGCTGTGGGTCGGCGTCAATCACGCGATCAATAGCACGGCAAGGGAGGCGGTCGAGCAGACCAGCGCGCGTGCGCGCGTCATCAAGAAGACGGTCGGGACGCCCGACGCGCCTATGCGGGATGATGACTTGATCTTGAACGGCGGCAACGAGCACGAGTACGGGTCGCGGGAACACGTCGACGAGATGTTTGCTTAAGGGGGTGAAGGCTTATGGGTTTCGCGTCGTCCAGGGTGCGGGTCAGGTTCTCGTACATCATCGCCGTCGTCACCTTCCTGGGCGCGGTCTTCTCCTACGGGTTCTCCGTGTGGTCGGCGTCGAGGAGTTACGACGCGGCATTGCCGAAGGACGCGTCGGACAGCGTCATCAGGGGGGTGCTGTCCTTCCACCAGGGCGCGGGTAACTTCCCGAAGGACTTCGTCGAGGTAGAGGAGGCGGTCTGGAAGCATAAGAAGCCGCCGAACTTCGGCGACACCGGCAGGACTTTCAACGCCTACAACTATAACTACATCTACTTTCGACTCGGGGCGCACGAGTGCGCCATCTACGCCATCCCCGGAGGCGCGCGGCGCGCGGAGGCGCCGTCTTTCTACTACTACGTCACAACGCGGGGAGTCTGGAAGTGGAAGGGGCCTGCGCTCAGCGAAGAGGACGTGGCGAAGCTCAGGCCCGTCCGCCCGGGGACGGAAGAGGCGCTGCTGCTTGGCGTTATGGGGATGACCGAGCAGCCCAGGTCCGAGATCAGGATGAAGGACGCCGTCAGGAAGGCTTCGATAGTTAACTTCCCTGACTAATGTACCTGGCGCGCGTGAAGAGGTGTTGGGCTAGGCAAATGCCCGCGAATTAACGCCGAGGCGTCGGCCATCTTCTCCGGCCCATCGCCGGCCTGTAGAGGGGTTCCTGCGCCTCTACGGACACCCGCCGAAGGTGGGCCGGACCGTGGCCGACTGCTTCGACGCCTGGAGGAGGTCGAACATCCTGGGCAATTTGCTCAAGCCGCTGCCGTCGAGTTCGCCATAGCCCGCCTGCGCGGTGGTGATGAGGTTGCCGGAGATCCCGTCCTCGAATTGGCAGCGCAGCATCCGCTGCCTTTCTGCGAGCTTGATCGGTAACACGAGGCGCGTCTCTGGAGGGCATACTAAACATTGACATCCCGTCGAACGCAGTAATATTCTTCTCCCGCTTTACTCACAGCTGACAAGAAACTCTCCTTGTCAGCCCCATTAATTCTCTAACCCTTTTTCTTGATGGCTCTTGCTGAACGCAGCGCGTCTTCAATGACTGCTACCGCCTCGCATTAAGTCGAGGGCTCACGTCGATACCGAGCCCGTCCAAACCCTCATCTGTCGCGCGGCCACGAACGGTTTCCCGTTACGTGCCGCAAGCGTCGGAGCGCCCACGGAAAGTGAAAATATGATCTACCAGAAAACGAGCAGCCCTCTCTCTTACACCTCAACCGCCGCCATCAACCTTTTCCTGCTCCTGCTAATTGCGACAACTGTTTTCGGACAAGGACAGAAACCGGTCGGCAGGCAGGGGCTGTCGCCCGGCCAGAAACTGGCTCGCAGCATAAAGGGCGGCGAGACGCACTCCTACGGCTTTGCGCTCAAAGTCGGTGAGTATTTCCACGTCGAGGTGGGACAGCTCGGCATAGATGTAGTTCTATCGCTGGTCGGCCCGGACGGCAGAGTCGTTCTGGAGCGCGACAGGCCAAACGGCCCGGATGGGTGGGAGTCGCTCTCCGTAATCGCCCTGACAAGCGGTAGACATCGGTTGGACGTAAAGGCCCCCGACGGGGCGGCCCCGGCCGGCCGATACGAAATTCAGAGTGATGTCCGGCGTACGCCCTCGCCGCAAGACAGGCGGAGAATCGAGGCGGAGAATATTTTTTCGGAAGGCTCAGCGCTGGCCCAGAAAAACACACTTGAATCAGTAAAGCAGGCTTACGCTAAATACGAAACAACCATCGCGTTGTGGCAGGGCGTCGGCGACAAGTATGCCGAAGCCTTGACGCAGACGCAGCTCGGGTTGATTAGTGAGGGCCTGCGTGAGCCTCGGAAGGCAGCGGCCAGCCAGGAGCGGGCTCTGTTCCTGTACAAAGAATTGAAGGACAGTAAGACCGCGGCTATCACGTGTTTATCGCTGGGACGCCTCAGCCGGTCTCTGGGTGAGCCCAGGAAGGCGCTTGCCTATTATGACGAGGCTTTGCCTTTGTGGAGTATCGCGCAGGATAAGTTTGGCGAGGGCGCGACTCTTAACGCCATCGGCGTGACCTATTTAGAGGTGGAGGATGCGAAGAAGGCCATTGAGTATTTCAGTCGGGTTCTTCTGTTGTGGAGGGAGTTGAGTGCCCTGGCCGCTGAGGCGGAAACCCTTTGCACTATCGGCAGGGCTTATTTTGATTTAAACGAAATCCGCACGGGTCTCGATTTTTATGCCCAGTGTTTGCCGCTCTGGAGAAAAGTCGGGAACAAGGCGGAAGAGGCAAAAACCCTACACAATCTCGGCGTCGGCCACACCTATTTGGGCGATAAACAGAGAACGCTTGAATACTATGACCAGGCTTTGTCAATCAGCCGAGAAATCAATGACCCCGTGGGCCAGGCGGCGACTCTCGACGCCATCGGTAGGGTTCACCTCGACTCCGGCGATATCCAGAAGGGGCTTGGTTACTTTAACCAGTCGCTGCCGCTGCGGAGAGCCGTCGCGGACTCGCGCGGTGAAGCCGACACCCTCTCGACCATTGCCGGGGCTTATCACAACGCAGGGGAAGCGCAGAAGGCGATAGAGTATTACACCCAGGCGTTGCCTTTGTGGCGAAAGGCGGATGACAAAAAAGAAGCGGCGATGACTCTGGCCCATCTCGGCGGGGCCTACTCCTTGTTGGAGGAGAATCAGAAGGCACTCAAACATCTCGATGAAGCGCTGTCACTGAGCAGAGAGATTGAGCACCGGAGGGGGGAGGCTTTCATTCACAACGCCCTCGGCAGCTTTCATCTCAGGGTAGGCGAAAGGGAGAAGGCGCTTAATAACTTTAATCAGGCCCTGCAGTTGTGGAGAGACCTCGACGATAAAAGAGGCGAGGTCACCAGCCTCAACCTCATCGGCGGAGTGTACTTCGACGCCGGTGAATATCAGACCGCCATCAGTCACCACAACCAGGCGCTGTCTCTGTTAAAGACCGTCACAGACCCGCACAATGAGATTCGCACCTACAACAATCTCGGTACGACGTCCTACTCGATGGGCGACTTCAAAAAGACGTTCGACTACTTCGACCTGGCGTTGAAGGTCAGTGAGAGGACCGGAGACAAGTTGCATCAGGCTATTTTACAGAGCCACATCGGCGCCCTGTATTCAAAGCTGGGCGATTTCCAGAAAGCCTCCGAATACTATAACCGCTCCCTGTCCTTATACGACGGACTGGAAGTTAAAGATGGTCTCCATAACACGCTTGTCAGTATCGGCGTGATGGAGGTCGACCGTGATAACGCGAAAGCACTTGAGTACTTTAACCGGGCCCTGGCGCTGATTAAGGCCGCCAGGCTTCACAGGGAAGAGGCGGCCATCCTCGGAAAGATTGCCAGGGTGTACTCCTCCAGGGGCGACAGGGAAAAAGCACTCTCGTATTTCAACCAGGCCCTGTCGATGAGTAAAGCGGTCGGAGACAAATCCGAAGAATCCAGTACGCTTAACGATCTGGCGTTGGAGTATGACAAATCGGGCGAGCAGCAGACGGCTCTCGATTATTATAACCGGGCTTTATTCCTGGTGAAGGTGACGGGAAATAAGTACTCCGAAGCCATCATACTCAACAACATAATGGCTCTCAGGTACGGGACTAAGGTTTCACGCGCCGCCGTCTTTTACGGTAAGCAGGCTGTCAACTCATTACAGGCACTCAGAGATAATCTTCAAGGTCTGGACAGAGATCAAAGGGTGGAGGTAGTGCCTCAGAGAACTTTTCTGAAGAACTTTGAGCCTATCTACCGTAACCTTTCGAGTTTTCTTATCGAGCAGGGGCGACTTGCCGAAGCTCACCAGGTACTTAATACTTTCAAAGACCAACAGTATTTCGACTTCAATCCTAAGACCACGAAAAAGCCCCGGCCCCTTACATTTACCCAACGCGAGACGGACCTCAGCTCGCAATACACTGCTGCGAGCGACAAAGTAAGCAACGTCGGCGGGCAGCTTGAAAAACTCAGACGCCTGATAGGTAGCGGCACACCCGACGGCGAGCAGTCTCTGAAACTTCAACAACTAGAATCCGAGTTGAAAGCGGCGACGGATGAGTTCCTGACTATCCTCAAACAGGCCGAGGCGGAATTTGCGCTGCCGCCCGATAAGGTGAAGGACAAAGAACCCGCGTTCGACGACACGCGCGAAATGCAGAAGGCTCTGCGGGAGTTGGGGAAGAAAACGGTCGCTGTCTACACGCTTGTGCAGAACGATAAATTCTACGCGCTGATCATTACTCCCGACGACTTAATGGCCGTCTCCGCGCCGATCAAAGCCGACAGTCTAAATAACAAGGCGAGGCAGTTGTGGGCGTTGCTGCAATCGGATGAGTACGATCCCAGAGTGCTGTCAAAAGAAATATACGACTTGGTCTTCAAACCGATCCGGGACAGATTGGTGAAGGAGAAGAAACTCGATAAGGTGCTGCCGGAAGGAGCGACTATCATGTGGTCTCTGGACGGCAACCTGCGGTACCTGCCGATGACGGCATTGTATGACGGAGAAAAATATCTAGTCGAACGCTACAACAATGTGGTTTTCACTCGCGTGGAGACCGAGCGCTGGACCCGCGCCGTGAGCCCGCGCTGGACTGGCGTTGGGTTCGGCACTTCACGGGGAGGCGCGATCCAACATCTGAAAAAAGACTACTCTTTCGATGAGCTGCCGAACGTCACCGAGGAACTGAACGCGATTTTCAGAACGAAGGATTCCGGGGGCGGCGTTTTCGAGGGCGACGTATATCCCAACCAGAAATTTACGCTCGAAGCGATGACGGCTGCCCTCCGGCAGCGTCGCCCGCTCGTGCATATCGCCAGCCACTTTCAGTTTGCGCCGGGTAATGAGGCTCGGTCATTTCTGCTCTTGGGTGACGGGACGGTGCTGCCACTGAATGAGATGAAGCAGCGAGCGGACTTGTTTCAGGGCGTCGAATTGCTGACGCTCTCGGCGTGTGAGACGGCGGCCCAATGGTCTAACTCCGACGGTAGGGAAGTGGATGGGTTCGCGGAACTGGCGCAACGGCTCGGTGCCGAGGCGGTGCTGGCGACTCTGTGGAGAGTTAGAGACGACAGCTCCTACCGGCTCATGCGCGATTTCTACCAGAGGAAACAGGACGTAACCGGGCAGACGAAGGCCGAGTCGCTGCGTCAGGCGCAGCTCACACTGCTCCGCGGGACGGCGCAGGCGCCACGATCAACTCCATCCGGCAATGCTTCGGCAAACAGAGGCCGTGGGAATTCGGCGGCCATCAAAATCTTACCCGCGGGGAAAGAGCTGCCTTCGGTGATTGAGGATGGGGTCGTGTACGTCGAAGCGAAATATGCGAAACCCTACAACCCTCGCACCGCTCCGCCCTACGGCCACCCCTATTTCTGGTCGCCGTTTATCATCTTCGGCAACTGGAAGTGACATCGGCAGGCGGCGCAAAGGGAGAGTCAGTTGTTCTTGCTCGGCACTTTCATCCACAGCAGCTCTTCGTAGAGCTGACTCCGCGGAGAAAGCCCGCCTAGGCGATCCAGTAAAACTTTAACTCTTTCCGCGTCGCCTAAAAGGTAGTAGGTCTCTATGGCCCCGGCGAGCAGGTAGTCCGTAGACGGCGACAGCTCTAACGCCATGTCGTATTCGTCTGCCGCTTCGGCGTAGAGTTTATACTTGTAGAAGATTTGGGCCCGCTCCGTGTGTCGAATCGAGTCGGCGTAACTGTCCCATTTAGCCAGTTCTTTTCGTAACGGCTGTTCTTTTGAGGCTGGAATAATCTCGAAACAATAACGCTGCTTACTTGGGAAGCTGTCCGAGCTGACGACGACCTCCAGCTCGACTGTTGAATTCGGCTTTTGCCTTTGTTTCAGCCGCTCTCTGACCGGCGGTGGGAGGTAAGAGCCTTTCTTATAATCAATGTTTGCTTCGCTCCAGACAAAGTCGTCAGTTTTACATCCATTAAGCGAGATGGTCAGCGGTGAGATATTACTCTTTGAGGTCAGCCAGCGAAACTTGAAAGATTCGGGGCGCACGAACCCGACTCCCTTTTCGGGAGGCGCTAACAGTATGTCGTTCAAGCCGCGAGTCTCTGATCCCGCCGTGACATGATCCCCGCTGCCTTCAGGCCGCCGGCCCGGCACGTTCGGAATAAGGTAGGTCTCACCGTCGGTTATCTTCTCCGGCGTGCTCCCGATGTAAAAGTCTACCCGACACTTCGACCCGCACCTTAGCTTCTGTTCGGCGAACAGGAGGACATTCTTGTCGCGTGCGGTTAATCTTCTGCCCTCCCCCTCTCCTTCCAAATACGCCTCGCCCTGCACTTTGATAATCTTACCGACGTGCTTGCGCGAGCTTTCCTGTGCGTGAGCGAAGCTGATGGAACAGAGTAGTAGTGCGGAGACGACGTGATTCATTTTACTCCCTCCCCAGCAGGTGCGGATTTGTCCCTTCTCTTGAGCCATCTGTCAATCCTCGAGCCAACCGCCTTCTCCAACAACGGATGGAGTAACAGCGCGATTATCACAATCAAAAAGTCGAACCAGATGATGCCTAACCATCGAACCAGCATAATCCCGCTAACAAAGACCAGGGCGATGGTGATGATGAAGGCACGCCATTCCTTCCGGTGCCAATCGTAGTCCGCGTTTCCGCGATTCCGATACCGAATGGCAGCGATGAAGATGAGGATGGAGAGCGGCAGTAAGAGGTCGATTAATATCCGTGCCCCGTGTGTCAGTTCGAAGAGCGGTGACTCAACCAACGTATACACGGCCGAGGCGTGCAGTAGAACCCCAGGTACGTCCGGGTTCCTGCCGACGACCCTTATTCTGTCCCTTGCCTCGGTGATCCTGCCTATTAAAACCAGCTTATTTCTAAATCGCTCCTTGAACTCCTCTATCGAACCGGCCGAGCGCGTGGCGACACTCTGCGTCTCTATCACCCCAAGCATGCTGTAATTAACAAGGGCTTTGGCATATACCTGTTTGCCTTCATTCAGCTTTTCTGTTTTCGGATCGTAGTCTTCAATCTTCGCCAGCATCGGCGCGAACAGAGCAGGCGGCGCGGGCAAGCTTTCCCGGTAAGTTTTGGCCAGCGCGAGGCTGAGGCTAGGGAGGTGCTCGGGAGTGTTGGCGGGCCTGGTCCACAGAAATACTTTGTTGGTATTTGGGTGCTGAAAATCCAGTCCAACCGCCAAAGATTTATAGTTCTTAACACCCAGCCAAGCATCCGGCGGGTCTTTGATTGATCTTCCGACCCCGAGAAAGATTGGTGTCCCCGTATCCTCTCTGAGGCTTAAACAATAGTCGAAAAATTCCGGATCATTTCTATCCTGCCAGCCCCCGTTTTTCTTAGGTGAAAAATCTATAGCGAGGGCGATGGCCCTCGGATTTTGTTTGGCGACAGCGCCGATAATCTCCTTCAACTTGTCCCGCGGGGTTGGCTGTTCGTCTGTCCCCCCTTCCAGTTTACCGATATCGATGACAATTAGAGGCATTTCTTCTCTGGAAGTGAAAGATGGTAAGTAGGACTGTAAAAGCTCATAGCCGTAAGACTCGATTCTTGAGCCTACGTCCGTCCGCTCGAATACAACCTTTGCCCCTAAGAGGATGAAATTGGTAATCAGACCTACTATGATAAAGATGATAGTTCGGAAGAATGGCTTGACTTTCATTAGAGGTATCTGTTCTTACGCAAGTCGGCCGCGATGCCTAGCACTGTGGCGGCAGAGAAAGTAGACCTTCTTATGTCGTTAACCGCGGCCGTCTATTTTCATCGTTGGTCGTGAGAGAAATTAGCGACCAGCCCGGAGTCTAATCAGAAGAGTTAAGGATAGCAGTTCTCCGCTCGGAGGGGAATAGCCTCGGGCCGGGCCAGACGTTCGTGAGGACGGAGGATGCTGGCAAGTGACGAAACATCCACACGGTTCCTCACTGAACAGAGGTTCTGTCTGCGAGGCTGGCACCCTGGACAGTTCCGTTGTAAAGATTACTATGAAACAAGAGATTCTATGAAGCACCCCGCCTCTATGCAGCTACCCCGAAAAGGCTCTCGATAACTTCGCTTGGCCTGCCGAATCTATTCCTTTTAACCTCTTGATCTATCTCTTCCTTAGCATGTGCGCCGCCTTAACCCCTTTAATCGTCTGCTCGGCAGTAGTGCCCGTGGCGGCTAGCACCCCGGCTCAGGCGGCAGGGCTATGAAGCCCTCCCTGCCGGTGTCCCTCGCGAGGTTAGCTTTTAACTTGTCCAGGCACCCTTGGGTCGACAGGCGGTAGACGATGTCGATCTGGTCGGAGAACGGCTCGAAGAGCACCACCCAACGGCCGTGCCGTTCGAGGAGGCGGCTCAGGAGGTCGTCCAGCCGCCGGTCGCCCCAATCGACCTCGTGGCCTCTGACCTCTTCCCAAAGCAACTCCAGCCTGTCGCCCTCCACGTCGAAGAAGACCCAGTCGGGGCCGAGATAGCCTTCAGGCAGTAATTTCTTGATGTGGTCTTGTATGCCGCGAGGCACCAATCGGACGTGCTCGCCCCAGCGGTGGACGACCGGACCCTGCGGATGTTCCTCCCCGCCCCACGAGAACGTCTCCTGATGGGGCTCCAGTCCGGCGACCGGATTCAGCGCGGGGAGAAATATTTGGAACAAGACATCCACGTGAGTCGCACTCCGTCTAACGGCGTCGGCGGTCAAGTCTCTCCGCGCGCCGCGCGGGATAGCTGCTCACACCACTCGCCGCGGGTCGCCTCGGGCAGCGCCAAGGCCGCAAGCAGCGAGCCGTTTCTGTCCTGCCAGAACAGGGTCGGTTCTCCGCCGTCGGCCGTGACGTACAGCGTGCAGTGCTGTTCGGCGAGGCTCAGCACCCACCACACCGCGCGGCCCGACATGTGGCCGGCGACCTCTCCCCCGGCCCCGCAGAGGCCCGAAGACAAACGTTCGACGATGTTAGGGAGGGATTCCGCACCGAGGAAGACCTCCCCGCCTTCATGCGTCAGGTAGCAGCGGGCCCACCCGCCGGCATACGCTTCCAAGCGTATGCCGGCCGCGGCGGCCCGGAGTTCAAGTCTCTTTACCATGGCAAAGAACGCCCTTCGCCCCCCCAGACTTCAAGGACTCCCAAGCTGACACCGGCCGCCGGGGCGTGAAGTCTGTACCGGCGGCCGACGCGGCGTCAGTAGTCGCTGACCCAATTCATCCCGGGCTTCAAGTCGCCCGTCTCGAAAAAGTATCGGGCCGCCTCCTCGGCCCACGCGCGGGGGACACACTTTCCGGCCTCGTATTCACCGTCCTGTCCGCCTACGTAGAGCGTAAGTAGGTCACCCGGCTGTTCGGGGTCGACCAGACTGAAGAAGTCAAAGTTGTCCTTCGTCGCGTTGACCATAAACCGCCCGTCCCACCGGCCGGCGATGAGCATGTAGTGGTCGCTGCCTTCGGCGTCCGAGATGGTAAGCAACGTCTTCCGATTTCCGTCTAAAGCGTCGATGGCTTGCCGCACTTGCTCCCAAGTGGGTTCGGCCAAGACGCTCCCGTGGTCGGCCCGGTCTTCCCATTCGTCAGCGGACATCTGCTTTACAAACATGGTTACTCCAATTTAAGGGATGACAGTCACCACCCCGCCGGGCGTTACTATCGTGAGGCTTGTAAGGCCGAGCTGGCGCGCTAGTGAAAGCACCCCTCCGTTTTGCCCGCAAGCCCCGCACAGGGGCGCGTCAACGTACAGCGTGCCAGTCCCGCCACGGGCTCCCGAGTTGTATGCCTGCTGGAAGGCGTCCATTTCGGCGTGCGTTCGCGTGATGGCATTCACCCTCATCGACACGGGCTGGCCGTGCGCGTTCATACCGTAGAACGACTGTCCGCCTACGTCCAGTCGTGCGATCACCCCTCCGTCCGGCTTACCGCCGCCGGGGACGGGCCCGAGCCCGGCCCTGAAACGCCCGACATCGTCAAGGCCAGTCTGAGCCCATTCGGGTAGGCCACCGCCGTTACCGCCGCCACCGCCGCCCGTGCCGCCGCCGCCGCCGAAGCCTCCGCCCCCACCAGGGCTACTAGGGCCGTCCGGGTCTCCGGTCAGTGTCACGCCGTTGCCGTTGCGCGCGAGCTTGAGCGGCCCGATCAGTTGCCTGAGCTTGCCGATGGCCCACGGCAGCATCGGCGCGGCGACGCGGAAGACTGCCTGCGCGTAGTACCCATTCTTCCATGACTCTTTCGCGGCTTGAATGCTGAGGTCGATGCCGAGCGCCGTCAGAATGGGCCTGGCCGCCTTGAAGGCCGCTAACGGCCCGAAGATGGCGCCCATGATGGCGCCGCCCTTCGCCCCGTTGAGCATGCCGGCGAGTATTTCGCCGTCGCCGAGCGCATGGTCGATGCCCCCGTAGATGGCCCCGGCGACGGCACCCGCGACAGCGCCGTAGAGCGCCGCCCTCACCCACCAGAGGACGGCGCGCACCATGAGGCCGCTCATGCTGCTAAGCGTCGAGTGGATGGCCGCCGAGATGTTGATATCGCCGAGCGAGAAGTTGCCCGACGGGTCGATGTGGTTGACCGGGTCTGCGTTCGCGTAGAGGTACTTGTGCAGCGAGACTGGATCGAACCCGTTGCCCTCGTAGGCGTCCTGCGTCCAGAACCTCCCCGTCGCGTGGCTCATGTAACGCGCGCGCAGGTACTGGAGGCCGAGGTGAGCGTCGTACTGCTCGCCCGCGTAGAGGTAGTCGTTCGGAGTCGAGCCCGTGCGGCGCAGGATGTTGCCGAACGCGTCGTAGTCGTAGGTGTCGGTGACGGTGCCCGACGCGTCGGTCAGGTAACGCACCGAGCCGTGGCCGTCATAGCCGTAGAAGCTCTGCTTCCACTCGCCGCCGATGAGCTGGTTTTGGCTGATCAGGTCGTGGCCGTAAGTGTATACGCGCTGCACCTGCCCGCCGACCAACTCCTCGACGACCTGCGCGTAGCCCGTGTGGTTGTTCTCGTCTACGAGGTACTTGACGGTGACGCCTCCGGCCGTCTTGGAGATGCGGTTACCGTCGCCGTCGTAGACGACTCTGACCGCGCCGCCGTTCATCTCCGTGAGCCGGTTCTCGAAGTCGAACTCGTAAGTGTTTCCGGCCGACGCCGTGGTGTTGCCGTTGGCGTCGGACGTGTCGGAGGTGAGCCGGTCGTTGGCGTCGTAGTCGTAGACGGCGTCGGCGACGCCGGGCAGCGTCGAGGACTGCGTCTTGCGGTTGCCGACCGCGTCGAACGTGTAGCCGACCGCCCCGTTTATGCCGCCCGAGTCGTTCGAGACGGTCTCGCCCGTCAGCCGGTAGAGGTCGTCGTAGGCGTAGTTGACCTGCCGGCCGCTCAGCTCGGTGACGGAGAGGCGGTTGCCGACCGCGCCGAGCGTGTAGGCGTAGGACGCCAGCGTCGAACCCTTCGCGCTCGTGACGCCGGTCAGGCGGTTGAGGCCGTCGTAGTCGAACGTCGTGACGACGCCATTCGCGTAGGTCGTGGAGCCGAGGTTGCCGACCGAGTCGTACTGGTAGACGGTGCGGGTCGCGCCGGTGCGGTTGTCCTTCACCGACGAGAGGCGGTTCAGCGCGTCGTACCCGTAGTCGACCGAAAGGCCATTCAAGTTCGACGAGCGGGTCGTCAGGAGGTTCCCCGCCGAGTCGTAGGTGTAAGTGAGCGTGCCCTGTGGCGTCTGCTTGCCGGTCAGACGGTAGCGCGCGTCGTAGGTGTAGGTGGTCACGCCCGACACGTCCGACATCGTGGCGCGCAGGCCCGCCTGATTGTAGGTGTAGGTGACGGCCGGCTGGCCGAGCGACGGGTCGGACGTCTTCGACAGAAGCCGACTCATCACGTCGTAGGCGTAGGTGGTCGTCTTGCCCTTGAAGTCCGTCCTGCTCGTGAGCCGTCCGGCCGCGTCGTACGCGTAGGTCTCAGACATCCCCATCGGCAGCGTACGCTTCACGCGGCGGTGCATCGAGTCGTACTCGAAGGTCGTCGTGTGCTCGTTCGCGTCCGTCTGGGAGGTCAGGTTCCCAAGGTCGTCGTAGCCGAACTGCGTCGCTTGGTTGAGTGCGTCGACCACCTTCACCAGGCGATTCGCTGTGTCGTACTCGAACTTTGTCGTCTTCCCGGCCTGGTCGGTCTTGCTGACGCGGCGGCCGAGCACGTCGAAGGCGACCGAACTGGACGTGCCGTCGGGGTAGAGGGCCTTGGTAACGCGGTTGAGCGCGTCGTACTCGTAACGGGTGGTGCTGCCGGCAGCGTCGGTCAGCGAGACCCGGTTGCCGGCGTCGTCGTAGGTGAAAGTGGTGGCGTGACTAAGTGCGTCGGTGACCTTCGTCACCCGGTTGCTGCACCCGCAGGCCGGGTCGTACTCGTAGGTCGTCCGGTTGCCGAGCGCGTCAACCGTGGCCGTGACGCGCCCGATGGCGTCGTAGACGGCGCTCACGCTCTTGCCGTCGGCGTAGGTGATCTTCTCGACGCGGCCTGCGTTGTCGTAAGTGAACGACGTTACCTGCCCGGCGCGGTCAACCACCTTGGTGCGGCGGCCGTCGGCGTCGTAGGTCATCTCGGTCTTCGTGCCGTCGGGGTAGGTCACGCGGACGAGGTTTCCCATGTCGTCGTACTCGTAGCCGGTGCGCCGGCCGAGCTGGTCTATCTCGGCGCTCTTGCGCCCGGCGCTGTCGTACTCGGTGCGGATCGTCGAGCCGTCCGGATAGATGATCTTGACCGGCCTGTCGAGCTTGTCGTACTCCATGGCCGTGGTCAGGGTCTGGGTGACCTCGGTCGCGACGGTCTCGCCCGAGGCCGCGGCCAAGCTCGGGAACGCCGCAGCCTCGGCGTAGCCCGAAAGCGCGGCACCCGACGGCGCGGCTGCCGCCGCCTGCACCGTCCGCGTCTCGGTCAGCGTCAGGCGGTTGCCGTTGGCGTCGTAGCTATAGGAGGTGACGACGCCCTGCGGGTTAGTCTCCTTCGTCATCCGACCCGCCGCGTCGTACTCGAAGCGGGTGACGCTGCCGAGCGCGTCGGTGGCCGTCTCCAGCAGGCCGGCGGCCGTGTAGGTGCTGCTCGTCGTGTTGCCGAGCGCGTCCTTCGTGCTGAGCAGGCGGCCTTGGGCGTCGTAGGTGTGCGTGGTGACCCGCCCCATCGCGTCGGTGACGGTCAGCGGCAGCTTGTGCGCGTCGTAGGTGAAGCGCGTGGTGTGGCCGAGCGGGTCGGTGATGCTCGTGCGGTTGTTCTGCGCGTCGTAGGAGTAAGTGATGGTTCGGCCGAGCGGGTCGGTGTCGCTCAGCCTGTTGCTCTGCGCGTCGTAGGTCGAGGCCCTGACGTTGCCGTCGGGGTCGGTCGTCTTGACGACGTTGCCGCGCTGGTCGTACTCGACGACCGTGACGCGGCCGAGGCGGTCTGTGATCGTCTCGCGCCGCCCGTCGGCGTCGTGCTCGTAGACGACCGTCTTGCCGAAGGCGTCCACGTTCTTGATGAGACGGCCCGAGTCGTCGTACTCGTTGCGGACGGGCTGGACGCCGCGCGGGTCCTTGATCGTCAGCAGGCCGTGGCTGGAGTTGTAGGTGTAGGTCGTGAGGTTGTTCTCACGATCCGTGAAGCCGACCAGGTCGCCGAGCGCGTCGTAGGAGTAGGACATCGTCGCGCCCGACGGGTCGGTGATCTGCGTGATGCGCCCCCCCGCGTCGCGCGTGAAGGAGACGCTCTTGCCGCTGGAGTGGATGATGCCGTCGCGGCCGATGGTCAACGTGTTGCCGCTCGTGTCGGCGACGCTGCGCACGCCCGCGCCCTCCTCCAAGACGTAGGTCGTGCCGTCCTCGGTCGTCAGGCGGAAGACGGTCGGGTCGTAGAAGGCGAACGTGCCGGCGTCGTGGAGGTCTACGGGGCCGGGATAGCTGCTGCCGGCGAGCACCACGTCATTCGCCCCCACGGCGGCGAGTGAGCCGTTGGTGCCGGGCATCGGCTCGAACGTGACGTTAGCTAACTCAATCGGGAAGCCGGTCTGGCAGTGCGGGCTGATGGCGGGGCGGAACTTGTAGACCTTGCCGCCGGGGAAAGTGACCGTGACGAGGTGCGTTCTGGTCGGCTCCGCGCAGTAGGCCGGCAGGAACCCGTCGCCGCGCGTCTCCTCCCAGTACTGCCCGATGACGCCGTTCTTCTCTAAGCGGACGTTGGCGATGCCCAGCGTCCATCCCGTCCCGAAGTCGCCCACTCGCTTGTCGCGGCTGTCGTAGGTGCGTGTCAGCTGTATGGGCAGGCCCGCCACGGGCACGCTCAGATCGTTGAACGAGATGGTGAAGTTGCCCACCTTCTGCTCGCCCTCGACCATCACCGACACCCACGTGAACGAACTCTCGCCGCCCGCGTTGGTCGCGATCAGCCGGACGGTGTAGTTCCCGTTCAAGAGGGTCGTCGGGTCGAACGTCCCGAGCGGGCCGTTCTGCACCGGCTCACTGCCGGACGAGATGACCGTCCAGCCCGAGGGCGACCTGCCGTCGCCGCCCAACCTGTACTCCAGCCGCCAAGGGTCGCCGCTGACCGTGCCGACGAAGGTCGTGCGCGTGGTTAGCTCCGACCCGTCGTCGGGGCTCGTGATGGCGACCGTCGGCTTGGGCTGCTCGGGGTTAACGTTGACCGTCACCTCGTCGGTGGAGGTCAGCTCCGAATCGCCGGCCGTCAGGCGCAGCAGGTAGGTGCCGTCCGTGCTGAAGGTGGCCGTCGTCGCGGCGGCGGCCGGGTTGGCGAAGGTGGTCGTGCCGGGGCCGCTCACCATCGTCCACGAGACAGAGAGGTTGCTGTCCGCGGGCAGGCCGTCGTCGGTCGCCGAGCCTTCGAGTGCGACGGTGTCAGTGGGGAGCGTGATGGTGTGGTCGGCACCCGCGTTAACCGTGGGAGCCTTGTTTATGCCGTTGACAGTGACCTTCACGTCGTCGCTCTCGGTCAACGAGCCGTCGCTTTCCGTCAGCCGTAGGACGTAGACGCCCGGCTCGGCGAACCGGGCGGTGGTGACCGTCTGGTTCGGGGCGCCGAAGGTGACGGCACCGGGGCCGCTCACCTTCGCCCAGAGAGTCGTGAGCGTGGAGCCCGAAGGCAGGCCGTCGTCGCTGGCCTCGCCGTTGAGCGTAACGGTATCGGCCGGTAGGGTGACGACTTGGTCGGTGCCCGCGTTGACGAGCGGTGCCTGGTTGGGCGGCTCCGGCTTGACCGTGACGGTGATGTCGTCGCTGGCCGTGAACTCTGAGTCCATGGCCATCAGGCGCAGCACGTAGTTGCCCGCCTCCGAGAACGTCACGTCGGTCGCGGCCGAAGATGCGTCCGCGAACGTCACCGTCCCCGGCCCAGCGATTTTGCGCCAGCGAGTGGACACACTTCTCCCCTGCGGGAGCCCATCGTCGCCTATCGTTCCCGTGAGAGCAGCTGTCGCAGTCGGTAGGGTGATGGTCTGGTCAACTCCGGCGTCGGCCGTGGGTGCATGGTTCGCTTCGGTGACGTGGATGGTCAACTCGTCGGCCACTGTCGCCGCGGAGTCCGAGGCCGTGAGCCTCAAGACGTACTCGCCCGGCACGGCGAATGAAGCAGCAGTCGAGGCCGCGTGCTTGTCGGCGAACGTGACTGCGCCGGGGCCGCTCACGACAGACCACTGCGCGGCCGTTGAACCGGCGGGCAGTCCGTCGTCGGTCACCGCGCCGTCGAGCCTTGCGGCGGCGTTCGTGACCGCACGCAGGGAGACCGCGTCGAAGTAAGCGCCGGTCGTCGCACCCGAGTTGCGCGCGGCGATGAGGCGCACGCGCACCCACGCGGAGCCCGCGGGCGCTGTAAACGTGCCCTCGATCAACTGCCAAGTCTCAGAACTGTTTTTCTCGCCCGAGTCCACGGTCGCGAGCACGTTCTCGTTCGACGCGTCGCGGAACTCGAAGACGACGCGCGCGCCGTCCGCGGGGGTCTCGGCCGCCGCGCGCACGGCGACGCCGAAGGCGAACTCCTGCGCGCCCGTCTTTATCGAGCCCGCGTACGCGGACACGTCAACGTCCTGTCGCAGCTCCGCGTGCGCGTCTCCCGGCGCGTGTAGGTACGTGTCGCCCTCGATGCTGTCGTAGAAGGTAGAAGTGCCGGCGGGTGCCTGCGCCCACGTCTCGCCTTCGGCCTTCGTCCAGCCGGGAATCTCGCCGTTAATAATCTGCTCTTCGCCGCCGCCGTTGCGAACGAGGTTGAGTCCGGGCGTGACCGTCTTGTCTTCGCCCGCATTCACAACTGGCGGTTGATTCGGCGGCGCGGGCTCGACCGTGACCGTCACGTCGTCGGTGGCCGAAAGCTCGGTGTCGCTCGCCGTCAGGCGAAGCACGTATGTGCCTTCCGCCGTGAAGCTCGCCGTCGTGTTCAGGTTCGAGGCGTTGGCGAAGGTGACCGCGCCGGGACCGCCCACGACCGCCCACTGCGACGCGAGCACCGCGCCCTCGGGCAGCCCGTCGTCGGTCACGCTGCCGCCCAGAGACGCCGACGCGGGCAGACGTACCGTCTGGTCGGCGCCGGCATTGACCCCGGGCGACTGGTTCGGCGGCGTGACGTTGACGGTCGTGGTCGCCGTGCCCGTCGAGCCGTCGGGGTCTTTCACGGTCAGTTGCGCTGTGTACGTGCCGACGGAGTTGTACGTGTGCACAGGCGTCGCGCCCGACGCGGTCGTGCCGTCGCCGAAGTCCCACGCGTAGTCCGTGATGAAGTCGTCGAGTTCTATCGAGTGGCTGCCGTCGAACTGTAGCTGCGCGCCGACGGTCGTGCGGTACGGCCCGCCGGTGACGGGCGTGGGCGGATGGTTCGGCCCCGCGTAGGGCATCGTCGTGTTGACGTTGTCTATCTTGACCGTCCCCGAAGCGCCCCCTCCCTGCGCGCCCGTGATGAGGCGGAAGGTCAGCTTGTCGAGCGCGAAGCTGTAGGGGCGTATGAGCGAGTAGTGCGTGAGCCAATTCTGGCCGTCCGTGCTCGTGTCGAAGTTGACGCGGTCGTGGTCGGCGTAGTGGATTATGCGCCAGTAGCGGAACTGCTGGCCGTAGGAGTCGCGCAGGAGAAAGGTGCCGTCGAGCCAGAAGTCCATCCCGCCGTCGCGGTAGACCCACTGGAACCAGTGGCCCTCGGACGCCTGCATGCGCCAGTAGATGATCCGGCCGCCGTTTTTGTAGGACGGGTCGGCGTAGTCCGGAAGCTCGAAGCGGACGTACGCCCCGTCGTCCGTCATATCCATCGTGCCGACGCTTATGAACTCGGCGAGCGAGGAGGAGTCGGGCACGTCTATCTGGAGCTGCTGGTTGCGTTCGGTGACGCCGGGGCCGTAGTACCACTTGAGCGGGTCGTTCGTGTTGTCGTCGAAGTCGTCGCCGAAGAACGGGAGCCGCGGCCTCACCGTCACCGTCAGCTCGTCCCTGCCGGTGTAGTTCGCGTCGCCCGCCGAGAAGCGTATGCGGTAGACGCCCGGCGCCCCGTAGCTCGCGGTCGTGGAGAGCGCGTTCGGGCTCGCGAAAGAAACGTCGCCGGGGCCGCTCACCTTGCTCCACTGGAGCGTGAGCGGAACGTCCGTCGAGACGCGGCCGTCGGTGACGGCGGCCTGTAGCGAGTTGCCCTTCGGGAGCCTGACGGTCTGGTCGGTGCCGACCTCTACGACGACGAACCGGCCCGTCGGGTTTACGGTGACGTGCGTCTCGCTGTAGCTCGTGAGGTGGCCGTCGGAGCCGGTGAGCCTGAGCGTGTAGGTGCCGGGCGCGTCGAAGGTGGCGGCCGTCGCCGCGCTGTTCGGGTCGTCGAAGGTGACCGCGCCCGGCCCCTTCGTCACGCTCCAATGTACGGAGACGGAGGAGCCCGCGGGCAGCGCGTCGTCGCTGGCGACTCCCGCGAGGGTCGCGGCGTTCGGCATCGTGATGATGCGGTCTGGGCCCGCGTAGACGACCGGGGCTTCGTTGCTAGACCCGTCGAGGTTGATGCGCCTGCCGCGGTAGGCGAGCGAGGTGATGTGGCCAGCGGCGCTGTAGTCGATAACGTCCATGCCGCCGGTCGTGGTGAAGTAATTCTCCGTCGAGTTGAGGTAGTCGAAGAGCGTGAGGCCCATCGCCTCGCCCTCGGGGCTTATACGCGAGCCGCCCTCGTCCTCGGCGAGCTGCACGGTGCTGACGGGTATGGGCAGGAAGCGGTAGTGGTCGCGCGTCACGCCGGGGTAGAGCGAGTCGGCGCGGAGTCGCCCGCCCGACTCTGCGAGCGTGACGAGGCCGCCGCCCTCGTTGACGAACTCCATCACGTCGGCGCGGCGCGCGTTGAGGATGTCGAGCTCGTCCTGCCGCAGCCATCCGCCGTAAGAGGAGGCGACGAAGAGTATGTCGTAGTCCTTGAAGTTGACGGTGCGGAGGTCGAGCGCGCCCTCCTGCCCCGAGCCGTAGTCGGCCACGTCGAAGTTGTAGCGGCCGAGAGCGCGGCGCGAGTCGCCGTTGTCGCCGCCGGGGAAGCGCAGGTCCGTGGCTAGAAGAATCTTCGGGTTCGGCTTCTTCCACGAGACGTACTCGACGGCGCGCGCGATGATGCGCTCGGCGGCTCCTATGAGCCGCCCGTCGTGCTCGCCGCCCGCGTGGCCGTCCGAGTCGTGGCCCGAGACGAAGACGCCGCCCGGTATCCGTTCGTAAGTGGCGACAACCCTGACGGTCACGTCGTCGCTCGACGAGAGCTGCGTGTCCGACGCAGTCAGGCGCAGCACGTAGTAGCCGGGGAGGCTGAAGGAGGCGTCCGTGCGCGTGGAGTTCGGCGCGGAGAAGGTCGCCTGTCCGGGGCCGCTCACGGCGCTCCACGCGTATGACAGCGCCGAGCCCGCGGGCAGAGAGTCGTCCTCGACCGAAGCGGTCAGCCGCGCGGACTCGGAGACGAGAATTGTCTGATCCACTCCCGCGTCGGCCGCGGGCGCCTGGTTCGCGGGGTTGACCGTCACCGTCACGTCGTCCGACGCCTCGAACTCGGAATCGCCCGCCGTCAGTCGCAGCGTGTAGACGCCCGCGCCCGTGAAGGTGGCCGCCGTCGCGGGGCTCGAAGCGTCGGCGAAGTTGACCGAGCCGGTGCCCGCGATTGCGTCCCACGCGGGGTTGTTGACGGCGAAGTCGTCGAGGTAGATGAGTGAGGTCGAGCCCGCCGATGTGACCTCGAACTTTATGTAGCAGAAGGGCGTGGCCGTGCGGAAGAGGTGCGACTGCGAGAGGTTCGTCCAGTTGACGCCGTCCGCGCTCGTGTCCCAGAAGTAGAAGTCGCCGCCCTGCCGCCAGCGCACCCACACGGGCGCGTTGTTGTCGTAGCCCAGCGACGCGTCCGAGCGCCCCGTCTGGTCGAAGAACGAGTCAGAGAAGAACTGCATGGAGGCGGCGGAGAAGCTCGCGAGGAAGGTCGTCGCCGCCCCGTCGTCGCGCACGGTGAAGCGTATGAACTGATTCGTGGCGCGCGGGCCGAGCTTGAACGTGACCGCGCGCGAGCGCAGGTCGCGGTAGCCGTT
>Ga0126311_10000411_pt1 | contig 20341 bp, 15 predicted proteins | sample Plot61_FD_92539 | JGI IMG/M metagenome (GOLD analysis project Ga0126311, IMG submission 92539) | Serpentine soil microbial communities from UC McLaughlin Reserve, CA, USA - Plot61 | ecosystem: Environmental > Terrestrial > Soil > Grasslands | place: USA: UC McLaughlin Reserve, Lake County... | reverse complement strand
GGCGGAGGCGGCGGGGGCGGCGTCGATTACACGCGGCCGTTCAAGCAGGGCGAGGTGACGCGCAAGGCCGTCATCACCTTCAAGCCCGAGCCGGGCTTCACCGAGGAGGCGCGCAAGAACAACGTGACCGGCGTCGTGCGCCTGCGCGCGGTGCTCTCGTCCTCCGGCTCGGTGCAGGGGATAAGCGTCGTCAAGGGCCTGCCCGACGGCCTGACCGAGAAGGCCATCTCCGCGGCCAAGCAGATACGCTTCACGCCCGCGCAGAAGGACGGCCGCACCGTCTCGCAGTACGTCACTCTCGAATACAACTTCAACATCTACTGAGGAAGTAGGGAGTAGGCAGTAGTCAGCTAAAGGCAGCCGGGCATGTTCGCACCGGCTGCCTTTTAGTTTGCGCGACTGCCAATCGGCTACCGGCTACCGGCTACTGACTACTGTCTACTTCCGTTATATACTGAGGCCGCAATCCGATTCCTTACAGAGAGGGGCCGCCCTGTTTGTCCGAGCCGTCCGCCGCCGGGGATGTACACGTCGTCTGCGTCGCGAGCTACTTCAAGGGCGCGGACTTCCTTCGAGAGTGCCGCGAGCGCGGCGCGCGCGTCTCCCTGATAACACGCAGGCGCACGGCGCGTGAGGCGTGGCCCTCGGAGGTTCGCGACGACACGCTGCTGCTTCCGGACGACGCGGGCGCCGAACTCGTCATACACGCGGCCGCGCACCTCGCGCGCGAGCGGAAGATTCACGCGCTAGTCGCGCTCGAAGAGTTCGACGTAGTGACCGTGGCGCTCGCGCGCGAACACCTGCGACTCCCAGGCATGCACAGCTCGCGCGCGCGACTCTTCCGAGACAAGCTCGCCATGCGCGCGCGCGCGCGCGAAGCGGGCCTTCGCGTGCCCGACTTCGTGCCCCTCTTCAACTATCAGGACATCGGCGAATACATGGAGCGCGTCGGGCCGCCCTGGGTCGTCAAGCCGCGCTCGGACGTGTCTTCGTCGGGGATACGAAAGTGCGAGGCGGACGAGGAGGTGTGGCGCGCCGTCAAAGAGCTCGACGCGCGCGAGGCGCTTCAGGACAGGTCTTCGTACTACCTGCTCGAAAAGTTCGTCGCGGGCGAAGTCTTCCACGTTGACTCCGTAGTCGAAGGCGGCCGCGTCATCTTCCGGGGCGCGAGCCGCTACGGCCGCCCTCCCATGAGCGTCGCGCACGAGGGCGGCGTCTTCACGACGCACACGCTGGACTACGACTCGGCGGAGCACGCGGAGCTGACGCGCCTGAATGCGGAGCTTCTGCGCGCGCTCGGCATGGAGCGCGGCGCGTCGCACGCAGAGTTCATACGCGGCGCGGCCGACGGCGAGTTCTACTTCCTCGAAGTCGCGGCGCGCGTCGGCGGCGCGCACATCGCAGAGACGCTGGAGGCAGCGAGCGGCCACAACCTCTGGCGCGAGTGGGCGCGCGTCGAGGTGGCACACGCGCGCGGCGAGACCGTCGGCGCAATCGAGCCGCGGCGCGAGTACGGCGGCATCGCGCTCTCGCTCGCGCGGCAGGAACGCCCCGACACCTCAGCCTACGACGACCCCGAAATCGTCTTCCGCATGGACAAGCCGTACCACGTCGGACTCGTCGTGCGTAGCCCGGAACTCGCGCGCGTGCGCGAGCTTCTTGACTCTTACGCCGAACGCTTCGCGCAGGACTTCAGCGCCTACGTCCCGCCGCCCGAGCGCCGGGGAATAAATCTTTAAGAGTGATGAGTGATGAGTGATGAGTGATGAGAAAAGACGGCGCGTGCCTTCTTCTTATCACTCATCACTCATCACCCATCACTTAATCCAAGGAGAACAGTTAATGAGTCAATCGCCGCCCGCGCCTTACGGTTCCTGGAAGTCGCCCATCACCTCAGACCTCATCGTCTCGGCCACGGTCGGGCTCGGGCAGATAGCGCTCGACGGGGAGGACGTTTACTGGGTCGAGCTTCGCCCGTCGGAGGGCGGGCGCAACTGCGTCGTGCGCTACGTTCACGGCGGCGCGGTCACCGACGTGACGCCACAGGGCTTCAACGCGCGCACGCGCGTACACGAGTACGGCGGCGGCGACTTCGCCGTGCGCGACGGCGTCATATACTTCACGAACTTCCCGGACCAGCGCGTCTACCGCCAGCGGACAGAGACCGCGCCGCAAGCCCTGACGCCCGAGGGGAAGCTTCGTTACAGCGACCCCTTCATAGACCAACGCCGCGGCCTACTCTTCGCCGTGCGCGAAGACCACTCGGACGTGGCGCGCGAGGCCGTCAACACGATTGTGAGCCTCGGCCTCGACGGCGCGGGCAACGACGAAGGCGGGCGCGTCCTCGTGTCGGGCGCGGATTTCTACTCGACGCCGCGCGTGAGCCCCGACGGCTCGCGCCTCGCCTGGCTCGCGTGGAATCACCCGAACATGCCCTGGGACGGCTGCGAGCTTTGGGTCGGCGAGCTGGACGAGGCGGGCGCCCTCACGTCGAAGCGGCTCGTCGCGGGCGGCCCCGAAGAGTCTATCTTTCAACCCGAGTGGTCGCCCTCGGGCGCGCTCTACTTCGTCTCGGACAGAAGCAACTGGTGGAACCTGTACCGGCTCGGCGAGGCCGACGCGGCCGAGCCGATGTGCGAGATGGCGGCGGAGTTCGCGACGCCGCAGTGGCTCTTCGCGATGTCGTCTTACGCGTTCGCCTCCGAGGAGACAATCGTCTGCGCCTACAACGAGCGCGGCAACTGGAGCCTCGCCACGCTCGACACGCGCACGAAGAAACTCACGCGCATAGAGATGCCCTACACCGACATCGCCTACGTGCGCGCGGACGCGCGGCGCGCGCTCTTCCGCGCGGGCTCGCCGACGCGCCGCACGGCGATTGTCGAGCTTGACCTCGCGACGCGCGAGACGCGCGTGCTGCGACGCGCGAGCGAAGCGGACGTTGACGAGGGTTATCTATCCGAGCCGCGCGCGGTGGAGTTCCCGACCGAAGCGGGACGCACCGCGCACGCCTTCTTCTACCCGCCGCGCAATAAGGACTTCGACGCGCCCGAGGGCGAGCGCCCGCCGCTCCTCGTCAAGTGCCACGGCGGCCCGACCGCCGCCACGGTGACGACGCTGCGCCTCGAAACTCAGTACTGGACGAGCCGAGGCATCGCCGTGCTCGACGTGAACTACGGCGGGAGCACGGGCTACGGGCGAGAGTACCGCCAGCGTCTGAACGGCGAGTGGGGGGTGGTTGACGTTGACGACTGCGTGAACGGCGCGAAGTATCTAATCGAGCGCGGCGAGGTTGACGGCGCGCGCTGCGTCATCACGGGCGGGAGCGCGGGCGGGTTCACGACCTTGAACGCGCTCACGTTCCGCGACACGTTCAAGGCGGGCGCGAGCCACTTCGGCATAAGCGACCTGACGGTCTTCGTCGGCGACACGCACAAGTTCGAGTCGCGCTATCTGGAACGGCTCGTCGGCCCGTACCCGGAGCGCGCGGAAGTCTACCGCGAGCGCTCGTCGATAAACTTCACCGACCGCCTCTCGTGCCCCGTCATCTTCTTCCAGGGGCTCGAAGACAAGATCGTGCCGCCGAACCAGGCCGAGCTTATGGTCGAGGCGCTCAGGCGCAAGCGCCTGCCCGTCGCCTACGTCGCCTTCGAGGGCGAGCAGCACGGCTTCCGCAAGGCCGAGAACATCAAGCGCGCGCTCGAAGGCGAGATATACTTCTACTCGCGCGTCTTCGACTTCGCGCTCGCGGACGCGGTCGAGCCCGTCGAGATAGAGAATCTGTAACAGTACCGGGGGCGTTAGCGACCGGGTCGCATGTTTCGCCGGGGGCTTCATCGCGTAACGTACACCCGGTCGCTAACGCCCCCGGTACTGTTCGCGCCAAAAACAGAGCGGCCTTCATCAACGATGCTTGATGAAGGCCGCTCTGTTTTGACTCTTAACTTTGTTTAGCTGCGCGGGCGCATGGGGCGCTGCTTGCGCTTGTTGCGCTTGCGCGCGAGCGCGGACTTGAGCTTGGCCTTCTGGCCGCGCGACATGAAGAAGGCGTGCTTCTTCGCGTCTTTGATTATCTCCTCGGACATTACCTTGCGCTTGAAGCGGCGGAGGGCGCTCTCAATCGACTCGCCCTGATTGACTACGACGGTTGCCATTCTCTCAACTCTCCCTATCTCTGCATTACGACAAAACGGGCCGGGACACGCACGGCCCCGGCGAACTTTTTGCGACTGTCTGTTGTTTCTTAAACTCTACTCGGTTAAATCCGGCAACACCTGCCTCTCGGTCGCGAATAGCGAAGGCAAAACCAACGACCATTGTGCCAAACCCCGCCCGTTCCGGCAAGCGGCCACGCCACGAATCGTCGGACAAATTGCCGCGGAGACACGGAGATTCAGGATTCCAAATCCGTAAAACCCTCTGTGCCTTTGTGTCTCCGTGGTTAACCCTTTAATTCTAACGCGCGGGCTCTGTGAGGATGATGAAGTCGCCGAGCGCGGACATGCTCGCGGCGTCGAAGCCGGCGCGGTCTTCGTCGGGGATGATTGTGACGACGACGGCGCGCGCCTTCTTGCGGTAGTGCGAGAGTTGTTCGGGCACGCCCATGCGCCCTTCGCTGTGGAAGGTGCCGTTGAACTGAACGACGAGCGGGTCGCCGCCGCGCTTCAGAAACTCGGAGATGGCGTAGGCCATCGAGGCGTCGCGCAAGGTCTGCGCTTCGAGCAGGTGCATGCCGCCGTGCGGGTTGGCCTGCGCGTGCGGGTTCGCGGGCGTCGGCTGCGCGGGCTGCGCGGCCGCGGCGGCGGGCTGTGCGGCCGCGTGGCCGCCGCTCATGAACAGGTTGAACTTCGACGCGTACGCGGCCGACGCCTCGGGGAAGGGGAGCGGGGGGAGCCACGCGCGCGCCTCCTTCGAGAGCGACGAGAGCGACGCCGACCCTTCGGACGAGACGCGCGAGACGTAGCGCGCGGGCGCGTTCGCGGCGATGACGGGCAGGCGGTGCGCGCGCGCGTACTCGACGAGCGGCTTGTAGTCGGTCGCGTAGTTGTTCCAGGGGCGGCTGCTCAGAAGGAAGTGCCGCTCGCTTATGAGCCCGCCGAGGTATTCGTCCACGACGGTCTGCACGTCGCGCTCGAACATCTCAAGCGAGAGCGCGACCGCGCGCCTCTTGCCGCCGCCCTGCGAGTATCGCTCGCCCGCGCGCCGGAGCAGTTCGGCTTCGAGCGCGTGGCCCGTCGCGTCGTCGTGCCTCTCGCCGACGAAGAGCACGTCAGCCGCGTCCAGGGCCTCGACTATCTCTTCTAGTTTGACGGCCCGCCCCTTCGAGTCGAAAGCCTTGTAGCGCGGCGCGGCCTCGACCTGCGCGCGCGCGGCCGGCGCGAGTTGTGCGAGGAGCGCCATGAAAAGTAGTATGCGTGGGAGGCGGCGTGCGGCGTACTTCATCGTGCCTGACTTCATGCCTGACTTTTAGCACGCGCGCTCGCGCCGCGGCAACGACGACGGGCGCGCGCCCGCGCGACGGCCGTCACCGCGCGCGACGCGCCCGTCCACGTCGAACATTAGGAGGGAATCAGACTTGGAGATTTACGTCAGCACCGACGTGGAGACGGACGGCCCTATCCCCGGCGTCTACTCCATGCTCAGCATCGGCTCCGCGGCGTACACCGCGGACAAGGAATACCTCGGCGGCTTCACTGTCAACCTCGAAACGCTCCCCGGCGCGTCGCAGCACCCCGACACGATGAAGTGGTGGCAGGGACAGCCCGAGGCTTGGGCCGCGTGCAGGCACGAGCCGCTCGCGCCCGAGGAGGCGATGCGGAAGTACCTCGCCTGGCTCAAGGGCCTGCCGGGCGAGCCCGTCTTCGTCGCCTACCCCGCGGCCTTCGACTTCATGTTCGTGTGCTGGTATCTGAACCGCTTCGCGGGCGAGAACCCGTTCGGCTGGCACGCGCTCGACATAAAGACCTTCGCGATGGCGCTCACGGGCCGGGACTTCCTCGACACCGTCAAGCGCAACATGCCGCGCAACTGGTTCGACAACCTCCCCTACACGCACAAGGCGCTCGACGACGCCGTCTCGCAGGGCGCGCTCTTCTGCAACATGCTCGCCGAGCACAAGCGCAGGCTCAAGGGTGAAAGCTGAAGCGCGCGGCCGCCGAGACATACGCGGGAGGATTGAGATGCCTTTCCCTCTGAGCCGTCGCGGGGAGATAGCCTGTAATCCTGCTTCGAGCGTCGCGGTCGTGCTGGCCGGCATCTCGGAGGAGCTTCGGAAGGCCGGGTTACAGAACGTCCGCGTGCTCGGCGACCGCGTCTACTTCGGCGGGACGAAGGCGAAGGGCCGCCGAACCTACATGGGCCTGATAGATGAGGGCGAGGCGAAGATTTCGAGGAAGGACGGCGGGCTCGCGGTCTCTTACAGCCTGCGCTTCAGGGGTCTTCTAATGGTCACCGTCGTGTCCGCGGTAATGGGCTTCGGGCTGTTCGACCTGACGACCGGCGTGCTGTCGTTTCCCCCGCCGCTCTTCTGGATCGCCGCCCTCTGGCTGTTGACGATAGTCGGGGACTACGTACAGACCTCGTTCGATTTCTCGTCGCTGATGCGGCGCGCGCTGAAGGGCGTCTGAGGCGGCGCGGGCCGTAAAAATTTTTGTGTTGACTCGCGGGGGCGGTTTCGCGTAGAAGTCTTGCCGTGTTCTGTGGGCGGTGCCAGCCGCCCGTACTTACGCCGAAACACCTTCGGAGAACTCGATGAACAAGACACGCGTCCTCGTGCAGACGATGATAACGCTCGCCTCGGCTTCGCTCGGGCTCGTGGCCGCGCTCGCGTGGAACGAGGCGATTAAGGCGTTGATTAAAAAGGTACTCGGCGAGGACGACAGCCTCGCCGGCCTCTTAGCCTATGCGATCATCGCGACCTTAATCGCGGTCATCGTCCTCCTCATACTCGCGCGCGCGGCCGCGCGCATAGGCGGCGAGGCCGCCATCAACCGCGAGGCCGAAGGCTGATTGCGACAAGACGAACCCGAATGCGCGCCGGCAGAGGACGCAGGGCGGACGTGTGCGCGCGTTAAGCCGGTAGGCGGCGGGGCGTCGGGCCGCACGCGGGCTCGATTCTAACGAACGTCGAAGGGGGTTTTGAGACGGTGCGACGCGCGCTCTACAGGGTCGCCATTCTGACAGCCATGCTTGCACTAAACACGGCGCAGGGGCACTCGTTCGTGCCGCGCGCGCAGGAGCAGCAGCACACGCTCACCGGCGACTTCCGCACGCACGCGAAGTTCCACTCGAACTTCCTTTCGACGAATCGCGACGTGCTGGTCTACCTGCCGCCCGGCTACGGGCGCGAGACGCACAGGCGCTACCCCGTCCTCTACCTGCACGACGGCCAGAACCTCTTCGACGGCGCGACCTCTTTCATACCCGGACAGGAGTGGCGCGTAGACGAGACCGCGCAGTCGCTCATCGAGTCGAAGACGATAGAGCCCGTCATCATCGTCGGCGTCTACAACACGGGCAAGGAGCGCGTGGAGGAGTACACGCCGAGCGCAGACCCGAAGTTCAAGGTCGGCGGCAAGGCAGAGTTGTACGGCCGACTGCTCGTGGAGGAGCTGAAGCCCTTCATCGACTCGCACTACCGCACGAAGCCGGACGCGAAGAACACGGGGCTCGGCGGCTCTAGTTTGGGCGGGTTGGTGACGATGTACCTCGGCCTTCACTACCCGAACGTGTTCGGCAAGCTGGCCGTCGTGTCGCCGTCCGTCTGGTGGGACAACCGGCGCATACTCGGCGACGTGGCCGCGTTCGGCTCGAAGCATCACGCGCGAATCTGGCTCGACATGGGCACGGACGAGGGCACGAACGCCGCGGCCGACGCGCGATCCCTGCGCGACGCGCTCGTCTCCAAAGGCTGGCGCCTCGACGCAGACCTCAAATACTTCGAGGCTCAAGGCGCGAAGCACAACGAATCCGCCTGGGCGCAGCGCGTAGACCCGATTCTGAGATTCCTGTTTCAGAAGAACTGAGGGCTACTCCCTGGGAGCGCGGGCATCCCTGCCCGCCTTGAGCGGCGAAGCCGCGAAGATGAAGAACCGCCGACGCTCAACTCTTGAGTGTCGGCGGTTCTTAACTTTCGCGCTCTCGCGCTCATGGCGGGCAGGGATGCCCGCGCTCCCAGCTTTAGGGATGAGTCTTTATTACCGTTTCACTTTCGCGTTCGCTTCTTCACCCCGCGTGACTTCCTCTTCGACTTCGCGAACTCTTTAATTCCTTCTTCGACTAACGCGGAAGCCTTCCGAGGGCCGAAGCGCCCGAGCGGGTTAAAGCGCTTCCCTTTGAAGTCGTTGTATGAGACGAAGAAGTGCTCTATCTCGTCGAGGAGCGCGGGGCCGAGCGCTTCGAGCGTGCGGACGCCTTTGTGCAGGCGCGACTCTGCGGCGACTCCTATGAGGCGGTCGTTGCGCGTCGTCTCGCCGTCGCGCTCGGTCTGCTCGGCCTCGATTGCGCCGACGAGGCGCACGCGCACGAGACACCCGGCGAAGGCCGGCTCGTCCATCAGCACGAGCACGTCGAGCGGGTCGCCGTCGCCTCCTAGCGTGGACGGCACGAAGCCGAAGTCGAAAGGGAACGACGCGCCCGCCGGCAGCACGCCGCCGAGCTTGAAGAGGCCCGTCTCCTCGTCGTAGTTGAACTTGTTGCGGCTGCCCTTCGGCGTCTCGATGATGACGTTCAGCTCGCCTTCGTGAAACGCACCCAGCCCGTTAAGTTTTGTTCCCCGCATACCCTTGCTCACCAGCCGCGTCGAATCTCCCAACGGTCAACGACATTCATACCTTCGACGACGTTGTAGTGCGCGTGCTGCGCGGCCGTCAGGCACGAGTGGTTCGCGAGCACTCGCACGCGCGTGCCTACGCGCAGGCGTTCGAGCAGCGACGCGTCTTCGACTGAAACCTCGCCGTGCTCCTGCGAGAGCGAGCCGACGCGCGTGCCGAGGTCGTTCCCATCCAAATCGAGCACGCGTCCGTAGCCGCACGACGAGTCCAGCTCGACGGGGCCTCGGTCTTTCGAGAGCGCGATTGCGCCCGCGTCGAGCACGACCTTGCCGCGCGTGCGGTCGCGGTGTACGACCGACGCGAGGACTGTGAGCGCGCAGTCGGCGAAGCCGCAACTGCCGAGCGTCGCCTGAAAGGCGTCGAAGAAGGCGTAGTTTCCGGGGCGAGCCTCGTCAACGCCTTCGAGGTGATCGACGTGCGTCATCGTCGGCGTCGAGCCGACGCTCACGCAAGGGACTTCAAAACCGTCCGCGCGCAGGCGTGAGGCGAACTCCGTCATCACGTCGCGCTCGCGGCGCGCAATCGAGAGAAGCTCTTCGCGAGAGCGCGCGTGGTAGGAATGGCCCGCGTGCGTGAGCACGCCCGCGAAGCGAAGGTTTCGCGCGCGGCCGATGAGCCGCGGGATTTCCAGAGCCTCGGGCGCGTCGGGCTCGACGCCGCAGCGGTGATAGCCGCAGTCAACCTTGAGAAAGAGGTCGAGCGTTACGCCCGCGCGCCGCGCGGCCGCGTCGAGCGCGTGCGGAGTCGAAGCGTCGTCCGTGATGAGCGAGAAGCGTTCGCAGAGTCGTGCCAGCTCTAACGCCTCTTCAAATTTGCCGGGCTCGACGGGGACTGCGTACGTGATGTCTCTGAAGCCGTTCGCCGCGAAGGCCCGCGCCTCCGCGAGCGTCGAGACCGTGATGCGGGCGGGGCCGCCCGCGGTCTGCATGCGCGCGACCTCGACGCACTTGTGCGTCTTGACGTGCGGGCGCAAAGTCGCGCCCAGCGCGCGCACGCGCTCCGACATGCGCTCGGCGTTTCTCCTCACGCGCCCCGCGTCGAGCACGAGCGAAGGCGTCTTGATGGTCTGCAAGTCCATGACGTTTGAAGGTCAGGAGAATATAACACTGTGCTGGGAGCGCGGGCATCCCTGCCCGCCAAAGCGTGCGCGAGCACGCTTGATAAAGAACCGCCTTCACTCAAGGATGAGTGAAGGCGGTTTTTAGTCTTCGCGCTGACGCGCTCAATGCGGGCAGGGATGCCCGCGCTCCCAGCATAGGCATACGCACTAAATGCAAGGGAGCCCCGCGAGCGGCGGCGGGAGTGTGGGCGCAAGCGTCATGTGCCTGAACTCCCGCACCGCTCCGGGGCTCCGTGTCTCGGGCCTCGCGGCCCGGACGGGGAGAGACTTCGTTTACTGAACCGTGATGAAAACGTCCGCGCGGCTAGTCGAGCCGTCTGCGGTCTTGACGACGACGGACGCGGGGCCGGTCACGCCGTCGGGGATGACTACGTCTATCTGGTCTAAGCCGGGGAGGCCGCCCGACGTGCCCGCGTACGTGACCGCGGCGGGCTTGCCGCCTATCTGCACGGTGACGGGGAGCGAGTTGCGCCAGCCCGTGCCGAAGAGCGCGACTTCGGAAGGCTGGCCGCCCGTCTTCGCGTCGAAGGGCGCGGGCGTGTAGCGGAGGCCGGAGACGAGTAGCGCGACCGATTCGCCCGCGCCCGTCTGCGGGACTGTGAAGACGCCGGGGTTCGCGTTGACGATGCCGGCGTCCTCGGCCGCGGTCACGTCGCCCGAGACTTTGACGACGAACGTGCCCACGCCAGTCCCGAGCGACTGCGGGACTTGTATGTGAATCGTCGAGTCGTCGAACGAAAGCACGGGGACGCTCAAGCCTTCTATCTCGACTCGGACGTTGCTCGCCGTCGCGTCCGTTTGCGTCAGCCCCGAGCGGCCGCGCGTGAGACTCGTGCCCGTGAGCGTCGCGAGCCCGCCCGAGGGCGCGTCGCCGCGCATGCTCGCGCTGTTCGTGACGTTGACGTGCGCGACGGGAGGAAGCACGGTCTCGACGCCGAAGGCGAGTCCCGAGTAGGCTTGCGTGAACTCGTCGTCGGCGAGGACGAAGGCCGCGCCTTCGCGCAGGACGCCGTTGAGCGCGGGGTCAGGGAAGGCGTAGACGTGCGGGATGCCGCCGTTGCCGCCGTCCGCGGGGAGGTCGCTCTCGCCGAGCGCGTCCTGTATGACGTAGACCGTCCCGTCGCGCGCGACCGTCAGGCCGTGGAGGAAGAGGTTGTTGTCAATCGAGAGACCTTCGACGGCGGCCTCGTCCTTGTCAGCGAAGCCGTCGCCGTCCGTGTCGTAGACGGCGAGCAGGAACGTGTCGCCGCCGGACGAGTGCGTGAAGACGACGCCGCGGGAGTTCGAGGCGATGTCGAGCGGCGCGTCGTCCGAGAACTGGAAAGAGTAGTAAGGAGTGTCCAGCAGCGTGTCGGGCACGCCGTCGTCGTCCGTGTCGCGCACGACGCGCAGCTCGTTCGAGTGGAAGTCCGCGATGACTAGGTCGCCGCGCGGGAGCAGCGTCATGGCGTTGGCGTTGAAGAGGCGGTTGTCGCCGACCGTGACGAGCTTGCGCGAGCGCGTCGAGTCGAAGCCGCCGGTCGAAGAGTCGCGCACGAGCAGGACGACGCCGGGCGAGGGCTCGTTGTTCGGGTCGTTCGCGTCGTCCTCGTTGAAGAATCCGCTCGAAGAGACGACGACGAACTCGCGGCCCGCGCGCGAAGTGCCCGCGACGACGGAGGCGGCAGACGGGAGGCCGAAGTCGCGCCCGAGGTCGAAGGTCTGCGAAGTGTCGCGCACGTAGTCGCCGTTCGTGTCGAGAGCGACGACGAGCACGCCGGTCGAAACGTTGTCGGAGGTCGTGCCCGTGCCGCGGTCGTCAATCGCCGTGAAGGCTTCGTAGCGCGCGCCCGTGCGTCCGACGGCGATGTCGTAGGAGCCGCCGCGCGCGTCGAAGGTCGTGCGGTCGTCGGCCTGTAGGTCGCCGTCGCGGTCAACGAACTCTTCGTGCGTGCCCGAGTCGTCTATGAGGCTGAGCTGCGAGACGTGCAGGACGCGGCTGAGCGGCGTGCCCGGCGCGATGACGTTCGCGGGCGACGCCGACGCGGCCGCGTTCGAAGTCGCGCCGCCTTTCGTGCGCGAGACGGGCGTGGGGCGCGCGGGGTTGTGCCGCCCCTGCCCGGTTAAATTTGCGCGGGCGAGTCTGCGCGAAGACCCGCCCGCGCTCCGAGACGCGTACGCGCCTTTGCGTGCGTGCGCGCCGGAGTCGGGTTGGCGCGCGGCGAGAGCGCGCGCGTGGTCGGGCCTGAAATTCTTGCCCGCGAGAGTCTGCGCCGCCGTACTTCGCGAGAGGGGCGCGAAGGGCGCGAGGGCCGCGAGGCAGAGCGAGAGCGTTAAGACGAAGATGTACACGCGTGCGCGCATCGAGAATCCTTTCGGTCTGTGCGGGAGAGCGTGAGCCTTCGGAGTCCTTAGGAAGTTTTGGCGGCCCGCGCGTCGCGCGACAAGTTGCGTCGGTCGTGAACGCGCGACGCGCGGGCCGCCTGCATCGGGCGTGCGAGGCCCCGTCTCGCACGCCCGACATCTATGTTATGGCTGGGAGCGCGGGCATCCCTGCCCGCCAAAGCGTGCGCGAGCACGCTTCCAACCCTCCTCTTTATCTCAACATTGAGAGAAAGAGTCTCTACGTCTTCGCGCTTCGCGCTCAAGGCGGGCAGGGATGCCCGCGCTCCCAGCAAACAGTCGCGCATCAGCGCTGGTCGCCGTTCTTCTGCCGCGCCTTTATCTCCGCGGGCCGCGGCCTCTCCTGTTGGGGCGGCGACTCGCGCGGTCGTTCCTGACGCGGGGCCTCCTGTCGAGGGGCTTCCTGACGCGGCTGCTCCTGACGCGGCGGCGGCGCTTCTCTGCGCGGCTCGGGCGCGGGTGCGCTGCGTTCGGGCCTCGAAGGCGCGGGGTCTTCGCGGCGCGGCGACGGCGAAGAGCGGCGTTCGCCCTCGTCGGGCCGCGTGCGCGGCTCGGGCCGGTTGACGATGGGAGGCGCGGAGGGGCGCTCCTCGTTGCGCGGCTGACTCTCGACGGGCGGCCGTTCGTCGCGTGGCCGTGCGGGCCTCACGCGCGGGACGCCCACGTCGTCGTTGCGTGTGTCGGGCTCGCGACGGCGTACGCGCTCCGAGTCGCCCGTCGTGCGCGGGCTCGCGTCAGTGTCCGTGCGCGGCGTGTCAATCGGCGCGGCAGTTCGAGCGGGACGAACGCGCCGCGTCTCTTCGCCGCCGCCCGAGTCGGACGGGTTGCGCCTCGGCGCGTCGGGCCGCATGACCGCGCCCGTCGCATCGACGACGCCCTGCGTGCCCGCGGGCGTCGTCGGCGCGACGCGCGGCTCGCGGTTGCCAAAGACGCGCGTGCGCCGGAGTTCGGAGTCGAGCGGGACGCCGGGCGTGCGCGCAGCGGCCCCCGTGTCGCGGTTTGGAAGTGTGCGCGACGGGCCGACGGGCGCGGGGCGAATGATGGTCAGAACCTCACGACCGTCCGCGCCCCTCACGCGGTTGTTGCCGGCGCCGCCCGGTGCGAGCACGCGCGGGCCGTTGGGACGTGCGGCCGGGAGTTGTCCGCGCAGTACGGGCTCGCCCGCGAGCGCTCGCTGCGCCACGTCTTGCGCGGCCGGACGCGCGCGCAGGTTCTCGACGCCGAACTCCCTCGCACGCGCGGTCGTCACCGCGCGCAGGAGCGCCGGGTTCGCGCGGCGCAGGTGGTCAACCTCATTACGGCGCAGCGGCGACAGGGGCTCGTAGCGCCGCGACCACCAGCGGCCTCGCGGGTCGCGCTGGCCGTACGTGAGCGGGTACCAGCAGACGTGTCGGTCGCTGCCGATGTTTATGTTGATGAAGGCGACGAGCGCGGGACGCCACCACGCGCGCCTGTAGTGGTAGCCGTAGCCGCGCGGGGCCCAGCACCAGTTGTTGTTGTAGTAGACCCAGCGGCCGTAGTGATACGGAGCCCAGCCCCAGTCCTCTTCGGCGACCCATGTCCAGCCGTAAGGGTTGCACCAGACCCAGCGGCCGTATCGGTACGGGGCCCAGTTGTAATAGTTGTTGACGACGGTCGTGTGCGGGCGCCAGACGTAGCCGTAGTCGCGCGTGTAGACCCAGTCGCCGTAGAGGTCAAGCTCCTCGGCTCCGTAGACTTCCTGATCGTAGAAGCGTTCGCGGCCTTCGTACTTGAGGCGCGCGGCGAGGTACTGCTCGCGCTCGCGGTTCCACAAGTCCCACTCGTCGAAATCGGCGGCGCGGCTCAAGTCCCAGTCGGCCTCGCCCGCGTTGTCTACGTAGAGTCTCGCGGTGCGCCCCGAACGTAGCTCGAAGCCCGAGTTGTTGGAGTAGACTCGCGCGCGCCCGTCCTCGCGCACGGTGACGCGCACCGCGCCGTCTTGCAGAACGTCTATGCGGTACTGCCCCGTGCGCTCGGCCGCGACCGTGGTGCGCGGCGCGTCCACTTCGAAATACTCTTTGTCCTTGTCGAAGCGCGAGAGGCGGAACGTCGCGGTGCCTTCGGAGATGCTGAGCGCGATGCCCTCGTCGCGCAGCGTGACGACCTTCAGAACAGAGTCGGGGCCGACGCGTATGAAGTTGCGCGAGTCGGCCTGAATCTCAAGCCGCGAGTCGCGGCCGGTGGAGAGCGTGTCGCCCTCGACGAGCGGAGTGTTGAGGCGCGCGCGCTCCCACTCGCTCTCGCCCCCGCGCAGTAGGCTGACCTCGCCCTTGGTGAGACTCACGCGAAGCACGCGCGCGTGCTCCTCGTATTCGTCGTCGGTCGTGTCGTCGGCGGCGCGAACCGCGGGCGGGCAGAGAAGTAGTGTGGAGAGCAGGCACAGAAGTGCGGCGTGCACAGAGAGACGAGAACGCATACGGGTACGCTCCTTCGTTACGGCGTAGGCGAACGGGCTGCTTGGGGGCAGACGGGTTCTTCGCGGACGTAGGCATGCTTCTCCGAACCGGGAAGCTCTACTAAAGGGGGCCTCCGTCCTTTGACCGCGCCGGTGCAAAGCACGTGCCCGTGAGCTTCGGCGTGATGCTTCGAGAAGGTTGTTCGGGCTTTCCCCTTTGAATTTGAAGTGAGACGACGGCGAGCCTATCCGAGATGGTGCAGGCCCGGCACTATTTCGTGCGAGACGAGTCGGGGGCGGCTAAGAAGTGATAGGCGGTCAGCCGCCGTCAGTATTGACAGTCTCTACGCGGCGGGAATACGCTGTACGCGTTTCAAGTCCTTCTTGGCCTGCCGGCGCGGTCTCGACCGCCGCCGGCCTCACCGCACCTGCTAACGACGAGGAGTTGTTCGATGCAACCTTCCTCTCCCATTCACATCCGGTAAAGCAGCCCACTCCTCAGTGGGTAAGGAGAACCCGCCATGAGTAGACGTGTCAGGATAGTCTTCTTCGCGCTCCTTCTGTGCCTCGCCGCCCTCCCGGTCTTCGACTTCCCTGTGAGTAGAGGGCAGCAGAGTGTCACGCCCCCAAGTCCCGCCCCGGAACCGGAACGAAAAGTCCCTGACTATAGCAGGTACTTCACCGAAGAAGGCCCGCGCGGACAATGGCACGTCTCGGCTGTCAGGGACGAGAATCAGAGCTTCGACGGGCAAGCCCCCGTCGCCGTTGACCGCGTACGGTCAATCGTGGCGGAGGGGCCGTGGAGTAACCTCATCGTCCAGACGGTAGGGTTTCAGAACAGAAGCCGCAAGCCCGTGAAGGAGGTCAGGCTCAAGTGGATTCTTTCGCGGGAGGGGACTCCCGTCGTCTTGCAGGGGCACATCGCCTCCCTCGACGCACGGATTCCCAAGGGGGGCAGGCTGGAGGTCGAACTGCCGCCCGTCCTGAACTTCGCACGGCTGAGCAAACCCCTGATTAGGGACGGCGCCCTCAACGGCGACTTCCTGCTGTCACTCAGGGTGAGCGAAGTGGTTTTCGACGACGGGTCAACGTGGAAAGATGGGGGGAAGTTCAAGCTGGTCAACGCCTCGACCCGCGCCCGGAGACGCGCCCAAGGGGGGTACTGCCTTAACACGCGATGCGGCACCGGGACCAGCGGCCAGTACAGTTGCGATTATTACTTTTACGGCACGGAGTGCCATAAGTACTCCTGCTACACGCAGAACGGCGTGAGTTATTGTCTGTGCGACAACCTTAACTGCCCGTGTGCGTTCGCCTCGCAACAGCCCGAGGACTGCCTCGACACGGAGTACTACGCCGAATCGACCTGCCAGTGCCGCCCGATACGCGACATGTCGCCCATCCTCGTTGACGTGGAGGGGGACAAGTTCGCACTCACGGACGCGGCGGGCGGCGTGGATTTTGACCTCGACAGTGACGGCACGGCCGAGCACCTGTCGTGGACGGCGGCGGGCTCGGACGACGCCTTCCTCGCCCTCGACCGCAACGGCAACGGCAAGATTGATAACGGCCAGGAGCTGTTCGGCAACTTCACGCCCCAGCCCCCGTCTGACGCGCCTAACGGGTTCGTCGCGCTCGCCGAGTACGACAAGCCGCAAGGCGGCGGCAACGCCGACGGCGTCGTTGACGCACGTGATTCCGTATTCGCCTCTTTGCGCCTGTGGCAGGACGCGAATCATAACGGCGTTTCGGAGCCCGGCGAGTTGCACACGTTGCCGGGGCTGGACGTGTCGGCCATCTCACTCGACTACAAAGAAGCGAGGTGGGCCGATGAGTTCGGCAACCAATTCCGATACCGGTCGAAGGTGGAGGATGCGAAACGCGCGCGGGCCGGGCGGTGGGCGTGGGACGTATACTTCCGCGGCGAGCTTTAAGTTGGTGTGAGCTTCCGAGTCATCGCCGCCCGAGGGTCGCGTTTGACCCTCGGGCGGCTCTGCGTTAGTTTGCCGACCGAGTCCGGGTACTACCCGACGACGCGGAATTTTTTCCGCTCAAAGTGACGAGCGGTCGGCTCTGAATTTAATTGACAACGCGGCGCGGCCGGTATAGAGTCCCGCCGTCTCTCCCGCAGCTCATGGCCCTCCTCAAAATCTTCACCGCCGAGTCAACAGGCTTTCGTGAACTACCTGAGCCTTCAAGCCCTCTTCACCTCAGGCGCGAAATCTCAACCCGTTGCGTCAGCTCGTTCGAAAAACTTTTCGCATCCGAAGGCGTTCGCCTTCCGGCTGAGGCCGGACGGCCGTCCCTAAAGTTCACTGTTCTTATAAACCGACACACGGAAGCGGCGCGGCCCCCCGGCCGTGCGCGCGTCCCATGTTCCCCCCGGAGAAAGGATTATCTGCCATGAAGGAGAAAAGAAGTAAGACCTCCCCCGAAAGAAGAAAGTTCCTCGGACAGGCGGGCGCTGCCACGGCCGCGGCACTAGCCGCCGGAGCCATCGGCCTCACGCCCGCGCTCGGCGGCAAGGAGTCTGTCGCCGAGGCCGCCCCCGGAAACGGAAACGGGAATACGACCTCCAACGCCGCGAATCGTGCCAACAACGCCTTCAACTACCGCATGAAGATGGCGCAAGACCAGAAGGTCAACGCGGGCTTCCAGCCGGACAACGGCGACGCGGCGCAGTTCACGGACTTCAGTTGCAGCTACAGCAAAGGGCTCCCGCACGGCAACCTCGGCATCCCTGATGCGGCCGCGATGCTCAGCATGAAGAAGGCTTTCGACACCGGCAAAGCCTCAGACTTCGCGAACATAATCGTCGGCACACCGGGCGGCGGGCCGAACTCGAAATTGAACGGCCCGCAGGTCGCGCTCGCCTTCGACCTTCAAGGTCTCGACTCGCACGCCACGGTCATCCCCCCTGCGCCGAGCGTCGCGAGCGCGTGGACGGCCGCCGAACAGGTCGAGCACTACTGGGGCGCGCTGCTGCGCGACGTGAACTTTACCGACTACGCGACGAACCCGCTCGTCGGTCAGGCCGTCGCGGACATGAACAACATGTCTTTCCTCGCGAGCGCCGCGAACAAACAGTTCCCGTACCCGGTCACGCGCCAGAACCTCTTCCGCGGGCAGTTCGTCCCCGGCGACGGCAACGTGCGCGGGCCGTACCTCTCGCAGTTCATGCTTCAGCCGACCTACTACGGCTCGCAACTGCTCGACCAGAAGCACAGGACGTACCTGCCCGCGGGCGGCGGCGGGACTGAGTATATGACGGACGTTGAAGAGTTCAAGCTGGTTCAGAACGGCGGCGACTCGGGCCGGCCCATCAACTACGACCCGACGCCGCGTTACCTTCGCAACGGCCGCGACCTCTCGGCCTACACGCAGGTGGACGTGCTCTATCAAGGTTACTTCACGGCCTTCCTGATGCTCGCGGGACTCGGCGCGCCGCCAAACCCCGGCAACCCTTACATCGGCTCGCAGTCGCAGAAGGCTTTCGCGACGCTCGGCGGGCCGGACGCGGCGGGCACGATTGCTGAGATGGCGTCGCGCGCGCTCAAGGCCTCCTGGTTCCACAAGTGGGTCAAAGACCTTCGCATGCGCCCGGAAGAGTACGGCGGGCTCGTACACGCGCGTAAGACCGGCGCGAGTCCCATGCCGCAGGCCGCCGCCGCCCTGCACGCGGACGTTCTTAACTCGGCCGTGCTCCCCATCGTCAACTCGACGTACGGCAGCTACCTCCTGCCGCAGGCGTTCCCCGAAGGCTCGCCGACGCACCCTTGCTACCCGACGGGCCACGGCGCCGTCGGCGGCGCGTGCATCACCGCGCTCAAGTTCTTCTTCGACGGGAGCCGGAAGATTCGCCCGCTGCTTCAGGCGCGCGGGCTCGACGTGTACGAGCCGAGCGCCGACGGCCTCTCGCTCAACGTCTACGGGGGCTTCGACAGGAGCGTCATGGACATCAACGGCGAGCTGAACAAGCTCGGCCACAACGTCACGTTCGGCCACGGCATCCACGCGGGCATTCACTTCCGAAGCTCGTCCTACTTCTCGCTCCTACTGGGCGAGCAGGTCGCGCTCGCAGTCCTGCGCGACCGCGCGAAGGGCTACAACGAGCCGTTCACCATAAACATCACGAAGTTCGACGGCACGACGGCGACCATCACGAACCAGTAGGCGCCGCGCGTCGGACTCCCGCCGACGAATTAAAACAACGCGACCGCCCGTCTCTCAATAAGGCGGCGGGCGGCCGCACTCTACCCGACAACAAGGGGCACCCAAAGTTTCAAACTCTTCCCGCAGGCGCGCCGCGCCCTGACCGCTCTCGTGCGGTCGCACCTCATCCACGTCAGCCTTTTCCAACCGACTGTTATTAGGAAGGAAGATTGTGCGATGAAAAAACACGTGCGGAAAGATAGTCAGACGCCCCGCCGCGACTTTCTCAAGGTCGCCGCGTTCACGGCAGGCGCGCTCGCCGCGTCGCCCCTGCTCGAACGCGCGACGCCGAAAGCCTCTGCCGCGCCCGCGAACGACCGGGGCGAGCTACACCTCCCCTTCGTACCCGGCTTCGGCCCTCCGCCGGGAGACATGGTCGTTGACTTCGCGCGCCAGACGCGCGACGCCTACGCGGACGTTCGCTGGAACAAGGCTTCGAACAAGGTCTCGATAAGCTACCACTACGAGAACCTTCCGTACCGCCCGACCGTGCACCGCGTGCCGGGCACGAACCCTTCCAACCCTTTCACGCCCGACTACCCGGAGACGGTCGTCGCGGCGGCCTACCAGTTCTGGCTCATCACTTTGAGCGCGAGGTTGAGCGTCTTCTACTACGACCGAAACACGCTCGGCCTCATCGGCAACGACCTTGAGAACCCTCCGGCCGACGCGCTGGTGCTCGCGCTCCCGTTGGTCAGGATAGTCCCGACCAAACTCGTCGAGCCCACGCCCGCGGGCGTCCTCGACTACACGTCGAACTTGAAGTACGACCGCGTGCTCGACGGCGCGGGCGACGGCGGCAGCGAGGCCGCGTTCGGGCCGTCGAGTCTTCGCAACGCGGGCGAGTTGAGCCTCGTCACGTCGAAGGTCGTCCCGGCGTCGCAGGCCCTGCCGTTCGACAAGTTCCTCGAAAGCCCCGGCTTCGCGCTCGACACGACGGTCGAGCCGAACCCGAAGCCGTTCTCCGTCTCGCAGTTCAACCCGATGGTCGTCTCGGGCGCGCTGAGCGGCCTCAACGTGCCCGAAGGCTTCCGCGTGGACACGCTCGTCACGAACCGGCTGATTCAATACACGGCCGCGGAACTCGCGGGCGCGTACGTGCGCCCGCTCGTCCCCGGCGTCAGCGCTTGCTGACGACCTGAAACAGAACCGGGGGCGGTGGCGACCGGGTCGCAAGTTACATCAGGCACTCGCCCGTCGTAGCTCGATGCCCGCTCGCTACCGCCCCCGGTTCTGTACTTTCTCTAACTCGGAGAAGCTGAGGTTGAGAATCGGGTACTGCTTCCAGTCCTTGTAGTCGTAGTGCCACCACTCGGGCGGGTAGACGGAGAACCCCTCCGCGCCCATCGCGGCGCGGAGGAGGTCCCGCTTCTCACGCGC
>Ga0126311_10000410_pt1 | contig 20369 bp, 20 predicted proteins | sample Plot61_FD_92539 | JGI IMG/M metagenome (GOLD analysis project Ga0126311, IMG submission 92539) | Serpentine soil microbial communities from UC McLaughlin Reserve, CA, USA - Plot61 | ecosystem: Environmental > Terrestrial > Soil > Grasslands | place: USA: UC McLaughlin Reserve, Lake County... | reverse complement strand
GCCGCGCTCCAACGAGCCCTTTAGGGTGGATCGCAGGCTCGGCGGCGGCAACTCGGTTACGTTTGAGAGCGGCTCGGGAGCCAACAACAACACGCTCACAGGCGCGTTTATCTACAACAACGATGTCGGCAGCAAGGAGGGCGCCAAGGTCGTCACGGGGTCGGGAGCACATTTCGTCGACCGTTGCGGCTAGGCCCCGACCAGTACCCTAGCGACACCTCGCCGAGCGTCTCGTCATCGGGATGTTCCTACAGGACCGGGACACAAGGTCCCGGTCCTTCTTGCCCGTATTAGCGAACGACATGGAAACCTGCTTTCGCAAGAACATCCTACAAACTCCAACAGGGGGCATTGTTCGGTTGCAGTACGGTTGCAGTAAATCGCCCTGGGACGCCTTCAAGACAGTCTAGCACCGCTCACGTTTTACCTGCAAATCAGTAGAAAAAAAGGGTGGACCCGACGAGACTCGAACTCGTGACCTCCGCCATGCGAGGGCGGCGCTCTCCCGACTGAGCTACGGGCCCATAAGGCCTCAGCAATCGTAGCAGCAGGGTTTCGGATTGCAAGGCAAGGAGCGAAGGGTGTGTCAGCCGCTACTGGTATCATGAAAAACACTCTAGTGGGAATGTGTGTCATATCTTATACTAGTAACATGGATGAGCCTGGACGCTCAATGTATCGGATCTCCGAGGCGGCACGCGAGCTCGGGATCTCTGTCGAGTGGCTGAGGAAGGGTGAAATGCGAGGTTTCTTCCCTCCGGCCCTCAGGGACCGCAACGGCCACCGCTACTACACCGAGGAAGACATCGAGCGTATGCGGAACAGGCCCACGTCGAACAGGAGACGGGGGTAGGAACGAGGCGCTTGGATTTCGACACGACGACAAACGGCCGGAAGGACCGCTCCACCACGGCTCAGGACATCCGTCGCTCGTCGTTGGCCGGGTCTGAGGATGGTACGTTCAGGATCCCTCCAGCATCCAAGAAAGGTGTCCTGGTCCACCTGGCACTCCAAGCCTGGCGGGTGGAAATGCTGGATCCAAAGTCCCTTGGCCAGGTACGTGGCAGGGAGGTGGATGAAAACGGCTTGCGAAGGGCGCTCTACCGCTCCTCCGTGGGTGAGATCGAGCACACCCTCCGCCCGATCCTCAAGGAACGCAAGGTCGTGGTGGAGGGACGACTGCCCGGCACGGGACGCATCGCCCTCACGCGTGTCGGTGTCGAAGTCGAGGGGCAGAGGCCGGAAGACGAGGTGCACTACATAGGCATGACGCCAGTGATCTTCGTCATCGCCGCCGTGGTTATGCCCATCCGATTCGTCTCCCTCGGCCAGGACGATGAGAGCCTCTACATCCTCTCCGGGATAGGCTTCGCCGTCTTTTACGGTCTGAGGCCATTCATCTCCAAGCTGATGCGTCCCAAAGACTGAGCCGTCAGCTCTCAGCGATCAGCGGTCAGCCAAAACAAGAGCTGAAAGCTGACGACTCTCAAAGGGGCATGCCACCTTTGATCAGGCTACTCCCGGAAGCGCCGCAGTGCTGCTCGCAGACGCTGCCATAGCATGGGCCCGGAGGAGTCTTCCACTTCGGGGCTAGGCTTGACCCCCTCCACGAAACCTGCAGCCACCAGTCCGACCACCGCCTCCAGTACGGTCTGCGACGCGGGCGCCTCGTATCTGGCCTGGTACTCGGAGGTGAGATCCCGCAGTGTATGCTTGCCGTCCAGGCGCTGCCAGACGAACCAGCCGGCGGGGGAGAGGCGGTAGTAAGTATCGCGCGTGGGGTCCTTGAGGGTAGTGATGGTCTCTCCTGTTAGCGTGGTGCGATGGTGAACCTCTATCCCGCGCACCCAACGCGGGCGGTCCCGCATCCGCACCAGCTCGAGCATCCGCTCTCGCGTCTGCCGATTCTCATCGAGCACCTCGAGGAGGTCGCTCCGGCGTAGCACGAGCAGCGTGCAGGGTTCGAGGGCCCTCACCGTAGCGTTGCGTGGTTCGTCGGTGAGCAGGGCCGCCTCCCCGAAGAGGGAGCCGGGATCCAGAGTCGCCAGCTTGTGTTCGCCGTCGGCTCCCCCCGCGAGCACCTCCACGCGGCCGCTCAGTAGCACGTAGCACTCTTCGCCGGCTTCTCCCCGGCGGATGATGTCTTCTCCGGTGGGTACATCGAGCCGTTCGAGCCTGCCCGCGAGGTGCCGCAGCCGCTCGCCGTCCAGCGTGGAGAAGGGACTCGCCTGTTTGAGCACCTTCGTGACCAGCAGGTTGTCCGCCAGCCCTTCGATGTCAGGGCGGGCTTCGGGATGTGCGTCGAGAGCCCGACGGAATTCCTCCGCGCGCAGGCTCAGCAACAGAAGGGGTTCGACGGCGGTAACCGTAGCTTGCCGTCTGTTTCCAGGCTCGAGCAGTGAGATCTCGCCAAACAGTTCTCCCGGGCCCAGGCTCGCCAGTGGCACGGTGCCTGAGGGTCCGACCGCCGATGAGTCGGCCCTACCCTCCACGATCAGATAGAGCCGGTCGCCCGTATGTCCCTCGGTCACGACGGTGTCGGAGGGTCGGAAACGCTGCTCAGCGAGGTGTGAGGCCAGTTCCTCCAATACCGGAGCGGGCAGGTGCGAGAACGCCGGGATACCCGCCAGTAGTTCCAGACGCCTCGCGGGCGAGACGCTCCGATCCTCCGATCCCGCTTCCTTCAAGGCGGCCACAAACCTTTCCGAGCCTCCGACGTATCTTGCTAGAGATCATTTAACACCAGCCAGCGTCCGGATCAAGCATCGACCGCCAATCCTTTCCGGCCAGCCGTTTGACTTCTCGATGGCGTCCTGCGGATCATCGTTTGATACACAAGCTATAATTGTCTCCTGAGGATTGGAGACCAGTCGAACGCCTGATGGAGAACCTGGGCAGCAAAGAGCACGATACTGGCGCCCCAATCGCCGAAGCGGACGGCCCGGCGGTGCGATCTGTGATCCGCGCTCCATCGGACCGGGTGGTATAGCGGTGGGTACCCCGGACGAACTCGAGCGGGGACGGGACTTTTACGCTAGGCGCGCGTGGATGGACACCTACACATCCCTTTCACAGGCCGATGGGGTGACCCCGCTCGCGGCTCAGGACCTCGAACTGCTCGCGACCTCGGCCTACATGCTTGGTCGTGACGACGACTGCCTGGACGGCCTGGAGCGTGCTTATCATGTCTACCTCGACACTGGCGAGGTGCTGCGTGCCGCACGCTGCGCATTCTGGGTAGGGATGCAACTGTCTACGCGGGGAGAGATAGGTCGTGGGACCGGATGGCTCGGACGCGCTCGCCGGTTGGTCGAACGCGAGGGTCGTGAGAGCATCGAGCAGGGCTATCTACTGTTACCGCTCATGTTTCAGCAGGAGGCTGCCGGTGAATACGAGGCCGCTGCCGCTACCGCGGCCGACGCCGCTGAGATTGGCGAGCGTTTCAGCGATGCGGACCTGTTCGCCCTGGCCGTACAAGCGCAAGGCATCCTCCTGGTCAAACTGGGGCGGGTCGTGGAGGGGCTAGGGATGCTCGACGAGGCGATGGTGGCGGTCACCGAAGGGGAGCTCTCTCCGATCGTCAGTGGTCTGGTCTATTGCGGTGTGATAGTGGGTTGCCAGGACGCGTATGAGCTGCGCCGCGCACAGGAGTGGACGACCGCCCTCACGCGATGGTGCAAGGAGCAACCAGACATGGTGGCATTCACCGGAACATGTATGGTACATCGCGCCGAGATCATGCAGTTACATGGTGCGTGGCCTAGTGCTCTCGAAGAGGCGCGGCGGGCCGGCGAGCGTTGCGCCAGAGCGATGAATCGGGCTGCGGGTGCCCAGGCCCGTTACCGGCAGGGTGAGGTCCATCGTCTGCGGGGGGAGTTCGCCGCAGCCGAGGAAGCTTACCAGGGTGCGAGCCGCGGCGGGTGGGAGCCACAGCCGGGTCTGGCCCTGTTGCGCCTGGCCCAAGCGGACACCGCCGCTGCGGGTGCTTCGATCCGCCGCGCTGTTGGCGAGACCTCCGAGCCCTCCAAGCGCGTAGGTCTCCTTCCTGCCTACGTCGAGATCATGCTGGCCACAGGCGATGTCCAGGCGGCTCGCATCGCCAGCCGCGAGTTGAGGGAGATCTCGGCAGCCTTTCAGAGCAGCATGCTTGGTGCGATGGTCGCGCATTCCCGGGGAGCAGTCGACCTGGCCGAAGGTGACTTCCGGGCTGCCCTGGTCGCTTTGCGCCAAGCCCAGCAGGTCTGGCAGGAGCTCGAGGTGCCCTACGAGGCCGCGCGGGTGCGCGTACTTCTAGGGCTGGCCTGCCGCGCTCTTGGCGATGATGATACCGCCGCGTTGGAGCTGGAAGCGGCCAGAGGGGACTTCGCAGACCTGGGAGCGGTGCCGGATCTCGCCCGAGTCGACGCGCTCACCCGCCGTACCTCACCCATCATTGCTCATGGGCTGACGCCGCGTGAGCTCGAAGTGCTGCGTTTGATCGCCACCGGGAAGACCAACAAGGCGATCGCCGCCGAACTGGTCCTTAGCGAGAGAACGGTAGAACGGCACGTGAGCAACATCTTCACCAAGCTGGGCTTGTCCTCCCGCGCTGCGGCCACATCCTACGCATATGAGCACCGGCTCGTCTGAACTCTCCAAAATTGGGTGGAATTACCCACCCCGTCGCACGGCGGAAGATGGGTAGTTCTCCTGATGTGCCTCCTCCTCGTCGTGGGCAGACTGTCGGTTGCGCAACCCTGCACCGACCACAAGGAGGCGTCGATGAACAGGCATGTGGAGGACCTTAGACAGCGTACCGCTGCCCACTCAGAGTCTTTCGATACGGTCATCATAGGTGGGGGTCAGGCTGGCCTCGCCACCGGGTACCACCTGGCAAAGCAGGGCTTGCCGTTTGTGATCCTGGACGCGAACGACCGGATCGGTGATTCCTGGCGCAAGCGGTGGGATTCGCTCCGCCTGTTCACCCCCGCGCGCTACGATGGGCTGCCTGGCTGGCCCTTTCCCGCACCTGCCTGGTCGTTTCCCACCAAGGACGAGATGGCTGATTACCTGGAGGCCTACGCAGCGAGGTTCGATCTCCCTGTTCGAACCGGTGTCCGTGTGGACGGGCTCTCCAGGGAGGCGGACCGCTACGTCGTGACCGCCGGGGACCGCCGGTTCGAGGCCGACCACGTCGTGGTGGCATCAGGCGCGTACCATAGCCCCAGGGTCCCCGCCTTCGCCCTCGAGCTAGATCCTGATATCGTACAGTTGCATTCCAGCGAATACCGGAATCCATCCCAGCTGCAGGAGGGCAGCGTCCTCGTCGTCGGCGCTGCCAACTCGGGGGCGGAGATCGCCCTGGATGTGTCCAGGGATCACATAACCTGGCTATCTGGGAGATACCCTGGCCAGGAACCCACCCGCCCCGGAAGCAGGTTGGACCGGCTACTCACACCGGTGATCTGGTTTGTGTTGCAGCACGTGCTGACTTTGAAGACGCCGATCGGGCGGAAGGTTCGGCGGGAGCTCCATTCCGGAGGTCTCCCGCTCGCCCGGGTTCGGCCTGAGGACATCACCGCCGCCGGGATCGAGCGAGTGCCGAGAACGACGGGGGCGCGGGGCGGCCGGCCGGTGCTCGACGATGGTCGGGACCTCGAGGTCGCCAACGTGATCTGGTGCACAGGGTTCGTGCCTGACTTCCCCTGGATAGACCTTCCAATCTTCGCCGAGGACGGAGACCCGGTGCACGACCGTGGCATCGTGAGATCCGAACCTGGCCTGTATTTCGTGGGACTGTTCTTCTTGTATGCGGCGGCCTCGTCGCTGGTCGGCGGGGTCGGAAGAGACGCCGAATACATCGCCAGGCACATTGCATCACACCAACTGAATAGCCGGCCGAGAGTACGAGTGCCGGCCGGAGTCTGAGGTCATGAAGTACCAGGTCGAATGCGGACCGGAAGCTCAGCGCCTCGAACCGGCAGCCGCCCACAGAGCCAGGAAGATGTTCATGCTGCACGAGGGTGCCCTTAACGGTCCTCCTGCGGAGCCAGGCCTACGGGAGGCCATTCCCGTCCTGTCCCGCCTGGCGAGAGATCCCTACTTTCTTGCCTCGCGCATCCTGCCCTTCGTGGAGGAAGCGAGAAGGGCCGAAGATTGGTATGTCGCCTATCGTCACGACGACCCGGCGCGCTCCCACTCTCTGCAGGTCTTCGTATGGCCCCCGGGTTCTGTGACCAGGATCCACGACCACTCCTCCTGGGGAGCCTTCTGTTGCGTCGTGGGCTCCGTTCTGGAAGAACGCTACGAGCGTATCGACGATGGCTCGCTGCCCGATCATGCCAGCTTGAAGAGGCTCTGGCGGCTCGTGTGGAGAAGGGAAGACGGAATCTCGACCGTGCTGCCGTACGAAGGGGGTATTCACCGGGTCGGTAACCAATCTGAGGAGCCAGCCATCTCGGTGCACCTTTACGGTCCCAGGCTTGGTGAGATAGACGGACGGGACTACGATCCTTCCCAAAACTACGTTTGCGACAGGCCAGACGACTGATAGAGGCAGAAAGATCATGGAAGGCAGATGGAAAAACGTCCCACTTCCCGAACCTCACATGGCCGGAATCCTCGCCAGCGTAGTGCTGCACCTTATTCGCCCATGGAGAATCGCTGGTAGCAAGCAACTGTATCGTGGCGCTGGATGGACCCTTGTCGGGGCTGGAGTCGCGATCTCGGCATCGGCAGTACGAGCCGCCTCCGAAGTCGACCTGGAGCGACCCTCCACGCTCGTTTCCAGTGGGCCATACGCCATCAGCCGCAACCCGATGTATGCTGGTTGGACCTTACTCTATCTTGGCTTTGCTCTTATCATGCGGAACGCGTGGTTGGTAGCATCACTCCCAGCCGTGGCCGGACTCACTCATCTGGTTGTTCTGCGAGAAGAGCAAGCCTTGGAAGGAGCCTTCGGGAAAAATTACACCAGGTACCGGAAGCTGGTTCGCCGATATCTCTAACAGCTGGTGCCGAACGCCGGGAGATAATCGTACTATTCTGGACGAACATGGGGTGCGATCTCGCAAAGCTTACGTACTCTCATCAGACTTTCGATATTGCTTGCAACCGATGCTCGGACAGAAGGTACTGAAATGGGAGGAGACGCTGATGACCAATGATGGGCTCATCGAGGAGATCAACGCGGCCTTCCGGCGGTTGGGCTCCGCCATGGAGGAGCAGGCGAGGGCCGACGGTGCGCTCACCGAGCACGTCAGGACGGTTCGCCTGGACAATGCCGAGGCCATTCTGGAGGCCAAGAACGAGAGGACGGCGAGCCTCTACCTCGACGGCCTGCTCGACACCGAGGAGCACAGCCTTCTGGCAGCCGCCCGGGCGAGGGCGGATCTCGACCTCCAGCTCGCGAGGCGTGAGATCGAACGTCTGCACCTGATCGTCCGCCTTCTGGGGACCCAGGGGGGTGAGGGGAACCAGGGATGAATGGTACTGTGTCATCTTCCGGGCCGGAAGCCCACGTCTACACCGACGGAGCGTCCACAGGATCCCGCGGTCCCGGGGGCTACGGGGCCGTAATCTTCTGGAATGGAAAGACGGAGGAGATAAGCGGCGGCGAACAGGACACTACCAACCTGAGGATGGAGATAACTGCTGCGTGCGTGGCGCTCGAGACCATAGATGAGGATCATGCTGTGACCGTCTACTCCGACGCCTCCTACCTCGTCAACTGTATGCGAAGAGGCTGGTACAAGAAGTGGCGGGAGAACGGTTGGCTCAATCACCGTAAAGGGCCGGTGGCGAACAGGGACCTGTGGGAGAGGCTCCTCCAGGCGACGCAGCGCCATCGCGACGTGCAGTGGAGGAAGGTCAAAGGGCACTCCAGGAGTGTAGGGGCACATAAGAGTGGGAACGACCGGGCCGACGAGCTCGCCGTAAGCGCGAAGAAAGTGGTTGCCGAGACTTCGGACTACCAGTAAAGAGCGTTTTCGTATCACAGGTGTCACACGTAGACTCATTCTGAAGAGACACCACGTGGGCCATTTTGGAGTATCCTGGAGCGCTCCGACAGGCAAAGGAGGAAGGTTATTGCGCCCGCAGGATACTAGAATCGGCCAGGAGCCCGCGCGTCCCTCTACGATCGCCAGCTCCATGCCGGTCTCGCGCATACGCGAGATCATGGACCTGGCCTGGGAAGACCCCGAAGCCATCCACCTCGAGGTGGGGGAGCCCGACTTTCCCACCCCTACGCACATTATCGAAGCCGCCCACGAGGCAGCGCGGGCTGGCCACACCCGCTACGCTCCCAACGCGGGGCTTCCCGAGCTGCGCGAAGCCCTGGCGGAGAAGATCTCCGGGCGCAACGGGTACGGGGCGAGCCAGGATCAAATAGTGGTCACGCAGGGGGGTATCCAGGCCCTCTACCTCGTGCTTCGTGCCCTGCTCGAACCGGGGGATGAGGTGTTGTTGCCAGACCCGGCCTGGCCGAACTTTCGCATGATCGCCCACCTGCTCGGGGCACGGGTGCTCCCCTACCCGCTGGTAGCAGAGGGAGATTTCTTGCCCCGCATCGAAGACCTCGAGCGCCTGGTGACGCCGCGGACCCGCGCGATCCTCGTCAACAGCCCGTCCAACCCGCTGGGGACGGTGCTGCCGCGCGAGCTCGCCCGGACCTTGCTGGAATTCGCCCGCAAGCACGGCCTTTGGTTTATCGCCGATGAGGTCTACGACGAGCTAGTCTTCGATGACACCTTCGTCAGCGTCGGGTCGGTGGCCGACTCGGAGGACCGGCTGGTCTCGGTCTACTCCTTCTCCAAGGTCTACGCGATGACCGGCTGGCGGGTCGGCTACCTGGTAGCGCCGCCGGATCTGGCGACCATCCTCACCGGGATGCAGGAGCCGATCGTCTCCTGCGTGAACACCCCGACCCAGATGGCGGCCCTGGCCGCCCTGAACGGCCCCCAACAGGTCGTGGGAGAGATGCGCAACGCTTACAAAGAGCGTCGCGACGAGTTGCTCGAAGTCCTCGATCTCGGCGACCTGCCTTCCAGCCGACCCTCGGGAGCCTTCTACGTGTGGACCGACATCTCCGCGGCTGGCATGCCGTCGATGGATCTCGCCCGTTCCCTCATCGAAACCGAACACGTGGCCGTCGCGCCAGGCAGCGCATTCGGCGAGCTCGGTGAAGGCTACGTACGCCTGTCCCTTGCCTCCTCGAAGGAGGACCTCCTCGAAGGCGCCTCCCGCCTCGTCGAATTCGTGCAGTCTCAGGGGGAAGACTGAGCCCCAGCCGGGAAGTGACGCTCGATCCAGGCGACCGCGTAAGCTACGAGTTCCCGCGCCTCGAACAGGTGGGCCTGGCCCTCTCCGACAGCTCCGCTCCTTCCTATTCCTTCCGCGAGCGCGGAACGAGCGATGTGCTCGATGTAATCCTCCTCGCCTGTGATGCGCTCGTAGGGTAAGGCGCCTTCCGAGGTGTCGATGTCCGAGAAGGTCCGCCAGACGCGTTCGCCACCTTCAAAGACCGGGTAGCGGTAGCCCACGCGGCGCTTGCCAGGCACCCTCGCGATGGACTCCGCGTGGTGCACGAGTGTTGCGGACTCCAGTGGCGCGCCCAGCATCGCCACCTGTCCGCCGAGCCCGACGAGCCTGGCGTAGGGTGTGCCAGCGCCGTAAGCGTCGTCGTAAGGGTGAGAAGCAGTGAGCTCGTCAGCCAGAGGACCGACAGCCGCCACACCCGCTTCGGGGTGACCGCTGTGCAGCGCGCCTGGCCAGGTCCTCAGTGCCTCGGGAACCCGCCCGTGGTCGCGCCGGGAGAGGGCAACGCGCGGGTCGTACGCCGGGTGCTCTTCGAGGTGGGCCCGCCTCGTCTCCTCGTCCAGGGCATCGAGGTCGTCCGGCGGCTCGTCTTGCCAGCCTGTGTAGGCCATGAGCGTACCATCGGGTTCCAGCGCATCGAGCAGGGCGCGCACCACGCTCTCTGCGCCCCCGATCACCTGGCCCAGCGCGCTCATCCGGCAATGAACTATCACCAAACCGCCAGGCCTCAGCCCGAGCGTCTCCAGATCCCTGGCGAGGTGCGAACGCGTTACCAGCATGCCCAACACGGTAACAGGAGCCAGGGAGATCGGCCAACGCCGCTTGTGGCAGGCTCCCGGCCTCCGGTCACGGTTATTTGTACAAATTCGTCCAGGGCTTTCCCGGTGAACCGAGGAAGAAACGCAGGATCTCGACCAGCATCGCCGCCGGGCGCTCGGCCCATGACAACCCCGGCTGTGGGTCTCGCCCGAGCAGAAAAAGGGCGATCTGCAGGTGTCTCCAAAGTATTCGGGCCTCCGCCGTATCGTCTTCCGGAAGCGGGGCCACTTCCCGATATCCCGTGAGCATGAAAGGAACGGCCCGGAGTGGTATCCCCGCGAAATCGTGTGCCGCATCCCCCCAGCCGCACGCTCCCCAGTCGATCAGGGCGAGGTACGTCGGCGGATCGGGACTGACCATCACGTTGGTCGTCTGCAAGTCTCCATGACGAAAACGCTGCGGGAGCGGGGCGAGCGCGAAGGGCACCAGAAGATCCAACCACCCCGAAAGCCACCTGGCCTCCTCGGAAGTAAAGTAGCCCGCCGAGGCCAGCTCGTCGGGCATAGATCTCGGGTCGGGGAGAGACTCGCACTCGAAGCCGGCAACGGCCTCATCCTCGCCCACTCCTTCGTGCAGTCTGGCGAAGTCGCGTCCCACTTCGCGCCACACCCCGGGGGTGTCTGCGGGACCGAGGTCGAGTTCGCCGAGAGCCTCCCCAGGCACCCGCTCGTAGATCGCATAGGGCACGGGAAGGAGCTCCAGGGAGTCGTCGAAAGCCGTGAGCCTTGGCGTCCTTACCCCGGCCGCGATGGCGGCCGGCACCGCAGCGGACTCCTTGCGGATGGCGGCGACGAACGGGGGAGCATCCCTGGGGATGCGGAGGACGTGCTCGCCTCCGAACAGGTAGATGGCGTTGAAGATGCCGGTGTCTTTCCAAGGCGTAATCTCCCCGGCTTCGAGGCCATGGTGCTCGCCGATAGCCTTCAGGGTTTCGGCCGATACCGGTGGAAAATTCGGTAGCTGCAAAGTGGGTTCCTCTCGTGTCTGATCTCGGAGAGACTGAATATATACGAGGCTGGCGGCAGGCTCCCGCTGGCGGCATCATGAGATCTAATGGACCATGAGCGCATCGACACGAGTTGGGGGCGAAAAGTGAAGGTCGGTTCGATCGTTGTACGTTGTTACGAGTTCGACAGGATGCTGGCGTTTTGGCAGGAAGCGCTCACTTACGTTCCGAGAGAGCCTGCCGAAGATGGCTGGGTAGTTCTCTGTGATCCCGGGGGCCGGGGACCCAACATATCCCTGGACAAAGTTCCAGAACCGTTCGGGCCCATCGGCGAGACGAGCAGAGTGCACCTGGATCTCTACACCAACGACCAGGAAGGCGAGGTAAACAGGCTGCTCGAGCTCGGGGCGACAAGATATCCGCGGCGTTATAGTCCGGAGGAGGACTTTGTAGTGTTGGAAGATCCCGACGGCAACCGCTTCTGTGTGGTGCAGGTCGCAACCGAGAAGTGACCGCTCCCCCGGACAAACCCGTCCGCAGGTAGCGGCGAACGGGACGGCCAGAGCGTTGCGGATAACCATCACCACGGGCGGGTCGCGGGGCGAAGTGCAGCCCTACGTCGCCCTCGGGCTGGGGCTCGAGGCGGCGGGCCATGAGGTCCGTATCTCGGCCCAGGCGGCCTACCAGCAGTTCGTCCAGGAATGGGGATTGGGCTTCCATCCGATCTCCGGAGACCCCCACCAGCTAGTGTCGGAACTCCTGGAAGCCGGCAACAACCCCATCCGCTTCGCGCGCTGCTTCAGACGCGTCCTCGGATCGCTGATGGAACAGAATCTAGAAGAATATCTGGCGGCGTGCCGGGACGCGGAAGTGATCATCTACAGTCCGGTGGGATTCCTCGGGTACTACATCGCCGAGGCACTCAGAGTCCCAAGGGTGGGAGCCGCCCTCTACCCTCTGTTCAGCCGCACGAGGCACTTCCCCAGCTCTATCGTGCCCATAGGAAAGCTGCGCCCGAGTGGCACCCTGGGCGGGCTCTACAATTACCTCACCTACCCATTCTCCGAACAACTCTTCTGGCAGTCTTTCCGGACGCCGGCGAGCAGAGCTCTGGAGGAACATCTTGGGCTCTCTCCGTCCTTCCTGGGACCTTTCGGGGAGATGATCAGGCACAGGGAGCCCATCCTCTACGGATGGAGTCCCAGCGTATTGCCCCAGCCAACGGACTGGGGACCATGGCTTCACACCACCGGTTACTGGTTCCTCGACCGACCGCGTGGATGGCAGGCGCCCCGGGAGTTGACCGACTTCCTCGAAGCGGGGTCGCCTCCCGTATTCATCGGGTTCGGCAGCATGAACAACATCGCCGCCGAAAGGCTGACCAAAATCGTGCTGCAGGCGCTGGAACTGGAGGGCCAGAGAGGGTTGCTCGCTACCGGTTGGGGAGGAATGGGCAACGCCGCTCTACCGGATACGGTCTTCAGGGTGGAGGACGTGCCGCACGATTGGCTTTTCGAGCGGGTCAGGGCTGCCATACACCACGGCGGGGCCGGAACTACGTCCGCGTCCTTGCGCGCCGGCATCCCCACCCTCGTGGTGCCTTTCTTCGCGGACCAACCTTTCTGGGGGTGGAGGGACGCCGAATTGGGTGTCGGCCCCGAGCCCGTCTCTCCCCGCTCGCTCGGGGTCGAGCAGTTGGCCGGGGCCATACGAAGATTCACATCCGACCGCGATATGCGGGCCAGGGCCACCGCGATGGGACGGCGGATCAGGAACGAAAACGGAATCGAGCGGGCCGTCGAAGCCTTCGACCTCCATGTAAGGAAGACCAGCTCCGCACGTAAATAGATCTTCGGAGCCCTGCCATCGGTCGATGTGAGTACGCTCCTAGGCGTCATTCCCGCGAAAGCGGGGATCCACTGGTAGGAGGAGAGTTTCCTTGATCGAACGCTGGCTGGCTCATGAGGTTGAGATTCGCCCGGACCCGGTATCAATCGTCTTCATCCGCGTCCTCCGAAATGAGTCGCAACTGCGTGATCACCCGATGTCCTGCATGGAATAGCGGCGATAACGGATGTCGCCCGAAGCCGAGCTCCTCCTCGCGGCCGGCCCCGGTAAGAACACTGGAATCGGTCAAGACATAGAAGGCCGTTTGCCCCTCCTCCGGTAGCGGAAAGGAGTCCGTGGGCTTCAGGTGCTGGTAATGCCCGTTCGCGGCCTCGACGAACTCTGCGTTGGCCTCTCGCACGTTCTGATGGCCATGGCCGCCGACAACCCCTCCGCCAGTACTGAGATAGAGGCTCGACGTGCCATCGCCGAGGGCGAGTAAGGTCGCTGTACCCCCAGGATAACCGGTCTCCATCAGAATGCCCCAGGCAAGGGCTTCAGGGGGCGGTTCGGGAATATCGACGTCCGTTCTCTGGATGGAGAGCGCCTGGCGTCGCAGGACCGGATAGATGTCATCGCTGCTCTCATCAGCACCAGACTGCTCGGGACCCGAGGAACCACCAAAGAGCCTTCGAAACAGTCTACGCATCAAGCACTCTGCTCGAGGTCACACATGGATAGTTTGAGAAGGCGCTTTATACGAAGCTCTCGTCATATGCGAGGGCTGCTGGCCGGTCCGACGTAGCTCGCCTCGAAAGAAGAACGAAGCCCACCCATACCAAACCCGCGGCCAACACATGCACCAACTCCCCTACTCATGCCCCTTCTACGAGGGAGTATGCCACCCTTCGGAACTCTGTGCACACAATACGAGATCCCTTCACCCGAGCATGTAGAGAAACAGAACAGTAATTGGGCGGGAACCGCGCAATCTGTTGCCCGGGTGGCTCAGAACGGCACCTTGGGGCATCTTCGGGCCTTCTGCCTTGCTTTGGGTATCCTCCTCTGAAGCACATATTTGATCTATCAGATTTTGGGATTCCTGCTCCTTCGAAAGCCGCCTTGCAATTTGATCCGCTCTCAGTCCATCATCGCCAGTCTGCAAAGACGATGCCGTTCCTACCGCCAGAAGTTCCGTCCACCCCGGGCCATACAGTGCGCGAGTCAGACCACCAGAAACCGAAAGGCGCAGAGTATGACAGATCAGCCACCCTCACCAACACCGAACGTGAACGTTCCACCCCCGCCACCCCGGAGCGGGGCCTCCTGGACACGGTGGCTCCTCATCGGCGGTGGCGGATGCCTGATGCTCGTCGTATTGATGTTCCAAGGTTTTGCCGGCTGCCTCGCGGCCTTCAGTGGTACTCTAATTTGACGACGGATGGTATCGGGGCTCACCAGAGATCGTCATGATCCCTGCACGCACAATATCTCACCCGGACGCGCCTCCGATAACACAGCTTTCGCCTCGTCTACGAGGGGTACCAGATCCGCCAGGCGATTGCTCGGCGCTTCGAGAAGCAAGATAGCGAGGTCTACGTCCCCCAGGTTCTGCTAGTGCTGTATCCCTCGGTCCATCGTTACCAGCACGTCGAACTCATGTTGTGCCAGCCTCATGAGCTCACCGTTCTTTACGCCGCTCCATCCTCGCCGCGCAACGGTTGTGACTTCAAACTCCGGGGCAAAGAAGCGTGTTAGCTTGGCCGGTACGTTTTCGTCGAGCAGTAAGCGCATCCACCGCTGCCGGCGTCATCTCCAGGTAAGCTACCGCCTGCTCGCGCGCCACGCTCGGGAAATTTTCGAGAAACTCGTCCAGAGAATCCCCGGCCGCGAGATGCTGTATGAGTATCTCCACCGGAACCCGCGTGCCCTTGAACACCAGCGCCCCACTCACGATCTCCGGATCTCGAGAGACCACATATGCCTTCTTCACCGTTCTGGACCTCCCTCGTTCGGGCGGTTTCCTGCCGTGAGCTAATTCTACAACCGCGGGCAGTGCCCGGGCGCCGTAGTATGTTCGAAAAGCTGCTGGACCTCCGCTACGGTCTCCTCTCTGAGTCGGACGGCGCCGTCCTCCAACGAGCGTGCTGGCGTTCGCGACCAACCGCATGCCGCCTATCCGCTTGTGCTCCAGTTCCCGTGACATGGCGGGGACAAGCCTTCTCGAAGTCCATAGTCGTGATCAGATTGGACCACAACCGCGATCTGATACCCGATGCCGTGGTTCGCTTCGTGAAGCATTTTCAGATCGTAGCCGAATCCTGCGGCGCTCCTCTAGCCCCGGTCGGCCCGCAGCTCCCGTATCTGGCGGTCCACCTCGTCCAGGGCCTCGCCGATCCTGGCCTCCAGCCGCGCCCTGCGGTGGTAGGAGAGGTTGCGCGACAGCCCCCTCGCCTCTTCGAGGAGCACGCGCATATTCTGCAACTCCGACAGCTGGGACTCGGCCATCTGCCCGCCGGAGCCCTGTTCCATTCCCCCGCTCATACCAGCATTCTACTTCGTTTCGCGCGTTTTCCGAACTTCTGCGAAAATCGGGGGCGACGACGCGAAAACCCGCTCGCACTCTGAGGCCAGAAGGGACAGGCCCTCAACTAACCAGAACCCCAATGCCGGCGAGCGTACCAGCGCACCCCGCAAGAGCCGGAGCTATTCGACTCTAGTTATGTGGAAGCGCTCCTCACCACATCGTTATAATAGGTAGCCGGTTATCTCCCGCCATCCGAATGAGGGGTTGAACTTGGACTGTCCCAACTGCCAGACTCCCAATCCCGACGGGGCGAAGTTCTGTCTGAATTGCGGTACCCAACTCCAGGCCCAGAACAGGGTCGAGGGCGAACGCAAGCATGTGACGGTGCTTTTCGCTGATGTGGTCGACTCGACCGTGCTAGGTGAGCGGCTCGACCCCGAGCAGGTAGCGGAGATCATGAACGGCGCCTTCGCCTTTCTCGACGCCTCGGTCACCAAGTACGGAGGGACGGTCGCGAGGTTGCTGGGGGATGCGATCATCGCCTTTTTCGGCGCGCCGGTCGCGCACGAGGACGACGCGGAGCGGGCCGTGCTGGCCGGCCTGCACATCCAGGCCGCGGCAAGAAAATACTCAGAACTCGTCCAGCGGGACTACGGTGTCGGATTCGACGTACGAGTCGGAATCAACACGGGCCTCGCCGTGCTCGCCACTATGGGCGGTGAGATCAGGACGGAATACACGGCGATGGGCGATACTACGAACGTCGCGGCCAGGATGCAGTCTTCTGCCATGCCAGGCACCATCCTTGTAAGCGCGGGGACCTACAACCTCGTCAAAGAGCTCTTCGATTTCAATCCGCGCGGGCCGACGACGATCAAAGGCAAGTCTGCGCCCATCGTGACCTATGAGGTGCTCTCTCCCAGGACTGCGCCTGGCAAGGTGCGTGGTCTCGAGGGGTTGGCCTCTCCTCTAGTGGGCCGTGACGCTGAATTCCGGCTCATCAACGACAAGCTGAACGAGGTTCGCGAAGGACGCGGCTCGTTCATTGCAGTGGTCGGCGAGGCCGGCCTCGGCAAATCGCGGCTTCTGGCGGAAGTCAGCGCAGCGGCCAGGTCGGGGTCGAAGGTAGGCTGGCTGGAGGGTCGGGCGCTCTCCTACGAGCAGGCCGTTACCTACTATTCCTGGCGTCAGATAATCCGCGAAGCCATAGGTGCGCAGGCGGGCGACGCGCCCGAGGTAGTGCGCGAGAGACTGTATCTTGATCCAGCCTGCGCCACGATGCCAGAAGGTGACCAGAAGTACCTGGAGGTAATGCTCTCCGTCGAGAGCGATGCTACGAGAAAGGCGGTAGCGGTCCTCGAGGGTGACGCGTTGGTAGGCAAGATCACCGAGGCGGCCCGATGCCACCTGCGGGCACGCGCCGCCGTGATGCCCGCCGTGATACTGCTCGACGACCTGCACTGGGCTGATACAGCTTCGCTGGAGCTGCTGTTGCACGTAGCAGAATTGGTGGAGAGCTCACCACTCCTGATCATCTGTCTGCTCCGACCAGATAAAGACGCGCCCAGCTGGTCGACCGTAGAGGAGGTGCGAGAGAGACTGGGAGAACGTTACACCGAGATCCCGCTCGAACCACTCGACGCCGCACAGGCCCAGGAGCTGCTGGGCAATCTGCTCTATGTCGAAGATCTACCCGAGAGCGTGCGAAACTTGATCCTGGAGAAGGCGGAGGGTAATCCGTTCTTCGTCGAGGAGGTCATCCGCTCTCTCATCGACTCCAGACACATCGTCAAGGACAACGGCCACTGGCGCGCCACGGGGGAGATCGTGAACGTCGCCATCCCCGACACCCTAACCGGCGTGCTCGGCGCCCGCATCGACCGTCTACCGGAGAATACGAAACACGTGGCCCAGATGGCCGCCGTCCTCGGGCGTATCTTCGAGTACCGTGCGCTGAAAACGGTCTGTACGACGGCGCCCGCTCCTGAAAGGATCGACGATGTCGAGCCGCATCTCGGTGTGCTGACCTACGAAGAGCTGGTCCGCGAGAGGGAGATGGATCCCGAGCTCGAGTACATCTTCAAGCATGCCCTCACCCAGGAAGCGGCCTACGAGGCGCTGCTAATCCGTCACCGCAAAGTGCTCCACCGGCGCGTTGGCGAGGTGCTGGAAAGGCTCTATCCGGGGCAGCGGGGCGAGCTGGCGTCGGTGCTGGGGTATCATTTCCGGCTCGGGGAAGAGTGGCAACGTGCCGCCGACTACGCCATGAGCGCCGGCGCCCAGGCGGTGAAGGTCTACGCGCTGCGCGAAGCCCTCGAGCACTACGAGAATGCCTACCTGGCGCTGAAGAAGGTCCCAGGAGCCTCCCCCGAACAGATCTGTGACGCGATCCTCGGTTGGGCCTTCCCCGCGCTCAAGCTCAGGCCTTACCAGGAAGTGGTGGCTAGACTGGAGGAGGCGGAGAATTTGGCGCGTGATCTCGACGACGAGGCGCGTCTCGCCAGGGCGCTGCATTGGATCGCCAACGCGTACATCTCCAATGGCTTTCCCATGCGTGGGATGCCGGCGTTGTTCGAGAGCCACCAACTCGCCGAACACCTCGGGGAAGAACGTCTGACCCTGGTGGCGTCCTTCTGGATGACGGCTGACATGATCGACCATGATCCGCGCGGCGGGTTGGAGCAGATGGATCAGGTCCTCGAGGCGGCGCGTGACTACCACAACCACGAACTCGAGGCGCACGCCCTGGCCCAGAAAGCCCTTGCCCACGCAAGGCTGGGGGAGTTTGCGGAGGCGCGTGAGGACGTAGAGCGCGCCCACGAAGCGTCGCGCAAAACCGACTCGGTAGTAAACGGGGCAGATGTCGCACTGTGGTCGTCCCTGGCCTTCTTCGATATGGGCGACATCCAACGCGGTCTGGAACACAGTCGGCGGGGTACGGAGCTCGCCCTCTCGGGCTACGGCCTGGAATGCGCCATGTACGGTCACTTCTGTACGGGTGTAGGCAACCTGTACTCACAAAACCTGGATGAAGCTCAGCAGTCGTTCGAATCCGCCCTCAGGCTGCTCTCGGACAACCTTTTCGAATTACAGGGCTCGGGAAGAATCGCCAACGGTGTAAGGGCCGGGCTCGCTATTGCCCGGTTCTCGGATGGAGACACAGCGGCGCTCGACGACATGGAAAGTACCCTCGCGAATGCCCAGGCGGTCGGCGACGAGTACACTTCCGCGTTCATAGGGCAAGCTCTAGTCGAGGGGTACACGCAGTGGGGCGACTTCGAGCGCGCGAAAACTTATCTCGATAATGCGCTCGACTACTATCGCCGCAACGACATGCGACCCTACCTGGCGAGAGCCCTGCAACTGTCGGGAAACTGGTACGATCTTCAGGGTCGGAGTGCGGAAGCAGAACAGGCGCGTACGGAGGCCCACCAGCTCACAGAAGATCTGTCCGAGTCTCAGCCTGCAGACAATCGCTGAGTAGAAGGGAAGTTCCGCCTCACCGCAAAGGAATAGGTAAGGAGCAAGACGATGAGCGAACAGACACCATCAAGGGGCGGGTTACACCAACCGCCCGAGAAGATAGAGAGCTTGCTCTCCATGGTCAGGGAGAATCTGGAGATGGACGTAGCCTTCATCTCGGAGTTCTCCGGGGACCGGCTGATCTTCCGCGCGCTGGAGGGGGACGCGGAGTCCTTCGGTTGGCGAGAAGGCGAAGGCTTCCCCCTCGATAAATCCTACTGCAAGCGGGTGCTCGACGGCCGCCTTCCTAACGTGGTGCCCGACGCCAGAGGCGATAATTTGACGAAGGATCTGTGGGTGACCAGCGAGGCAAACATAGGCTCCTACGCGGCGGTGCCGGTTGTGCTCTCCGATGAGCGCCCCTACGGCACGCTGTGCTGCGTGAGCCACAAAGCAGACCCTCATCTCAGAGAGCGCGACCTGGGACTTATGGAGGGAGTAGCCCGAGAGTTGAGCAGGCAGATAGAGCGCGAAGGGCTCCAATAGTACGGTCGTTGTGCTCACCAAAATGTTCCCACCACCCAAGCTCGTCGAGAAACTCGCAGAACCCAGGCGCGGCTGGCAGCATTTCCGACTCCTCAGCCGAGGGGACGCGGGCTACCGAGGGGAGGACAAGGGCGCCGACTGGGTAGAGAAGACCCTGGGATGGAGCGCCAAAGCTCGTCTGCTGGCATCATAGGGCTTCAGAGCTGTGAGCGCATCGAAGGAGGTAGCGAGACCCGATGAGCATCTTTCCTACCACAATCCTCCTGGCCACCGACGGCTCTAAGGAGGCACAGCTGGCCTTCGCCTCGGCCGCCGACCTCTCCGAGAAAACAGGCTCGGAGCTGCACGTCGTCTATGTGGGGCACATGCCCCTCGTAGCCTACGAGTCCCCGGGCGCTACAACCCTGGACCCGGATCTCTTAGGAAGGATGCAAGAGGGTGCCGAGCAAGAGGCTAGAACAATGCTCGAGGAGCTGGTGCAGCGGGTAGGTAAGACCGGCGGCGAGGTAGCGGGGGTACACGCCAGGCTTGGCAGGCCCGATGCACAGATCGTGGGAGTGGCTGATGAGCTCGGAGCTGGACTGATCGTGTTGGGAAGCCGGGGCCTAGGGCCCTTGAGGAGGGCCCTGATGGGCAGCGTCTCCGACTCTGTGGTCCGCCACGCCCACTGCCCGGTCCTGGTGGTGCGCGAGTAGGGAAGGGGCGAAAAGGCCTGGCAGGCCACCTTCCTGCTCCCAAGGCCGAGGGGCGTCCTGGCCTCCATAGCTTGCGCGAGATCACAGACGCCATCTTCTACGTGCTAAAGAGCGGCTGCTCCTGGCGACTGTTACCGCACGACTTCCCTCCCTGGAAGACGGTCTAGATGGACTGATCACAAACGACAAATTCTGCTTCGCGCGTCGTAGCCGACTGAAGCTGCGGCCTAAACGGCGCGGATACCCTCTC
>Ga0126311_10000409_pt1 | contig 20382 bp, 15 predicted proteins | sample Plot61_FD_92539 | JGI IMG/M metagenome (GOLD analysis project Ga0126311, IMG submission 92539) | Serpentine soil microbial communities from UC McLaughlin Reserve, CA, USA - Plot61 | ecosystem: Environmental > Terrestrial > Soil > Grasslands | place: USA: UC McLaughlin Reserve, Lake County... | reverse complement strand
CCACTCTCCAACGCATAAAGCCGTACACCGAATCGCCCGACCCCGGCATCGCCGACGCCGTCAAGTTCGCCTATCATTAGATAAACCTGCGCCTCCGAGAGCAGCCCGCCGTCGAGCCTAAACGCCAGCGCAAGGTCGGACGCGCGGCGGGCGAAGGCCAGCCATAACAACTCGCCCGTCTCCCCCACGCGCCTTTAACTCGTGTCGCGTGAGGCCCGCTTTGACTTATCACGCCGCTGTGATTTACTCGTGGCCGGATGCACCGAAACCTCCGCTCGCTCCTCGAACTGCTGCGCCGTGAGAGAGACCTCGTCAACGTCGAGACGGAAGTAGACCCGCAACTCGAACTCGCGGAAGTACACCGGCGCGTCATAGAGCGCGGCGGCCCCGCCGTCATCTTCCGAAACGTAAAGGGCAGCCGCTACCCCGTCGTCACGAACCTCTTCGGCACGGAGCGTCGCATCGGTCTCGCCTTCGGCCCGAAGCCCGAGGCGCTCGTCCGCCGCGCCGTACACGTCGCAGAATCCTTGCTCCCCCCGAAGCCCGCCGCGCTCTGGCAGCAGCGCACGCTCGCGCTCGAAACCTTGAAGCTCGGGACGCGGAAGGTGAGGCGCGCGCCCGTCACGGAAGTCGTAGACAGACCCGCGCGCCTCGAAGAGCTTCCGGTTCTGACGACCTGGCAGGAGGACGGCGGGCCGTTCTTCACTCTGCCGCTCGTCTACACGGAGAACCCGAAGACGGGAAGGCACAACCTCGGCATGTACCGCATGCAGCGCTACGACGCGCGCACTACGGGGATGCACTGGCAGATACACAAGGGCGGCGGCTTCCACTACCACGAGGCCGAGGCCGCGAATCAACCCTTGCCCGTCACGGTCTTCTTAGGCGGCCCGCCCGCGCTGATTCTCTCGGCCATCGCGCCGCTCCCGGAAGACGTGCCCGAACTCGTGCTCGCCTCCGTGCTCGCGGGCGAGAAGATTCGCGTGACGCAGAGCCCGCTCGAAGGCCACCCGCACCGGCTCGTCGCCGAGGCCGAGTTCGCGCTCGCGGGCCGCGTCGCCCCGCGCGTGCGCAGACCCGAAGGCCCCTTCGGCGACCATTACGGCTACTACTCTCTCCGACACGACTACCCCGTCTTCGAAGTCGAAGCCGTCTTCCACCGAAAGGACGCGATATACCCCGCGACCGTCGTCGGCAAGCCGCGGCAGGAAGACTTCTTCATCGGCGACTACTTGCAGAAGCTTCTCTCGCCGCTCTTCCCGCTCGTGATGCCGAGCGTGCGCGACCTCTGGACTTACGGCGAGACGGGCTTTCACTCGCTCGCCGCCGCCGTCGTGCGCGAGCGCTACGCGCGCGAGGCGCTGGTCTCCGCCTTCCGAATACTCGGCGAGGGCCAGCTATCGCTCACGAAGTTCCTCCTGCTCACAGACACGCCGCAAGACCTGCGCGACTTCCCGCGGCTCTTCGAGCACGTGCTCGCGCGCTTCCGCCCCGAGACAGACCTCTTCGTCTTCTCGAACGTCTCGATGGACACGCTCGACTACACCTCGGGCACCATCAACAAGGGCAGCAAGGCCGTCATGCTCGGGCTCGGCGACGCCGTGCGCGAGCCGCCGCGCGAGTTCCGCGGCGAGTTGCCCGCATACGTCCGGCGCGCCGAGGTCTTCTGCGCGGGCTGCCTCGTCGTCGAAGGCGCGGCGTACGCGGAAGAGCCCGAACTCGCGCCCCGACTCGCGCGCGAAGGGGCGTTCAAGGATTGGCCGCTCGTAGTTCTACACGACGACGCCTCCGTCGCGCGCAACGCGCCGGATTTCCTCTGGGCCACCTGGACGCGCTTCGAGCCCGCCTCGGACATTCACGCCGCGTCAACGTCTGTAAGAAGACACCACATCTCCTACGCCGCGCCCCTCGTCGTAGACGCGCGGATGAAGCCGGGTTACCCGGACGAGCTGGTCGTGCGTCCCGACGTGGGCGAGCTAGTCACGCGCCGCTGGCGCGAGTATTTCCCCGAAGGGCTTCGCGGCGATTAGCGGAAGGTCTGACGTTCGATGACTGACGAAGTCGTGCGGAGTGAGACGCAGTGCTGCGTCGTGGGCGGCGGCCCCGCGGGCGTCGTGCTCGCGCTGCTGCTCGCGCGCAAGGGCGTGCGCGTCACGCTGCTCGAAGCGCATGAGGACTTTGACCGCGACTTCCGCGGCGACACAATCCACCCGTCCGTGCTGGAACTGTTAGACGAACTCGGCCTCGCCGGGCGCCTCCACGAACTCCCCCACACGAAAATACACACGGGCACCATCATGACCCCCGACGGCGCGACGACGCTCGCGGACTTTCGACACCTTCGCACGCGCTTCCCATACATAATGATGCTCCCGCAGGCGGACTTCCTCGGCTTCATGGTCGGGGAGGCGAGGAAGTACCCGAGCTTCAGTCTCGTGATGGGCGCGCTCGTCGGGGAGCTGATTGAAGAGGGCGGCGTCGTGCGCGGCGTGCGCTTCGAGAAGGGCGGCGCGAGTCACGAAGTACGCGCGGGCGTGACGGTCGGCGCGGACGGGCGCGGCTCGCGCGTGCGACACCTCGGCAGGTTCGAGATGACAAAGACTTCGCCGCCGATGGACGTGCTGTGGTTCCGCGTGCCGCGGCGCGAGGGCGACCCTTCGGGCGGCGTCGCGTACTTCGGCGCGGGGCGCGAAGTCGTCATGCTCGACCGCGGGACGCAGTGGCAGGTCGCGTCGCTCATCGCGAAGGGGAGTTTCGCGCAGGTGCGCGAGGCGGGGCTCGGAGAGTTCCGGCGCGGGCTCGCGTCGGCCGTGCCGCGGTTCGCGGACAGGTTCGAAAGCCTTACGGGCTGGAAGCAGATAGCCGCCCTCTCGGTCGAGTCGGGCCGCGTCAAACGCTGGCACAGGCCGGGACTCTTATTGATAGGCGACGCCGCGCACGTCATGTCGCCCGTCGGCGGCGTCGGCATCAACTACGCGATTCAGGACGCGGTCGTCGCCGCCAACGTGCTCGCGCGCCCGCTCCTCGAAGGGACGCTCAAGGAAGAAGACCTGCGCGAAGTTCAGCGCCAACGCGAATGGCCCACGCGCCTCATACAGGCCCTACAGACGCAGATACAGAAGCGCCTCATCGCCCTCGCACTCAAGCCCGGCAAGACCTTCCGCCTGCCCGCCGCGCTGCGCCTCCTGCTGCGCCTGCCGCTGATACGCAACCTCCCCGCGCGCATCGTCGGCCTCGGCTTCAAACGCGTTCACGTCAACTGACAGAACCGCGGACGGTAGTGAGCGGGTCGCGAGTTCCGGGAGGCATACCCCCGTAGGAGCCGCCACCCGCTCACTACCGTTCGCGGTTCTGTTAAGCGGGTAAGCGGAGTGTGAAGACTGCGCCGCCTTCGTGTGAATTAGAAGCGGAGAGCGTGCCGCCGTGGTCTGTGGCGACTCGGTGCGCGAGCGCGAGGCCGACGCCGTGGCCTTTGGACTTGGTCGTGAAGAAGGGGATGAAGACGCGTTGAAGGTCTTCGGTGTTGATGCCGGAGCCCGTGTCCGAGACTTCGACTCTCGCCCACGCGTGCCCGCGCGCGTCGCGCTCGCGCGAGCAGTTGACCGTGACGCGGCGCGCGCCGGCGTCGTCCGGGATGGCCTCGGCCGCGTTGCGCAGGAGGTTTAGGAGCGTCTGGCGGAGCATGCGCTCGTCGGCGCGGACTTCCGCGAACTCGCCTTCGATTGAAAGCTCGACGCGGCGCTCGTCGAAGAGCGCGCCGAGGTCTTCGGCGCAGTGTTCGAGGAGCGGCTTGAGTTGAACGTCCGCGAAGTCCGGCGGCTTCGGGCGCGCGAAGTTGAGGAAGGACGTGACCATCTCCGAGAGGCCGCGCACTTCCTGTAGAAGCGAGGCCGCCGCTTCCGCGCGGGCGTCGTCGCCGAGCGACGTGTTCTGCAAGAGCTGCGCGTAGCCGTGCAGCGTCGCGAGCGCGTTCTTGAACTCGTGCGCGAGCCCCGCGGACATCTCGCCGAGGCTTTCGAGGTTGCGCTTGCGCGCGACGGTCTCGCGAAGCTCTGAGACTTCGGTGATGTCGGTCAGCATGCACAGCGCGCCGCGCGCGCCGCCCGCAGTCGCGGGGTCAATCGGCGCGACCGTCACGCCCAAACGTCGCGCGCGGCCGTCACGCGCGACGGCCGAGACCTCCTCGCGCCTGTAAAGCTCGCCCGTCTCAAGGCAGTGACGCACGAACTCCGCCAACTCGGGCGAGCGCGAGAGCAGCACGCGGAAGTCCTCGCCGACCGAAGGGCCTTCGAGCCCGAGCAGCGCGCGCGCGGGCGAGTTGACGACGGTCGCGCGCCCGTCGTGGTTGAAGGCCAGAAGCCCCGAGGGCAGGCTCGCCACGACGCGCTCGCTGAACTGCTCGGCCGTCGCGGCGCGCTCCGCCGCGCGCGCGCCCATGCGCTCCAACTCGCCCTGCTTCGCGCGCAGCTCCGCGACCACGCCCTGAAAAGTTTCGAGCACGAACTCAGACTCGTCGCGCGTGCGCCCGCGCGCCGGCGTTGAAAGTGGCGCGCGCTCGGCCTCGTCTACCAACTGCCTGTAAGGGCGCAGGAGCCAGCGCGGCAGGAGCAGAATGCTCGGCACGCTCACCGCGACCGTTATCACGAACACGACGAGCAGCACGGGAGCACGCGCCACACGCGCCGCGGGCGCGAGCGCCACGAGCGTCAGCGTCAAAAGGTTCGCCAACAGCAGCAGCCCCACCACCAGCGCCAGCGCCAACTGAATCCTGTTCTCGTATCGAGGCATTAAAACTTCGCCACGTACCAGTCGATGATAGCCGTGCCGAAGAAGAGGCTGACGAGCGAGCCCGCGCCGAGGAAGATTCCGAAGGGGAGCATCATCTGCATGTCGCGCTCCTTGCTTCGCATCATGACGGCGACGCCCGCGATTGAGCCCGTCAGCACGCCGACGAAAATCGTCAGGAGCGTCAGGGGCCAACCCAGGTATGCGCCGACCATGAACATCATCTTCACGTCGCCCAAACCCATCGCCTCAACCCCGCGCCAACGCTCCCAAATCCATCCGACGAGCCAGAGGAACCCGCCCCCGACGAGCGCGCCGAGCACGGCACCGCCGAAGCTGACGAGCCACGGCCGCAGTTGCGTCTGCTCGCCGCCGAGCGACGCGACGCCGTACAGGTTCGGCACGACGACGCGCGCGACGAGCGCGAGCGCCGCGCCCGGATAGGTTATGACGTTCGGCAGAATCATGTGCTCGGCGTCGATGAATATGAGCGCGAGTACGGCGGCGACGAACGCGAGGTCGAACGGGAGCGAGAGCGTCAGGCCGGAGTGGAACCGGAAGGTCAACGCGAAGAGGGCGGCCGTCAGCAGCTCGACCGCCGGGTAGCGCGCCGAGATGGGCGTCCGGCACGAGCGGCAGCGCCCGCGCAGCACGGCCCAACTGACGACGGGTATGTTGTCGTAGGGGCGTATCGCGGTGCCGCACGAAGGGCAGTGCGACGCGGGGAAGGCGATTGACTCCTCGCGCGGGACGCGGTGTATGACCACGTTCAGGAAGCTCCCGATGAGCGCGCCGAAGAGGCCGACGACGGCGACGAAGAAGGCGGCGGGCAGCCCCGTCGCCTCGTCCGATGTCACGAAATGTTGAAGAATGTCCATGCGATGCGGATGAAGAAAGGAGAATGAGTCACGGCGCGTATGCGCGCCTTGACGCAGAGCGCCCTTAACGCATATTAAATCTTTGGACGATTTTGCGAAAGGCGGGCCGCGACGGAAGTACGAGCCGAGGGGGGCAGGAGAGTTTTGAACCCACGTAAACCAATCTACGCGATGCTGCTGATAGGCGTCGCGATAATCCTCGCGCTGACGTTCACGCCGTACGCGCTCATCAAGCGCGCGCGGCAGGCCGTCGCCGCCTACGCGCACCTGATCTCGGAGTCGCCCGCGGCGGTCGCGGTGTCAACGCCCACACCCACGCCCGCCCCGGCCTTCGACGTTGTGCGCTGGTACACAGACCGCGGCGACGACCCCGCGCGCCACGGAGTACTCGTCGAGCCTTGCAGCGGCGGCGGCGCGGCGCTCGCCGAAGACAACCCGGACGTGGGCTTCAACCCCGCGTCGCTCGTGAAGCTCTCCACGTCGCTCGCGGCGCTAAGAAAGCTCGGCAAGGACTACAGGTTCGAGACGAAGCTCTACCTCGACGGCACGGTGGACAAGACGGGGACGCTGCGCGGGCGGCTCGTCGTCGCGGGCTTCGACCCGACGTTCGGCGACTTTAACGCGACGCTCATCTCGAAGAAGCTCGCCGAGCGCGGCGTCAAGAAGTTCAGCGAGGAGATGGTCGTCACGCCCGACTTCACGTTCAACTTCAGCGGCAAGCCCGAGGAGTCGGCCGAGCGTCTTGCGAAGGCCCTGAAGCTCACGCCGAAGACCTACACCGTCGGCGACGCGCCGCAGGGCGAGGCCGCGCTCGCGGTGCAGTCGTACCCCCTGAGCGACATACTGCTCTACATGAACGCGCATTCGAGCAACTTCGTCGCCGAGCGCCTCGGCGCGATGCTGGGCGGCCCCGAGGGCGTGCGAATGTTTCTCGTCAACGAGGTGAAGCTCCCGCCCGAGCAGGTCTACCTCTCGACCACGTCGGGCCTTGAGATAAACCGCCTGACGCCGCGCGGGCTGCTCGCGGTCGTGCGCGCGCTCGACGCGGAGGCGCAGCGGCAGGGCTTGCAGCTCGCAGACATCATGGCCGTCGCCAGCGACGACTACGGGACTCTGCGTCGGCGCATGGTCGGCACGCCGCTCGAAGGCGCGGTCGTGGCGAAGACTGGCACGCTCGTACACGACGACGGCGGCATGGCGAGCCTCGGCGGCGTCGTCTACACGCAGAGGCTCGGCAAGGTCTGCTTCGTCGTACTCAACCAGGGCTCAAGCGTCGCCGAGAACCGGCAGGCCACAGACCAGCTCCTGACCGAAATCATCCTCAGCCAGGACGCGCCCGCCCCCATCCCCAAACCCGAAAAGCCCCGCCACATGCTTGAGAGCACCGACCTGGAAGTCCTGGAACAGTGATTAGGGAAGTGACAAGCGGCGAGTGACGAGTGACGGGTAAAGCATTCGAGAAGCCGACGTAGTCGGCGGAAGAGTCGTAGCCCACGGCGTGAGCCGTGAACCGTAAACCGTGACAAGATAAGACGGGTCTTCTTCTTGTCACGGTTTACGGTTCACGGCTCACGCCGATTCTGCATTTCCCAAAGCATGAGGTGTTTTAGAAAGGCGTGATGCGCGGCGAAGCGTGCGATGGCGAGTCCGGCGAGGCCGTCGCGGAAGCCACCTTTGAGGATGAAGCTGCGGATGAATGCGGAGGGCGCGGCAGTTGCGACTTTAAGAGATGTCGTGCGTCGTCCCGCTTCGAACATCTGTCGCGCGGCGAGCGGGGCGTAGCGCTCGCCTATCATTCGGTGGTGGTGCGCGGCGTCGCGGACGCTGTAGTGGAGTAGGTCGCCCGCGAGCGTCTCGACGCGCGAGCCTTCGGACATCTTCACGGACTCGTGTATGTACGCGCCCTCCCAGCGCCCGCGCGCGCGCCGGTAGAGGCGTAGCTGGTGGTCTGGATACCAGCCGCCGCCGCGTATCCAACGGCCCATTTAGAATGAGCGGCGCGCGACGCGGTAGCCGTCGGCGAGTTGCCACTCGTCGGGCGAGTCGCGGCGCGAGAGGATAGAGTCGCGCAGCTCTTCCGTGACGCGCTCGTCGGCGTCGAGGCTGAAGACCCACTCGTGCGCGGCGGCCTCGGCGGCGAACTGCTTCTGCGCGGCGAAGCCGGGCCACGCGCGTGCGATGACGCGCGCGCCGCATTCGCGCGCCATCTCGCAGGTCGCGTCGGTCGAGAGCGAGTCAACGACCAGAATCTCGTCGGCCCAAGCGACGGACTCGCACGCGGCGCGTATGTTCTCGGCCTCGTTTAAGGTGACGATGGTCGCGGAGATTTTCAAGGCGGGTGCGAGGATACGAAGCGCGCGGCGTGGGCGTCAACCTCAAGCCGAATGACACGGGTCAGTACCGCCCGCGGTTGCGGGCGGTACTGACCCGCCTTGTACTCACACAAGCAAATCGGCCGCGTCGAGTCACTCGACGCGGCCGATTCAGTTCCAGCGTGTCTCGCGGTGTCAGTCGCGGAACTTCTCGGGCGCGACGGGCGAGTCCACGATGACGTTGTTGGAGCGGAGCGTCGAGGAGGTCGCGCGCTGAAGGTCTGCGAGCGCCTTGTTGTAGTCGGTCTCGGCCTGTAGCTCCTGATTCTGCGCGTTGACGAGCGCGTTCTCGCGCTGGAAGAGGAGGAACGTCGTAGAGCGCCCGACCTGATAGAGGCGACGCTCGCCCGCCAACTGCGTCTCGGCGCTCGCGAGCGCCTGACGTGCGGAGAGCACGCGGCGGCGCGCGGTCTCGACGGCCTGCACCGCGTCGCGGACTTCGACCTCTATGGCCTGATCCTGCGAGCGCGTCGTCGCGGCGAGCTGCTGCGCCTGTATCTGCGTGGCCGCGAGGTTCGCCTTCGCCGTCTTGTTCTTGAAGGGGAGCTGAATCGTCACGCCGACGACCACCTGCCGCGTCTTGAAGTTGAAGAGGTTCTGGAGCGTGCGGCCGTAGCCGCCGACGAAGTTCTGCGGGATGCAAGCTACACCCTCGGCCTCGTTGCCCGTGCAGGTCGGTATCGGCTGGCCGGTCGCAGGGCTGATGCCGGGCGAGCCCGCGAGGCCGTTGGTCTGGAGCGTGCCGGTGAGGTCTATGCGCGGCTTCGTCTGGTTGCGGTAGAACTGAAGGTTGATGTCGCTCACCTGCGATTCGAGCTTGAGGCGGCGAAGCTCGGGGCGGTTGTCGCGCGCCTCCTTGAGCGCCGTCTCAAGGACGACGGGCCTATCGTCGAAGGAGGGCTGGTCGGTCGGGACGAGCGCCCTCGACCATTCGGGCGCGAGCGGGTCTTTGAGCATCAACTGCTTGAGCGCGTTCTCGGCGACCGTCACCTGCTGGTTCGCGACGAGCAGGGCCGACTCGCGCGTCGAGAGTTCGGTCTCGACCTCCGCGCGCTGCAAGGGGGCGGACGCGCCCGCGGCGACGCTCGCCTCAGTGCGCCGGAAGTTCTCCTGCGCGAGCTTCACGTTCGCGACCTGATTCTGCTCGTTGCGCATCGCGAAGACCAAGTCCCAGTAGGAGCGCTGCACCTGCTGAATCACGTCGATGGTGCGGCGGCGGAAGTCGGCGTCGGACTGCTCCAGCCGCTTGCGCTGTATGCGTATCTGCTGGCGGTTGCGGTCGATGGAGCGGTCGCGCCAGAGCGGCTGCGTGAACTGTATGCCCTGCGCGGACGAGTAGATCGGGTTGATGGAGTTGTTCGTCGCCGAGGTCTTCTCGCGCGTGTTGTTGAAGAAGTATGTGAAGTTGCCGCCGCCGCGCCCGACCTGCCTGTTGACGGCAACGTCGTTGTTGTAGTCGGTCGTGGAGACGGTGCCCGCCGTGCCCGCGCCGCCGAAGATGTTGACGACGGGACGCACGGAGTTGTTTATCTGGGGCGTGTAGGTGAAGACGGGGTCGTAGACGCCTTCGAGCGCGTAGAGCGTCTGCTCGGCGAGGCGTACGTCGCCGCGCGCTATCTCTATCTCGTTGTTGTTCTCAAGCGTGCGGCGTATCGCGTCGTTCAGCGAGAGCGAGAGCGTGTCCTCGCCCGAGATGCCCACGCGCGTGAGCGAGGGCATGGGCGGCACGGGGCGAGGCTGGACTGCGGGGAAGTTAGGGTCTTGCCCTTCGACGGTGGTCGTCGTGGGCTGCCCCGTCTGCGTGTCCTGCGTCGTCGTGGGCGTCGGCCCCGTCGTGGGCGACTGGGTCGCGGGCGGCTGCGCCGTCACGGGCGGAGTCTGCATGCCCGGAGGGTTCGTCGGCGCCTGCTGCGTCGTGCCCGGCGGCGTGCGCGGGTCGGGAGGCGAGGTGCGCGTCGAAGGCGGCGCGGTCTGCTGCTGCTCGGTGCCGGGCGGGCGCGTGGCGTCGCGCTGCGCGGGCGTCTGCTGCTGCGGCGTCGTGGACGTTTGCGGCGCGGCGTACGTCGAGACCACGAAGGGCTCGCCCACCTTCCTGAAGACCGGCTTGCGCGGCTGTGAGACCGGCGTAGAAGTCGCCGACGCGGTCTCGGACGCCGCGGCGTCAGAACTCTTTTCGGCCGCCGTGTCGTTGCTCTTCGGGGCGGCCGCGGTGTTGGGGGAAGTGCGGCGCGACTTAGCGCGCGAGGCCGCGGAGTCGTTCCCAAAAACGGACACCGCGTTCCCGAAAACGAGAAACGCCGAGAGGCAGACGGCCGAGAGCGACTTCGCGCCTTGCCGTGTCGATTGATGAGAGCGACGCTGTTTGACCATTATTCTCTACCTTAAAACTTACCTTGGGTGCCGCGCGCGAGTGGATGCGCGCCGACTTTAAGATTCAAGCCTTCCGACTCTGTTAACGGGTTGCAAATGCTGAGCCGCGCGTTGCCGCAGACCTTCCCTTCGACACTTTAAAGCAGCCCGCGGCAGACCTGTGCCTACTACGTCCCGCGCGCGGACAGTGTTTCAAAAACATAGATTTAGGTGCCCGCGGAGGGCTCGCTTGACAGCGCACGAGCGCGGGGCTATCTTGCAAGGTCAAAGGCCAAGCCCAGACATCCGACGATGTAAAAGCATTCACGTCCGAAGGCGTACGGCAGGCGCGGCGTGTGTCGCGCGGGGCCGCCGGGCGCGCGGAGTGTGCGCTGGCAGTGTCGGAATAACAACAGCACCGCGAGGAGGCTCTACTCTCAATGGCAATCAAAGTTGGCATCAACGGCTTCGGGCGCATCGGGCGCAACATACTTCGCACGTGCCTCGGCGACGCGGAAATAGACTTCGTGGCCGTCAACGACATCACGGACACGAAGACGCTCGCGCACCTCTTGAAGTACGACTCGGTGCTCGGCAACCTCGAAGAGGAGATAAAGGCGACAGAGAACGGCATAAGCGTCGGCGGCGACGAGTTCCGAGTCTTCTCGGAGAAAGACCCCGCGCTGATCCCTTGGGAGTCGGTCGGGGCGGAGATCATCATCGAGTCCACGGGCCGCTTCACAAAGGGCGAAGACGCGCGCAAGCACATTCGAGGCCCGGTCAAGAAGGTCATCATCAGCGCGCCCGCGAAGGACGAGGACATCACCATCGTCCTCGGCGTAAACGAGAACGCCTACGACCCCGCGGCGCACAACATCATCTCGAACGCCTCCTGCACGACCAACTGCCTCGCGCCGGTCGCGAAGGTCATACACGAGAATTTCGGAATCAAGTCGGCGCAGATGACTACGATTCACTCCTACACGAACGACCAGCAGTTGCTCGACCTCCCGCACAAGGACTTGCGACGCGCGCGCGCCGCCGGGCTCTCGATGATTCCGACCTCGACGGGCGCGGCCAAGGCCGTCGCGCTGGTGCTGCCGGAACTCAAAGGCAAGTTCGACGGCATATCCGTGCGCGTGCCGACGCCGAACGTCTCGCTCGTCGACGTGGTCATCGAAGTCGAGCGCGAGACGACGAGCGAGGAGGTCAACAACGCCCTGAAGAACGCCGCCAACGAGGAACTCAGCGGCATACTCGCGTTCTCCGAGGAGCCGCTCGTCTCCGTTGACTTCCGCAAGAACGACAACTCTTCCATCGAAGACGCCGAGTACACGAAGGTCATCGGCGGCCACCTCGTCAAAGTTCTCTCCTGGTACGACAACGAGTGGGGCTACTCCTGCCGCGTGCGCGACCTCGTCAAGTACATCGCTTCGAAGGGACTGTAAGGAAGTGATGAGTGATGAGAGCTGAAGTCAAGCCCTGCTCTCATCACTCATCACTCATCACTTATCACTCATGGCAAAGCTTTCAATCAAAGACCTCGACCTGAAGGGCAAGCGCGTCTTCGTCCGCGTTGACTTCAACGTGCCGGTGAAGGATGGGAAGGTAGGCGACGACACGCGCATAGAGGCGGCGCTGCCGACGATTCGTTACGCCACAGAGCAGGGCGCGCGCGTCATACTCGCTTCGCACCTGGGGAGGCCGAAGGGCGGGCGCGTGGATAAGTACAGCCTGCGCCCCGTCGCCGAGCACCTTTCGGAGTTGCTGGGTAAGCCCGTCGCGTTCGCGGAAGACTGCACGGGGCCGCAGGCCGAAGAGGCGGTCGCGCGCCTGAGCGACGGCGACGTGCTGCTGCTCGAAAACCTTCGCTTCCACAAAGAGGAGGAGGAGAACGACGACGCGTTCTCTCGACAGCTCGCCGCGCTCTGCGACCTCTACGTCAACGACGCCTTCGGCACCGCGCACCGCGCGCACGCCTCGACGGCGGGCATTACGAAGCACGTCGAGAAGTCCGCGGCCGGTCTCCTGATGGAGAAGGAGCTTGAGTACCTCGGGCGCGCGCTCGACGACCCGGAGCGCCCGTTCGTCGCGATCCTCGGCGGCGCGAAGGTCTCGGACAAGATTCCCGTCATCGACTCGCTCATCTCGCGACGCGTGGACAAGATTCTCATCGGCGGCGCGATGGCCTACACCTTCTTCAAGGCCGACGGGTTCACGGTCGGCAAGTCGCTCGTCGAGGACGACATGCTCGACACCGCGCGTCAGATTAAGCAGCGCGCCGCGGCCGAGGGCGTCAGGCTCGTGCTCCCGACAGACCATCAGGTCGTAGACAGCTTCGACCCGCTCAACAGCCGCAAGACCATCCCCGTCGAGTTTACGAACATCGGCCTCGTCGGGCTCGACATCGGCAAGGAGACCGTCGCGCTCTTCGCGCGCGAACTCGCCGACGCGAAGACTATCATCTGGAACGGCCCGATGGGCGTCTTCGAGGAGAAGGGCTTCGAGGAGGGAACCGTCGGCGTCGCGCGCGCCGTCGCCGACGCGGCCGAACGCGGCGCGACGGTCATCGTCGGCGGCGGCGACTCCGTCTCCGCGATTCAACAGGCGGGCGTCGCCGACAAGATTACGCACATCTCGACGGGCGGCGGCGCGACGCTCGAATTCCTCGCCGGGGACGAACTGCCCGGCGTCGCCGCACTCAACGATAAGTGAGTTTTCAGTTTTCAGTTTTCGGTTTTAAGTTCCGTGCCTTCACGAGAGTCATTTTCACGACGGCGCTCGGATGACGGAACAGAAAAACTGAAAACTGAAAACTGAAAACTGAAAACCATGAGAAAACCTGTCATCGCCGGGAACTGGAAGATGTACAAGCTGATCGCCGACGCTGTGCGTACGGCGGTCGAGTTGAAGCCCCTGGTCGCGAACGCGAACCACTGCGAGGTCGTGATAGCGCCCGCCTTCACGGCGATAAAGACCGTGGCCGACCGGCTCGAAGGCTCGAACATAGGCGTCGCGGGGCAGGACTGCTCGACCGAGTCAAAGCACGGCGCGCACACGGGCGAGGTCGCGGCCGACATGCTGCGCGACGCGGGCGCGACCTACGTCATCGTCGGGCACTCGGAGCGGCGGCAGTTCTACCACGAGACTGACTCGTTCGTGAACCAGAAGACCCTCGCGGCGTTGGGCTCGGGGCTGGCGGTGATTATGTGCGTCGGCGAGACGCTTGAGCAGCGCGAGAGCGGCGTGGCCGAAAGGGTTGTGAGAGGGCAGTTGGAAGGCGGCCTGCGCGATTTGACAGCCTCAGACCTCGACCGTATCATAATCGCCTACGAGCCCGTCTGGGCCATAGGGACGGGTCGCACGGCGACGCCGGAGCAAGCGCAGGAGATGCACGCGTTTGTCCGGCGCGTTTTCGCGGATAGGTTCTCGCAGGAAGCCGCCTCGCGACTGCGCGTCCTCTACGGCGGCTCGGTCAAGCCCGACAACATCGCCGGCCTGATGCGTCAGGGAGACGTAGACGGCGCGCTCGTCGGAGGCGCGAGCCTCGAAGCCGACTCGTTCGCGCGCATAGTGAACTACGAAAGATAAAAGGGAAGTCTGAGGTCACATAAGTTTTGATAAGTTATCTACTCTACGGCTTGTTCATACTGTCTTGCCTCGCGCTCGTCATCTCGGTGCTCTTGCAGCCGGGCAAGGCCGACGCGGGGCAGCTCTTCACCAGCTCCGTTTCGAGCACGGCCTTCGGCCCGCGCGGCACGCAGACCATACTCGCGAAGATAACCATCGGCGCGGCGATCACTTTCTTCCTCGTCGCGTTGCTGCTCACGATGGGCGTCGGCGGCGACAGCTCGCTGATGAAGAACATGTCGGCCAAGCCCGCGGCGTCGCCGACTCCGGCCCCTGCCGCTTCGCCCGCGGAAGGCCCCGCCGCGCCCGCGCCCGCGCAGACCGAGGGAGCGCCCGCGCAGGGCGGTGCCGCCCCCGCGACCACGCCCGCGGCCCCGGCCGAAGGCGCGGCGCCCGCGACCACCCCGGCCGCCCCCGAGCAGAAGCAGTAGCGACGAAAGAGTCCGCGGCGGCACGACTTGAACCGAGTCGTGATTGCTGATAGATTCTTCGCGAAGCAAGTCAACCCCGAGCGGAAGTGGCGGAACTGGTAGACGCGCACGTTTGAGGGGCGTGTGAGGCAACTCGTGGGGGTTCGAGTCCCCCCTTCCGCATAAGCCACCGAAGAGCCCGGCCCGGAAATAATCCGGCCGGGATTTTTCACATACAGCAGTTTTCACATGAAGACTTTCGTTAGCCGCGCGCGTGCTGGTAGAATCCGGCTGCTCTCCGGCCCGCGCCTGTTCGGATGCTTCGAGTGAAAAATATACAAGTCAGGTTCGCGCTGCTCCTGGCCGCGTCCGCCCTGCTCGCGCTCTCCGCGGCGAGGCCGTCGCGCGCGCAGTCCGCGGACGTTAACTTCCCCACGCCCGTCTTCTCGACGGAAGTCTCGGGCCGCATCTCGCCGCGCGACATCGGCGACGCGCGCCGCACTCGCCACTTCTACACGTTCCGCGGCACCGAGGGCGACGTTACTCTCACGCTCGAAGCCTCGGAGCTGATAGGCGACGTGGACGTGTTCACGGCGACGACTCTGCGGCCGCTGATTAAGTTCACGCTCTTCGGCGACGCGGCGCGCGTGACGAAGAGCTTCTACGTGCGCAGCGAGGAGACGCTCGTGCTGCGCGTGGAGGCGCGCGCCAACGGCGACACGGAGGGCACGTACCGCGTGACCTTCGGCGGCTCGTTCGCGCCCGCGCCCGCGGGCCTCGCGAACGTAGAAGAGCCGAAGACTCCCACGCTCTCCGAGTCCACGCGCGGCCCCGGCACGCGCCGAGTCACTACGGCCGGCGCGCGCATCGAAGAGCCGAAGCCCGCGCCGACGCCGGCCCCAGTCGAAGAGGCCGGAGCGCCGGAGCCACGGCCCACGCCCGCCGCGCCACGCGGCACGCCGCGCCGCGGCGGCAGGTCTTCGCGAGCCTCGACGCGCGCGCGCGGCACCACGCCCGCGCCGCAGCCCAAACCGGCGGGCTCGGAGACGGCCGACGCGAAGCCCGCCGAGACTCCGGCGACCGAGCCGGACGCAAACGCGGAGAAGCCCGCCGAGACTCCCTCGCGCCCCTCGCCGCGCCGCAGGAACACGCGCGGCTCGCGCGGGCGCGCTTCGACGGACAGACCGGCGACCGGCGCGCGGCCTTCGGGCAACGCGGAGCCAGCGACGCCCGCGCCCGCCGCCGCGACGGGCCGACTCGTCATCATCACGCTCGACGGCGAGATATTCGAACGCCAGATGAACACGGTGCGCAGCGTCACCGTCGAGAAGGGCCAGCTCGTCGTCACGACCCTCGACGGCAAGACCACGCGCAGGGCCATGTCGAACGTCCTGCGCATGTCAATCGAACCTTAAACGAATAGTACTGAGTACTGAGGACTGAGGACTGAGTGAAAGACGCAAGCTCTTGACTCAGTACTCAGTACTCAGTACTCAGTCCTTTAAATTCATGGCAGGGCTCTCCGAAAACAAACAAAGGGCGCGAGACTGCGCGCGGCCCGCCTTCCCGTTCGCGGCCGTCGTCGGGCAGGACGAGATGAAGCTCGCGCTGCTGCTGAACGTCATCGCGCCCGCGGTCGGCGGCGTGCTCGTCACGGGCCACAGGGGCACCGCGAAGTCCACGGCCGTGCGCGCGCTCGCAGACCTCCTGCCGAAGATTGTGGCCGCGCGCGGGTGTGCGTACAACTGCGACCCCGTTGACTCGGGCGCGCTCTGCGACGACTGCCTGGCACGCCTTCGCTCGGGCGAGAAGCTGAAGGCCGCGCGCGTCTGCGTCCCGGTAGTCGAACTCCCGCTCGGCGCGACCGAAGACCGCGTGTGCGGGACGATTGACCTCGGCCGCGCGCTCAAGGAGGGCGTCAAGGCTTTCGAGCCGGGGCTGCTCGCGCGCGCGAACCGAGGCTTCCTCTACATAGACGAGGTCAACCTCCTCGAAGACCACCTCGTAGACCTACTGCTCGACGTGGCCGCGACGGGCCGCAACCGCGTCGAGCGCGAAGGCGTCTCGGCCGAACACCCCTCGCGCTTCCGCCTCGTAGGCTCATGCAACCCCGAGGAGGGCGAGCTACGCCCGCAACTGCTCGACCGCTTCGGCCTCTGCGCCGAGGTCGAGACGTTGAAGGATTTGGACAGCCGCGTCCGCATCGTCGAACGCCGCGAAGCTTTCGAGTCCGACCCCGAAGCGTTCGTCGCGACGCACGCCGACGAACAGGAACGACTGCGCCGAAGAGTCACGCGCGCCGCGCGCGCGTACGCCTCCGTCAAAGTCCCGCGCGAAGTGCTGCGAAGGGCCGCGGAGCTTTGCCTGCGCCTCAACGTTGACGGCCACCGCGGCGAGATAACCATCGCGCGCGCCGCGCGTGCGCTCGCGGCCTTCGAGGGGCGGCGCGAAGTCACGAGCGCGGACGTGCGAAGCGTCGCGCCCATGTCCCTACGCCACCGCCTTCGCCGCGACCCGCTCGAACAGGCGGGCGGCGCGCGCGTCGAAAACCACCTGGACGAACTCTTCGGCGACGCGAGCGAAGCCAACCCCGACCGCGCCGCCGCGAACGACGCGCGGCGCGACGACTCCTTACGGCGACCCTCCCATCCTCAAACGAAGCGCGGCGAGGACGGGCGCGGCCCCGACGACGGCGCGCGTCTGAACGTCGGGCCCGCGGAGGTGAGGCTTAAGGAAGAGTCTCCCGCCGCGAAGACTGCCGACGCCCCGCGGCGCGCGCGAAGCGCCTCGCACACGGCGCGCGTGCGCACGGGCACGCGCGGCTCGACGTTTACCGCGCGCGGGCGTTACGCGGGCTCGTCCGTTCGGCCCGAACGCGAGACGCGCAGCATCGCCGTCGATGCGACGTTGCGCGCGGCCGCGCCGCGCCTCTCTCGAACAAGCGACGACGCGCGCGCGCTCGACGCGTGCGAGCTTCGCTTCAAGCGCTTCAAGGGCAAGACGGGCACGCTCTTCGTCTTCCTCGTTGACGCCTCGGGCAGCATGGCCCTCAACCGCATCGGGCAGGCGAAGGGCGCGCTCGCGCAACTGCTCCGAAGGTCTTACGTCAACCGCGACCGCGTCTCGCTCATATCCTTCCGCGGCCGCGGCGCCGAAGTGCTGCTCGCGCCTTCCACGTCAATCTCACGCGCGCGCCGACAGCTTGACGAGATGAGCGTCGGCGGCGGCTCGCCCTTAGCCGCGGGGCTCGCGCGCGCCCTGGAAGTCGCGCGTCGCGCGAAGGACGCGGGCGCGCGCCGGATTCGTCTCGTGGTCTTCACGGACGGCCGCGCGAACGTACCGCTCGTCGATGAAGGCGTAGCTTCGTCGAACGCGGTTTCGCCGGGCGCGGGCGCGGCGCGGAAGGCGCGCATCACGGACGAGATTCGGCGTCTCGGCGCGTCTTTGCGCGAGGCGTGCGCGGGCGCGCTCGTGATAGACACGCAGGCGCGTTTCACCTCGGGCGGCGAAGGGGAGTTCCTCTCCGGCGCGCTCGGCGCGCGATACCTTCGACTGCCGCAGTTGATAACGGAGTCGTCTTTGGGCGAAGCGCTGTAGATGAGCGAAGCACGTAGACAAACCACTTCTGACGAGAAAGACCGGCGCGTGCTCGAACTGTGGGAGCGGCTGGTCGAGGTCGAGCAGCGCCTGATACCGACGGGCCTGCACGTCTTCGGGCGCGCGGCCCGCGCGGACGAGTGCGCAGACCTCCTGCGCGCAGTCGCCTCGTTCGACCGCCCCGAGCGCGGCGCGCGCGCTCTCACAGACCTCGTCTCCGAAGGTCTGGACTCGGGCACGTACGACTCGCTCCTCGAAGACAAGACAGAAGAGGGTTGGCGAAGGCGCGCGCGCGTTGAAGACATCGTGCGCGAATCAATCGCGGTCTTCATGCGCGAAGGCGCGGGGGGCGCGTGCCTCGCGCTCGAACGCGAGGCGCGTGTGGCCGCGTCCGAATCGTCGAAGGTCTTCGCGCTGCTCTCGGACGTGCGCGAGAAGCTGGCGACGAGCGCGGAACTGGACGGGCTCGCGCGCGCGCTGCGCGGCGAGTACGTCGAGCCCGGCCCCGGCGCGGACGTGGTGCAGAACCCTTCCGTGCTTCCGACGGGGAGGAACACGCACGCCGTCAACCCTTACGCAGTCCCTTCGCGCGTAGCCTACGAGCGCGCGGGCCGCGTCGTGGACGCGCTGCTCGAACGCCACCGCGCCGAGCACGGCCGCTACCCGCGCGCGATGGCGCTCGTGCTGTGGGGACTCGATAACATCAAGACGCAGGGCGAGGGCGTCGCGCAGGCTTTGAGACTTCTGGGCGTGCGGCCCGTGCGCGACGCGATGAACCGCGTGACGGGAGTCGAGCCCGTCTCACTCGAAGAGTTGGGGCGTCCGCGCGTCGATGTCGTGATGACGGTCTCGGGCATCTTCCGCGATCTGTTCGGCGCGACGGTGATGCTGCTCGACGCGGCCGTGCGCTGCGTCGCCGCGTTAGACGAGCCCGCGGAGTTGAACCCCTTGCGCGCGAACGTCGCCGCGCAGGTCGAGCAGGAGGGCTGCTCTTACGAGGACGCATCCCTGCGCGTCTTCTCGAACGCGCCGGGGAGCTACGGGACGAACGTAAACTTCATGGTGATGGACTCGCAGTGGGAGCACGCGGACGCCCTGGGCGACCTCTTCGTCACGCGCAAGTGTTTCGCGTACGGGCGCGACCGCGAAGGGCGCTCGCTCGAAGGCCGCGAGGCGCCGGGCGCGCTCTCCCGCGCGCTCTCGCGCGTCGAGGCGACGTACCAGAACATAGACTCTTTCGAGATTGGCCTGACGGACGTTGACCACTACTTCGAATACCTCGGCGGCGTCTCGAAGGCCGTGGAGACTCGCGCGCGCGTGCGCCCTTCCGTCTACCTGTCCGACGCCGTCTCGCGCGACGCGCGCGTGCGCTCGCTCGAAGAGATGGTGCGGCTTGAGACGCGCGCGAAGACCCTTAACCCGAAGTGGTACGAGGGCATGCTCGGCCACGGCTTCCGCGGCGTGGCCGAGATAGAGAGCCACGTCACGAACACGTTCGGCTGGAGCGCGACCGCGGGCGCGGTTGACGGGTGGGTCTACGACGAAGTCGCGAAGACGTTCGTGCTCGACGCGTCGATGCTCGAACGCCTGAGCGACCTGAACCCGCACTCGGCTCGCTCGCTCGTCGCGCGCCTGCTCGAAGCGTCGGGGCGCGGATTCTGGGAGGCCGAAGACGGCGTGGTCGAACAGTTGCGCGAAGCCTTCAACGGGTTAGAAGACCGCATAGAGGGCGTCGCGCAGGCGGGTTGAAGTCGTGAAATCGTGACGGGGGCGACGCTTCGAGACTGAAGATGAAGACGACAGTCCTTTACGTGGGTTCGAGCCTGCTCGGGCCGCTCAGGGCGGCGGAGGGCGAGATAAACCGGCGACACCGCGCGGGGCTGCGCGTCGCGGCGCACAACCTCGGCGCGCCGCTCTCGCGCGGGGAGTGGGAGGAGGTCGAGCGAGACCTCGCTGAGTCGGAGGTCGTATTCGTCATACACGTCACGGACGGCGAGAACGCGTCGCGGCTGATTCCTTTGTTGAAGAGGTTCGAGGCGTCGGCGCGCGCGGTCGTCGTCATCAACTGCATGCCCGAACTCATGCGGCGCACGCGCATGGGGAAGCTGCGCTTCGGCGGCGGCGCGGAGTCGGAAGAGTCGGAAGAGTCTGGTGAGGGCGTCGAGAGTGTAGCGAAGACCGAGGGGCGCGCGCGCCGTCTCGCGAAGAGCGTCGCGTCGTGGATGGGCGAGCAGGTGCGCACGCGGCGCGGCGGCGGGCGTTCGAAGCACACGCAGTATTTGAGACTCGTCGAGCGCATGCCCGCGCTGCTTCGGCTCGTGCCGGGCGCGGGCCGCCTGCGCGACGTGAAGCACTACCTTT
>Ga0126311_10000407_pt1 | contig 20450 bp, 19 predicted proteins | sample Plot61_FD_92539 | JGI IMG/M metagenome (GOLD analysis project Ga0126311, IMG submission 92539) | Serpentine soil microbial communities from UC McLaughlin Reserve, CA, USA - Plot61 | ecosystem: Environmental > Terrestrial > Soil > Grasslands | place: USA: UC McLaughlin Reserve, Lake County... | reverse complement strand
CGCACCGAGTTGTTGGCGTTCTGGTACTGGATCGAGGTGAAGCCGTCGCCGTCGATCGACATGTCGAAGCCGGCGTCACGCAGCGCGAGGGCCTTGTCCTCCTCCTTGGCCTTGCACCAGATGAACTCCTGGATGTCCGGGTGGTCGACGTCGAGCACGACCATCTTCGCCGCGCGGCGCGTCTTGCCGCCGGACTTGATCGTGCCGGCCCACGAGTCGGCGCCACGCATGAAGGAGACGGGCCCGGAGGCGGTGCCGCCCTTCGCCAGCGGCTCCATCGAGCCGCGGATGTTCGAGAGGTTGATGCCCGAGCCGGAGCCGCCGCGGAAGATCATCCCCTCCTTCGTGTTCCAGGAGAGGATCGACTCCATCGTGTCGTCGACCGAGAGGATGAAGCAGGCCGAGCACTGCGGCTGCTCTTCGAAGCCGACGTTGAACCAGACGGGCGAGTTGAACGCCGCGATCTGGTGCAGCAGGATGTGCGTCAGCTCGGCCTCGAACGTGTCGCCGTCCTCGGCGCTGGCGAAGTAGCCGCGCTGGCGGCCCCAGTCGGCGATCGTGCCGGCGACGCGGCCGATCATCTGTCTGACCGAATGCTCGCGCGCGGGCGTGTCGAGCTGGCCGCGGAAGTACTTCTGGGTGACGATGTTGGTCGCGTTCTGCGACCACGTCTTCGGGAACTCGACGCCCGTCTGCTCGAAGGAGACCTTGCCGCCGTGGCCGATCCGCGCATCTCGCGACTCCCACTCGACGCTGTCGAACGGATGGACGCCCGGCTGCGTGAAGAAGCGACTCAGCCGCAGGCTCTCGCCGGTCGGGACATCGATCGTGGTGGGGGTCTGCGAGCTGTCGTTCATGCCTGCCTGCTCCTTAGGCTTCGCCGCAATTTCGGCACCTTTGGTGCTCTCGAACACCCCCAAGATGGGGTCGAGTACCGTCTCGCGAGCCTCGGACGGCCTTAAAAGTCCTGCAAAAAGCTGCTTTCATAGCCAAAGGGCCGATACTGTCGCTGCATCTAGCGTAGCCCTGCGCAGATACGATCATCGACACATGTCATCCCGCCTGCGTTTCGCCGCACCATTGCTGCTTGTCGTCGCACTCGCGCTGTCGACGGCGCCTGCTGCACAGGCCGATCGCGCCTACGACAAGGTCGCCTCCGCCTACGCGACGGCGGGCGGTCACCTCGACCCATGCGCGTTCTCGGCGGCGGAGCTGAAGGCGGCCGTGAGAGGGATCCCGCCGGAGATCAGAAACGTCGTGCCGGCGCTGCTCGCCGCGATGGTCGAGGGCATCGCCGCACACGAGCGCGGGGACTGCAGAGGCGTCCAGCCCGAAGAAGGCACCACGGGTGGCGCCGCGCCGGCGACGACCCCGCCCGCTACGACGACCCCGCCGGTCACGACGCCTCCCGTGACCACGCAGACGGCCCCCGCGGTCCCGGCGACAACCACCCCAACGGCGCCCGCCACGACCGCTCCAGCGCCCGCGCAGACGACCACCCAGCCCGCCGCCACCACAACAGAGGAGCGCGACCGCACGCCGCTCGTGGTCGCGCTGATCGCCGCCGGCGTGCTCGTGCTGCTCGCGCTGCTGCTGTGGGGGTGGGCGCGCATGCGCGGCTGGGATCCGGGCTGGACTGCGCGCATGCGCCACGCCTGGGGCGAGGCAGGCTTCCGCACGACGAGCACTTGGTCGGAATTCACCGACTGGCTGCGGCTCGGCCGCTGAGCACAGCGGCGCTCACACAGTCACCGGCACCCGCCCGCCCGCGCCCGCCCGTCTGCTTTACTCCGCGCCCATGAAGCTCCTCGTCACCGGCGGCGCCGGCTACATCGGCTCGATCGTCGCGCAGCAGCTGCTCGACGCCGGCCACGAGGTCGTGGTGCTCGACAGCCTCGAACGCGGCCACCGCGAGGCGGTGCCCGCCGGCGCGCGCCTCGCCGAAGTCGACCTGCTGGACGTCGAGCGGGTCGCTGCGACGGTCGCGGAGGGCTTCGACGGCGCGCTCCACTTCGCCGCCTACGCGCTCGTCGCGGAGTCGGTCGCGCATCCGGAGCGCTACTACCGCAACAACGTCGTCGGCTCGCTGAACCTGCTCGACGCGCTGCGCGCCGCCGACGTGAAGCGGCTCGTCTTCTCCTCCACCTGCGCGGTCTACGGCGAGCCCGAAGTCGTCCCGATGGACGAGACGACGCCGACGAGACCGGTCAACTCCTACGGCGCCTCGAAGCTCGCCGTCGACGGGATGATCTCCGACGAGTGCCGCGCGCACGGGCTGGGCGCGGTCAGCCTGCGCTACTTCAACGTCGCCGGCGCGAGCGGCTGCCTCGGGGAGGACCACGAGCCGGAGACGCACATCATCCCGAACGTGTTGCGCGCCGCGCAGGGCCTGCAGGCGGAGGTGCAGATCTTCGGCACCGACTACCCGACGCCGGACGGCACCGCGGTGCGCGACTACATCCACATCGAGGACCTCGCGTCCGCCCACTTGCTCGCGCTCGACGGCGCGCGCCCCGGCGAGCACCGCATCTTCAACCTCGGCAACGGCAACGGCTTCTCCGTGCGCGAGGTGATCGACGCGGCGCGCGAGGTGACCGGCCTGGAAATTCCCGTCAGAGAGGCGCCCCGCCGCCCCGGCGATCCGCCGCAGCTTGTCGCCGCGAGCGGCCGGATCCGTGCCGAGCTGGGCTGGGAGCCGCGCAAGCCGGCGCTTGCCGACATGGTCGGCGACGCCTGGGCGTTCGCGCAGTCGCACCCGCGCGGTTACGCCGGCGAGCCGTCCGCGCAGCACAGCTGAGCGCACGCCTCGACCGCCGAATCGGCGCACGCGACCACTCGTTTCGGAGAGAATCCGGTCCTTTGGGGGACGACCCGCTCGGGGGAAGGAGCAAGGGTGGCTGGTGCACGATGGACTGCGCTCGCCATGGTCGCAGCGCTCGTGATGGGCGCTGCCGGCTGCGGCAGCAGCGAGGAGAAGGGCACGGATGTGACGAAGGTCGCGTTCGTCGCTCCGTACGGCGACAACGAACCCGACTGGACTCTGCAGGCGCAGGAAGTCGTCGAAGACTGGCCGAAGAAGCTCGGCATCAGAGTCGACAAGATCGACGCGTCGAAGACGAGCGACATCAGAGGCGCGTTCGAGCAGGTCTCCCACGAAGGCAACCAGCTCGTGATCGCGCACGACAGTCGCTACGCCGACGACGCAGAAGCGGTCGCGAAGCAGACGAGGGTCCCCACGCTGGTGTGGGGCGAACGCAGCGAGCCGTCTGACGGCGTCGTCGGGCAGATCACCGTGGAGGACAAGGAGGGCGCCTACATGGCCGGCCTCGTCGCGGCGAAGTCGGCGTACACGAGAAGACTCGCCATCATCGTGATCGCCGACGGCTCCGCCTGGGACACCGCGACCTGGAACAGAATGGCCGGCGGCTACGTCGCCGGGGCGCGCAGCATCGATCCGAGAGAGCAGATCGACTATGCGCAGGTCGGTCAGAACGGCGACGCGACCGTGAAGCAGGTGCACGACATGGCGATCCGCATGCAGAAGCGGGGATCGCAGATGGTCTTTGCGCTCGGCGGCGCCGCGACGCTCGGTGCGCTGCAGGCCGTCGAGGAGATCCAGGGCGAGGACCAGTACGTCGGCGTGATAGGCGACAAGGCCGCCGCCAACAGAGAAAACTTCGTGCTCGAGTCGGTCATGATCGACACGAGACCGGCCTTCGAACAGGCGCGGCGCGACGTGAGAGCCGGCACGTTCGGCGAGCATCCGTACGCGCTGACGCTGAGAAACAGAGGGGTGTGGCTCTTCAGCACCGGCCGCACGCCGGCCGACGCGTACGAAGCCGGCATCGCTGCTGGCGAGAAGATCAAGCGCGGCAGATTGAAGGTGCCCGTGACGCCGACGAGCGAAGCCGTCGAGGCGCTGATCGCCGGCGAGGCGCCGGAAGGCTGACGCAGCTCAGCTCAGCGCGGCGCCGGCTGACCGGCGCCGCGCGCCGCGCTGTCGGCGGCGCCGCCGGCGCCGACCGGCGCGGTCGCGGCGGCGGCGCCCTCCCGCTCGATCACCGCTCGCATCTCGCGCTCGACGGCGGGAACCTGCTTGCGGCCCTCGCGCTCCGTCAGCGGTCCCATCACGCCGCGCAGCGCCAGCAGCGCGCGCACCCAGCCGGGCACCGTCACGTGCCGTGAGCGGCGCTCGACGCCCTGGGCCACCGCGGCGGCGACGTCCGACAGCGGGTACGTCTTGCCGGCCGGTCCGCTGATCCGCTTACGCATCGTGCCGATGCCCGGGCGCGCGTCGGCGCCACGCACCATGTCGGTGTCGATCCAGGAGAAGTACGCCACACCGACGTCGACCCCGAGGTGCGCGACCTCCGTGCGCAGCGAGTCGGCGAACGCCTCGACGCCGGCCTTGCTCGCGCAGTAGGCCGACATGAACGGCGCGTGCGCGATCGCCGCCACCGAGGCGACTTGCAGCACATAGCCGCGGCGCTCGATCACGTGCGGCAGCGCGGCGCGGATGGTGCGCCAGCTGCCGAAGAGGTTGACCTCGACGACGCGCTCCCACGCAGCCGGGTCGATGTTCAGCACCGAGCCGCCGGTCGCGATGCCGGCGTTGGCGATCACGACGTCGATGCCGCCGAAGCGCTCGACGGCGCCATGGACGGCGGCCTCGATCGCGGCGGTGTCGGTGACGTCCGCCTCGAACCAGGCGGCGTCGGGGCCGCACTCGGCGGCGACCTTGGCGAGCTCGTCGGGCTCGAGGCCGACGAGCGCGACCTTCGCGCCTCTGGCGGCGAGCTGCTTGGCAGCGGTCGCGCCGATGCCGCGCGCGGCGCCGGTGATGAAGACGACCTGGCCGGAGATGGGGCGTGTGGAAGCGGGCATGGGTCGGAAGCTACCCGGGGAGCAGGTCTTCGAGCGCCGCCAGCGCTTGCCTCAGCACGGTCGGCGCGTCGGCGCTCGCGTCGAGCGTGCGGATCCGCTCGGGCTCCGCTGCCGCCAGCTCGTCGTAGGCGGCGGCGATCGTTGCGAAGAAGTCGTCGGCTTCTTGCTCCAGGCGGTCGGGCGCCTCGCCGCGGTCGTCCTGGCGGGAGCGGCCGAGCGCCGGATCGATCCGCAGCAGCAGCGTGCGGTCTGGCGAGAGGTTCCCGGTCGCGAAGGTGTTGATCGTGCGCACCTGCTCGATCCCGAGCGCGCGGCCGGCGCCCTGGTAGGCGAGCGAGGAGTCGACGAAGCGGTCGAGCAGGACCCAGTGGCCGGCATCCAGCGCCGGCGCAAGCGCCTCCTCCACGAGCTGGGCGCGCGCCGCCGCGTAGAGCAGCGCCTCGGCTCGCGGTCCGACGCGCAGGTCGGGGTCCTTCACGAGCGTGCGGATGTGCTCGGAGGCGGCGACGCCGCCGGGCTCGCGCAGCAGCTCGACGTCGATCCCGCGGGCGTGGAGCGCCTCGATCAGCCCGCGCGCGAGCGTCGTCTTGCCGGCCCCGTCGAGCCCCTCGATCGTGATCAGCCGGCCGCGCATGGCGGCCGCGACGATACCGGCGTCGCCCGCCGGTACCCTCACCGCCGATGACCGACCTGGCCGGCACCGAGCATCATCCGCACGCTCGCGCGACGCTCGGCGCTGCGCTCATACCGGGCGGCCGTCCCTCGCACGCCTACCTGTTCCACGGTCCGGCGGGCAGCGGCAAGCGCACGGCGGCGCGCGCCTTCGCCGCCGCCCTGCTGGCGGAGGGCGCGACCGATCCCGCCGGCGTGCGCACGCGCGTCGAGCACGGCACGCATCCCGACCTGACGTGGGTCGTGCCGAGCGGCGCGCACGAGATGCTCGTCGGGGACATCGAGCAGGCGGTCGTCGCGGCGGCGGCGATGACGCCGTTCGAAGCGGAGCGGCGCGTGTTCGTGCTCGAGCGCGCCGACGCGCTGATCGAGCAGGCCGCCAACAAGCTGCTCAAGACGCTCGAGGAGCCGGCGCCGTTCGTCCACCTGGTCCTGCTGACGGATCGTCTCGGCGAGGTGTTGCCGACGATCCGCTCGCGCTGCCAGCTGGTGCGCTTCGACGCGCTCCCGCCGAGCGAGCTGGCGGAGCGGCTGGGCCGGCGAGGGATCGCGCCCGAGCAGGCGGCGGCGTGCGCACGGCTGGCGCTCGGCGACGGAGCGCGGGCGCTCGAGCTGGCGCTCGGCGACGGGCCGGCACTGCGAGCGGGCGGCGAGTCGTTCGCGCGCGCGGCGCTGGCCGGCCGCGCCGGGCAGGAGACCCCCTGGAGAGACCTGCTGGCCGTCCGCAGACGCCGCGGCGACGCGGCCGTCGCTGAGGTCGAGGCGCGCCTCGCCGACGAGCTGGAGCTGGTCTCCAGAAGAGAGAAGAAGCGCGTTGAGAATGAATTCGACCAGCGCATCCGCCGCACGAGACGGCGCGTCGAGACGGACGCTTTGGATCTCGGGCTGCAGCTCTCGAGCCTGTGGCTGCGCGACGTCGCGTGCGTCGCGTGGGGGGCGGACGACCTCGTCCACCACGTCGACCGCGCTCCGGCACTGTCCGAGGACGCGGCCGGTCGCGACCCGCAGCGGCTGCGGGCCGGCGTCGAGCTTGTCGAGGACACGCGCCGGCGGCTGCGCAGCAACGTCACCGAGGAGCTGGCGCTGGAGACGCTGGCCTATCGGTTGGAAGCGCTGCTGGCCTGATGCGCCGCGCCGGCCTGCTGTTCGTCCGCTACGGCATCCCGCTCGCGATGACGGTCGCGGGGATCGTCTGCCTCGTCATCGGCGGGGACGCAGCCGGCACCGGCGTCGTGCTGATCGGCTCAGCCGGGATGGTGCTGCTGATCAACGTCCTGTTCCGCCTCAGCCTCGTCAGCAACAGAGAGCGCGAGCAGGAGGAGCAGGCGCGCGAGGAGTTCGAGCGCTCCGGCCGCTGGCCCGGCGAGTAGTGCCGGCGCGGGCGTCGACGCACGCCTGATACAAGTCGCAGCAGAGTGTCACAGCGATCCATAGAGGACGAGGCACTGCTGGACGCCACGCAGGCATGCGTGCTGGCGGTCGGCGTGCGGCGCACGACGATGACAGACGTGGCGCGACGTGCCGGCGTGAGCCGCATGACGCTGTACCGCCGCTTCGCCGACGTGACGTCGCTGATGCAAGCGCTGATGACGCGCGAGTTCACGCACATCATCGGCGAGGTGGACGCCGAGGTCGCGGAGCTGCCGACGGCGCGCGAGCGAGTCGTGACCGCGGCGGTCGCGGGCGTCGACCGGCTCACGCGGCACCCGCTGTTCCTGCGGATCGTCGACGTCGACCCCGAGCTGCTGCTGCCGTACATCACGACGCGTCGCGGCGCCTTCCAGCGCGCCGCCGTGGGCGCGTTCGAGGTGCGGCTCGTCGACGGCGTCGCCGAGGGCTCGATCGCCGTGCCGGACCCCGCTGCGGCGGCGCGCACGATCGAGCTGGCGCTTCGCGGCTTTGCGTTCCAGACGCTTGCGCCGGGTGCGGAGGAGGAGCGCGAGCAGGAGCTTGTGGAGCTTTCACGGCTGCTCGATGCGTATCTGGCGCCTGTGCCTGAGCGTGGGCGGCAGGCGCGAGTCGCGAGACTTGCCCTGCCTGGCGATGAAACACTCGCCGCAGGGCAAGCTCGCGCCTCGCGCCCCCGTCGGCGCGGTGTGTCCCGATGACTGCGCCGACACCGCGGATGCGCTGGTGGGGCTGGGGCGAGGACGGCCATGACGCGCCGCTGCCGGCGGGTGCGCAGACGATGCTCGCGGCTGAGCTGGGACCGTTGCCGGCTGGTCATCGCGATCCGGTCGCGCTCGACGATGTGCGCCTGTCCGCGGCGGCGCTGCCGTCGAGCGCGCGCGAGCAGCTCGCGAGCGCGGTGGGCGCCGAGCACGTGCGCGACGACCGGCTCGCGCGCGTGACGCACGCCGCCGGCCGCGGCTACCACGACCTCGTGCGCCTGCGCGCGGGCGACGCGGACGGCGCGCCCGACGCGGTCGTCTATCCCGGCAGCGCCGACGAGGTCGCGGCGGTGCTGAGAGCGTGCGCGCAGCAGCAGGTCGCCGTCGTCCCGTTTGGCGGGGGCACGAGCGTCGTCGGCGGCGTCGAGCCCTACCGTGGCCGCTTCCCTGCGGTCGTCGCGCTCGATCTCGCACGGCTCGATCGACTCGTCGCCGTCGACCCCGTCTCGCTGACCGCGACCGTGCAGGCCGGCATGACCGGCCCCGCGCTGGAGGAGACGCTCGCCGAGCACGAGCTGACGCTCGGGCACTTCCCCCAGTCGTTCGAGTTCTCCACCGTGGGCGGCTGGGTCGCGACGCGCTCCTCCGGCCAGGCGTCGACCGGGTACGGCCGCATCGACGCGCTTGTCGTCGCGCTGCGCGTCGTGACGCCGACCGGTGAGATCGCCACGCGCGCGGTCCCGGCGAGCGCCGCCGGGCCGAGCCTGCGCGAGCTGCTGGTCGGCTCGGAGGGGACGCTCGGCGTGATCGTCGAGGCGACGCTGCGCGTGAGAGCCCGCCCCAGCGTGCGCCGCTACGAGGGCTTCTCGCTGCCACGCTTCGAGGCCGGCGTCGACGCCTTCCGCGCGCTGATTCAGGCGGGCGTCGCACCCGACGTGATGCGCCTCTCCGACGAGCGGGAGACGCGCGTCTCGCTCGCGATGTCGGACGGTGACGGGCTCACGACGCGCGCGCTGAAGGGCTACCTGCGGGCGCGCGGCCACGGCGACGGCTGCCTCGTGATCGCCGGCTGGGCGGGAACCGAGGAGGCCGAGCTTCGCCGCCGCCGCGCCGCCGCGGCGCGCCTGCTGCGCGCACATGGCGCCGTGGTGCTCGGCACGCAGGTCGGGCACGCGTGGGAGCATGGCCGCTTCCACGCGCCGTACCTGCGCGACGAGCTGCTCGCGCACGGCGTGATGGTCGAGACGCTCGAGATGGCGACGACGTGGGACCGGTTGCTGGAGCTGCACGACGGCGTCGCCGCGGCGATCGACGGCGCGTTGCGCGGCCGCGGCACGCCGCCCGTCGTGATGAGCCACGTCTCGCACGTCTACCGCACGGGCGCGTCCCTGTACTTCACGTTCGTCGCGCGGCAGGAGGCCGGCGGGGAGCTGGAGCAGTGGCACGCGGCGAAGGTGGCGGCGAGCGACGCGATCCTTGCCCACGGCGGCACGATCACGCACCACCACGCGATCGGGCGCGACCACGCGCCGTGGCTCCCGAGCGAGGTAGGCGAGCTGGGGGTCGAGCTGCTGCGCGCCGCGAAGGCGACGCTCGACCCGGCCGGGATCATGAACCCCGGCAAGCTGCTCGACCCGGCGCCGCTGCCCGGCGCCGAGCCTTCGAGCTAAGCCTGCGCGCTACGCGTCGGCGAGCGCCTCGTGTGCGGCGCCGAGTGCGGCCGCGCGCCACGCGGCGACGAAGCCCAGGCGCGTGCGGCGGTCGAGCAGGTCGTCTGTCGTGAGCGCGAGCTCGTGCTCCACGGCGAAGCGCAGCTGCGCGTGCGAGGCGGGGACGTCGGGGGCGAGTGCGTCGGCGGGATCCGCGCCCGGGCGGTCGGCGCCCGTGAGGCGGATGTGGTGCGTGACGCACGGCCCGGCTTGCCTGGCGTCCGGCCGGGTCATCACGTGGTCGAGCGCGTCCTGCGCCATCCGTCGCGCGGTCGTCAGCTTGCCGCCGACGACGGTGACGACGCCGTCGTGCTCCACGACCGCATGCCGGCGCGAGAGGTCGGCGGTCGCGTCGTCCGCCGCCTCGTCCTCGCCGGCCAGCAGCGGCCGCAGCCCGGCGAAGCGCCCGACGACGTCCTCCGCGGCGGGGGTGCGCTCGAGCACGCGGCCGATCGACGTCAGCAGGAACGCCTCCTCCTCGGCGTCCGGCTGTGGCACGTCGGGGATCGGCCCGTCGAACGGCGCGTCTGTGATCCCGATCATCACGAGCCCGTCGGGGCGGGGGACGGCGAACACGAAGCGCGTGCCGTGACCAGGCAGCGGGGCGTTGACGGCGGCGCGCGGCGTGCCGAGCGCCGCGGCGCGCACCAGCAGGTGGGAGCCCTTGCTCGGCTGCAGGCGCACCGCGCCGCCCGTCAGCTCGCCGGCCCACACGCCGGTGGCGTTGACGACGTGACGTGCGCGCAGGTCGAAGCCGTCGCCGTCGCCTTCGAGGGTGTCGCGCACCGTCGCGCCGTCCCCCCGCAGCTCCGTCGCGGCGACGTACGTGAGGATCCGCGTGCCGTACGCGGCGGCCGTGCGGGCGACGGCGAGCACCAGCCGCGCGTCATCCTCGATCTGGCCGTCCCAGTGCAGCAGCGCACCGCGCAGCTGACGGTCGCTGAGGCCCGGCGCCAGCTCGCGCGCCTCCGCGGCGCTGATGCGGCGCGCGGGCGGCAGGCGGCGGCGACTCGTGCCTGCGCCGGCGCGCAGCGCGTCGCCGAGGCGCAGGCCGACCTCCATCGTCGCGCCGGCCTTGCGGTCGACCTGCGCGCCGAGCGGGACCAGCATCGGCAGCGCACGGATCAGGTGGGGCGCGCTCACGTCCATCAGGATCGCCCGCTCGCGCGCGGACTCCCACGCGACGCCGACGTCGCCCTGCGCGAGGTAGCGCAGCCCGCCATGCGCCAGTTTCGAAGACCAGCGGCTCGTGCCCTGCGCCAGGTCCCCGCGCTCGACGAGCGCGACGCTCAGCCCGCGCGAGGCGGCGTCGAGCGCCACCCACGTGCCGACGATCCCGCCGCCGACGACGAGCACGTCGATCACCTCGCCGTCCGCAAGCGCCGCCAGCTCCTGCGCGCGACGACCCGCATCGAGCGAGTCGGACGCGACGGATCCTGGCACGGCACCGCTACGACGAAGTGACACCACACGTCAAACTGTAACGTGCGGTTAGCGCCCCCGCGCCACACCGCTTCCGTCGCACGCCACTCGGGCCGCCTCGGCTACCATGTCGGCCCCCGCCGACGTAGCTCAGCTGGTAGAGCACTTCACTCGTAATGAAGGGGTCCCCGGTTCGAATCCGGGCGTCGGCTCTTGGTGCAACGCCCTGCTGTGACGGTGCTTTTCGTCGTCATGCCGCCACCGCCGTAGTGAGGCTCGCGGTGGCGTCTGTTGGCCTGGTGCCCGTTGTTGCCCGTTCGATGGCCTCGATGCGCCGCCGTGACCGCGCCGAGCGTCGTCCCGACTTCACGGCCCGCGCGTACGCCCCGAGCGTCATCGCCGGGTCCTCGTGGCCCATCTGCGCCTGTACGTAGGGCACGTCCTCACCCTCGGCGAGCAGCCACGAGGCGAAGCTACGGCGGAGCGCGTGCGGCGACAGACCATCCGGGAGCAAGGGCAGCCCGACCTTCGACCGCCGCTCGTTCGCTCGCGCAGCCGCCCGCAGAACGAACCGCTGGCGAACGTTGTGGCGGTTCTGAGGCGTGCCGTTCCGGGTCGGCAGCACACGATCGTTGGGACCGTCGAACGGCGTTGTGGCGCGCCACGCCTTCAGCTCGCTAAGCAGCTCGGGCTGAATGTCGATGATCCGCTCTCCGGCCTCCGTCTTCGACCGCTCGATGCGAAGCGTGCCGTTCGCAAGGTCCACAGCGCGCCAGCGAAGCTCGACCGCCTCTCCGACTCGCACGCCCGCCCATGCGAGCACGGCGAGGAAGGGACGTCGCACGGGGAGCCCCTGCGTGTCCTCGTGGTCCAGCTCGCCCGCCGCATCGAGCAGCCAGACGACCTGCTCTGGCTCCAACTGCGGCAACTGGCGCTTCTCGACTTTCGCCCGCCGGTTCCGGGGGTTGACGCGCACGGGGTTCTGAGAAATCAGGCCCCGCTCGTGGGCAACGTCGAGGATCGAGCCGAGTCGGCTGATCGTCTGGTTGACCGACCGTGCGCACAGCCGGCCCTCAGCGAGCTTGTGGCGCCGATAGGCGTCCACGGCGGCCACGTCGATGTCGCCCAGCCGCTTACGCGCGAACGCCGGGAGCAGGTGATCGACCAACGCCCAGCGGTACGCCTCTACGGTCGCCTGACGCAGCGCCGGCTCGCGCTCGCTGTACCACTCGCTCGCGAACTCGTGGAAGGTGGGGATCTCGCGCTCCGGCTCGGGCTCGGCCAGCGGACGCCACTCGCCCCGTCGGACCTGTTCGAGCGTGAACGCCAGCTCGGCCGCTGCGTGGGCATGAGTGCAGCCGTCCGCCGCATAGCCGACGTGCGCGAACCGGCGTCTCCCGAGCGCCCTGAAGCGGATGCCGTAGCTGGTACCGCGGTGGGTCGCCTTCTCGACCACGCCGCCCGTTGACCTACGTGCCATTTCGACCTCCTTCGATCAAGGCGAAGGCGGGCCAGCTTGGCTGCGTGCGCACGCAGCCCGCGACGGGTAGCGTGCGATCCGCGGCGGAGCTGGGGTAAGAGCCCTCCGTCGCCGGGGTCGGTCGCGTTGGCGCGCGGCCGGCCCCTCTTTTCGTTGACGACGCCATCCTACGCTCCTCCGCCCCTGAACGGCGCTTCTTGGCCGCGAATGGGCAGCAGCTCGACGCCGGTGCCCGTTCGGTACGTGGGTCGCCGTCGCATTCGCCCGCGGGGCGCGCTATCTGGCTTGAGCGACCCCCTACTACCCACGCCTGCGGTCAGCTCCGCCGCGACCCTCGCAGGGTCGAACCGGAGTCGTGGACGCGCGCCGTTGCCCAACCGAACGGCTCCCAGCCGATCGGCGTTGCTGCGCACCCATGCGGCCGTGACGCCGAACCGCGCGGCGATCGCTCGTGCGTCCACAAGGCCGCTCGACTCCCCAGCTTCAGGCGCTCGATCGGTGCGGCCGTGCGCCTCGATCTCCGCGAGCAGCACGCGATCATCTGGGTGCAGCGTTCGCAGGACCGCTGCGAGCGCTTCGAGGTGCGGCAGGCGACAGCGACCGACCGCGCTCATCGGCCCCTCCTGGGCGCGTGAGCAGCGTGCGGGCGTGGAACCCACGCCCTCCTGGCAGAGCCAGGTTCACCGTCGTCAGATTCGCCTGATAGGTCGTCAGGTCCCGCTCGGGACGCGCCCGCAGCACCGTGCCGCCGGGCGCGGGCTCGTGGCCGGCCAGCACACCCTCCCCGCCGGCGAACGATCAGCCGCAGTGGTCGAAGACGAGCCTGGTAGCGCCGCTCGCGCGTGTCGATGCGGCGATCGAGGCGTCGCCCTGCCGCCCGAAGTGCGTCGGCCATGCCGGACACGGGACCGTCGAACGTCTCGACCTCGCACACGATGCTGCGCACGCCGGCCGCTTCGAGCCGTGCGTGCAGCGCCTCGACCTCGCCCGGCCCTTCCGGAATCTCGTCCCACCACTCGTCCACCGCGTCGTCGCCGTCGATCATCCATGCGGCGAACTTGGACACCTCATCGCCCCGTGCCCGTCTCTCGCGGGACTCAGCGACGTAGCGCGCCATGCTGTCGCCCGCCTCGGCGGCTCCGTCTGTCTCAGTTCGCGAGTCGGGCGTCCCCACGTCATCGCTCCGTCTTCGGTTCTCGGGGGTGCACGAGGCACCGCGACGATCATTGCCCGGCCGTCGGACGGACCGAGCCCGGAACCCGAGACGCCGCCCCCGCACGAGGCGAGAGGCGGCGTCGAAAACGGTCGCGGACGACCGCTGCGCACTCTACGGAGGCGATCAGACGGTGGCGCCGCGCGACGCTACTCGTGCTCGTAGGCGACGCGCCCCACGCGCCGTGCGCAGTCCCTCCTGCGACTCGCCTCCTCTGCGGCTATCGCGAGCTGTCGGCATGTGCGGACTCCCCCCCTTTAATGCGACGTTCAATGTCGCCAAAGCGCCCCCCCAATCGCGACGTTCAATGTCGCATTTGCACCCTCTGAATAGGACGCTTCGAGCCGCCTTCCAAGCGCGCTGACGCGCCCGCGTCATCCTCCCCGCGAGCCGCCGCGCGCCGACCAGCCTCGCCGCCCGTGCCGGGACGCGAGCCCGAGTGCCTTCAGCCGCGACAGCACGCCGCCGAGCGTGGCCGGTCTGAGCCCGGTTGCGGCGCGCAGCTCCTCAACGCCGACGACTCCTGCGCGCTGGCGCAGCGCGTCGAGCACGGTGGTTGCCCGCGCGTCGAGCGACGGCGCCTCCGCGGCCTTCCCCGCTCGCCGAGCACGCCGCATCGACTCCGCCGCGCGCCACCTGATCGCGCGCCGCTTCGCACACCCCCGGCACAGCCTCCGCGGCCCGATCGCGCAGAACACGATCGGCGCTCCCTCGCGCAGCCACGCCGAGCAGTCGTCGCACGACGCTCCTCGGTTGCTGCGCGTAAGCCACCACTCCGCCGACGGCGCCCGCTTCCGCGGCCGGCGCTTCGCCTCGATCGGCGCCGCCGACCGCTCGACCAGCCCGACCAGCTCCCGCCGGATCGCTTCTCGCTCGCTCACTGCCAACCTCCGTCGTCGTCGTCAACACACCAACGCGCGACCCTCGCCAAGCGCACAGGCGCCCGAGCCGGGCAGCGGCCGGGCAGAGAGGACAACGGCTGACCGCAGACGCACTGCCCCCCTCTCGTGAAGGAGGGCGGTGGTCGATCGGCTCGGCCGTTCAGTTGAGGTGTCCGTGTGCCGTAGACCCGGAGGCTCGGACGCAGCCAGGTAGCTCGCTGTCCCCTGCGTCCCGCCCGTCGTGGGCGGCGTCGTCTCCGTCTGCCCGGCGTCGAAGCGCCCGGCTCTTTTCAGCCACGGCGGGTTAATCCGTGGCTCTGGCGAAGGTCGCGCTTCCCGCCCGTTCGCTCTCGAAAGCCTGGGCCGGCGGGTGCCTCTCAATCGCCCGTGTCGGGCGGTACTCTGGCGCAGTCCTCTTGGCCGAGTGACTGCGGACGGGGGCCGGCGTCGAGCGCGAGCTGACCGGCCCCCGTCGTCTGTCACGACGTTGAGCTAAAGGGCACCTCCTGCTCGATCTCCTCGGCAAGCGCGATCACTTCGGACAGCGGCATCGCGAGCCCGCGCGCCACCCGCAGCAGCACTGTGTACGTCGGGTTCAGCTCGCCGCGCTCGATCGCGCCGACGTAGTTGCGGTGGATGTCCGCCCCGAAGCCCAACGCCTCCTGCGAGTCGCCCCGTGTGGTCCGAAGCACGCGCACCGCTCGCCCGAGTGCGCGATGCGCGATGGAACGCCGCACCCTGCTCATGACCGCACCGCCGACCGCTGGACGGGCACCGGGCACCGGTGCCCGTGATCCGACGTGATCGACCGCGATCGGGCACCAACCACCAGCCTGACTTCGAGGTGCCAAGCGACCGTGATCGCTCGTGGAGTCAGGCGTTTCGGCGTCTCAGCGGTGCGACCGGCACGGACCTCGTAATGAAGGGGTCCCCGGTTCGAATCCGGGCGTCGGCTTTCGCTCGATTCCCCGCCGGACGTAGGAGTTTCGTGTGCGAGCGTCGGCGTCGCGGGCCGGCCCAGGTACCAGGCGGGTACCGAAGGCGAGCGCTCAGAGTCGGGCGCCCGTCGATGCCTGAGACGCGCTCCGGGAGCAGGCGGCCAGCGTCCAGGTTCGACTGGTCGCTGACCTAAGCCTCCGATACCTTCTCGCCCATGCCCATTGTTCCCGGCGACGTGATCGAACTTGCAGGACGGCGCCTCGCGGCGGCCGCCCGTCAACCGGCGCGCGTGCTGCTGTTCGGCTCGCATGCGCGAGGCGACGCGGGAGCGGACAGCGACTTGGACTTCCTCGTGATCGAGCGTGACGTGCCGAACCGGCACGCCGAGATGATCCGGCTCGGTCGCGAGGTCGCGTCGCTCGGTGTCCCGATCGACGTTCTCGTCGTCAGCGAGGCGTACGCCGAGGAGTGGGGCGGCGTGCAGAACACGGTCGTCCACGCCGCTCTGACCGAAGGTCGCGAGTTTGTCGCAGCGTGACGGGCGCGACCTCGCGCGCAGACTGGTGCGACGCGCCGATGCAGATGTGACGCTCGTGCGGCGTGTCATCGATGACGCCGATATCGCGGACGCGATCATCGGCTTTCACGCACAGCAGGCGGTCGAGAAGTCGATCAAGGCCGTGCTCGCCGCGCACGAGATCAAGTACGGCAAGACACACCAACTCCACTACCTGATTCGGTTGCTGGACGAGAACGAGATCGACGCTCCGTCCTCGGTGGTCGATGCCGTCGAGCTGAATCCGTGGGCGGTCGAGTTCCGCTACGAAGAAGACGACGAACCGCCGCTCGACCGCCATGCCACGCTCTCCTTCATCGAGGAGATACGGCGCTGGGCCGGCGAGGCCGTCGAGCGCTAACGCCTGCGCAGCGGGCTGAGGTACCGATGAGGTACGGCAATGAAGGGGTCCCCGGTTCGAATCCGGGCGTCGGCTCTTCTCGATTGTGTCGCCCGCGAGCGGGTATGCCGCTCTGCATGAGACGACGCATGCGCACGATGTGGAAGCGGGCGCTGAAGCGCAAGCGCGAGGAGGCGGAGCGGTTGGCGGCCGTGTCGCCGCGTCAGGGACCGGACGGTCCCACGACCGGCTCGGGGCAGGGCGGCGTCGATCCGGACGCGGAGGCGAAGCTGATCGCGCACGAGCGACCGCAAGGCGTGGTCGATCCCCGGACGAAGAACTCCGGGCACGGCCAGAAGACGGCCGACAAGTGGAATCAGGGCGCGCCGAGACGCTGACGCACGCGGCGCGCTATCTCGCGTCCTGATTCGCGACGGCGGCCATCAGCAGCATCCCTCCGTCGACCACCAGCGACGCGCCGGTCGCGTAGGACGCCTCGGGCGAGCACAGGAAGGCGATCGCCGCGGCGATCTCGCGCGCGTCGCCGGGCCGCCCCGCCGGCACCATCGCCCGCGGGATCGAATGCGGATCCTCGTCCTCCGCGCCGGTCATCGGCGTCGCGATCTCGCCCGGCGCGACCGCATTGACGGTGATCCCGTGCTCGGCCAGCTCGAGCGCCATCACCTTCGTGAGCAGCCCGAGGCCGCCCTTCGCCGCGCAGTAGGCGCTCGATCCGCGCAGTGGGACGTGCTCGTGCACCGACGTCACGTTGACGATCCGTCCGCCGCGTCCGGTCGCGACCATCCGCGCCGCCGCCTCCTGTCCGGCCAGAAAGGCGCCGGTGAGGTCGACCGCCAGCACGCGATCCCAGTCGTACAGCTCCGTCTCGAGGAACGGCACGCTCGCGCCGGTTCCCGCGTTGTTGACCAGCACGTCGACGCCGCCGAGGGCTTCCGTGAGCCCGCCGACGACCGGTCGCACGCTCGGGCGCTCGGTCAGGTCGAGCCGCCGCACCTCCGCGCGGCGACCGTGCTCGCGAACCTCCTCGGCCGTCGCGACGGCGCCGTCCTCGTCGTCGTGCCACGTCACGCCGACGTCGCAGCCAGCGCGCGCCAGCGCGACGGCGGTCGCCCGGCCGATGCCGGAGTCCGATCCCGTCACGATCGCGCGGCGCGGCTCCATGCCGCGTCAGCTACCCGCGCTGACGAAGCGCGAACGTAGACCGCCCGCTAGGAGATCGCCCCGGTCGCCGCCAGCACGATCACCAACGTGCCGACGACGAGGCGGTACGCGACGAAGACGCCGAGCGTGTGGCGGGCGAGGTAGCGCAGCAGGAAGGCGATCGAGGCGTAGCCGGTGATGAAAGCGATCACGACGGCGAGGATCGTGGCGCCGGCGGGAGCCGAGCCCTCGCCGCCGACGTGGCGCAGCTCGAACAGGCCCGACAGCACGACCGCCGGCACCGACAGCAGGAACGAGTAGCGCGCGGCGGCCGCGCGGTCGAAGCCGCGCAGCAGGCCGGCGCAGATCGTCGCGCCGGACCGCGACACGCCCGGCACCAAAGCGAGCGCCTGGGCGAAGCCGACGAAGGCGCCGTCGCGCGCGTCCAGCGAGTCGATCCCGCGCGTGCGCTTCGCGGTCTCGTCGATGAACGCCATCAGCAGACCGAACACGATCAGCGCGGCACCGATCAGATACAGGTTGCGGAACTCGTTCTCGATCGGGTCCTTGAACGCGAGCCCGAGCACGGCGATCGGGGCGGTGCCGAGGATGATGTACCAGCCGAGGCGCGAGTCGAGCGTGCGGCGCTGCTCGGGATCGCGCAGTCCGCCCAGCCACGCGCGCACGATCCGCCAGAGGTCGGCGCGGAAGTAGAGCAGCACCGCCGCCATCGTCCCGAGCTGCACGACGGCCGTGAAGGCCGCCCCCGGGTCCTCCCAGCCGAACAGCGCCGGCACGATCCGCAGGTGCGCGGTCGATGAGATCGGCAGGAACTCCGTGAGGCCCTGGACGACCCCCTCGACGATGGCTTGCAGGGCGTTCACGCGCGCGGAAGGCTAGTGGTCGGGCCTGTCGGCCGCGGCGCGGCGTGCCGTCTGCGGCTCAGACCTTCGCCCGCGCCAACCGCACGGCGAGGCGGCTGTGGCGCCGCCCCACGTCGGCCGTCGCCGCTGCGCGCGCGACCATCGCGCCGGTGCCGACGACCACGGTCGCGGTTCGCGCACGCGTGATCGCCGTGTAGAGCATCTCCCGCCGCAGGAACCGTCCGCCCGCGGCGGGGTGCGCCACGACGATCGCGATCGGCAGCTCGATCCCCTGCCCGCGGTGGACCGAGCAGGCGTACGCGAGCCGCAGGTTGCCGACCTCCGCAGGCGGGATCTCGATCACCGCGCCCGCGTCGGTCGCGACGAGCACGCCGCCGGAGCCGGCGTCGTCCTCGTCGTCGCCGGAGTCGCCGTCGAGCGCCTCCAGCAGCCGCAGCAGCGTCCCGTTCATGATCCCCAGCTCGTGCAGGTTGCGCCCGACGAGCATCAGCTTGTCGCCGATCCGCAGCCGCCCGTTGCCGATCGGCTTGCCGTGCGGATTCAACGCCGCCCGCAGCGCGTCGTTGAGCGCGTCGATCCCCAGCTCGCCGCGGTACACCGGCGCGAACACCTGCACGTCGTTGACCGGGTCCACTCCATAGTGCTCGGGCAGGCGCCGCGAGACGAGTCCGGCGATCTGCTCGCGCGCCGACACCGGATCGGCTCGCTCGATCAGGAACAGGTCGTGCTGCATCTCCTCCGAGTGCGTGAACACCGGCGCGCGGCCTTCGCGGATCGCGTGCGCGCCCTGCACGATCATCGAGCCGGCCGCCTGGCGGAAGATGTGCGCCAACCGCGCGGTCGGCACAAGCCCGCTCGCCACCAGCTCCGCGAACGGCTTGCCCGCCCCGACCGGCGCCAGCTGGTCGGCGTCGCCGACGAGCACGACGTGCGTGCCTGGCCCGACCGCGCGCAGCAGCGTCACGAGCAGCTCCAGGTTCGCCATCGACGTCTCGTCGACGACGAGCAGGTCGCATCTGAGCGGGTCGTCTTCGTCGAGCGTTGGGCCCTCGCCGGGGATCCAGCCGAGCGCCGAGTGCACCGTCGATGCCTCCAGCCCGGTCGCCTCGCGCATCCGCAGCGCCGCGCGCCCGGTCGGCGCGACCAGCAGCAGCGTCGCGCGCTGCTGCGCCGCGACCGCGCCGATCATGCGGATCGACGCCGTTTTGCCCGTGCCGGGACCGCCGGTGACGAGCGAGAAGCGGTGCGCGAACGCGCCCTGCACCCCGGCCCACTGCTCGGCGGCCAGCTCGCCGCCGTCGGGCAGCACGTCCTCGGGCGCCACGTCTGGCGCGTGCAGCTTCTCCGACGGCGCGTCGGCGATCAGGGCATGGACCCGCTGGGCCAGCTCTCGCTCCAGCGCGGCCGTCTCGGCGCGGTAGACCCACACGGCCGGCTCGCCCGAGTCGCCGGCGTCCTCATCCAGCTCGAGGTCGCCCGCCTCCGCCATCTCACGCAGCAGCTCCTCCGCCGGCGAGGGCGCGTCGGGCCCGAGCAACTGTCCCGCGGTCGCGCGCAGCGCGCCCTCCGGCAGGCACGTCGAGCCGTCGCGCTCGGCTTCCGCGAGCACGTGCAGCACGGCCGCCCGTGCCCGCGCGGGCGAGCCGAGCGGCACGCCCACCCCCCGCGCGATGGCGTCGGCGGTCGCGAAGCCGACCCCGAACACAGCCGTCAGCTCGTATGGCCGCTCGGCGACCACCCGGTATGCACGGTCGCCGTAGTGACGGTGGATTCGCGCTGCCAGATGCGCGAGTCCGTGCGGCGCGAGCAGCAGATGCAGCCCGCGCGTGGCGCGCAGGGCGTCCCACGAGCGCGCAGCCTCGGCGGCGCGCATCGACGACAGCCCGCCGCGCGCGAAGGCGCCACGCGGGTCGGCGTCGATCACGCTCAGCACGTGCTCGCCGTGTGCGGCGTACAGCGCGGCGGCGCGTCTCGGCCCGACGTGCCGCACTCTGCGCAGGTAAGCGACGAGCGCGCCCTCGTCGGTCGGCGCGAGCGGATGCGCCTCGCGCACCTTCACCTGCGGCCCATAGCGCGGGTCGCGCACCCACGCGCCCGTCACCGCCACGCGCTCGCTCGCCTCCAAGTGCGCGATCGGCCCGACGAGCACGACGTGCTGCCCGTCCGCCATCCCGTCGAGCACGGCGAAGCCGCTCTCT
>Ga0126311_10000406_pt1 | contig 20510 bp, 17 predicted proteins | sample Plot61_FD_92539 | JGI IMG/M metagenome (GOLD analysis project Ga0126311, IMG submission 92539) | Serpentine soil microbial communities from UC McLaughlin Reserve, CA, USA - Plot61 | ecosystem: Environmental > Terrestrial > Soil > Grasslands | place: USA: UC McLaughlin Reserve, Lake County... | reverse complement strand
CAGATGAAAACTGCCGTTGTTATAGAGCGCAGCGCCCCAGAGCATCGCGCCATGCGTCATCATGCTGCGTGACACGTTCTTCGACTCGACATCGTGACACGCACCAGCGCACGTCTTCCCAACAACACGCAAATCCCCCGGATTTACGAAGCGAACAAACTCCCAACTCTCGCGCGCCAGCAGCGTGTTTGATCTTTCCGGATTCGCACCACTGTACTGGGCATTGCGCCGCCACTCGCGCGGAAACATCGGCCTCACATGCGCTTCCTCTTTGAGCTTCGAAACCGGATTTCCCCCATGGCACGCCGTACAACTCAGCCCCACCGCATCCTTCCCATCCTTGAGCTTCTCGAGCGTCTCCGTCGTCCCATACTTATGCATCGGCTCAATCTGCCCATGACACGCCACACACCCCTCAAGCTTCACGGGCTGTTGCGCCGCCACTGACGACACTACTACTGCAATAACAATGAAAGAACTCAACCTACTCATGCTTCTTCTCTGTGCAACCTCTGTGTTCTCTGTGTCTCCGTGGTGATGTTCCGTGCAACCGCAGAGACACAGAGAACACAGAGGTTGCACAGAGAAGAATTATAAAACCCGCCGGCGTATTCCATCTTTCAAAACGACAACGTTGAAGTTAATCAGTAACCCTACTTTCCAACCTCCGAGGCGAAGATAGGTTAGCAACTGAGCGTCATGAATAGGCGCCAACTTTTCCACGGCCTTTATCTCGACAACAACGAGATTAGCTACCAACACATCGAGCCTGTAACCACAGTTCAATTGAATTCCTTTGTACTGTACCGGCAATCCGCGCTCGCGCTTAAACTCAACATTTCGTAACGAGAGTTCCCGGCACAGACACTCACGATAAGACGATTCAAGCAGCCCCGGCCCTAATGTTCGATGTACCTCAATGGCAGCTCCAATGGTTTCGTATGTAAGCTCATTTATGTGAGGATTCATGGCTTCTATTTTTTCTCCTTTAAAACACCAATTTCATCTGGCCAAACAGTGAATACAACATCTTCTTCGGATTGATCACACTTGGCCCGCAGAAATCCTCAACTCCCGGCGGGCAGTTGCGCGAGGCGTCCGTGAAGATGTCTCGAAAACCACGCCCGGTCTGCAACGACGCAGCACCGAACGTCAACGTGAAGTTATTAATCAGGAACGGCCGGTAGGCCACACCCAGACTGTAGTCGAACCCGATGTCGTGTCGAATGCGATTCTGGAACAGCAGCAGCTCGAGCGGCTCCGTGCGATGGAAACGCAGGTAGTTGATATTGACGACCGCCTTGATACGCTGCGTGACCTCGACATCAATGCCGCCGTTGTAGATAAGGATGCCGGGATTTACAAAGTTTGCCTGTCCCTGGATCTTGCTGCTTCGCAAACTCGGCAAGAGACTGTTCGGTTGAACCAGGCCAGCACCAGTCTGCGTCAGCCGAATTCCATTACGCACCCAGAAAGAAAACTGGCCACCCACGAAATTCGGATCGTCGAAGATTGCATCGAAGCCTGACGCGCGTGAGTCGGTTGGATTCCCATCACCCTGTGCCCAAAAGAATGAGCCTTTAAAACGCAGATAGTCACGATCGACTGAAGCTTCGAGGGCGGCCATGTTCGAACGCACCTGCACTCGTCGACCTGCGATCTCGTTTCGCTCGTCATGTCCGAAAGCAAAGTAGTACGAGTGCGAGAGATTCAGCCGTCCGAGATGGCCGTCGCCGCTAACCCCGAGATAACCGACCTTGATCGCGTGTGGCCTGACGTCGCCAATCGGTGCGGGCCGCACGAGAAAGCCGTTGCGATCGAATTTAACCCCACGTCGATCATCGTTGTAATGAAAGCTGCCCTGAATCGTGTATCCCTTGCGAATGAAATCCTGGCGGAAGATGTTTGCGATGTAAACGTTCTGATGGCGCGTCTCGAAACGGTTGAGGCCGCTATTAGTGTCCTTCTCCAGCATTGAGAAGTACGCGGCGTTGAATTGATAACGGTTGTTGTCGAAACCGCCGAAGACACGCGCGCCGAGATTGTTGTCGGAAAAGATAAAGCCACGGAAGTCTGAGACAAACGGCTGGATACCGGCACGCACCGAGACGAAGTCGTAGTTCGCGTTGAGGTCCGCGAGTTTCACTTCACCAAACGCGTCTTCCAATGACGCGTGCCAGTCGGTGCGGTTCGTGCCGCGCCGGACGTCGATGTTGACCACGCCATTCTCACGCGCGTCGAGATAATTCGGGACACTGAAAGTCGGCGAGAACTTGATCGCCCAGTCGCGTGGCTTGAACGTCGTGTCACCGTGAAATAGCTCGAAGCTGAACTGCAAAGTCTCGGCGGCAGCGAATTGTTCGGGCCGACCGAAGAACTCGGCACTCACCGGATCGACACTGCTTACGCCCGATGGTGTCGGCGCGCGACGCTGCTCGCCGTTGGTTGAGCTAACAGCGGTGAGGATCATGAAAAGCTTATCGCCTTTGATTGGGTAATCGCCTTTGAGAACGTTCTGGTTGTACGGATCCCACCAGCGTCCGCGTTTGAAAGGGATGTCGCGACCGCGCGCGCCGCGATCGCCGTAACGATCGTATTCGGGAAACGTGATACGCCAACGATCGGGAGTTTCGCGTCGTTGCGGCGCGGGTGCGGCCCCCGGTGGCGCGAGGGGAATGTCGATGACAGTGTCTTTACCGGGTTCGATGATTACGTTCTCAAGCGTGTCGCCGCGAGCGATCGCGAAGTCACCGTAGTTTTTGTCCTTATCAAAGAGGGCAGTGTTGGGCTGGTCCAGGCTGACGCGATACGCGCCCGCGGGTAATGACAGCGAATAACTGCCGTCCGCGTTGGTTTTCACGCGTCTAATCTGGCGTGTCACTTGATTGGCGATGATTACGATAACGCCCGCGGCTGGGCCGCCTGAGGAAGTACGGACGACGCCTTTGAGTCGTCCCGATTCCTGAGCGAACGCATAGAGACAACTCGCCATGATCAGAAACGTCAGCGCTGTTGTTTGGACCGTGCGACGGATCACGCGCTCGCCTTTTACCACAGATTCCACAGATTCCACAGATAAAAATCTTCAAAAAGAATCTGCGTAATCTGTGGATCGCTTTGTGGTACATTGTCGCGCATGCGCGTTGTCGTCTCCCTGCTGACGTTTCTGCTCATCGTGGTCAGCTTCGTCAACTTCGACAACGCCGGCGCACAAACGGCGCGACCAACCCTCATCAGTCATCCCGATTCAACACGCGCCATCGCTTTCGAATCCGTCACGCATCAACGCGAGCCATTCACGACCACCGTCCCGGTCCGCTTCGGTTCAGACTTCGCCACGCGCATCATGCTCTTCGCGATGAATCTCCAGTGGCAGCCTGGCGAAACAGTCACGGCCGATGCAGAAGATGCGAGCCATACGATTTACCCGTTGACGGTCGAACACGTCGGGAGTGTTCCCGATCAACCGTGGGCCACGTCACTCGTTATTCGACTCACAGCGAACATGCCGCAAGTGGGCGACGTGCTGGTGCGGATTAAGTATCACGGCGTGGAGAGTAATCGAGTGCGCGTAGGTCTCGGTCACGTTGGCGATGGACCACCGGATGATAACAACGCCGGACCAACACCCGGTGTTTTGGAACCGGAGCCGCCCGCAAACCTCGCCGCCACTAATCTCGCACAAACAGACGTTCAAACGATCCTTCAACAGGCAGCATCCGCCGCGAGCGCTCTCGGTAAAGCTGTAAACATCGTCGTCACGGATCGGGAAGGCAACGTGCTCGGCTTGTTGCCGATGCCAGGCACACCGAATTCAACGATTCGCAGCGTAGGCCGTCTTGGTCAGGGACTGGAAGGCACAGTCGTTCCGCCTAATGAAGCTGCAACTGCAAAAGCGGCGACGGCAGCCTTCTTCAGCACAACCGGAAACGCGTTCACGACGCGCACCGCTGGCTTCATCATTCAGGAACATTTTCCGCCCGGCATCAGCTTTCGTTCGGGTGGTCCACTTTACGGTGTTCAGTTCTCTTCCCTGCCTTGCAGCGACATCAAAAAGCCGTCGGCACGGCTCGGTCTGTCGGCTGATCCAGGCGGCTTGCCGATCTACAAGAACGGTCTGCCCGCGGGCGGCATCGGCGTCGAGGGTGACGGGCTTTACACCGTCGATCGCAATCCTGCTGATGACGATCAAACATTTGAAGAGCTCATCGCCGCATCAGGCATACGCGGCTTCGAGGCGCCCGCGCTGATTCGTGGCGATAATATTTTGGTCGATGGCATTCGTCTTCCCTTTTCGAACGTGACGAACCCGCCCGCGCCGTCGACAACGGGCAGCATCGCGGGCGCGACATTTGGTTTTGGACCGGGCGGTGTGCCGCCGGCTTCGGAGTTCGTGCCGCAGATCGTCGGTGGAATCGCTGGTGAAGTGAGTCCACGGTTCTTTCCTTTTATCGCTGGCACTACTCCGAGTGGTAATTCTTTAACCGCAAGCGAGGTCGGAACGATCATCTCGCACGCGGCACAACAGGCAAACATTACGCGCGCGGCGATCAGGCAACCGCTCGGCAGCAATGCGCGCGTCACGATCGCGGTCGTTGATACAGCCGGTGTTGTGCTCGGAGTTTTCCGTCAGCAGGATGCGCCCGTGTTTGGCTTCGATGTCGCAGTGCAAAAAGCGCGGACAGCAGCTTTTTTCTCGAGCGCAAACGCCGCGAGCGCACTAAGAGCTGCCGGTTTAGGATCATACGTCGATCGCGCGCAGGCTGACGGCCTGCGATTCGATGGTGCGTTTGCTTTTACTGATCGCGCCACCGGTTTTCTTCATCGTCCTTTCTTCCCTGATGGGATAGACAACACGGCAGCGGGCCCTTTGAGCACCGCGCTTTCGGACTGGAGCCCATTCAACGTCGGCCTCCAACTCGATCTCGTCAAGACAAACTTCCTGGCGTCCGTTGTCGGACCAGCAGTGCCGTGTACGTCGATTCCTTCGCTACCAAATGGGATTCAAATCTTTCCCGGCAGCGTGCCGCTGTACAAAAACGGCGTGCTCGTGGGCGCGATCGGGATCAGCGGCGATGGCGTGGATCAGGACGATTTGATTGCCGGCGCCGGTGCGAACGGTTTTTCACCGCCAACGCAGATTCGTTCAGATCAAATCTTCGTGCGTGGCGTCCGTCTGCCATTTTTGAAGTTTCCACGTAGTCCGAATCTATGAAGCTCTTCTCCTTCGCGCTTTTGTTGATGGTGACAGTCGTGTTGGCCCAAAGCCAACAACCGGCCGCAGAACAGACCGGTGTCTTGCGTCTGCGCGTACGGGTGAAAGCAGACGACACGGCGCCGCTGCGAGGGCTCGCGCGCAAGCGTTTCTTTCTGATTCCCGGAACGCTCGAACAAAACCGCGCGCTTATCACCGCCATTGAACAACAACCACTCACAACGCGCGATTGTTATTACAAACAACATGGCGCAAGTGCCGAATTGGTCAACTGGTTGAAGGAAGGTGATTGCGAGTCTGTTTACTGTCACAGCATCGAAAAGGAGTTTGTGAGCGGACCGAAGGCGGTGCCCGAATTCGCAAGCGCCTTTGCGGCGAGCCAGAAAGAGTTTGGCAGTGACGCGACAGCGCAACAGTGGCTAACCACCAATCTCAGTCCCGATCTGCGCGACGGCTTCTATAAAGATCGACAACGTGCACTCGAGACACTTCTCAAGCAGGGACAGTTAGGGATGATTCAGTCAGTAATGACGGATCGCAACGGGACTGCATACTTCACCGATCTCGGACCAGGGACATACGTCGTATCTAATCTGATACCGACTGAGCTCGGACAAACTCTGGTGACGTGGAACTGCGAAGTGCAGGTGAAGGCCGGGGATCTCGCGACCGAGAAGCCGTATCTCGTTTCAAACCGGAAAGAGAAGAACGTGAAGTGCGTGGGAATAGAAAAACCCAAGCCAAGCTGTGCCGCTGATTAACGCAAATGACGCGGATCAAACCAAAGACTGCTTTTCTCATTCTATTTCTGATCTGCATTCACCCGCGTTTATCCGCGGCTGATTATTCCAAGTTTTCGCACTCCACGAAGAAGCACCAGTCCGTCTGCAGCACGTGTCACAAGATAGCTTTTCCCGATATCAACGATTATCCAAGTCACGATGCGTGCGTGAGTTGTCACCGGCCGCAGTTCTTCCGTGGCGCGCGACCGCCGATCTGTTCTGTGTGTCACTCGAAGACGTCGCCACGTGATGATGTGCGATACGCGTTTCGCAATCCGGTATCCAAGCTACAGTTCGCAATCGAGTTTCCGCACGACAAGCACCAGGACGCGATTGCCCTCTTGCGTTTCGCACACCCGCCGCAGAATTACAACAACTGCACCATCTGTCACGGCTCACGCACTGCAACGTTCAAAGCCGCGCCCACCGATCATGGATCGTGTTTCAACTGTCACTGGAAGTCGCAGGAGCCAGTCGCTGGTAACTGTAACGGGTGTCACAAGCTGGCGACCACTCCTGTCCTCGCCGCTGAGCCGTCGAGGATCTCGGCGAAGTTCATCCATGACGGTGGTGGCGAGAAGAAGCAGCACGTCGCGGAGTGTACGACGTGCCACATCAACATCACCAAGGCTACATCGTTGCGCGGGTTGAAGCCGGATGTGCCGATCACGGCGTGTACTGAGTGTCACAACAAAGACGGGCTCAGGCAGGATCTCAGCAAAGAGTTGATTGCAATCGATAAGAATCGCAGCTTCACGTGCATGTATTGTCACGCGGAAAAAGTTGGGAGCCTCGATCCACCGGCTAGTCATTACCTGATCGCAGAGCGGCCGCCGTTGAAGCGCAGGGACATCAAATGAAGATTTCGCTGGCAATACTTCTTCTTCTCGGTGCGGCCTCTGCTCAGGGTCCACAGCTCGACTACTCCAAATTCCTGCACTCGAGCCAAAAGCACAGCACGATCGCCTGCAACTCGTGTCACGAGCGCACCGACAACTCAGCCACGCCGCGCTTTCCGGGTCACAAAGCCTGCACTGATTGTCATCGCAGCCAGTTCACAACGCCGCAGGTCCCGATGTGCACCATCTGCCACACAAATGTCTCCAGCAACAATCCGCCACTCAAAAACTTTCCTGCAAGCTTCAATGAGCCTTTCAACGTGAAGTTTGATCACGCGCAGCACATGACCGGCGCGGCGCGTCCGCAGAGAGGCTGCGCGGGCTGTCACGGCTCGGCAATCAATCGCGGCCTCGGACTGTCGATCCCTGCTAACCTCGCCGCACATAACAGTTGCTACACGTGTCACACGCCGTCGAGCAAATCCTCCGCCGGACGCGAGATTGCATCGTGCGGAGTCTGTCACGATAGCAAAGCATACCGGTCCACGAGCACCAACGCGCGCGCCTATCGCTACGCGTTCAGCCATGCGGATCACGGCATCCGAGAGCGACTCGCGTGCACTGACTGTCATCGAACTACCGCTGGCGCGCCACAAACTCGCCAAGTGAGTTCTCCCTCTGCCGCGGAACACTTCGTCACGACACGCAGCACGACCTGTCTCACGTGTCACAACGGCAAGCGCTCCTTCGGCGGCGAGGTCGCCTTCAAAGACTGCAAGCGCTGCCACTCTGGCCCAACCTTCCGCATGCCCCAATAACACACGGAACAAAAATCTGTACTTATGGTGCTTCTTTGTGGCTAAATTGCCCTCTATGAAATTATTTCTCATCATGCTTCTGTCGCTTGGTTGCGTAGCCGTGGTTGCGGTCCAGGAAAAGGAGAGCAAGACTCAGCCGAAAGAAGTGGTCCTGGGCAAGGACAGCCAGTCGGACAAGTACGGCGAGGTGGCTTTCAATCACGAGAACCACTCGACCAAGAAGTACAGTCCTGATGGGCAGAGCGTGTTGACGTGTGTTGAGTGTCATCACACTGACCAGCCTGCAGCGAATCTCAAGGCGCCATTAAAGACTTCTGAGCGCACGGTGGTGTTGACGCCGGAAGCTCTCGCTGCTGCGGATGCAAAGCCGGTGAAGAGTTGTCGTGCTTGTCATCTGCAAGCTGGGGACGACAGCGCGCCGTTGCCCGCGGTCCAGTATCCGGACAAACCTGCGCCGACGAAGTTGAATAATGAGGTTGCGTATCACTTGAATTGCAACCTGTGTCATGACAAAGCGATTGCTGCACGCCCCGCGCTGAAAGGAAAGGTGCCGGGGTCAAATGATTGCGTCCCCTGCCACAAGCCAGCCGGGTAGTTGGACAGGATTACAGGATTTGCAAGATTAACAAGATGAATCCTGTACATTTTGTTAATCCTGTAATCCTGTCAAAGGTATGACGTGCTCCAGCGGCGCGCATCGAGGATGTGCTGCACGTGACATGAGGTGCAGTTGGGCTGTCCATCCTTAATATGACACGCAGCACACGTTGTCTTCGGCGTGACGCGATCAAGGGGCTCGAATGAATTGTGGCAGCTCGAGCACGACAATCTTCCCTCAGCATTCCCCTTCATTCCCGGCGCAATCTTTACACGCTGATCATGCAGCGCGTGAAACTGGTTGCTGCGCCACTTCTGATCCGTATCAGTCGGCTGCCGCACAACGCTGAGCTTCCGTAACTCCCACTCCTCATCATTGATCGACTTCGCGGCCCATTCTCCATTCACGACCGGATAACCAAACGTCCCACCGTGTGGCGTGCCAACCTTACGACCGTTATAAACCTTTTGGTTCGCATCACTGTGGCACTGTGTACATGCAGCCAGCGCGCCCGCCATCGCACTAAACCCCACGCCCTTATGCTCGGCGTGACAATCAACACAACCAATGCCCGCGGCTTCGTGCGGCTTGATCACCGTAGCCGTGAATGCTTCCGTCCGGTGACACGCAGCACACCGCTGTTCCATGCTGCCCGAGAACGAGTGACAGTTAGTACACTTTCCGGAGTTTGGCGTTGTCGCTATCGCCGGCACGATGCTGAACTGCGCCACCGTGTGTGCTTTCGATATTGGCGCAGGCGAAAAAGCACTCGTGTACCAGTAGGCAGCAGCTACAGAAACCAATCCGACCACCAGCAATGCCCATGTGAAAAAAGCAACGGGCCAACGCGACAGCAAATCGGTCGTCGGTATCCAGTTGTATTGCGCTTTGCCACTGCGCCTGCCTCCTTTCGGATAAAGCGGCGAAGGGCGCGTCATCTTGCCAACGTCACGAACGCGCTTGTCCCAGAAGACGTCGAGCGCTTTCGTCGTGGCGACCGGCGCCGCGCGAGGCTTCTTTGCTTTCGCACCGGCAGGGTCGAGAAGACTATCGGTGGTCAGTCCGGGATCACTGACGTCGATCTCAGACGGCTTCATGCCGATCTGAATCTCGACGCGTATTACAAGCGCATCGTCAGCGGAGTCGATCTGTAGTTGGAATGGTCCAACCTCAACGATGTCGCCGGCGGCAAGTGCTTCGTTCTCTTCAACCGGTTTGCCGTTAAGGAGGACGGGGTTCTTCGGACGCAACGCGAAGAGGTAATAGCTCTCATCAAGGTGCTTGATACCGGCCTGCACACGCGACACGGAAGGATGGTTGAGGAGCAATTCACACTGTGGCAGCCGGCCGATCAGCAAGCCTTCGGTAATGATCGTCACCGGATCGACCGGCAGATCGTCACGAACAATGACGTACTGATTCGCAGGCATATCCGTGTAAATCCGGGGCTAACTAACTCTGAAGAAAACGACTTGCCCGATGTGGATCAGCATCAACGCAAGCATGATCGAGGTGGCAACGATATGCATGGGTATCCAAAAACGTAACAGCCAGTGAAGGATCAAAAGCGCATCAACTCGTCGCAACGTAACCGCAGTCTCCACTGCCGAAATCAACAACTCCCTCTCTTCATCCGTGGTCAGTCGTGTCGTGCGGTCTTTGAACTCCTGTCGCGCCTGCGCCAAAAGCGCCTTCAACTCCTCACGCCGCCAGATCTGTCGCAACAAAAATCCCCACGATAAGAATCTTGGGTAAACCCGATCCCTGATCTCCTCCTTCAGCCAACCATCACTCTTTTCGAGAATCGTTCGCGTATCACTCTGCAACTCTTTTTTGCGACCCTCGAGATCCTCGACCAGCAATGGCTCGCCTTCAATACGCGTCATGATCCGCGGCATCATCCAATAAGAAACTATGCCGACGATTCCCGACAACAACGTGAGATCGAATGCGACGTAAAGCAGGCTCGTAAGCAAGCCGCCTGTGCGTGGTCCGGAATGAAATAGCAGCACCACACCAGCGATCGCCCCGACGTAAATGTGAGCGAGCATCCAGTAACGCAATGCACCTGCGCGACGCCGGTAAACCTGCTTGCGAAACGGATACGACATCACCACCGCCACACCCACAAAGCCAACGATTCCCGTAAGCCAACGTAGAGTTAACCACGTGCCCGTGAGTACTGTATCGAATCCGTATTTTCCCAGCGCCCGGAACAGAACAATGGCGGTGAGGATCGTCACGGCAGCACCGCCTATGTGCCAGGCACGCGCGAGCGGATCGCTTTTGTGAATGTTGCGCCCGACGGCGTGAGTCTGATCGCGAAAAACAAACGCCTGCGTTGGTCCAATCTCACTGAAGTACTCGACCGGATCGACGCGCACGAGCGCACCTGTCGGACAATTCTCTTCGCATGAATACGCCTTGCGCCGCGCGCCCGGCGGATTGAGCGGCGTGTCTTCGCAAAGATTGCACTTGATCGCGACCGGATCGTCAGAAGCCTCCGCTGTCACAAGCCGCTCATTCCGCACGCTGAAAAGTTTCTTCAGTTTCGAAGCGAAGCCATTCTGCGGCGGCGGCGCGGCACGCGGCACCATCGTGATTGCATCGTAGGGACACTGCGTCGCACAATCGAAACAACCGATACAGGTGTGCGGATCGATATCGACGTGGCCGACCGGATCGCGAAAGATCGACCCCGTCGGACAACCAGTCAAACATTCCGGATCGGCGCAGTGCATGCAGACTTGCGGCACGAGTGCATGTTGCAGACGTTTCTTGCCGATCTTTGCAGGACGCTCGATTTGAATTCCCCTGCGCATTAGACGCGACTGCCCGTGCACCTTGTGACAAGCGAGCGAGCAGTTGCCGCAGCGGATGCAAAGGTCCATATCCATGACGAGCACATTCGTGCCGTCGATGATGCCAGTCGTGATCTCTTCTTCGGCGGCTTTCAACGCGTTCAGGTCGGGAAGAGCTTCGATGGTGAGCGGCAGTGAGCTGCCCGCGTTAGACAGTCCCGCGAACGTGTCTGAGAGTTGTTTGCGCAGCACCGGATCAGTGGAAAACAGATCGAGCGGTATCTCGAGCACTTCGGTGCGCGCCATCACGCCGGCCCTGTATCTCCACGTGTTGGGCTGAGTCACTCCTTCGATGCCGAGACAGTTTCCGCCGCCGAGAAAATCGACACCGATACCTTCATCCATTCCCAGCATGACTCCGGGTGAGGCCGCATCGAAGAAAACGCCGTGCGAGCGTCGCACCCAGCCGTTCTTGATCAGGATTAGACGATTGATGGAATCGCCTTCTTTACACAGAACGTGATTCTTGCTGTAAACCATGTATCGCGCAGTGCGCCGCAGCTCGTCGACGAGTGGTTGCGTGAGAGGTTTGCCGGTGATGAGATGGAGATCTTCGAGAATACGATCAGTGCCGTGCGTGCGATAGGTCGCGTCGAGGATGGTGCCGAAGGTCGGGAGCTTGCGCAGCAGGCGTAGCGCGGGCCGCGTCACTTCGAGCACGAGCGCTGTTTCATTCGCGGGCACCGAGACTGTCGCATTGCGTTCGATACCGGCGAGCAAAGCCATCTCGCCGAAGCACGTCCCGCGCTCAAGTTGGCCGATCTTCTTCTGCACATCAGTGTCGCGAACGTAAACGTCAAGCGTGCCTTCGACAGTGATGTAAAAAGTGTTTCCACCCCACTCCCCTTGTCGCATGATCTCTTCGCCGGAATCGTATGTGAGCAGGCGGACGTAGGGTCCCACGCGCTTACCGTTCGCGTAATCGCGACCCTGAACTATGACTTCGAGATCGGTGCCGTACTTCTGCTTGCCGTTTTGTTCTTCGAAGAGTTCAGCGGTAAGAGCGAGATTCTGGATGGCTTCGACGACGCGACCCCTGTCGGTGATTTCGCGCGGCATGAAGCGTTTATACTACAGTTTCGCCACAAACGGCACAAAAAGCACAAAATACGTTTAGACAGTGCTGAGATCAAACTTTGTGGCTAGTCTTTTTTCAAAGTGCTAAACTCGCGATCAGATGCTGCCAGAAAATCTTTACGTGCTTCCCATCGAACAGCAAATCGGACAATTCCTATTCATCGGTCTTCCGGGCACTGAGTTTGACGCCGAAGCACGCGCCTTAGTCGAGGAAATCAAACCCGGCGGCGTGATCATCTTCGGTCGCAACGTCGCTGGTCCACAACAACTGCGCTCACTGCTCGACGCCGTTCGCGAAATCGTTCCGACGCCACCACTGTTCGGCATCGATCAGGAAGGCGGCCTCGTCGATCGACTGCGACGCATCTTCACGCCGATGCCGTCGGCTCGTACGATTCGCCAGCACGGCGATCTCGCCGCAGCACGCGCGCTCGGAAGAATCACGGGTGAAGTGCTCCGCATGCTCGGATTCAACATCAACTTCGCGCCCGTGATGTCGATCATGACCGAGGATCGCGACCTGCTGTCGAACGGTCTCTATTCGAGATCCTTCGGACGCTCGCCCGGCGAAGTCCTTGGCTACACGACTGTTTACATGCGCGGGCTCCAGGGCTCAGGCCTTCTTGGCTGTCTGAAACATTTTCCCGGCATCGGCGCGGGCGAAGTCGATTCACACGAAGAGATGCCAGTCGTACGTCTGTCGCACGACGCTCTCATCGCGCAGGATCTCGCGCCCTACATCGAGCTCTTCCAGCGCCGCGACGATCGCGTGCGCTGCGTGATGGTCAGTCACGGCGGCTTCCCAAACATCGATATCAAAGAAGAAATGACCGGCGGTTTACTCGAGCCCGCCTCGTTAAATTACAACATCGTGACCAGGCTGCTGCGACAGGAGCTCGGCTACAAGCACCTTGTCGTGACCGACGATCTCGAGATGGGCGCGATCGCTCGTCACTGTGAAATCGAAGAGGCCGCCGTGCGTGCCGCGATGGCAGGCGAAGACATGCTGCTGATCTGCGCGAGCCCCGATAAGATCCGTCGCGGCTATCAGGGACTGCTTGAAGCAGCAAAGAATGGCAAGTTAACTGAAGGACGTATCAAGCAGTCGCTCGATCGCATCGCGAGGACTAAAACGATTATGGAGCCGCCGCTGCCGCTCGACCTGGCGCACTTTCAGGAACTCGCAGACGAAATCCTCAAACTGAATTCCAAGCTCAACTACACCTATGGAGGCACCGTTAAGTGAGTAAGAGCAAGCTTGTCCTGCTGCTCGTTTTGACATTGTTGTTGATTCTTCCCCCGGGTTGCCGCCGTCGCAGCGACGGGTTTGTGATCGCACTCGGCGACAACATCCGCACCCTCGATCCGATTGGTTCGCCGGCTTCGGTTGATGCGGCCAGCGAACGCGTGCGCACATTGATCTTCAACACGCTCGTCAAGAAGGACGAGAAATTTGATTATTCGGGCGAGCTCGCGTCCGACATCAAGCGCTCCGACGATGGCCTAACCTACACCTTTACACTTCACGATGGCGTTAAGTTTCACAACGGGCAGGCTCTGACCTCCGCGGACGTGAAGTACACGCTCGATCTTATCTTCTCCAGCAACTTCGCGAAGTCAGCGAGTTTTTATAAGGGAACGGGCAACGAAAAACGCAGTATCATAAAAAGCGTCGAGGCCCCTGATGCGCGCACGATCGTCGTTACGTTGACCGAGCCGTGGGTTGGATTGCTCTCGAACCTCGTTCCGATCGCAATCATTCCGAAAGACAGTTACGAGTCAGAGAAAACTCATCCGCTCGGCACTGGTCCGTTCAAGTTTGTGCGTTACGACAGTACGCAGCAGGTGTGTGATGTTGAGGCGTTTTCGGAATACTGGGAAGGCGCACCGAAGCTGCCGTCACTGCGCGTGCGCGTGATCTCCGACATGAACGCGCTACAGGCGGAGCTGCAGTCGGGACGTGTTGATATTGCGCCAATGCCGACGAGTCTCTCGCCCGATGCAGTGAAGCGGCTTGAAGGGGATCCGAACCTGCAAGTGAAGGTGTTCAGCGGATCGAATGTTAATTTGCTGACGATCAATACCGCGTCGCCACCGCTCGACAACGCGAAGGTGCGGCAGGCGATTGCTCATGCGATCGACCGCGAGAGTTTGATCAAGAACCTGTTGCTGGGGCTGGGAAAGATCGCGCATTCGATCATTCCAGAGGAGTCGTGGGCCTACTCGCCAGGCCAAACGTACTCATACGATCCGGCGCGAGCGAAGCAACTGCTCGATGAAGCAGGATTTCGTGATCCTGACGGCGATGGACCACGCATGCGTTTCGATAAGCCGATCGTGTACAAGCTTTCCGGAAGCAGTATCGCGGGGCGGCAGTATGCGGGTGTGATTCAGAATTCTCTGAAAAGCGTTGGGATCCCGGTGGAGATTCAAACGCCGGAACAGAACACGCTGCTTGACGAGCTCAGACGCGGCAACTTTCAGATCTCGTATACACAGTGGGTCGGTGGGAATCAGGATCCGATCTTCTACAAAGATTTATTTGCAACGTCTGAGATACCGACGGAGACGCGGCTTGCGCGTAATCGCAGCCGGTTCAGCAACAAGGATCTCGATGCGTTATTGGAGCAGGCCTTGAACACGTACGATCGGCAGAAGGCGCGCGAGCTTTATGTGAGGATTCAAGAGATTATGAGCCGCGATGTGCCGGTGTTTCCGTTGTGGTACCAGTCGAACGTCGTCATCGCACGGAAGAATGTGCAGAACATTCAGGTGAACGCGAGCGGCGATTGGGGCTTCGTCCGCAATTTAAGCCGTAATTAGCCACAAAAGGCACAAAAGCACAAAAAGTGAAATCGGAGTTTAGAGTTCCGCTTTCTTTTGTGTTTTTGTGCCTTTTTGTGGCTAAAATTCGGTGATTTTGAGCGATGCAGTGGCGGCGAGCGGTGGTGCGACGCCGGCTTGGAGGTAGTCCCAGGCGGCGAGGCCGATCATCGCGGCGTTATCCGTCGACCACTTCAACGGCGGCAGACAGAGTTTCACTCCAAGTCGATCGCAAAGCTCCGCGGCGCCTTCACGCAGTTGTGGGCTCGCCGCCACACCACCAACCACCACCAGACACTCCGCCGGATACGCCTCCAACGCGCGTCGGCACTTCGTCAACAGGATCTCCATGCACGCACTCACAAACGATGCAGCCACATCCGCATGGTCTACGTCAGGATTCTTGTCGAGGAACCTTCCCACCGCCGACTTCAACCCCGAGAACGAAAACTCAAAACCTTCATTCAACATCGGTCGCGGAAATGGAATCGAAGCAGTTCCCGTCTTTGCGAGTTTGTCGACTGCCGGTCCACCCGGATACCCGAGTCCCAGCAGTCGCGCAACCTTGTCGTAAGCCTCGCCTACTGAGTCGTCACGCGTCGAGCCGAGCAGTTGGATCGACGTCAGACTCTCCATGCACGCGAGAAACGTGTGTCCACCGGAGACGAGCAACACAATCGCGGGCAGCTCGACACGCTTCTCGACGAGGTCCGCGCTGCGCAGGTGACCGCGCAGGTGATTGATTCCGAGCACCGGAACATTCCAACCGAGCCCGAGTCCCGCGGCAGTGTTCACTCCGACGATCAAAGATCCGATCAGGCCCGGTCCGCGCGTAACACCAATGGCTTTGAGATCCGGCCCTTCGACATTTGCTTCTTTCAACGCGCGCTCAATCGTCGGGACGACCACGAGCGCGTGCGCGCGACTGGCAAACTCGGGATACACACCGCCCCAGTGCGAATGGATATGCGTTTGGCTCGCGATGACTGAAGAAAGAACATTGCCGTCGCGATCGACAACCGCGGCGGCAGTATCGTCGCACGACGATTCGATTCCCAGGATTACGTCTTGTCTCATGATAAGTACTTCAAAATTTCAGATTCAGGTACGACGCCGATGCGTTCGATCACTGGTGGATCGACACGACAGTTCACAAGCGTCGATGCAGTCGTGCGCAACCTTCCACCAGCGATCGAGAGGTCCGGCACGCCGTCGAGTTGCGCGATTATGTCTGCGACGTTATCTGGTGTTTCGGCGTTGTGTGCGTTAGCGCTGGTCACGAGCAGCGGTCCGGTTTTGCGTAACACCGAAAGCAGGCGCTCATCGTTCGGGATCCTCACGGCGGCTTCTTCGCGCCCTGCAAGCCACGCCGGCCTGTAGTCGGAACTAAAACCCATGGCGAGCGTCAGGCTGCCGGGGATCAACGGCGAGCGCAATAGACGCCGCGCGGAGTCGCTGACTTTGAAGCCGAGCGGCTCGAGCTCAGCGTCGGATGCGACCATGATAGGGAGATTAACGTTTCGCGGCCGGCGTTTGAGTGCGAAGAGACGATCGATCGATTTGTCAAAATTCGGGCTCACCGCCAGCCCATAAACAGTATCGGTGGGAAGCAACACCACACCGCCATTCGTCAGGCACCCCACGATCTCCTCAACAGTCCCTTTCACCGAGCTCCACTCCGCGGCTAAATTTACTCGAAAAACACATCCGACTGATCATTGAGCGCCTCGACCTGCGTGGTCGATCGCCCGCCGTCCTTCCACGCCTCGTACCCAATTCTCAACAACATGCGCGCGTCGGGATTCTCGATACCTAAATCATTAACCCGCTCCTCGCCCAACAACGCCATGAGCCGGTGCCGAATCCTTCCGGCGACCGCGACCTCCGCGAGTCCGCCACTAACCTTCGCCAGTGCCTCATCCACACGCCCGAATCGCATGATCTCAACAGAAGCACCCCTGATCAAGCCGACGTACGCGTTGTCATTCGACGCGGGCACGGCGCATACAACCGGCAAATCCGTGGTCTCGCGCGTCTGCGCGGCGATGATCTCGAACCAGTTGAACGGATAGATACTCACATTCAAACTAAACGCGAGCGCGTTAACAAAGGAAATTCCCGCACGCACAAACGTCAGCGATCCCGGTCCGACGTTGATTGCAAGGCCGTTGATCTCATTCGCACGGGCGCCAACCGCTTCGAGCCCACACTCAAGTAACGCACCGAGTGTCCGCAGCGACAGGTCGCAATTATTTACAGCCGAGTCGAAGATCGCCTCACCGTCACGCCCAAGCACAACGCGATACTCGTTCGACGACGACTCAACTGCCAGCAACAAGCTCATGCCTTTAACCGGTTCTTCAAACTACTTAGCACTGGTTGCCACTTCTCCGCCGCAGCGTAGAACGTCAACTTGCGCGAGTTATCTTCATTCTCAACGAACTCAAAATCGATTGATAAAGGATTTGGGAAATCCTGCTCGACGATGTCGCCCCACTCGACTGCCGTGATGCTCTCGGCCATGAAGTCTTCGAGTGCGAGATCGCGGAACTCCGCGACACTCGAAAGGCGATAAGCGTCGATGTGCAGGAACGTTCCGGAAGGCGTTTGATAAAACTGGGCCAGGGTGAAAGTCGGGCTCGTGACGTCGGCGTTTGATCCCAGCGCAACTACTAACTCCTGGACGAATGCCGTCTTGCCACTCGCGAGCGGCCCCTTGAGCAACATCGCATCGCCTGGCTGCAACAGCGGCGCCAGAGCCGCCGCCACGATGCGCGTCTCTTCCCTGCTCTTACAAACGACACTTAACTCATTCATGAAGTTTGGCCACAAGGAGGCACAAAGCAGTTTGTGCTTTTGTGCCTTTTGTGGCTAATTACGCTGTGCCCAGGTTGTGTTCATCCGCGTTCTCTTCAAACTGGGAACGTCCAGCACATTCGAATCGAACCCGGAAACGTACGGCTTCACCAGCGAGTACGACGACGCAAAATAGATCGGCACCGCTCTTAGATCTTTCAACGCCTGTGCCTCTGTCTCCACCGGCGCAACAGGCTGCGGCGAAGGGCTGGCCTCCGCAAGCGGCGATGCAGACGGCAACGGACGCGCATCGCGCTCAAACAACATTCTCAAATTCACGAGCTCACTCGTCGATTGCATCACCATCCCACGACGCACGATGTCGTACTCACTGTTCCTGATCGCTGCTTCGTACTCATCCCAGTTGCGAATTACGATCTCGGTCTCGATATTCAGCGCTGCCAGCCACATCGCGGCGATCGACTGCGCCACGATTCGCTGTTGCTCGTTGCGATTGATTAAGAGCTTAATTACCGGAAAGCCGTCACCATTCGGGTAACCGGCTTCTGTAAGCAGCTCGCGCGCTTTGTTGACATCGTGCTCGAGCAGACCTGCCTTATCCACCACAGGCTTTTCACCCCACATCGCTTCAGGCAGAAACTTCCCGGCCGGCTCGGTCGCTCCACCAAGATCGTCGCGACTAACGCGTTCGCGATCGATCGCGAGCGCCAGCGCCTCGCGCACACGCACATCGTCAAACGGCTCGTGGGCCGTGTTGAAAGCGTAGTAAGTCAACGCGCCGAACGTTGAGCGATGAAAATCTTTGTAAGGCGCGAGGAGCTTGAGCGCCAAGGGCTCGAATGGCGCGTTTGTGACTGCGTCGATATCTCCGGCTTTGTACGCCGAGAGAGCATTCTCCGCGTTTGTGGTATTCACAAACGTGACACGATCGAGCGAGACTGACGCATCGTCCCAATAAGTTTTTGCGCGTTCTAGCTGCACCTGATTATTCTCGGCGGCGAGCAAATGAAAAGCGCCGTTCGAGATCAGCTCGTGCGATTCGAGACGGTTTGTGCTCTCGGCGTTCGCGACTTTGACCGGACGAAAAACCGGATGGGCCACGAGCGCTGGAAAGCTGCTGTCAGCATGTTGCAGCGTAACCTGCAAAACGTGCTCGTTGATCGCACGCGCGCCGAAGGTGTGTGGCTCCGCGATGCTCGGAGTCGCACCTTCGATGTTGGAGAGCAGCTCTGTGTGCGGCGCGAGTGGTCCGATCTTGAGGGTGCGCTCCCAGGAGCGGACGAAATCATCAGCCGTAACCTTTTCGCCGTTGGACCAGCGCGCGTTGTCACGTAAATAGAAAGTCCAGATGCGACCGTCGTTCGAAGATTCCCAGCGCGTCGCGACGGCAGGTACGGGGCTGAGTGTCTTCGGATCGTAGTCGGTCAGGCCTTCGAAGAGAGCTCTGACGGCGTCCGTGTCGGGTGGCGCAGCGGCGAAGGCAGGATCGAATGTTTGCGGCAGTCCACCATTGCTCCAGCGAAACTCCTGCACCCTCGGCGGCACAACCTTGCCGTAGTACGTCGAAGGCTCCTCCGTGTTGAAGCAGCTTGTGTGAACTAGACACAACGCGACGAGCAACGCGCAGATGCAGGAGAAAGGTTTTTTAGCCACGGATGACACGGATTAGTTGGTGATAGATTTCCACTGATCGAGAACGCGTTGATTCAAACCCGTCGGATGTATCAATCAGGTAATCGGCAAACTTCTGTTTCTCTTCCTGCGACATCTGCGAATTGATCCGCCGCAACGCTTCCTCACGCGAGAGCTTGTCGCGCAACATCAGGCGCTCGAGCTGGACGTCAGGACGGCAATGGACCACGATCAGTTTATCAAAACGCTTGTACCCACCTGACTCAATCATCAACGCGGCATCGACAATGCCGACGCCATCCCGGTCTTCAGCTTCCCACGCGTTCAGGATCTCATCCTGTCGCGCAATGATGAACGGATGAAGAATGTGATTCAGTCGCTGGCGTTTGCTTTCATCAGCGAAAATCAGCGCTCCAAGCCGTTTCCTGTCAAGGCTCCCATCCGTGTTCAGGATCTCCTCGCCAAACGTTTCCGTAAGTGCCTTCAATCCAGGCGTGCCCGGCTCGACCACTTCACGCGCTGTTTGATCCGCATCAAGCACATGACACCCAAGCTCGACAAAGACCGACGCAACAAACGATTTGCCAACGCCGATTGAACCTGTTAGTCCGACCCGTAACATAGATCACTGCCGTCTCAGGCGTGCTGCCTTGAGCGTGTTCTTCATCAACATCGCAACTGTCAACAAACCCACACCGCCAGGCACAGGCGTCAACATGCCCGCGACTTCCGCTGCCTCCGCCGGATTCACATCGCCGACGAGCGTCGAGCCGCGTTTGGCGACAACTTCAAGTCGCTTCTCCGCTTCGTCGCCAAATAGCTTTCGCACTTCATCGACGTTTGAAACTCTGTTCATCCCTACATCGATCACGGTCGCGCCTGGCCTGATGTGATCGCGGCCGATGAAACCTGCTCGTCCGATCGCAACGATGAGCAAATCTGCCGTGCGCGTCACAGCCGGAAGATCGCGCGTGCGTGAGTGACAGATCGTTACCGTCGCGTCGCGTTGCAAAAGCAACTGCGCCATCGGACGCCCGACAATCTGGCT